>Ga0265297_10002336_pt1 | contig 39179 bp, 35 predicted proteins | sample Munlanlwell13791_FD_192502 | JGI IMG/M metagenome (GOLD analysis project Ga0265297, IMG submission 192502) | Leachate microbial communities from a municipal landfill in Southern Ontario, Canada - Leachate well 137-91 | ecosystem: Engineered > Solid waste > Landfill > Unclassified | place...
TCTCCGGACTTGGGGTCAACTTTGGGGTCAAAAACTCCTCGAATATCAAACCGTGTGCATTCTCTGATTTCCTTAGAATTTCCTTCCTCGATCTTGACTTTATAAACATACTCCCCCTCTTGAAGATCAGGAAATTTTTCTTGCGCTTCCGTGAAAGCTTCACCTGTTATTCTCGAACGGTCGATAACCGTGGCTACTGTTCCGGGAAGGGGCCGATTTTGTGTTGTCCTGCGAACGGACAAAATATCTCCAATTTCATACGGATTTTCCAACCCTACAAAATCCGGGTTAGGGATAAGCGTGCCGCCAATTTTCTTAGAGGGTATTCCAAGATTATTCTCGTTATCCTTGCCAGCCCCGTTCACGACACAGCCCGGAACGTCTTTTTCTCCTAGGCTACGGTCCGCAACATCGCCAACTTTCAATACAAGACCGTCTAACGGAGTATCTCCGAATAGATTTTTAAGTCTGAAGATAATCGTATCTCCGGACTTGGGGTCAACTTTGGGGTCAAAAACTCCTCGAATATCAAACCGTGTGCATTCTCTGATTTCCTTAGAATTTCCTTCCTCGATCTTGACTTTATAAACATACTCCCCCTCTTGAAGATTGGGGCATCTCAGGCTGGCTGCCTTGTATGCTTCGCCTTCAATTTTATAACGATCCATAATTCTCGCTAGAGTGCCTGGAAGGGGCCTGTTTTTTTTCTTCTCCCGAACGGAGATGATCGAGTCAATATCATATGGGAGAACAGATTCAGCACTCATGATTAATTCCTTTAAATAAGGTTATTAAAACAATATAGGAATACCATATAAGATAATGATTTATATCCAATTAATATAACTTTTCATGTGTTTTTTATTTTAGATTCAATCAGATAGCTATTGGTCGTCTTTCTTCATCAGTTTAACAACTATTGAACGTTTTTGGATTCGAGAGCTTTATTGCCAACTCCCAGTATGCGGATTTGTCCTGTCCGGCACACCAATTATAAAAAAGACCCCGCTTGGGGTCTTTTTTATAATTGGTTTCTTCTGGGTTGAACCGGTGGGACACGGGTTCATGACAAGCAATTCAAAAATGCGCGGCGCACGTGTACGCCGCGCGGAAAAATATAAATGTATTGCAAAGTCAGGGCGAGCGGCGCACTTGCGCCGAGAAGCCAATTCCCGTAGGGGACGCCATTAAAAGAAAAAGGCGGCCAGATTTGGCCGCCTTTTCCGTTATAAAAACATTGCGTGTCTTACTGAAGTTCGACTTCCACTTCGACGCGACGGTCATTTTGTAAGCACGAAATCAGGCTCGCGCCATTTTTTTCTTCAGGACAGTTGGTGGAGGGTTCTTTTTCTCCGACCCAACGGGTCTCGGTTACGCGCGCATTCGAATATCCTTTTGCGAACAAGTAATCGCGTACGGTTTCAGCGCGTTTTTGCGAGAGCTGATCGTTATAAGCATCGCTTCCGATGCGATCGGCATAACCGACAATCCGCGCTTCTCTTACGCTTTGATCGGCTTTAAGTGCGCTGATAAGCGTGTTGAGGCGCGTCATCGAATCCTTGGTCAGGGCAGAGCGATTAAATTTAAAATAAACCGTCCGCTCTTCTTGCGTAAATTCGTCGATAGAACGCGCGACTTGCCGTGTGGCGCATTTATCTTGACCCGCTTCCCATTTTGTACGCACGCAGGTTCCGTTTGTGGCGCGAACAACCTGACCTTCCGTCCCGTAGACGGAATCCTTATCCATCGTTTCGGCGGACGCCATGCTGACGGAACTGATTAGGGCCAGTGCGGCTATTAAAGATAATCTTGTGGTGCGAATGGTCATCATTTTCTCCTGAGTTGAGTTAATCTGGGACGCGTGTTCGTTGTTGCCTTCGTGATATCGTCCGGAATTTCATCTGTATCTATCATTTCTCCGGCAATTTGCAAAATAGTCCTACTTTCGATGCGTTGCTAGAATATTATGATAAATTTGTTCACCCATAGCTTGAGGGTCGATCCTTCTATGAAATACCAGCTACAGTCTTGTGCGTACGTATACGCGCTCTCTTTTAGGCCTTTGGTTCGTGGAGGAATCGGTTCTATGATGTGTCCTCATCACATCCCCAAGGAGTTCACAATGAACCGGCACATCCTTTCCCTTTTGGCTTTTTCTCTTATTGTTTGCTTTGCAGGCACTCCTGCATTTGCAAAGAAACCGCACCATCCGGTGCAACCACAAGCCATACATGACAACGGAGTTTTTGAACCTGAAGGCAGAAAAAATTGGGGCAGACATGGCGATGATTTTGACGGCGTTGCTTTTGACGATGATGAAAGAGGTGCCATTCGCGCTTATCTGAGCGATGAACATCATCGTAAATGTCCTCCGGGATTAGCCAAGAAGAATAAAAGATGCATGCCTCCCGGGCAGTCGAAGAAATACGAAATCGGCGGGATGCTTCCGCGTCAGCACAGCGTTCCTCCAAGGGCGCTGCTTGAGCGTCTAGGGCCGCCGCCTGCGGGCACTTTTTATTCGATGGTCGATAGGGATGTTTTGATTGCGTCCGAGGCAACCAAAAAAATCCTCGATGCCGTGACGCTTTTTTCTGCGATACAGTAACGGGGCGCCCATCAACAAGTTAGATTTGTTCTCTCCATGGGGGCAAATAGCGGAAGTTTGATCCATGTTTAGAAGGAAAACTCCGACGGTTCGAGTTGGCGATCGTTTTGTCAAACTGGACGATTCACCGGGACGTGTCTGGGTTGTCGTTGATGTATGGATTCCCTCGGTTGGGTTGCCTCATGCTTTGGTGAAGGATGAAGGGCACGGCCAGGAGACGAGGATTATTTCCGTTTCGACTTTGGTTGATCGCCGCTTTTGCTCGCCTTTGCAGTCCTCGTAGAGGGTGCTTTCCTATGCCTCGGTGTGAATGGCTTCATACACGGGCTTCAAATCGTCTTTGAGCTTGGCGACATCGAGCGTTTTGGGGACATTGCGGAAGGCGCTGAGACCGAAGCTTCCGCGGTCGATGGCGACCTCAGCGACGATTTCCAACGATATGTGCGGCAGGTCTTCTGAAAATCCGTAAACCAAAGCCTGATCGCAAAGAAGATTGATCAGCCGCGGGACGCCATCGGTAAAATGGTAGACGGCTGCAGAGGCCATGTCGTCGAATATATCCGCCGATCCGCCCACATGTTCCAAACGATAGCGGATATACGCCGCCGTTTCGGCGGGAGAGAGTGGATCGAGATGGCAGTGCACCGTAATGCGCTGCACGAATTGCCGAAGCTCCGGTTTGTTGAGCATATCCAGCAATTCCGGCTGTCCGACAAGCACAATCTGCAACAACATGTCTTGTTCGTTATTGATGTTCGACAACATGCGAATATCTTCAAGCATTTTTGTCGTCAGGTTTTGCGCTTCATCAACAATAAGAATGGTGCGCTTTCTCCGCGCGTATTGAGCCAGCAGAAATTCGACAATCGCGTTGTAGAGAGTTGTATCATCCTTGCCTTGCTCTTTTATATCGAAGGCGAAGGCGATCCAGTCGAACAGGCGGCCTATAGACTCGCTGGGATTGGTGACAACGCCCACGGTAACATCCGGCCCGACGCCTTTAAGAAAATGACGGACAATCGTTGTCTTTCCCGCGCCGACTTCTCCGGTAATGACAACAAATCCCGCTTGAGAAACGACTCCATATTCCAATAAGGTCATAGCTCTACGATGCCGTTTGCTCGGGAAAACGGAGTTTCCGTCCGGCAAAAGCGAAAAGGGTCTTTCCTTGAGGCCATAGAATTTTTCGTACATGGTTCCCTCTCTTATACCATACGACCAATGAACGCTGCCACGCCGTTTAACTTTACTCGCTCTGCGCTCCGCTTATACCTTGTTGTAAAACGACTACTTTTCTGCACCACGCTCCACGCAACCGCTCGTGACCTAACCCGGGCACTTCATTTGCGGTTTGGTATTACTTGCCCTTGAAGATAACCGCAAGCGGCCTTATTAGTTTCATATAGGGGGTATTTCTTAAGAACCTATTGAAAAAACACATAATTTAAAAACGATATTGCTTTGCCGCTTAGGGAAAAATCACTATAATACCAAAAGAAATAAGCCCTGATGAAGGGAAATATGGGGATATCATGAAAAAAGCTTTGATTTTAGTGGCGTTGGCGCTCTCTTTGTCCGTGCCCGTGCAGCCAGTTATGGCTGCGGAACTTCCTTTTACGATTATTGCGGGAGATGTCCTGCAAATCACCGTTTGGAAAGAAGAGGGGATGGACAGAGAAGTTGTTGTTCTTCCAAACGGAGATATTACGTTTCCTTTGGTAGGCACAGTGAATGTTCAAGGATTCACGCCGGAAGACGTGCAGGATGTCATTAAGGACAAATTGAAAAATTATATTCCCGATGCCTCGGTGGCAGTATCGGTTAAGGCCGCTCTGGGTCACACCGTTAATGTCGTCGGTCAAGTTGGAAGGCCGGGTGAAATCATTATCAACCGTCGCATGACGACCCTCCAGGCGCTCAGTCAAGCGGGCGGGCTGACTCCTTTTGCCGACGAAGACGACATCATCGTTATCCGTCGCAGGGGAAATCAGAACATCTCTATTCCTGTTCCTTATGGCGATATTGTCTCAGGCCATAAATTGGACAGAGACATTACTCTTGAACCCGGCGATGTGATCGTTGTTCCTACGGCGAGCTTGTTTTAATTCATGCAGCACCATCAACTTCCTTTGACACAGGCTTATAAGCGCTTTTTGGTTTGCACCAGCAGCGCGCTTGGATTGCTGACGCTTTTTGCCGTACCCGCGATGGCGGAGCCCGCCGCAAGCCGTATGACTGTGCGGGCCAATATCAAACAAGAAGCGACCTGGTCGTCCAATCCTCTGTTAGCCGTCAATGGAGGCAAGGCGTTATGGGGCTCGACAACGTCGCCGGAACTCGTTTTCAAAAGCATAACGCCGAAGTTGCAGTTCAATGCCAACGCAAGAATAGACGAAAATGTTTTCAATCAGTCCTCTCACGATTCAACAGACATTATTCTCTCAAGCAATATATCGAAAAATAACCAGCGTTGGAGTGTAGCGTTAAGGAGCGGGATCAATTATGATACGACGCGCACGAGCGAACTGACAAATTATGATCTTGTTCAGGTCGATAGACATCATCTCGGGCTATCAATTGGCCCACGGGTTTCTTTTAGCCCTTCGCCGGTAGACACAATTTCTCTTTCCGGGTTGGTTCAAGCTTCACGATACGAGGGAGATGCATTTACAAATTACAACACCTATACTGTTTCGCCATCCTATGCGCGTCAGTTCGATCCGAATAATAGCGGCAACGTTTCGGTTCAGATCTATCGATATCAAACAACGCGCAACAACGCCTCGAGGAAAGACAGCTGGAGTCCCAGCTTTGGATGGCAGACAACTCTTACGCCGAGATTGAGCGCAAATGCTTCCGTGGGCGCTCAGGCCAGTCGGCAGTATATCTATGGAATTTCTACGACTTCATGGACATGGAACACTGTTTTTTCGGGCGGGCTTTCGTATAAGGGAGAACAGGATAACTTGAGCTTCTCGGCTTCGCGTTCCAATTCTTCTTACGGTAATGGCACGGATGCTTTGCAAACTTCTTTTTCCATAATGGATAGCCATAAAATTAATCCACGCGTCTCTTTAAGCTTTGGGGCAGGGTATCTGACATCTGAATATGAGGCGACCGTTGTAGGCAGCATGGAATCTATGACGAACGGTAATTTGGGTATAACCTACCGTCTGACGGATGATTTTAATCTTACGGCGAATTATAAATACAGGTATGAAACTCTCGTAAACCGCTCGCAATCGGTGCAAGATCATGCTGTTACTATCGGACTTACCTTTCACCCTGATGGATGGACTCTCTAGCTTCGGATGCATAACCTTTCCGCCTTCTTGGGCGGGTATTTGACAACCTTGGGAATAGAAAAATATGGATGAGCTTACTCTTTCGGACTACTTTGCCGTTTTACGCCGGTGGAAGAAGATATTTTTGGCGGTGACATTGGTGGTCATGTTGCCATCTCTGGTTTGTGTATCGCGTTGGGCGAATTATCGATCAACCGCAATGATTCAGATTGAGCAGCCCGAAATTTCAATCGATGCGACAGGGGGCGGCAATAGTCAGATGAGGGAGGCGGCTGATCAACATATCAACTTGCTTCAACGGAAGGTGTTGTCGACGGCGTCACTGATTGAGGTTATTACGAAATTTGATCTGTATGCTGGGGCACGAAAGAGCGCGCCTATCTCAAGTCTTGCAGATTCAATGCGACGTAAAATCAGGATTGATCTTGCCAGCGGATCGCTCGTCGGATCCAAAACGTCACTTGCTACGATGGCGTTCACGGTTAGCTTTGACCATGATAATCCTCTCGTCGCCCAACAGGTCGCGGACGATCTTGTAACGCGTTTTCTTAATCAGGATTTGAAGAAACGGCGCTCGGAAACGCAAGAAACCTCAGCTTTTTTAGGCGCGCAACTTTCGGCGCTTGAAGCTTCCTTATCCGAACAAGAGAATAACATTGCTGATTTTCAGAAAAAGAATGGCATGACGCGTCCGGAAAATTTTAGTTACAACCAGCAACTTGCTTCTTCTTTGACGTTGAATTTCCACAATATTGATACTCAAATTGTGACAAGTGAGGGGGCCCTCAGCTCTTTGCGTGCGCAGCTTGCTGCCGTTGATCCATTGATATCGTTGCAGACGCAGTACACGACGTTGTCCGCGCAGTATGGGCCGCAGCATCCCGATGTTGTTAGGATTAAGCACCAGATCGAGGCATTACGACCGCAGCAAAACAAATTGAATAAATCGGAAGATCAGGAAGCTTCGAGTAAACGCAGTACATTCCCTAATAATAAAGGTGGCGCCTCAGGTTCCGACAATCCGATCTATCTGCAACTTTCGGCGCAGGTGCGTGCAAGTGAAGAACAGCATAAAGCCCTTCTTGAACAGCGAAAAGGAGTTCAGGCTCAACTGGAAAACTATCAAAAAGCCCTTATTGATAATCCCGAAGCTCAAAAGCAAATGGCCTCGCTTACGCGTGACTATGATAACACTAAGATGCGTTATCGCGAAATGAAAGAGAGGAAAATGGCTGCGGATATGAACGAACAGATGCAGAAGGACCGTACGGGCGAGCGTCTGACTCTGATCAATCCTCCCGAGCTTCCGCTTGGTACGCAGCCGCCGCGCAGACTTATGATTATCGGGAGCGTTTTTGTGTCTCTTCTTGGCGGGCTTGCCAGCGTTATAGCTGCCCAAATTTTCAGCCAAAGCGTGATTGGCGTTCATTATCTGGAATCGATTGTCGGCGTTGCGCCGCTTGTTGCTATTCCGCACATTTCTACACGTGAAGAACGTAAATATTCCCTACGGCATCGTGTTCACCAGGGGGCTTGCGCCTTCTGGTGTCAGATTATCGAGCGGGTTATTCCTACGCGGCTGAGGCCTTTTACCGAAAGGTTGGAGTCTCTCGTTAAGCGGCTGTTTACCGCCCGCAAACGGTTTACCAAGGTATAGTTTTTAATTGGAGAATTCACATGGATAGGCTCGAAAAGGCCCTCGAAAAATCTAGACAACAACGCGCCATGTTCGTGCCTGATTTTGCAAGCCGGAGCATGCCAACGGGTGCGGGGGCCGTGTCCTCGACTGTTCCGTCCGACATCAATCCAGAATTGGTCGATGAAGATCAGATGGAACGCAGTCGCATTGTTTCTTTCCGCACCCGTTCTTCGGAAGCGGATGTCTATCGCCAACTCAGAACGAAGGTTCTGCATATCATGAATGCGTCCGGGTATAGAACGCTAGCCATTACAAGCCCAAACTACGGCGATGGTAAAACAACGGTGGCACTTAATCTTGGCATTAGCATCGCTCTTGATTTGAAGCAAACGGTGTTGCTCGTTGATTTAGACCTGCGTAAACCGAACCTGCACCAATATCTTGGCGTTGAGCCTCAAGCGGGATTGACCGATTATTTGCTGAAGGACACGCCGATTCAAGATTGTTTGATGCGTCCGCCCTTTGAACGAGTCAATATTTTGCCGGCGGGAAAGGCTTTGGATAATTCGTCAGAGCTTTTGGGATCGCCCAAGATGATTTCCTTGGCGGAAGAGCTTAAGTCGCGTTATCCAGACCGTTTCGTCATTTATGATATGCCCCCCGTTTTAACGCAAGATGATCCCATCGCTTTTTTGCCTCAGATCGAAGCCGTTCTGGTCGTTGTTCGTGACGGAGTCACGAAAACAGATGATCTTAAGCGTTGCCTGAAGACGCTTTCCGGAGCCAATGTGATCGGCACAGTCCTGAACAATTGTTGGTAGCGATTTTTGTTGGGGCTGCTGTCCCAAGATGTTTTTGAACGGCGGGGTACTATGAAAGCAAGAGACGCGTTGAAAAAAGTGAGAGAGACACTTGGGGTCGTAGGCTCTCACTGCAAAGAGAAGGGCGTTCGTTTGGCCTTAATCGAAGGCGCGTTTTTGATTCTTGCAGCCTCGTTTTTCTTTGTTGATGCGGGGCGAGGCCTCATCGAAATTTGGCAATCTCCGGAATACAATTACGGAGTCTTGGTTCCTTTCATTTCCCTTTATCTCGGCATTCATTACTTCAGAACCAAACGTCCTGAAATTCGTCCTTCCTATCTTGGGGTGTTCATCGTTTTCGTCTCATTATTTATGAGCGTGTTCGGGGTTCTTGCTGCAAATAATTGGATCAACCAATTTTCCCCTGTTGTTATGATTGGTGGCGTCCTCATTGCGTTGTTGGGCGTTCCGGCGTTTAAGGCTGTTTTTCCGGCTTATTTCTTTCTCTTTTTTGCGGTACCGCTTCCTCCACTTATTCTTGCGGGGCTAACGGCTCATTTGCAGCTTATTTCGTCAACCTTAAGCGTGGCGGGATTGAGCCTTTTGGGAGTGTCCGTTTTTCAGGAAGGCAATATCATTGATCTCGGTATGTATAAGCTACAGGTTGCCGAAGCTTGCAGCGGATTGCGCTACCTTTTTCCCTTGTTATGTTTTGGTTATCTGGCAGCGATAGTTTTCGAAAAAACACTTTGGAAAAAAATCGTTCTCTTTTTTTCCACTGTGCCCATTACGATCGCGATCAACGCGATTCGGATAGTTATCGTCGGTGTGTCGGTCAATCTCTGGGGAATAAAGATGGCTGAAGAAGGCTTTCTTCATGAGTTTGAAGGCTGGATCATGTTTATCGGTGGGCTTGTTTTTTTCTTCTTTCTTTCGTGGATGTTGTCGTTCATCAAGACGAAAGAAAGCATTCCCACTTCTGACCCTGGGGCTTCAATATCGTATCGGGCACATTTACCGCGCGCGCAAAAGCTTCTAGGGGTGCTTCTTATTCTGTTGGTGTTGGGACTTATCGGACAAAAGGCAGCCCTTGCCGAACATAAGGATGTTTTGCCGCCAAGGAGCTCTTTTGCCGAATTTCCTTTGCGGATTGCAGCGTGGCACGGACGCACGAATAGTATTTCTTCAGAAAATCTAAAAGCTCTGAATTTGAGCGATTATTTTCTTGCCGATTATGAAGCCGAAAAAATTTCTAAGTCTGTCAATTTTTACGTCGCTTATTATGAATCGCAACGGCACAACGCGGCTCCACATTCTCCTCTAGTTTGCATTCCAGGGTCGGGGTGGGAGGTTGTCTCGCTTATTTCTGATTACCCGGTCAAGGACATACAGGGAAATACCCTTCTAAAGGTCAATCGCGCCATAATTAAAAACGGGCAGACAACTAGGCTTGTTTATTTCTGGTACAAGGAAAGAGGACGTTATCTGACGTCAACTATAGACAGAAAATGGTATTTATTCCGCGACTCTCTGAGCAAAGGCAGAACGGATGGTGCCTTAGTGCGCGTTGATACCGGTATGGATGATGATCATGAGACCGAAGCGGATACAATACTCGCCTCTTTTTTGGATAATGCGCTACCGCTGTTAAAGAATTACGTGCCGGATTAAGATGAGCCTTCATAAAAAAATGGCACATGGGGCGTTGTGGTCTCTTCTGGAAAAAGGGGGGCAACAAGGGCTATCTTTTGTTGTCTTTATGGTTCTGGCGCGCCTTGTCGGGCCTGAAGAATACGGGCTTGCCAATATCTGTTTTATATATTTTTCATTTGCAGGCCTCATTGTCTATGGGCTTGTTGACGGTATTGTTTGTCTACAGATTGAGGATGATTTGCGTTTGTCCAGTATTTTCTGGGCGATCGTTGTGCTCGGCATTCTCTTGAGCCTTTTTTGTGTTGCGACGGCAGCGCCGCTTGCTAATTATATGGGGCAGCCCAGACTCAAAGGTCTTTTATACTGGTTTTCCATTGTTCCCTTTCTTGTTGCGCTTTCATCCGTGCCGAATATGTTGCTTCTGAAAAGCATGAGCTTCAAAATTTATGCAATACGAACACTCGCCGCGACCTTTATTGGAGGCGTAGTAGGACTTGCGATGGCCTTTAATGGAGCCGGGGCTTATGCCATTGTCGCGCAACAAATTGCTCTTTTTGTGGTGACGAATGCTGTTGTTTGGCCAAGTGCGGGATGGCGCCCAAAAAGAACATTCCAGCTTCGGGGTTTGATAAAGGATATCAAGCCGGGGTTTGAACTGATGTGTTCCAATGTGCTTGGGTTTTTGGAAGGAGAGTTTCCAAGATTCATCATTGGACGGTTTCTTGGCCCAACGTCATTGGGTCATTATGCCTTTGTTATTCGGCTGCGCTACGCTTTGGCGAATGCCCTTATAATTCCGCCGCTTGCAGTCTTATATCCTGCATTCACCAAGATTAACGATGACAAGGAAGAACAGCGCGCGATAGCGGGAAAAATTATCCTCCTGTTTGGAATGATCCTCTTTCCTGCGCTTGCCATAGCGATTGCGACGGCGCCGCTTTATGTTCCATTGTTGTTTGGAAAAATTTGGACGCCTACTATACCTCTATTGCAAATTTTTATTTTTGGTCTGTGCTATTGGCCGTTTCAGGCTATCGTGTTTCAACTGTTCAGGGCGCATGGACGTATGAGGATATATCTTACAGTCAATGCGGTCAGTGTGTTAGCCAGCATTATCATGACTTTTTTAATTTTTCTGCCTAATGGGTTGAAACTGATGGCCATAGGCGTCGTCGCCTTTATGTCTGTAATGCAGGCTGTTTTTTTAATCATCTTACAGAGACAATTAGACATCAACCTATGGAAATATGTGATGAATCTTTGGCCATCGGCTGTGACGGCATTATGCGTGTTTGTTGTGATGGAATTTTTTAATCAAAGCGGTCTTTTTTTGACGGCTCCATGGGTCAAATTATTGGTTTTGCTTTTATTGGGTTCGGCTACGGGAGTGCTCGGAACGCTTCTTCTTCAACGCAAATTGCTAAAAGATGCTTTGCGTTTTGGACGTGAACTGCTTAAAAAGACCGACGATTCCAATACGGTATTGAATGCGGCTCCTTGTTTTGAATGTGAAAAAAATGTCTGATTTTTCAATGAACATTGGTGGAGAAAGGGATCGATAAACCAACCTCTTTTCAACTAAAAAGAACCTACTTTGAAGGTTGATTGTGAGAGGAAGAAAAGGTTCAGCCTATAGGATGATTAAAAATCACCTTGGGCCTTGCCATTTTTGCAATCTCCGGAAGTTTTCTTTCTAATACCGGCCCGTGCATCACCTGGTGCAGGGTGATGTCTTGACACGTCACATTAAGCTCGATGATGAGGGGCTTGTTTTGTTTGTCAAAGGCAACGTCCCAAGAAATTAACCCCAACTCCGGTATAAGACTATGCAGTTTTATGCATAGAGCTTCCGCTTCTTTAAATCCGATAATTTTGTATCCCTCAAAACGGATTTTGGTGTCTGGATGCTCGCGTCCGATAGGCATAAGACTCAGATCGTAGGCCTGTGCTTCGAGATAACCGTTTGTGACGCCGCAAGCCATGCCGCCGCTCGTGATATTATCTGTTCGCAAACCGTTCCTTCCCAGGCGGGCAAATGTCGAAAGTACAAAAACATCGTTACCAATGTACATCGTCGTCATGCGCAACGTGTTGACGGAATCCGGGGACAGCTTGCTCATGCAGTCGGATTGCACGACAGGTTCTTGAAAAATGTATTCTTTAGGTGATCCCGATTTTAGACAATCCTGCGCAAATTGTGCCGCTTCTTTGCCTGACCGGAAAATCACATTTAATCCGCCCCAAGTGTCGAGGGACGGCTTGATAACGATATCAGGCTGGCTTCCGAGGAGCTCATCCGGGTTCGCGAGGCTATATTCGGGCGAAAGAAATTTTCCCCTCATAATTCGCCCAAACGTCCTGGGAAAAGAACACGGAAAACGGAATTTATCGAAAATGTTTTTGTCTTCATACATAGCGCAGCGATTGGGAGGATTAAGGATGTGTTCAATGCTTATATGAAACAAATCATTTGGCATATAATTGTCGCTCGATATACCGTTGCCGTTATAAAAGGCCTGATGCCACCGCGTATCCGTGTACGATGGGAAAAGAAAAGACTTAAAGCGAAATATGTTTTTAGGCGCCCCTTGGCCAGCAAGCGTATGGCTTATTTTAAGCTTTTCCAATCGCGCTTTCCGAAGATTGTCTATGACAACAATGGATGTTTTGAAGAACGCAGTTATTCTATCGAGCCAAAATTTCACGCTGTTGTGCAGGACTCCACGTGCAAAAGAAAGAACAGTCATCTCAGAAAACCTTTGAAAAAGGAGTTTTGTCGTGCGGGAGGGGCTGAATGCAGGCACTTTTGAAGTTCATCATCCTATCCCGGGAAGCCTTAACGAAAGATATATTAATCGGCAGAAGCAAAGTCAAATTATACGTCAGTAAATGTTGCATTTTTGATCAAAAAAACGCGATGAAACTTGTTTTATAACAAGGCATCTTTTAGTATATCGTTGCAAATGTAAGAATATTTGATAGTTGCGGGTTTGGGGCAAATATAAACGGTGTGGAAATGGCGTGCATGATTATCAAGACCCCGGTCCTAAGCATCGATGGTGACGTTGCGCGAATATCAGCGGATATTGTTTTGCCGGATGAAACGCGGACGCTATGGTTCGAATGTAATCGCGAACATGCCGATAAGATTTCTACGGAAACGACCGATGGGTTTCTAGTAGCCACCTTATTTATCGCTATGTCGAAAGGTTTGGACATTGTTGTTGAGGGATCGCTGTCTAGCAGGCTCTATTACAACATATCAAACTACCTTATTGAGTTGATCCGAAATGCCATTCCAGGGACAAAAAAAGTTTCCATAAATGCGCAAAATCTTGTTCGGCAGAACTGGGGAGGAACCGGCGTTTTTACGGGTTTTTCAGCTGGTGTGGATTCGTTTTGTACTTTTGTTGAACATACTGATACGAAATGTCCTGCCGAATATCGTGTAACGCATTTTCTTTTTAATGACGTTGGTGCTCATGAAGAAGGCAACGATAAAAGGGCGGAAGTTTTTTCCGAACATTTACGGCGTATGCAAATCTGTTCCGAAGAATGGAAAATTCCTCTTATTTCTGTTAATTCAAATATTTCCGATGTTATCGGCGGCGATTTTATTCACACAAGCATCCTGCGTAATTTAGCCGTGCCCCTCCTGTTTCAAAAGGCATGCTCGAAATTTCTCTACTCTTCCAGCGTTCATTTCAGAGATACGCGGGCATCGGCTCCCAACTATATTGATGACGTGGATTCAATGGCCATACATCTTTTTTCAACTGAAACGATTGAATGCATTTCGGCAGGAGGTCAACATTTGCGTTTTGAAAAGACGGAAATCATGGCTGCCGATCCGCGCTCCTACAGAAATCTTGATGTTTGCATTAGGCATGATATATCCGGAAAGACAAACTGTTCCTGGTGTCCAAAATGCATGAGAACTCAACTGACGTTGGAAATGATCGGCGCTTTGGATAAATATGAATCGGTTTTTGATTTTTCGCTTTACCGCCGGTTTCGCTGGCTGTTTTTCTGTCTTGTTATGACAAGCGATGAGACCTTGTTAAGGGAATTGAGGCGTGCGATTACAGAAAGGAAGTATCCGGTACCCATATCTGTAAAATGGGTCGCACGCTGTGTTCCCAATAGAATAGTAAATCTGGTCTTCTATCGCAGCATGGAAATCAAAAGCGTGAACCCAATTAAGCTCTTTGTGCATATAGTCAGAATGTTTGTGAAGAAACGCGTGGGCGCAAGTTTGTAGCCGTGGAATCTCTTTGAGGGCGGTTGAAGGAACAAAAACAATGAAACAGCCGATTTTTCTTTTTTTGACTGCCCATGATTATCGCACGCCGCGCAAAGCGTGGATGCAGTTTATGGCTGAAGAGCTTATTAAAATCGGAAAGGTTCGTTTCTTTTCACTGCGCTACTCGTGGCTTTCGAAATATCGCCCGGATGGGCGCCACATTATCGCCGCTTGCGCGAATAAGCTTGAGCAAGTCAACGGCATTGACTGTTATTTATGGAAAACCCTTGTTCATCCCGTCAATACTCACAGAATCTGGTTACGTCCGTTAGAGACAATTGCTTTTAAGCTATATGTTCTTATGGCGCCCGCGCTCATGAAGCAATGGATTCGTGAGGCCGACACCATTTTCTTCGAAAGCGGCGCGTCTCCTGCTTTTTTTGGTATGGCGAAGAAACTGAATCCTTCGGCCAAGATGATCTACCTGACCTCGGATACTTTGGATTCAATTCATGTAGCCCAATACATCAAAGACACCGTCCGGAGGATTTCCGCCCAGTTCGATCATTGCTGGTTGCCGTCAAAGCTTATGACAGAGGATTTTGGCCCGGGCGCGAAACTTTTCTACGTGCCGCAGGGTATTGATGCCTCGATAGAAAATTTTGCCGACCCTTCTCCCTATGGTCCTGGGCGGCATGCTGTTTCCATCGGTTCGATGCTGTTTGACGAGAGTTTTTTTGAAATTGCAGGTTCGCTTTTTCCTGACGTGACGTTCCATGTCATTGGGTGCGGAAGAGAAAGGCCGCCCAAGTGGCTCGCCAATGTCATCCATTATGACGAAATGAAGTTCAACGACACGATACCTTTCATTAAATACGCCGATTTTGCTCTTGCGCCGTATTTGCCCGAGAGTATCCCGGCATCTCTTGCCGATACATCGATGAAGCTTTTCCAGTACGCATTTTTTGGCGTTCCGGCTGTTTGCCCCTTTGAGGTTGTTGGCGACCACCCACATCGTTTTGGCTATAGGCCGAAAGACGCGGCTTCAATCGGTGCAGCTATTACAGCGGCTTTGAAAGCAGGTAAAAGCACTGGCATCAAAGTGCTTAACTGGAAAGAAGTGACGGAACGGATTGTTGATCCCCATGCCTTTGGCATTGATGCGATTAAGGGCAGGGAGGCTCATGATGCACAGGCCTTTATTTTTATCGAAACGCAATTTGACAATTTGGGAGATGCGCTGATCAATCGTGAGATGATCAAGCTTATGTCGCGGCATGCGACAGTGACGGCGGGCATTTTGCGCGTACCGGCTTCTTTTAAAAGCATGATTGGCAACGAATTTCTTAATACCGTTCGGCTTGATCGCACAAGCGATAGAAGTTTGTTCCTTCTGAAAGTGCTACTGAAAACTCTTAAGGGAGAAAAATGTTTTGTATTCCTTTCTCCCGGTGGATGGATTGGCGAATTGGATGGAAGGCTGAATTTGCGAAGCTGGCTACACACAGGCCTTTATTATCTTCTCAAAGCAGGTGGTGTTAAAATTTGCCAGCTTGGAGTGTCGTATGAAAACCCTGGTCCCAAGCTTTCACGGCTTTTGCGCGCGCGTTCCGGCGCTATGTATCGCCATTATGTGCGCGATACGCTTAGCCAGAAGGTAATGTCTCAACTTTTCGTTCGGATTGACGGCATTTGCCCTGATCTTGCTTTTTATGCTTTTGACGGTGATGTTCCAAAAAATAATCCGAAGGCCATTACGTTTTCTTTTAGATCGGATCAATATCCAGGCCAGCTTGACGATATTAAAGCCTTTATAGCTCTTATCCTGAAAGAATGCGGCGATGCTATGCTCGTCTATTTCGTAACTCAGGTAAAAAAAGACAACGATACAAACTTTCATCTCGCTCGCTGGTTGTCGGAACGCCATGGGATCAAAGCAGAGGTATGCGACGGAAGCTTAAATATTACGGCGACTGAAGAGCTATACAGACGATCAACCATCGTTGTATCTAACAGACTCCATGCATTGCTTCTTGCTGGCAGCGTCGGCAACGCAATGGTTGCCGCGCCAATCGGTGCGCACAATAAAAAGATAGAATCGATGTTTCGCGACATAGGTCTTGAAAAACATGTCTTTGGATGGAGTGCACACGATCAGGAGCAAATTTCTGCTCGTTTGCGCGAGGTTTTGCATCGTACGTTTGATGCTCGAGTCGAAAAACATAAGATTGAGCTTCTTGTTGACGAAATATTCACAAACGACAAGGCAAACAGCTAATGGCGTTGGTTTCGGTTATCGTTGCGGCGTGGAACGCGGAAAAAACGATTTTGCGTTGTGTAGAAAGCATTATCGCTCAACGAGGCGTCGATGTGGAAGCAATCGTCGTCAACGATTGCTCGACGGATTCAACGGCGGAAAAGATTACTGATTTGGTTCATCGCTACCCAAACGTTATCTCTGTGCAGACTGAACGGAACAGCGGGCCGTCGGTTGCGCGCAATAGGGGGCTTGCCCTTGCGCGAGGCGAATGGATAGCCATCGTCGATGCCGACGATACGATTGGTTCGGGGCGTTTGGCTCAAATGGAAGAAGTTGCGAGGAAAAAGTGCGCCGATGTGTGTCTTGATAATCTTAAAATAGTCCTGGTGAATGTAAAGAAGCCCCCTATTTCTGTGCTGGTTCAAAAAAAACAAGCTGAAGCCTTAAAGGGAGACTGGACGGTCAAAAGTTTTACAAGTTTTAACCGTGCTTATGACAGTCCTGTCCTAACCGGATTTCTCAAACCCTTGTTCCGGTCGAGTTTTATCAAAGCCAACGCTCTCGGCTATAATACGAATTTATCCAATGGCGAGGATTATCTTCTTCTTCTTGAATGTTTGATTTGTGGGGCGAAGGTGCTTTATTTAGATAGCCCCCTTTATAATTATTATGTCTATAAATCGTCGCTTTCAGGAATATTTAATCCCGAGGCGCATCGCAAGCTTATTGCCGCCGAACGGGCGCTGTTGGAGAAATTTGCTCCTACCTTATCGGCTGAATCGAAAAAAGACATCGAAGGGCATATTGACTCATTAAAACTTGCCGGTGTCACTAATGAAATTTTTGCAGCTATTCGTAATAGAAATTGCGGCGCTTTGGTGCGCCTTTTTTGGAAGGATAGAATGAATTTTTGGATTCATTTTAAAAGAGTGGCAAATTCCGTGGCCAGAAAATTGTTAAACATAACGGGCAGGGGTAAGTAACTAGGGTCTAGACTCTAAAGCCTAAGTCTATCCCGTATGACAGGTTTGGGAGACGGAACAAGTTGCTGGATGAGAGGCTTTTTATGCTCTGACGTATTTTTACCGGAATTGACTAGAACGCCATAAAGAAACCACGCAAGCGCGGCGGTTTTGGAGCTGTAGAAAGATGTGCCGCTGACCATAAGAATGGCCAAACAATAGACGGCGATCAGCATCCTATAGCGGGAAGCGTAAATATCTTTAATGTTGGGCAATGCAAAGACAGCCCACAAGACAATACATAGAAAGACTCCAAAATGTTCGAGGGTGTAGGCGACTCCCATATCTCCTAACGCATCGGGGATTCCTAATCCGAGGAACTGAGCAAAGGCCATATTAAGGGTTGCAATTCCTGAACGTGCAAGGCGTCCAGTTAAAGTGTCATCTGACGGATTTCCAAGTCCCAAAAGTGTAAAGACGACCAACCCCCCGATAGCGATTAGGGGCAGCAGCATTACAACGCCTCTTCCTCTCGCCATAGGGATAAAACGCAAAAGCACGAGAAACAGAAAAAGAGTGCTGGCAAATCGCGAGTCGCTAGCGACAATAAGGATTAACGCAACAACCAAGTGGTATAAAGTCGTGCGCTTGTCTTTTTTATCGAAACTAAGCGCCCATGCGGTAAGGATAATGGCATAGTTTCCCATTGAGACGGGTTCCAGAAAAACCGATGAAACTCGCTGATAGCCCAGAAAAGGGAGAAGATTGCGGCCGGATTGGCGTAATCCGTTTACGGAAAAATCCTGTTGCATCCAGTGTTTGGCTGTTTCCGGGGTCATCCCGCGCGAAATATGATACTGTAGTATATTAAAATTGCTCAAATAGATGTCGGGAAAGAAATATTCGAATGCGGCAAAAAATAAAACAATGACAGAGACAATCCATACGATTTTATTTGCCACCTCTTTATTGGGCGAGGCTCGGCCCAGGGCGTAGGCGAAAAATATAATCAATATGTTTCTTGGCGCTTCCAGATCAATGGCGCCTCTTACCGCACACAACAGCAAAAAATAGACCATCAGAAAGGCGACGGAAATAAATTCGGTGGTTTTACAGGTCGGAAAAACGCGCCAAGCCGTCAAAGCAAGAAGAAAAATTTCCGCAGCAGTGAGAATATTATCCGAGATAGAAAAACCACGGGTGTTTAGAAAACACAAAAATAATTGGTAGCCCGTAAACCCAAGCAAAAGAAATAGGGTTAGTTTTTGATTGCCGAGGTTCATAGAACGGGCATTTGTCTTGGGCGTCGAGAGGGTGTTCTGTGCGTTCATTTTGGAATTTCATGCAGGGAAAGTTTTTTTTAGAAAACAGCAGAAAAGACTTTTTGGCGCTTATTTTCAAGAAAGCTTATCCCTGTTTTTCAATGCAAAGATGAGACGCCATAGCAACCACGACGCATGCCAAGGTCTCAACCATATTGACTCCAAAGCCACGCATGCCATCAAGAGCGGGGATGTGTTCTTTTGTTTCAGCCATTTATGACCATAAACCTCTGCATGAGTTGTTTCGTAGCTTTCTAGGTTTGGATGCCAACTAAAGATACTAAACTTATTGTTGTAAAATAAACACTATTTTGACAATATGCACCATCAAAAAAGAATCCTTAGATAGACTGAAAATGGGATTCGCGTCTATATTTAACAGTAGGATTCCTGATTATGCGCGATGTTTCCGCACAGACTTTCCGCTACACTTCATTGGATTCACTTCGCGGCATTGCGGCTTTAGGCGTTGTTCTTACGCACGTTCTGCAATATGGATTCCCACAATTGGCCCTTAATCATACCCTGTTTCAAATACTGGTAAACGGACGTTGCTTCATGGCCTTCTTTATTGGGTTTTTATCCCATTCCGAGTATGATACTATGCCGTCGCGGAAACTTGAACCAAAAATTCAGTCCTTATAATTGGCTAAATACGCTTAGGAGAATAAACCGTGATTAAATGCTATGTCATCAACCTCACCCGCAACCCAAAACGTCTTGAATATGCGAAACAGCATTTTACTGAAAGGAGATTGAGCTTTGAACGCATAGATGCCGTCGATGGTTCGCAGATTCCGCAGGAGGAGATCCTTCGTATAAAAAAGGTGCGAACCATTCATCCTAAATCCGATTGCCGTCCAGCAAGCCTTGGGTGCTTTTTGAGTCATCATAAAGCATGGCAAAAAGTTGCAGACGGACAGGAAGAATATGCTGCTGTTTTTGAAGACGATATTCATTTATCAAATACCGTTACAGATATCTTCACAAACACTCAATGGATGCCACATGGGTTTGATATCATTCGTCTAGAAATCAGCACCAACAAATACTTGCTTTTTGATCGCAAACCCATTGTGCGTCTATCAAAAACTGCCTTGTTTCGCCTGCGTTCAACAGCTTGGGGAGGGGGGGCTTATATCATTAGTCGTGCAGCTGCCAAGCGCCTTGTATCCCTTCCCGAAGCATATCATGACACTATTGACTATTTCCTTTTTTCGATTGAGACATCTGAAATAGCGCGCAGTCTCGTTACTTACCAGTTTGTTCCAGCTGTGGCTATTCAAGGCGAGTATCTTGAACCGCAGAAAGCTATCTTCGCCTCCAATATTGGGCATGAAGAAGCTAATAAAAGTGCAATTTCATTGCGTTGTCTCGTTTTGTCCATTATGACCAAAATTAGAAAGGCAATTATCGGATACAGGTGCGTGCGTTTTATATCGGAGTAAACAATTTGCCGCCTCTGACCTTTCCCCCGCCAGAGCTAAAAAACATTCCGTGGAATGCGATTAATATCCCTGAAGGGCCTCTTTTATAACGTCAACCTGTGGAAAGCGTTCGGATTCGAATGGATAAACGTTGAACGCATAGTTGCCAAACCATGGCGCGGCGGCCCAGTACGTCCAACCATACCAAACGTCATTATTATCAGCCATATATTTAAACATTCGCCGCAAAGCTTCCATGCAAACGGGGTCTTTCGCCGCGCCGAATTCTCCCAAAAATCCTTTGTGCTTCGTTTTTCTGAGCCACTTCGTCATATCTTCAAGCCTTTTTACGCCAACGTCCTCGCTAACGCATTCCTTGCTCAAACCCGATGAATTTGAGTCGAGGTATTGATGCGCTTCAAATATATAATTGTTTTCTGGATCTTTGATGTTGGCAAGCGCGTCAGCGTTGGACCTGAGGCCGGACATCCAGCTATGTGCGCCGTCCCAACGTGTTCCCGGTACAAGGATAAGTTGTTTGGCACCCGTCTTACGAATGGCATAAATGGCTTCCTGGGCTATCGCGGCCCATTCATCTGCGCTTTGCTTGTTTGGTTCATTCATAAGGCCGAAGGCGACATAGGGATTGTCGCGGTAATGCGTGGCAAGACGCGTCCATAAATCGTTGAAAACGGCAACAGGAACATCGTCGGATCCAATCAGCTTATCGCCATCATAACTTCCATAGTTATGAACATCTAACAGGATAGTAACTTGCCTCGCCGAGGCGGCATTAACAATTTCATCAAGCGCCGCCATGCCTCGTGGATCTAATGGTTGAAAAGCAGCAGGCTGTATTCTTTTCCAATAAAAACCGACGCGAAATATATTAAATCCCTCGTCTGCATACATATTTACTCTTTTAGATCCCGGCCAAATGTAATCCTTTCCGATAACGCTGGGCGCTTTTCCAAATGTTGCATCCGGAAAATTAATGCCACGAAAAAAGTTTCTTTTTGGTTCAGCGGCGCTTGTTGTGTTGCAGATAGCCGCAAATGTGAAAAAGGCGGTTCCGACAAAAACGAGAAACTTTTTCATGATTTACCTTCTTTGAGAACGTTACGGTAGATTTCGACAAAGCTGTCGGTTACTTTTGCCCAATCGTACTGACGAGCTAGGGCTTTGCAGTATTCTCGCATAGGGTCGGTGGATGCCGTAAGGCGGGTATGAAGGTTTTCGATTTCCCGCGCACAAGCATCTATTCGCGAGGGATCAATAACGGCGCCAAAACCAAGCAGTTTACGGAGTTTTTCAAATGGCGGAATGGGGCTCATAATCGGCACAAGCCCTGCGGATAACCCCTCAATAATGCTGATGCCAAAGCCTTCGTAGGTTGAGGCGGATGCAACATAACTGGCTTTTCCTATCAAATCGCCGATTTGGGCATCGCTTAAACCTTCAAAAATTTGCACGTGTTCAGATACGCCGCATTTTTTTGCGTGCGCACGCAAACTAGCCTGAGTTTCCTGCGCGGGTATGCCCGCAATCAGGAGATTCCATGTCGCGTCGATCTTTTTCAGTGCGGCAATCAAGTCGATGAGAACGGGAATGGCTTTATTGGCCGACCAGCGTCCGATAAAAATCATTGTCCTTTGCGGCGTAAGACTGCCGCGGTTTTCCCATTTTGCGATGTTGACTCCATTCTCGATGGTTACGACTTTAGTCGGCGCAATCTGGCGGAAAGTGTGCGAGTCATTCTCGCTCGACGAACAGAGAACGTCATAGGCGCAGGACGAAAGCCGCGTTATCGTATGGAAATAAATCTTTTTCAACAGGGCTGCAAAAGTCGTGTGAAAAAATCCGCCGTGTGTCGAAGCTACCAATGGTTTGCGGTGAATAAAGCGCGTCAATGCCAGATAATCGAAAAAGAAATCGATAGCATGAACGTGCACTATGGAAGCCGCGCGAATTTCCTTTAAAACCTGTAGAGCAATCGGATAACGCGACGAACCAAAATAACTTAGGCGTGTGACGGAAATTCCATCCAATACTTCATAACGCGGCAGTTTTTTGTTGGGTGCGGTAAAAAGGCGATCTAACGTTACGACGCGAACCTTTATCCCATCGCGATGCGCAAGATTCGTGCAGAGATTCTGTACGGCGTCTTCAAGGCCTCCAACCGACGGCCTATATTGTCTGACAATGTGAACAACTTCCATAAGGGTCTTTCAATTTTGCACGCGTTTGGAATAGCACACTTTATGTTTAGACGTTCGATACTAAAGCGTTTGGCTTCATGGCGCGGACAATTCGTGCCGTCAGTATAAAGAAAAGCACCCCACCCACTGTATAGCGGCGCCCTAGACGCAAAGGTTCCTGCAATATTCTAAAAACCCATTCGAGGCGAAGCTGACGCCAAATCTTGGGTGCGCGAGGAAAACGTCCCGCCAAAAAGTCCAAAATTGCGCCGCCGTTAAGTATGAGCGCTGGTCTTGTAAGTCTGCTGGCAAGGTAGAAAGCCACTTCTTCCTGTTTGGGCACCCCCATGCCCAGAATCACGAGATCCGCCTCGTGTTTGGTAAGCTGTTTTAAATAGTCTTCCGGTTCTTGAAACCCATCCATACGTAAGACCACTTTGCATCCCATCTTTTCGATGGATTCTGCGGCCCTGGAAAGAAAGTCCTCGTGCGTTCCGAAAAGGGCAACTTTTCTTCCGGCGTATGTGCGCACGATTTCCGGAATGAGATCGGTTCCATTCATATTGAGGCCAGAATCCCATTTTAAACAATGAAGTAGTATAGAAATGCCTACGCCGTCGCGAAGCAAAAAATCTGACTTTAGAAGGTGCACGGCTAAGGTCTGATCCTTCTGCGCAAGCGTGAGGGCATTAGAGTTTAGCCACGAAACGACGGTAGGTTTTTCTTGTTTTGCTGCCAGCCTGGCAAGCAAGCTCTTATGCTGATCCTCGTTTTTGACCAGCTGCAAATGCCGGATGATCTCCACTAAGCTTGCAATTGTTTTCTGCATAGAAGACATCGGTCCACGCTAAAGGAACGGATTTGCTGAGTTTATAGTGAGTTACCGTCCGTTGTGTCAAGCAATCCGCACAAAAGTAGACATAAGTAAACGTCGTTGTTGCGACGCTCATGCCATTTGAGGTAGTTTGCAGGGCAGATTTTAAAGACAAAAGGGGTCAACGTCGCCATGAGCCTATGTAAATCGATTCTCACGCTTGTTGTTTGTCTTGCCGTCGTGCTTCCGCTTGCGGGATGCGACAATCCGGAACAGAAGGAAGCGCGGTATATCAAGCGCGGCAACGCTCTGTTTGAAGACGGGGAATATGAAAAAGCGCGCATCGAATATAAAAATGCTGCGAAGCTAAAGCCAACAGAGGCAGAGCCCTTTTATAGACTTGGACTTATCGAAGAAGCTATGGGTGATTTACGTGGCGCTTTTTCGCATTTTACGGCAGCGGAGCAACAAAACAGCCATTTTCATCCTGCCGTGCTGAAGGTTGCCCAATATTATATGGGGGCGGAACAATATGAAGAAACACGCAAGAGAATTGACGCCGTTCTTGGCGAAGCTCCAGATAACGCCGAAGCCCACGCCACTTATGCCGCGCTTCTTTTGCGCGAGAAGAAGCTTGATGATGCGGAAAGCGAAGCACGCACGGCCTTGACAAAAGAGCCTGCCAATGTTTCTGCCTGTGCCGCCTTGGTGGGGGTATATTCGGCCAAGAAAGATATAGATAAAGCCATAAAGGCGGTTAATGAAGGCATCGCCCGCAATCCTAAAAACATCGCGCTTTTGATGCTGCGCGTCATGGTTTATGGAAGCGCGAATGATCTTCAGAAGGTTGCGGAATCCTATCAAGCCATTTTCAAATTAAAACCCGAGGCAACGCAATTTCGCACGGATCTTGCCAACATTTATGTCAAAGCGAACAAGCTTGACGAGGCCGAAGCATCGTTGCGCGCCGGTATCAAGGATATGCCGGATAATTGGGATTTGAAACGCCGGCTTGTGATGTTTTTGAGCAGCCATCGCGGAACAGAAGTTGCCGAAAAAGAAATCAAGGATCTGATGCAGGTTAATCCCAAAAACGATGACTTGTATTTTTGGTTGGCGGATCTCTATATCAGCAACAACGCTGTTGATAAAGCGATAGAGATGTTAAATGAAATTGTAGAGCGTGGAGATTACAGCACGTCTGCGCTTAATGCCCGCGCGCTTCTGGCGGGCATCAATATTAAGCGGGGGAATAAAGATTTAGCGGACAAACTTGTCGCCGCCGTATTGACCAAAGAACCCGATAACCGTTCAGCCTTGCTGGTTCGAGCCAGTTTGTCCTTCGAAAAGGGTTATTATCAAAACGCTCTTACCGATTTGCGCAGCATCATCCGCAATACGCCAAATGACCAAGCGGCTTTACAGCTTATGGGGGAAACGTTTCTCGTGCAGGGGCATCTCGATCTTGCCATCGATACGATGAAAAAGCTTGTCGATGTCAATCCCTCGAATTCCGCCGCGCGCGTTCGGTTGGCTCAAATGGTTCAGATGAACGGCGATATTAAGCAGGCCATGGAATTGGTATCGGCTGTCACCAAGGCAACGCCTGATTATCCCATCGGTTGGGAAGCTGCCGCGCGTATTGCCATTGCCGCAAAAGAGTGGTTGCCGGCGATGGAGGCTATTCGCACACTGGATAAAATGGAAGGCCAACATCTGACGGCCAGCTATTTGGAAGGACTGGTTCTTGAATCAAATAGCAAGAAGGAAGAAGCCATTGCCAAATATGCAGAAGTGATCAATGCCAACCCGACGACGCCCTTGGCTGAATACGCATTAAGGTCTCTCGTGGGGACCTATTATCAACTGGGTCGCATGGAGGCCGCCACGCGTTATCTTGAAACGCTTAAAACGGACAGCCCGCTTGTTTTGACTCTTCTCGGAAAAGGATATGTTTCATTCGGCAAGGTCGACGAAGGTGCGGCCGTATTCGACAAGCTCATTGAGGCCAATGCCCCGGTTGCCGACCCTTACCTTGATCGCGCGGGCCTTTATATTAAAGATCACAAGCCGGAACAGGCTATCATCGTTTTGAAAAAAGGCATGAACGTGGTGCCTAGCGATTTACGCATGGCGCTTGTTGCCGCAGGTTTGCTTAACGATGCCGGAAAATATCAAGAGGCTATGGCTCTTTACGACGACATGCTCATTCGCAACCCGGGGTTTGAAATCGCGGCTAACAATTTGGCAGAATTAATCGCCGACACTCAATACAACGATCCCGATGCGCTGGAAAAAGCGCGCCGGACGGCGGAGCGCTTCAGCGGTTCGACCAATCCCCTTTTGTTGGATACGCTTGCATGGGTATATTTCCGTCAGGGAAATATTCCCCAAGCGCAAACAATTATGGAGCGCGCCATAGGGCAGGGCAAAGATTTGCCGCCTCAAATTCACTATCACTACGGGGCCATTCTTATGAAAAGCGGCAAAATCGAGAAAGCAAAAGCCGAACTTCAACAGGCGGTGGTCGAGGGGGTCAATTACCCCGGCCTTGAAGACGCAAAAAAAATGCTGTCAACACAATAAGTTAATATATTGTTAACCAATAGTGTTAACCATCTATTTTTGCAGCTCTTTTTTGTTGATTAGCAGTTTTCTGTCTGTTAGTAATAGCAATAGGAAATTCTGTGCGGATTTTTCCGAATACTTTTTTGAAAGGCATTGTTATGAAAATTTCTCGTCTATTCGCTGCGGCTCTGATTTCAGGTTTGGCTCTCTCTGCGAGCGCCAACGCGGCAACTTATACGATCACTCTTGGGGCTACGAACACCTACGCTTTGACCGGAGCGGTTACGGGCAATATTGATCTTGGCAGCACTGCCAGCCCGGTATCTATGCTGACCTTGGCCGGGGACGCGGAGATTGTTCCCGCTGGCTATTCTGTTGCTGAGCTCACGGCGGCGCCGACCGGACCCATGTATGCCGATAAGTATCTTTATGTCACGGGAAATACGGGTTCGCTCGCGACGTTTTCTTTAGTGCAGCACAACAGCAATTTTGGCTTCACTTGGGGAACGATCGACACCTACAACACGTTGGTCCTGTCTGCTTTACTGCCCGATAACACCGTCAAGACCTACAAGATTACAGGCGCAGACCTTCTGAGCAATATCTCAGATTTAACGGGCGGAACGTCTCAGTTGGATGTGGTCTTCAAGCTTGCGTCTGGTACGTTCACCAAGGCTGTCTTGACGAGCTCGCAGAATTCCTTTGAAGTCGGCAACTTCTCTTCAGTTGTTCCGCTTCCTGCAGCTTTACCGCTGTTTGTTTCCGGCATTGCCGCTTTGGCTGGTTTTGCCAAGCGTAGGAAGGCCTAAGGCCGGATCTAAGGCTTTTTGGGATAAACACTTTTACATGCCCGCGAAAGCGGGCATGTTTTTATGAGTATGGTTAAGGTTAATGGGGGCGCGGGCGACGGATATTTTCTTGTAAATAAATTCTTTCACCGCGAGAATGACAGCGTAACGAAACCAAGCAGTTTTTTAATTTATAGGGAATACTAATGTACAAAATTCTTTTACTCGCCGCTATTGCGGTTCTTTCTTTTGGTCGTGCGGCCGATGCGTCAACCTATGTAATCACGCTCGATCACGGAAACATCTGGAATTCCGCAGTTACTGTTTCTAACGCTGCGCTGTCCGGAGATATTGATCTGTCTTCTGCGACGCTGAAGGGCGTATCAGGCGTTACGACGGCTTCTGTTGCCGGCCATCATGTTGCACCGACGGCAGCAAACGGCGGTTCTTATCTGTACGTTGAGGGCGGCATGAACTCCAGCGCCACGTTTAGCCTAAGTTCAAACAGTTTCGGGTTCTCTTGGGGATCGGTCGATACCTATAATGATCTGAAGCTCAAGACGGCTGCTGGTAAGACCTATGTGATCAGCGGACTTGATCTTGCAATGATCGTCGGTGGATTTGGATTCCCCAACTTGTCGGGAAACTTTTCCAAAGAGGTTGACGTGCTCTTCCAAGTCGCGAAGGGGACTTTTACGCAAGCTGTGCTGACAAGCCATTGTCGGCCTGCGTTCGAGATTGCCAACGTTTCGACCGGCCTTTCTTCGGTTCCGCTTCCCGCAGCTTTGCCGCTGTTTGCTTCCGGCATAATGGCGTTGGTTGGTTTTGCCAAGCGTAGGAAGGCATAAAGGCAAGCTCTGATTTTTTCTGGATAACTGCTTCAACATGCCCGCGAAAGCGGGCATGTTTTTTATGCCTTCGATTCTTGCACCGCAATATCCCGTTTGCTTGCTCTTCTTCCGGTTAACGCAGTATCGTGCAACGACTTTTAATTTTGGCGGTGTGATTCCATGGACGACGGTAAGTTATATAATCCAGCGCGGTACAAGCTTTGGACGAAAGATCACGTGCGTTTTTGCGATCTTGACGCCTTGGGGCACGTCAATAATAACGCGATGGGCATGTATTTTGAAAATGCGCGCGCTCACCTTTTCAGCCTCGTAACTCCCGGATGGCCGTGGGCGGACGAGATTTTTATTCTGGTCAGGACGTGCATCTCTTTCAAGCATGAACTCCATATGCCGGCGCGCATGAAGGTCGGCACCTGCATCACGAAGATCGGTACGACGTCATTGCATATCGCCAACGCTCTTTATCGCGCCGAAACGCCGATTTCCTACAGCGAATCCATATCCGTCCTTATTGATCAGAAAAAACGGACGCCGATCAAAATTTCCGAAGAGCTGCGCGGTATACTCAAGCCTTATGTGGACGGTACAACCAAAGGCCGGTAAGGGTTTTGGTCTTTGTTTATACCATTTGACTTGGTAGACTTTGTTCGGTTATCAAATTTGGCTGTTTAAACGAAGGAAAACACATGGCGGATCAGCTTCCCACAGGGGATCGATTTGGCAGACTAGATCAGTACAGATGGAATTATTCCTCGCGTGACGGCGAGGACGGAATCGTCAAATACCTGATCGACTCTTTTACTGTTAAGCCCTGTTGCGTCGAAGTCGGGGCTTCGGACGGAAAAACGCAATCGAACACCCTTTACTTAAGGGAAAAACGCGGATGGGAAGCTCTTTTGATCGAGCCCCCCGGCGCATCGTTCGAAAAACTGAAGACCATCAAAGAAGATAAAACGCATATTGTATGCGGGTTCATCGAACATGAAGGCGATCATTCCCTTGATACTTTTTGCGGGAAATTCTTTTCAGAAATCGGAGTCCTTTCGCTGGATATCGATGGAAACGAGCTGGAAATTTTTCAAAACATGAAAATGAGGCCGTCAATCGTCGTTATCGAATACAATCGGTCGTTTCCTTGTTTCATCGATTATCAGGATCCGCCGTCGAGAAAATTTTTCCGCCATTCGGCCAAAGCCGTCGAACGGGTTGCCAGAGGGAAAGGGTACCGTCCCGTCGCCGTAACCAAAGACAATGTCGTTTTGCTTGATGAAAAGTTGATAGTCGCGGGAAAAGAAAGCCTTGTACCCAACCTGCCCGTTGAAGCTCTTTTTGATTTTAAAAAGGATAGTAAGCTCAGATATAACGGCCTTCTTATCGGGTGCAAGCAATACACCACGCGATATGTTTTTACGAAAAAACCGAACTTTATGATGAGACTGATCAATATCGCATTAACGGCGCATGCTCTTTATAAACAACTCTATAACAGGAAGCGTCATTTGCAGTTTTCAATTCCGGAAGACGTTCGCGTGAAAATCGAAAATTCCGGTCTGTATTTATAGAAAAATACAAATAGGCCAGCCGGTTTTGCGCATAACACTCTCTCGTATGCGCGGGGACTCTCCCTTTTTTAAGAATTTGCCTGATAGGCTCACACAAATCCCATAAAGCGGGAACTTGGTCTTTTAATGGAGTGTGAGGCTATGTCTATGCTTTCAGCATCCTTGGATGAGACACTTCTGGTTCTAGCGCTTGAATCCGAGGCGCAGGGGCTTTTCGGCGACTTTCACGCCATCTACACAGGCGTCGGAAAAGTGAATGCGACCTATCGCCTGATCCTGGGCTTGCTGGATTGGAAGGAGAAGCGCGGCGCCTATCCCAAACTCGTTTTCAATGTCGGCAGCGCAGGTTCCAGCTTGTTTAAGCAAGGGAGCCTTGTCAATTGCACCCAATTCATTCAGCGCGACATGGATGTCACGGCGTGCGGCCATACGCGCTACACGACGCCGAACGAAGACGCATCGCCCGTATTTTCTGCCGGATTGCGCGCGGAGCCTTATCCGCAAGGCGTGTGCGGAAGCGGCGACAGTTTTACGACCGACGGAAAAATGCAGGGATGGAACGTTGTCGATATGGAAGCCTACGCTTTGGCGAAAGTATGCGTGGGGCAGGGCATTCCGTTTTGTTGTTTGAAATACATTTCGGACGGGGCGGATGGTCAAGCCGTCGAAACGTGGGATAACACGCAGGCCTCAATCGCTCAATCGCTCTACAAAGCCGTGCGTGCGATTGTCGTGAAGGGTTAGTCTATATCCTTCTTTAATTCCTTTAATTTTCGCGCGTATTCATTTTCCTCGTCTTCCGCCTGGCGTTTGACTTGAGCGGCGTTTTCCTTAAACAGCTCAAGCGCGCGAACGACGGCGGCAACTTCATCTTCACGTTCAACTTCGTCGATTTCAACGTCAAGGTTTCCGTGCGCCAAGGCTTCGATGCTGTTCATCTTATTCATTCTAAGGCGAATAATTTGAATGATGGAAATCCATATGAGCGCGAGCGCAAGGCCGCTTGCCGCAACAAGGATAAGAATGTTTTTTGTTCTTTTACTGGTTTCTGCAATCGCTTGTCCGTAGTCGCGCATTTCTTTTCTGTTTTCTTCGACGATCGTTTCAAGTTCAGCGCGGATTTTTTGCCGAAGCGCGCGACCGCCGCCGGTGTCTTTATTAAAAGAAATGTCGGTTGCCTTATTTAAATGCCCCTGTTTGACAAGAGGAAAAACGGTTTCTTCCGTTAATTTTCGATGCTGGGCGGCCAGGTCGGTAACCAGAAGGAGGACGGCATAATCGTTTGGAGGGGCTATCTTTTTCAGTTGATCGAGCTTTTTGGCGGCGCTCTCCATCAGCTCGCTGTATTCGCGCATGTTTAAAGCGATTTGTTCTTCGCCTTTTTCAAGCAGCGTGTTTTTCTCTTTTATCGTCGCAAGATTAATATTGTCGAGTGCGCCGAGAGCAAGAACGGTTCGTTCCGCGTTTTCATTAATGACGGCAGAAGTCAATCCGCCAATGGTATTGAGGCCGACTTCCGCAAAAACGACGAGGCTAAGAAGAAATCCCCCGGCGATCATTATGGGGAGAACTATATTCTGCGCGATTTTAAGAAAGTGCATTTTCATAATATAATAGGATAAAGCGTTCGGAAGGGGACAGCAAGTGAGGTTTTGCGCGTCGAAAGTGTCCTCTCGACTTTTTATGGACGCACCTATGGGAAATTTTATCTCTTTTTTAATGATAGGCACCGTGCTTTACTGATTCAAAGCTTTTCCCGTTAACCGTGTTTTTTTGTTAAAGAATGGACACCCCGCCTTTCAAACAATTTGAAGAAAGAATTGCTGCGCTCGAGCAAAAATTCAATACGCATGTCGCGGCGCAATCTTTAGCGAAAATTTCGAAAATCTATCCCAAAACAAATACAGTCGTTTTTGTCGGTCTCACTTATTTTGGCGACAATATTAAATACGCGTATCTGGCGTTTTGGAGGTTTGCCAAGGGCAAGGATATTGCGTGCACTTTTTTGACCGAAGACCCCCTGCAGATAAAACTTCTTAAAGCGGCTGGTTTGCCCTTTTTGACGTCAAAAGATCCTCAGTATCTGCCTACTCTTTTCGGAGCAAAGATTGCGGTGCTTCAGGACGTATTTAACCCTCAGCAAACAGGCGTCGTTGCTCATGCGTTGTTGCAGGGCGCGAAGTTTATCCAGCTATGGCACGGTATTCCGCTCAAGGAAATCGGCCTGAAAAGCCATGCGCAAATAGAAGTCATGGAGGCCTGCGGCCCATACGAGGCGATGGTTGCGACGAACGCCTCGTCAAAGGCCGATTGGGCACAACGTTTTTCTTTCCGTGAGCTGGCGCCCATCGGTTACCCGCGCGACGACGTATTCTTCCGCGATAATTCTTCCGAAGACCTTATTAATGTCGATAATGAATCCCTCTTGCGCCTTCAGGAAGCGAGGCGTGCCGGGAAACCCGTCATTCTTTATGCGCCGACATTCCGCGATCACAGCGGCGTGGCGTGGTTTGAAAAAGCAGCCCTTCCCGCCTTCGCTAAACATTGCAGAACAAGCGGCGCGGTTTTGTGCATTAATCTTCATCCGGGCGAGCAGGGGACAATCGCGGAGGTGCGCGCGCGCTATCCGGAGTTGTGGTTCATTGCGCCGCATACTGATATTTATCCCCTTGTCAAAGAAGTCGATGTCCTGGTGACGGATTATTCTTCTCTTGCGTTTGACTTTTTGCTTCTTAATCGCAGTCTGATTTTTTATCGTCCCGATCACGCGGAATATATTTCAAAATCGCGCCCCCTCATCGCAGGCCGCGACCATTACACGGCAGGCTCGGTGACCTTCGGTGTCGATGAGCTTATTGCGGCGACGGAGGCTGCCTTAGCGGCGATCAATCTCAAGAAAACGAGGCCTTTCGCTGCAAAGCAAAAGGCGTTGCGTAAAGAGCTTTTTGACCATTGCGACGGCAAGGCAGGAAACCGTTTTTGCCGCCTGATTATGGAACTTCTGGAATCGTGACTACCCCTATATGTGTGCGAATAAAAGCGCGTGATTTGTTAACCACAAATTAATCGCAAAATGGAGATAACAACAGTTAGGCCACGGCTTATTCTCGGTGGTTGCATATAGGCGGAGCGCAATGTTTTTTGATTATAAAAAAGATAAAACGCCCAAGAAAAGAAAACCCTCTTCTATCCGCGTTATCGAAACAGACGACAATCTTACAAAGATTTCTGCCGAGGATTTTATTATCGGCGGGTTTAGGGCTCCTTTGGCGATTGCGTATATTTCTCCGTATGTCGATTTTGCCAAAGTCACAGAGGATTTGTGTCGGCTTGCTGGAACCACGACCGTTGTCGCCGTTACAACGGCCGGGGAACTTTGCTCTTCCGGCGGCAACGGGCCGCTCTACAAACCTACGGGTCGGGAATGGCATAGCGTTGTTGTGCAGGTTTTCCCCGATGATTTGTTCGAGGCGATAAGCATCCAGTATGTTCCGCTTCATAACGATGATATTCGCCAAGGGTCGCCATCGACGGAACGCGCCATGCGCATTCGGCAAATTGCGAGATCATTGGATACGGCCATGCCGCCTTTCCCGATAGACGTTCGTGACACGGTTGCCTTGACCTTTATTGACGGCCTGTCGTCTTGCGAAAATTATTTTATGGAAGCCGTTTATCAAACCGGCCACTTTCCATGCTTGTTCATCGGAGGCTCCGCAGGAGGAAAATTTGATTTTAAGCACACCTATATTTTTGATGGACGAAACATTCTCGAAAATCATGCGGTAATTATTTTTCTTAAACTTAGAAAAGATCGCACTTATGGCGTTCTCAAGAGTCAAAATTTTCAAAAAACGGGAAAATCTTTCATCGTTATTGAAGCCAATGCGGATCGGCGCATTGCTTATTCGGCGTCCGATCCCGTCACGAAAGAGGTTAAGTCTTTTGTGACGCTCTTGTCCGAAGCATTGGGGACAACGCCCGGTAATATTTCGGACAAGCTCAAAGGGTACACCTTCGGCGTTGAAATCAACGGGGAGCTCTATATTCGTTCGGTTTCAAACGGACACGTGGAAAGGGGCGGTCTTTCGTTTTTTTGCGACGTCAATTCCGGCGATAAATTGGAATTGCTTAAGGCGACGGATTTTGTAGAGCAAACGAGAAAAGACATAAAAGATTTTCTCGTGGGTAAGCAAAAGCCGCTCGGCGCTGTTTTGAGCGATTGTATATTGCGGCGTATCAATAATGAATCGCAGCTTGCCGATATGTCGGGACTATGGCCGATGCCGGTTGCGGGGTTCTCAACGTTTGGAGAGCTTTTTGGCATTAACATCAATCAGACATTGACGGCGCTGGTGTTTTTCGATGTCCCCGAGGCCCCCCAAGAAAACAAGTTTATTGCTGATTTTCCAATACATTATGCGCGTTTCCTCAACTATTTTTCTGGCCGATATGATTTGAGCCATGAAAATCTCGAAGCCGCAAGGAAAAAGCTGGAAATGGAGACGGAAAAAACCAGCGCCATTATGGAAAACCTTCTCGAAGGCATTGTGACCTTCGATGCGCTGGGTGTTATTCATACCTTCAGTAAGGGAGCCGAACAGACTTTTGGGTATGCTGCGGGCGATATTATCGGCAAGAAGATCGGCGTGCTGATGCCAGCGCTTTCCGAAGATGAAAAGGACGGTATTTTCCAACACTACCTTATGTACAGCGGAACCAAGTTTGTCGATCTTGAACGGGATATCTCGGGATGCCGCAAGAACGGAGAAACGTTTCCCTTAAATTTGAAAATTAGCCGCGTCGTCATGGGGAATGTGCCTGTTTTTGTCGGCGTCGTCCGGGATGGCACGTTGCAAAAAAAGAGAGAGGAGGCCTTCCGGCTTGCCAAAGAGAGCGCCGATGCAGCCAATCAAGCGAAGTCGGAATTTTTGATCAATGTGTCGCGTGAATTGCGTACGCCGCTGAACAGCATTATCGGCATGAACAAATTACTCAAAGACACGTACTTGAATCAGGAACAGCGCGAACTGACGGAAGCTATTTATAGCTCGTCGATTAATCTGTTGGAAATTATCGGCGACATTTCGGATCTGTCGAAAATTGAAGCCGGCGATCTGACGTTGGAATATGTCGGCTTTGATCCCAAGGCCGTATTTGACGCCGTCGTCAATTCTTTGGAGCAAATTGCCAACGAGAAGAAGATCGTTATCGAAAAGAAATATATTAATGAAAAATTTCCACCCCTGATGGGAGATTCAGCCCATTTTTCCAGCATCCTCATGAATTTGATCGGAAACGCGATCAGATATACGGAGAAGGGGCATGTCGAAATCCGGTCGTTTTGTAAGAGAACCGGGGAAGGGCATGTCGAATTGTATTGCGAGATTATCGATACGGGAATTGGCGTATCCAAGGATATGCAGGACAAGATTTTTGAAAAATCAACCCGAATTGACGCGTCTCCAATCCAAAAAATCGGCGGATCTTGCCTTGGCCTTGCCGTCACGCGGCATTTGGTCGAGCTTATGAAGGGAAAAATCGGGGTCACGAGCGAGGTCGGCAAGGGATCGACGTTCTGGTTTGAAATCCCGTTTGAAATCGCAGAAAAATTATTCGATGAGAATTTTGTCCATGCTGAAAAGAAATCGTCGGACAAAGTTTATTTCAGAAAGGCGCGGGTTCTTGTCGCCGAAGACCATCCCACCAATAGGCTTCTTATCAAGAAAATACTTGAAAAATTCGGCATCGTCTCATTTGATCTTTTTGAAAACGGAGAAGCTGCGGTTAAGGCCTATAAAGAAAAACCCTATGATCTTATTTTGATGGATTGTCATATGCCCGTGAAAGACGGGTACGAAGCGACAAAAGATATCCGAGAACATGAAAAGATGACGAAGGTTCATACCCCGATTGTCGCTATGACGTCGAACGCCATGCTTGGAGATCGGGAAAAATGCCTGCAATGCGGGATGGACAACTATATCAGCAAGCCTTTGGGCATCGACACGCTGAAAGTTATTCTTAGCCAGTGGATACAATTTGTCTGATTTGGGGCTGGACCCTAGTCGCGGAACAATAATTCTTCGAGGCCGTAGAACAGCTCTTTTTGTCCGACGATTTTTTTGATGGCAAGGCAAACGCCCGACATAAAGGATTCCCTATTGATCGAATTGTGTTCGAGGGTCAGCGTTTGGCCTAGGGAGCCGAAAATAACGCGTTGTTGAGCCAAGAACCCCGGCAGGCGCACGGAGTGAATAGGCACGTCGTTCGAACGGCCTCCGCGGACGCCGGCAATAAGCTCCTTGCTTTTATCGGGGGTAATGCTCTTGGAGCCTGCGGCATCGCTTATCATTTCCGCCGTACGAACGGCAGTGCCCGAAGGGGCATCCAGCTTATGTTCGTGGTGCGATTCAATAATCTCGACGTCCGGCATATATTTTGCGGCTTCTGCCGCGAACTTCATCATCAATACGCCGCCGATCGAAAAATTAGGGGCGATAAGGCCGCCGATGCCTTTTTTGCGGCAAAGCTGCTTAAGCTTCTCAACCTGCTCTTGGTTGAATCCGCTCGTTCCGACGACGGGGTGCGCGCCCGCCTCGACGATTGTCGTAAAACAATCGAAACCCGCAGACGCAACCGTAAAATCGACAACGACTTCGGCTCGATTGTCTTTTATCGTTTGCACCAGATTGTCGCCCAAATCGGTTTCGCCGACCAAGGTCAGGGACGGATCGGCTTTGACCGACAGGGCGGTCATGCTTCCCATTCTTCCTTTTGCGCCATTTACAAGAACTCGTGTCATCAAATTTCTCGTCTGTTATGTTGTGCGGATAACCTAAATATATACCGTCATTCCGCAAAATTTTCTCTTCGCAACGCGAAAGAAAATTTATGCGGAATCCGATTTGGTTTCTTTTGTCACTAAAAACAAATCGGATTCCGGATATTTTTTTCGTCTGCATGCGCAGCCGAAGAGAAAATATTCCGGAATGACAACGTCTAATTGAGCCTAGAACTTAGCATTACACACCGCGCACGTCCATCTTCGATCCCTTGTTTTATATGGCAGAGCCCGCAGCCCAGCCGCTCGACCACGCCCACTGAAGATTATAGCCGCCAAGCCAGCCTGTGACGTCCATGGCCTCGCCAATAACGTAAAGGCCGGGAACGGCAGCGGCTTCCATGGTTTTGGACGAAAAAGCACGCGTATCGCAGCCGCCTAAGGTTGCTTCGGCCTTGGCATAGCCTTCGGTTCCTGTCGGCGCAAGCTTCCATGATTTCAGCGTTGCCGCGACGAATTTAAGCTCCTTGTGCGACGTTTCGCCGATAGACGAGGCCGAGAAATACGTCTCCGTCAGTTTTTGAGCCAAGCGCTGAGGCAGCACTTCGCCTAAAATGGTTTTGAGCGAAGCCTTGGGGCGGTCTTTTTTGCGTTCAAGCAAAAACGCCTCTGCATCGATATCCGGTAGAAGATCAATCAAAAGCGCCTTTCCTTCATTCCAATACGAAGAGATTTGCAATATCGCGGGGCCGGAAAGGCCTTTATGCGTAAATATCATGCTTTCGCGAAACATCTGTTTGCCGCAAGAAACGGAAACATCCAAGGAAACGCCGCTTAAAGAACTCAGAAATTCAAGATCGCCGCCAGCAAACGTCAGGGGAACCAAAGCTGGGCGCGTCTCCGTTAACGGAAGGCCAAAACGCTTTGCCGTCTGATGCGTGAAATCCGTCGCGCCTATTTTCGGAATAGACAGGCCGCCCGTGGCGAGAACGAGGGCAGAAGCCTCGAACGTTTCTTTGTCGGTCTGGACATGAAAGGCATCGGTCTTGTCTATACTCACAATACGCTGACCAAGACGCATGTCGACATGCGCGGCCTCGCACTCGGATAAAAGCATATCAACGATATCCTTCGCCGAGCCGTCGCAAAACAACTGCCCCAGCGTTTTTTCGTGATAGGGAATTTTGTGTTTGTCGACGAGCGCAATAAAATCGTTCTGCGAAAACGTTTTTAATGCCGAGCGGCAGAAATGCGGATTGTTCGAGATGTAACGATCCGGCGTGATCGTGCGGTTGGTAAAATTGCAATGCCCGCCGCCGGAAACGAGGATTTTCGAACCGGCCTCTGCCGCGTGGTCGAGAAGCAGGACTTTTCGCCCGCGCTGACCCGCGCGCAGCGCGCACATAAGGCCGGCGGCTCCGGAGCCAAGGATAAGGGCATCGTACTTTTGCATCATACGGGTTTAGCAGATATCCGGCGCATCCATAAAGCCTTGAATATCCTAAAAATCTTCGATTTCCATTTTTTTGTTGTTAACACTATGGACGGGTAGCATAAAAGCCCCCTTATGTTTAACCGCCTTTTCCATTCTCACTTACTGGCAAAACACCGGACTGGCTTCCTTGTTTCAGGAGCGGCGGCGGTCGTTTGCATCTTTTTTGCCGTCCTGTGGCTGAGCTTGAGGGCGGAAATATCCGAAAATCTTATTATCGCCAGCAACACAATCTCGTTTTTGGATGCCAAGTACGAGGAGAAGATTTTTATTCCGGAAAACGAAGGCTGGGATATCGATGAATTCGATACCTTCCTGACGCGTGGGGAAGAGGCGCTCGATAAAGTTTCCAGCGCGATGCTCTTTGGCGCCGACCAAGATAAAATCGAGGAAATCAAGGCGACGCTGACATTGGGAGGCGAGCTTCTTCAGGTCAGGGAAAAACTCGGCCTGACGATGGATCTCGGGCTTATGGGCTCGATGCGCGGTAACGCTATTCATACGGAGATTTTGTTGTTGGAGCGTCAGCAGTGGCGGCCTACGACGGAATGGCTCTATATGCGAAAGTACGAGAAGGAATATTTAGAACGCTTCGATCCGGCGTCCGTCGAAGAGCATCAAAAATACGGCGCTCTTTTAGAGCAGGAAATTGCCGCGTCATACCTGAAAAGAAGCGATAAGGAAGCGCTGACGGACAGGATCAAGGCCTACAGGCAAGACTTTGCCGCCGTGGCTGAAACGATTCAAAAAGTGAACGTGCTGACGGGAGAATATAAGCAAAAGAGCGCGAGGGCGAAGGAGCTCCTTGAGGAATTCGGAAATGCTTTGCCCCAGCAAAGTGCCGGAGAAACAGGGGGTTATCTCATAGGCGTTTTGGTCGTTTTGGGCTTTCTTATCATCGTCGCGTTGGGGTCGTTTTTTGCGCGCGCCATGTATGAGCCGATAAAGAAGTTGGCGCAGTACATGGAGTCTCTTGCGGCGGGAAACGTGCAGGAGGAAGTGCCGTTCAAGGATTGCGCGGGCGAGGTCGGAAAAATGGCCGCGTCCGTCGTCGTCTTCAAGGATACGCTGATGAGGCAGGAACTTCTAAAACAACAGCAGGAAGCGATCAATCAAGACCGAGCCGAGTATGAACAAGAGGCTGCGGCCTATATCGATAAAATCGTCGAAGAGGCCGAGGGGCTGTCAACGTGCGGTCAAGAACTTAGAAGTAAGGCGTATGAGGCGATGAACATTTCTCTCTCGGTTTCTGATGAGATGGCGGATACGAATAGCCTTATGCTTAGATTAGCGGAGAAGGTGGACGCTATTGACAGCGCTCTTTACCAAATCAACGGAAGCCAATCGATGGAAGTCGTAGATAGAATTAAAAAACAGCTTAAGGAAATCCGCGAAGGAATGAACAAAGCCGTTTCTAAAATTTTGCTTATCAACGACGTTATTTTAAAAGTTAAGGGACTATCCAAAGAAATGGTGGTTTCTGCCGAAGGACAAGGCCCGGCGACACGGGGCGTTGTCAGAGGCATCCGGTACGTTTCCTCCATCGCGCACGAGAGGATGACGGGCAACGGCAGATCCTAATTAACCCTGAGAATAAAGGGGTTAGAGGTTGTTCTTTTTTGCCGCGAAACGCCCAAAAAACGCATTGCTTGCTTGACTTCTCGTGCATATCTGCCTTATCTGTCCCCTTTCTGAAAGAGTGGCAGCGTAGCTCAGGGGTAGAGCAGGGGAATCATAATCCCTTGGTCGGGGGTTCAAATCCCTCCGCTGCTACCAATAAAAAAGGGTACGTTCCGGACACATAGGTAACAGAATGTACCTAAGACATAGGTAACACTTTAGGGCCGAAGGGGTTGACTAAAGGTTGCAGTGTCCGTTCCTCCAGATCGACATAACCGAGATCATA
>Ga0265297_10002337_pt1 | contig 39179 bp, 37 predicted proteins | sample Munlanlwell13791_FD_192502 | JGI IMG/M metagenome (GOLD analysis project Ga0265297, IMG submission 192502) | Leachate microbial communities from a municipal landfill in Southern Ontario, Canada - Leachate well 137-91 | ecosystem: Engineered > Solid waste > Landfill > Unclassified | place...
AGTATATTGAAGTCTTTTACAATCGCGAACGCCTTCATTCTGCCAATGGCTATATGTCGCCTGTAGACTATGAATTGCAGCACAAAGCTGCTTAACCGCGTGTCCGGAAAAGTGTTGACACATCATTTTGACGTTTTTATTCGCCTGGATGATGGGTTCAGACTTAATCCGACCCTGTTCTTGAAATGACAGAGTTAATGATTACTCATAAGGCTCTTTCATGCCTGAGAATAACGTGAGAATTACCGCTTAACTAAAATATCAATAAAGCGCATAGGTATTGGTACGAGTTGCCTGTTTAGCTCGACTATTGGTACTTTTAAAAGTGTTTCCAAGAGTTAGCTACGCTAACCAAGTCTTGTCTGACATAGATGAGCAGTCCAACTCATCAAATGGACGATTAATTCCGCTTCTTACTTACCTTTAAAAAGCCACTATGAGCATACGAAAAATTATTTTTTGCGATATCTGCAATTCCCGAGGGATAAAGACAGTAGAATTTCGTCGTGCGCGCAGAGAGAATGAACCTACCGGACGGCGCATTACTGAAGGCCGCGCGTGGATAGAGGGTGAAATTACCGATGCCGTTAAAAATGGCTGGCTATGCACCTCGGAGAATCAACATGTCTGCCCTATCTGTAGAACAAGATATGATTTTTTAAAGTAGAAATTAGCTAACTTAGGCATTATCACCACAATATGCGTGTATTGTTTTATAAATAAGTAAAACTTGTATTATCGTCTTCCCTATCAATCTTCATAAGATTCATCCGCTAACAATTTTTGTGCCTTGCACTACAAATCTCTCCATCGCGAGAGATCACTAAAAGCGCACTAATAACTGTAATTCTTACTGTCAGAACCGGCGTTAAAATCATACTCATCTTCAATATTGGAGATTTGGGATTTCCTACGCTTTAAAAAGAATCTATAACCTTCAGCCGACTCTAAAATCATTTCAACACTGCCGCCAAAAATAAAATTATAAGAAAGTATCTTAAAATCATTAGACATACCCTGAACTTTTACATGATTGCCTATCGCCCACATACTACTCATAGCGTTCTTGTAATAAATAAATATTGTAAAAATAAACTCAGTGTCGCTCCAAAGCATATAGCGGACTAAGTGGAAACTTGTTAAAAATAAAGTATGAAAAATCAAACTTTCAGCTAAACACAGGCCAATTATAATCCATTTTTTATGATTAAAGGCGCTTAATTAAAACAGGGTTTCACTTAAAAAACATAATATTACAAAAGCTAATTAATCTATTTTATAAAAATGTGATCTGAATCAGCGCCCTTAATGATTAAAATACTTGATGAAGCACCCTGAAATTTACATGTTAAACTTTGGAACACAAATCCAAACGCAGTCCTGATTCAAAACCACCTTATGCCTGAACTACCCGAAGTTGAAACCACCTGCCGAGGCATCGCGCCGCATATTGAAGGACAAATTGTTAAACAGGTCATCATCCGCCAACCGCAACTGCGCTGGCCTGTGCCGGAAACGCTTCATCAAATTTTGACAGGACTCAGCATTCAATCAGTTTCTAGAAGAGCAAAATATCTGCTGTTTTCCACGGCTTCCGGCACAATGCTTCTGCACTTAGGCATGTCCGGTAGTTTGCGGATTATGTCTCCAGGTCAAACAGCCGGTAAACACGACCATATCGATTTTATTTTTAATAATGAAACGATACTGTGCTTTAATGATCCCCGCCGTTTTGGCGCGGTATTATGGACAACCGAACCCGCTGTCGAACATCAATTACTGAAAAATCTAGGGCCCGAACCGTTACAGTCCGGTTTCAATGGAGAGCTACTCTATTCGCTGTCCAAAAATCGCAGAATACCGGTAAAGTCGTTCATTATGGACAGTCATATCGTTGTTGGGGTTGGAAACATTTATGCCAATGAAGCCTTGTTTATGGCCGGCATACAGCCTACGCGCCAAGCCGGCAAAATTTCTTTAGCGCGATATCAAAAACTGGCTGAGTGTATTCGCGTGGTTTTGCAACAAGCCATCCAGCAAGGCGGGACAACGCTGAGGGATTTTGTTAATGAAGCCGGAAAACCCGGCTATTTTCAGCAACAACTTAGAGTTTATGGCCGGGCGGGATTGCCGTGCGTCGGATGCAGCCAATCATTAACAGAAATCAGAATAGCTAACCGCTCGACGGTATTCTGCGGTAGTTGTCAGCGGTAAAAACTTAAACCTAGGCAAATGCTGGCAACCATTGTCTCGCAACTTAATGGCTATAAGCTTTATATTTAAGGATCTGTGAGACTATTTACCCCAGCAATTTGCAACCGTATCGGTACCATTTTCGGTTTTGGTTCCCGCTTGATTGATGCTAAGTACATCGCATTTGGCATCGGTGAAAGTCGGCGTGGCGGTAAGCGTGTAAGATGTTGCCGAGCCGGCAGTTATCGCAAGCGTATATTTTCCGTTCGGCGAAGAAGTACTGGAAACCAGATTATGCGTACCTCCAGAAGCGCAAGTGCGTGCCGTGGCATGAATACCATCGGCATACTGAGGGCAATCTGCCCGATATTTCTCTTGCGCCACCTGCAAGTTTAATAAGCCCGCTTTGCCGTCCGCGCGGTTAGCCCGTAGCACATAATCCGTATAAGCAGGATAAGCAACCCCTGCCAAAATCCCGATAATAGCCACCACAATCATTAATTCTATTAAAGTAAAGCCGGAAAATCTTTTAAATGCGTACATTATTTCGCCTTGGATAAAGTTATCTTATTTAAACAATATAGCATAAATAATAATTAACCAAGATGACTCAGATAATGCTTAAAATTAATAAGCAAAACGTAGACCAGCTAACACATCTTAAAAAATACTAATCTATAATTTATCAATGCAAATACCCGCATATACCTAAAGAGTGTAAAGGGAACTAGAAGGTGGAAAGACATGAACAAACACAAAAACGCCGGTTTTACTTTGCTAGAGCTAATGATGGTCGTTGCCATAATGGGTGTTCTCGCAGGGATAGCCATACCTTCTTATCAAGATATGCTTGAGCGTAATCGCTTAAAAGAGGTAGTTGAATCGTTAAAATCAGACATGCAATACGCCCGTACAGAAGCGATCAAACGAAGCAAAGACATTATAGTTTCGCGCACAACAGGCAATGCTGGCGCATGGTGTTATGGTTTGTCCGAAACTACTTCATCTTGTGACTGCAAGCAGGCAACCGTAGCAACTACGGATGATTGCGAAATAAAAAGTATTTCAGGTTCTGCGCATAGTGCAGTCAACATGGACTCAGCCAACGGTAACAGTACTTTTGATTTTAAACGAGGCACTATCGGCGATAACGGCGTCACTTTCAGTACGAGCCAATATGCTGCAAGAGTTGTTTTTAGCGGTGTCGGACGAGTCAGGATCTGTACGCCCAGTCCCTTACCCACTGGAAAAACAGGTATCTCTGGCTATCCCGCCTGCTAATTTTTGGAGACAGAATAATGAAGGAACAAAAAGGCTATACATTAATAGAACTCATGATTGCAACCGCCATAGGGCTGATTGTAGTGGGAGCAACTATCAGTATCTATATCACAGCCGTCGGCAGCAGTTCCAATACCATAAAGTCGGCTCGCCTTAATCATGATCTGGAAGCCGCCATGGCGCTGATGATTAACGACATTAAACGTGCCGGTTATTGGAACGGCGCAGTCGTAGGCGTAGACAGCAGAAACAACCCTTTTACAGCAGCAGCCACCAACATAAATATCCCTATAAGCACCTGTATTCTGTATAGCTACGATGCCGATGATGACGGCATCGTCGACGCCAACGAGCATTATGGTTTCAAACTGACAAACAATACCCTGAACATGCGTGGAACCGGCACTACCACTAATAGTGCTGATTGTAGTAATGGGACATGGGAGTCATTTATCGATAACACTCAACTCACCATTACCCAATTACAATTCAGTTTTGTACCGGTTACGGGCCTTTTACCGGCAACCTCACGCTGCCTCAATGTCACAACCGATACAGTAACCGATGCTGCCGCTTGTGCAACTGATGCTACTAATTGCACAGCAGCAACACCCTGCAATATTGCTGAGAAACGGGTGGTTAATATTCGGCTCAGCGGTCAATTAACGAGTGATACGTCAGTCACCAAAACCCTAAACGGCACAGTAGAAGTCAGAAACAGTCGCCTTCTTACCCAGCCTTAATTCACAGGTAGTCAACATGAAAGCCAAAGCATTCACTCGTAAACAACAAGGAGCGGTAACATTGCTCACTGCCTTGGTACTATTGATCAGCATCACCTTGGTCGGTTTTGTGACTGCAAAAACAGTATTGGTAGAAACCCAAATCAATGCCGACAACTACCGAACCAGCCAGGCGACGGCGGCGGCCAGTGCGGCGATGGACCAGGCCGTCGCTTATTTTTATGCCGGCGGTCTGGATCAGCATAACAACGCAACTCCCACAACATTGACCGCCGATGGCTTGGTTGATTATCCCAGCGCGGCACCATTCACTCTAACACTAACCGCAGCCGGACAAACCACAACTGCACAGTTCTTTTTCACGAACACTGCTGGTAACCGTTGCGACCCTACGGCTGACGGCACCAACATGACCCAGGCCCTGGTAACCGCCAGAGGCTGGAGTGACGATAACACCGCGGTGCGCACCATTACTCAATGTGTCGACACGTTTGATATTTTTGATAGCGGCAAGGGACCTCGACAAGCCTTCGTCAGTAAAGCCGGAGTGGGCGTATTTGGTAACGCCAAGATTATCAATCGTTATAGCAATAGCAGCATTTGGTCGGGAGGGACCGATGATGTTCATGGCGAGAGTTATGGCACTTATTTACGTCCTTCCAATACAGATATAGCCGACTACACAACCGCTCAGTTGAATAGTGCCGATGAGACTGCAAATACTCAACTGGTTTCCAACCGAGATACCGGCAACGGTATTGACGTCATCACCAACGATCCTACCTTGGGCAATAAAACAACCAGTACCACCGATTTAACCAACCCAGCTAACAATCAATTTTTTGATATGTTTTTTGCCCAAACCAAGTCGGCAATTAGACAGTCCGCAGATAATATCGACCAACTACTTACAGCCGGCGCCAGCCCAGTGGGTATGACTGGTTTGATCTGGATTGATGGCAATACTTCCATGCATAACGGTGATGTGGTGGGAAGCTCTACCGCTCCTGCCATTCTGATTGTCAACGGAGACTTCGATTATACCGGTGGCACCATTTATGGCGTGCTCTACGTAACCGGGACTCTAACAATAACCGGTAATCCAGTCGTTCACGGATCCGTCGTCTCAGAAAATGGACCGAATAACGGCGCAGGCACATTAACACTGGTTTACCAGCCATGGGGAGGCGATGGCACTGGATCGCCGCCATTCATCGAGGGAACCGGCGCCATTATTGCAGGCTCATGGAAAGACTGGTAATAACACTGAGGAAATGAAGATGATACTCACCCATTCTATAAAAAACAGCGCAGGCATTGGCCTGATCGAAGTCTTGGTAACCACTGTGGTAGTAGCTGTTGGCTTGTTAGCCGTTGCTTCGCTCCAAGGCGATCTGCTCAGTAGTAGCCGAGGCAACAAGACTCGCGCGGAAGCTCAAGCCTTAGCCAATACCAAGATAGAGCAACTGCGCGATACCATACAGAAAGCCGGTACAACGGGCTATAACGCATTGGCATCGTCGGCCGCTAACGAAAGCATCAGCGGAATAACCGAAACATTTACTCGCGGTTGGACAGTAAGCGATCAGACCGCTCCAGTGCGCAAACAAGTCAGCGTTACCGTGTGCTGGTCCAATGGCTGTCCAGTAGCTACAGGCAACAGGCAAAACCAGGTCACCGTTCAGAGCGTGATTGCATTTGATGACGTTGGCAGTTCTGCGTTAGCCGCTAGTGGCGCGGGCTCAGGAACCGGCACTACCCTTGGCGGCCCCAGTACCAACGCCAACTCTTCCGACGATATAAGCGAAAACATCACCTTACCCACCTCCGCCACACCCGGCAGTGTATATACAGCACCTGACGGTAAAACCTACATTGTCCAAAGCACCGGCACCAAAGGCACGCGCGCCGAACTTTGCAACGCTGCTACACTTGCTCTGGTCGAGTTTGAAAACAGCTTATACACGCGCCGAGTCAATTTCGATGGTGTTACCGGCAATGAAGCAATCTTGCTTTATGAAAAAGTTACCATTAACACAACAGATTATTGCATTCCCAGGATTCGCTTCAACGGCGGCGTGATTATTCCGATTAGAGGAATTGTCCATTCAGGAGCTACCTCTGGAAATAATAATCAGACGCTGTTGGATGTTGACTTGTTTACGTTCAACGCCAACGAATCCGGAACCTATTGCGTATTCAACCCGCCAGCAGGCGCCAAAAGCGCGCCTTATGTTTGTTATGTGGGCGGCAATTGTCAATATGGCCCGGCTGGAACGGTGACTTCGCCCGCCACTGAGCCTCCCGTCACTGAATGCCCAAGTCCTGCCGTGGCCAATGCCATTGTTGGCCCTGGCGGATGGCGCGGCAAAGTCGGTTTATTGGGCGTTGCGGGTAACGTCAAGAATGTCTGCTTTGCCGAAGAGATTGCGACCACACCAGCTACTCTTGATACTGCACGTAATTACTTTGTACGAAAGGCTGGACTCAATGAAGGCATCAACAAGCCTTATAGCTGCCATGACTTTTTGATTATCAACGGCCAATCTACCGAGGCAAAAGTCCACAACGAATGCGCTGCCCAAGCCAATGCCATTGGCGGCTTTACCTTGGCGTCAAAAACCATACAACGCGATATCACCGGAAATAATGTTTTCAGCCCATCGATAAATGTCGATTACTGTAGCGTATCCGGGACAAGCTATACCATTACGGGAACAATAACCAACGCCAACAGCGCGCCTACGGTTACTGTGACGGACTCGGTGCATATCAATCCTTGTTCAGCCACCAATACTTCATATACCTGTCAAATCCAAACCTCGGCAACTTCGGTTACGATTAGCGGCGTCTATAATAGCGAGACAAAAACATGCGCGGTGTCGCCGTCTGCCAGCGGCTGCGCCTTAGCATTTACGGCAACAAGCAATCCGACTTACACCATCACCGGCAACATTAACGGAACCGCAGCTGCCGCTAATGCCGTCACTTTGTCTTTGTCCGGGGGCGGAACTTGCGTTATCAATAATGATTATAACCAAACGTATAGAACATATACTTGCCAAATCACCACCCCAACCACGACTACCAGCGCCACACTGACAGCTGCAACTTCAGCAGTGGGCGGGACTGTTACATCAAGCACGACGGGCCCGATAACATTATCCGGGGCAACGTCGATAACAGGCCCGGATTTCACTGCAACGATAGCCACGACTTATACGATCAGCGGTTCGATAAGTATCGGTAACCATGTCAGCCTGACAACGATTACCGTGGCCGTTGATACAGGGCTCGGAACTTGCACTTTAACCGGCAGCCACGCCGCAGGTACATCTGAGAGCTATACCTGCACGGTGCCCGCTGGCGCCAATCATCTAGCTATTACTCTCAGTTCAGCGTGTACTAGCGGTAATGGCAGCAAGAAATATGAAATGACGAGTAGTGGTACACCCCCATCATTGGGAACGGGAAGTCTGGTTATTGATTTGGGCACTGTATCTGGAAATATGACTAAAGACATTTCAGTTACAAAATCAAGCACAGCTTGTTAATCCTTAAGATTGACTCCCGCTTGCAATTCGCGGCATAGCTGTTGGGGGGTGACGGATCACCTAAAAACCGCTTAACCTTTTTGGTTGAGCGGTTTTTGTGTATTTATTTTTTCGCTGACTTATTGATGATGACTGATTTATCAGTGTGCTGACGCGAAAGTGTCTTGTGCTTTTCCCTTTCTTTACTGTTGATTCAAGGAGATGGGCAACGCTTTCGACTCCATAAATGGAGAAAGCGTATGTCAGTAGCCTCGAGCTATTGCCCCACTGCCTACCATTTTATCTAACTCATGATGTATGAGGAGGAGCGCCAACCAGGGAATGAAAGACAACTCTAAAGAGCGGTTCATGGCTAAAGAATGGTTAAAGAACTAATATGTTCATTTCTGTCTTCCGCAACTTCAACGCTCCGTAACGCGAAGATAATCCCAGCCAGGATTGCTTGATACGTAAGCCCTATGCGCCCTAAGGCGGTGATACGACAGCCGAGCCATTATTATTCCCCTTGCCTGTTGCTGCCGTTTGCAAATTAGCCAACACTCCGAACGTTTTACTTTCCGATGATTTGTTTAACAACGGCGCCAGCGTGGGCTCCAGGAACTTGATTATTTGCACCGGCAATGAACTGGTAAAGTGATAACGTTCGGCTTCCGGTCCTGCCACATAAGCGGTAATAACACCGAAAAACCGATCTCCCAGAAAAAACGTAAAGACCGCAGCTCGGCTAATGAATACCGAGTCAATCAACCGCCCTCCAGCACCCCATATTTCCCGGCGATGATCGCCGGTTCCGGTTTTGCCGCCTACAGACAAGGGCTTGCCGTCGGCGCTTTTGTATATGCTCCGAAGGCGCCCTGCCGTGCCCGCCTCGACTACGCCGATCAATGCGCCGCGCGCCGCTTTCGCCACTTCGGGAGCAAGCACCTGCTGGCCTTGTTCTGGCAACTTTTCCAACACGGTCTCATAAGGCGTCGCCTTGGCGTAATGCAGGCTGTCAAACCGGACTGTCGGCAAGCGTAAGCCGTCATTGCGTAAAATACCCATCAGCTCGGCCAATGCCGCAGGGCGATCGCCCGACGCACCGATGGAGGTTGCATAAGATGGCGTTAACGATCCGAATGGATATCCCAATCGATCCCATGCGGTATGAATCTGTTTAAACGCCTCATCCTCCAGCAAAGTCATAATGCGCCGCTGTTGGGCATTTTTTCTGCTGCTTTTAAACAGCCACCGGTAGACATTCTGCCGTTGTTCGGTACTGGCGTCGATCACTTCAGCGCGCGTGGCATTGGGGTGTTGAACCAGATAACTGACCAGCCATAATTCAAGGGGATGAACTTTGGTGATATAGCCCTGGTCTTGCAAATCAAATTTTGCCGGTGAATATTTCTGATGAAGCTGCTCAATATCTTCGGCATCTAAGACGGTGACTGGTAAGTGAGCATTCAAATAACCGCTCAGAGCATGAGTGTCTGCATCCGGGTAGACGGCCTGATAAAGCATGGTCAGGCGCGATGGCTTGGCGTAAACCCTCTGGGTAAGCAAATCCACGATTTCATCGGTCGGCTTACCGTGATACTTGTCGTAAAACCGCCTTAAGTAAACCAGGCCTTCCTTATCGGCAAAGCGTTTCAGGTATTCCATACGTCTCGGGTCGTCAGGAATTTCCAGCCATCTTGCGATGCCTTCCGGTTTATAAAGATGGTGATAAACCAGTTCACGCATTAGACGAATGAACACCAGATTCACCGAATCGCGCAATGCATCCCGGACTGACATGATTTTGGAGTTCTCATCCGGGGTAAAGTTACTAAAAGTATGCACGCCTCCGCCGGTATAAAAACCCTCATAAGGACTGGCCGAATAACGTCGATCAAGAGCCTGATTAAGCAAACCCTCCAGATTTATTTGCCGATTCGCACGCAGCTGATCGATAACCCATGCCGATAGATAATCACGCGGGTGTAATTCAACCCGGTTCAGCTCCTGAATCGACAGGTTCTTATATTGCTGATATGTCTCGGTTACAAGTTCCAGGTAATGCACCATAGTCCGCAACTTGGCGGTTGAACCCAGATCAAGCCGTATGCCTTCGTTAATATCGAGCGGCTGATCATAATTATCGGTCTGGATGCGCAGCAGATTGCCCTTTTCGCCGCGTTCAAACAGCATCAAGCTATAAACAATCGGAGCAAGATTGATATCCTCATTGAGCATTCTAAATCCCAGTATGCCTGCGGCGCGGGCTTTATCCGGTTTGCTCAATTCGCGCAATGCGTGAGTGACTGCCTGCTGGGTGCCGTAATCAAGCGTGGTTTTAACGGTTAAATCCAGACGATCCAGCTCATAGTTGGATTTCACGCCCAGCGTCCTGGCAAGTCGGGTACGCAACACATTCTGGGTCTTTTGTTCAGACATAAACTTGACCGGCATTTGATCCGTTTTGGGAAGTCTGACTGTAGATGCTTTCAAGGCAGCATCCCGCAACGATGCTGAAATAACGCCTTGTTCCGCCAAAATGCGCAAATAACTGTCAGTAAGATTTTGCAGCGCGTTATAGCCAGACCCTAAAAGATAGGAAGGCCGTCTTTGCGACAACAGGATACTCAGCACCTGCCTATAAGCTAGAGCCTGTTGCGGAGTAACCCGCTCAATTGAATTGCTTGCCCTCGCTCCGATCTTTCCTTTACCGGCCGCGACATTTCCGCCATCCATCGCTATCGAGCTGAGCAGTTGGTTAACGGTTTTAAAATCGGCGCCGAACCAGGCAAACAGTCCATCCCCCAAGCCATGCACTTCGCCTAATTTTGCCGTTGCGGCCAGCGGCATGGAATTTAAATAAGTCAGGGCTATTTGCCGTCTCATCGCACGCGTATCAGGCCCCAGTAAATAAGCGCGTATCGATGCGCTGGCCATTTGGCGAAGCTTTTCGACCATTGACTCGGTATAGCCATCCGGAGAATGCCGGTACTTTTCCATCTGAGTGGCCAAGGTGCTGCCGCCGGGTACGTTGATATCGGCGCCCAGTTTTCGCGCCATCATTTGCAGTGCGGCAAAGCCCAAGCGATCCCATTCCACCGCCGGATTGATATTTTTGTGGTTTTCGTCAAGCAGTTCCCGGTTTTCTATAAACAGCAAGGTGTTCAACACCAGCGGCGGAATGGCATTAAAATCGGAATAACCGTGGGTAGGATAGACAGCGTTAAATATGGTTTGATCGGCTTGGTCGACAATGCGAAGCCCGGTTCGGGTTTTCTCTTGATAAATGGGAAACAGGCCGTAGTCATCGACCAATCGCGTCATCATTGGGGAAATAGATGCCTGCGTGGTAACGCTATAGCCTGACTTCTCAAGGCGCGCAATCTCATCAGAAAGCATCGTATAGCCCAAGCGCTGATCGTAAGGGCCGTGATCAGGATAACGTATTGCCGAACTATGTCCCGGCTTGAGCTCGGAACTCAACTGCTTGCTTATTGCGGATAGGTACCGCGCCTGATATTTGGAGGTTCGCACCTCTTTTTTTACCAGTGTGGTAACCGCGATGCCGATGACGACACATCCGATCAAAACATAAAGCAGCAGTAACCTTGAAAGCGCTTGTTTATGCATTTTCATTACCGGACATTAGCCTCAAAACGAATTCCGGAGTGTTTAATTACGGAATTACTCAAGCATTCTGCCTTCAGTATTAGTATCAAAATAATTACATCTCTTTTTCAGTGGAATTCTAGACCTGCAAGAGCCTATGTGACGAGCCCGAATCTGCCTATACTCATGGCCAGTCCGGTCCTCGGCAATGCGGGAGCATTGCATAGCGGTGCCCGATTGAAAGCCTGGAGTTAAAACCCGCCTAAATGACCAACATTATGTACCGTCAATTATAACTACTCAAGAGCAACAATGGTAATTGAAAGGAAGCTTGTTATCCGGCAATCACTTCCGTTTACTCTTGATTAAACTTTTTACACCAATTAATTGCAACGTTACAATTAATGCAATTGTCGGACGTTACTGATCCTGAAATCAACCATTGCCCTATTGCTCATAGCCCTAAAACCATCATGTCCGAGTCTTATACCCGCTTTCGCGATATATCCGTAAGCGAAAGAATTTTAAACACCGTATTTTTGCTAACCATAGGACTCGGCTATCTCGTTGCCCTGGGCAACCTGTATTACACTCATCAAGGCCATGACGGCGTCGCCGGCCTATCCATTGCCGATGTAACTATTAACTATCATGGCTCAAACGATCAAACACGTTTAGGCTCTGCCATTACCGGCATCATGGAGCCTAACCTGACCTATAAAAACGATAAGGAAATTATTTTAAAATGGATACAAGACGGCGCCGATGAACCGGATTATGACCAAAAAATCGCCTCTATCTTAAACCGCGATTGCATCAAGTGCCATACGCCTGCAATCAATCCTTCCCTCCCCGACTTGACCAATTATGCAAGCGTATCCGAAGTAGCCCATAGCGGCGGCGTATCTTATCCGCGCTTAATCAGGGTGTCTCACATCCATTTATTCGGCATTGCGTTTATTTTGTTTTTTATCGGCAAGATTTTTCTGCTTTGCGACATCAATGTCATTGTAAAAAGAGTTGCTGTGGCTATTCCTTTTGCCGCGATGCTCTTGGATGTGCTGTCTTGGTTTATTACCAAATCCATTCCTTCATTCGCCTACGTGGTTGTGGCCAGCGGCGCTTTAATGGGGATTTCGATGGGAATGCAAATCCTGCTCAGTATTTATCAGATGTGGTTTTACGCCAAGGATAAAGACTGAACCATAGGAGCGATACTGCTGTAGGAAATTCAGCCGCCCCTTACGGATAAGCATCAATCGGCTTGATGCCGGTGTTATTCATACGAAGCGCCGACTCAAGCAGAAAATCCACAGCACGTCTCTCGCGTTTTCAGTGTGTGTCATTCGAACGGGCGTAAACGCCGCTCCTTTACCCGGTTCATGTATAATTTCGCTCATGAGTATTATAAAAAAACTTGCCTCTCAAACCGCAGTCTACGGCCTCAGCAGTATTTTCGGCCGCTTCCTCAACTATTTGCTGGTACCGCTATATACCTACCATTTCACAGCAGCGGAATACGGGGTGGTGTCGGAATTTTATGCCTACGCCGGTTTTTTTTCCGTGTTGCTGCTATTCGGGTTTGAAACCGGCTATTTCCGCTTTCGCGACAAGGACCATCCCGGACGCGACGTCGCCTATTCCACGGCGCTGCTGTTTGTGGCGCTGGTTAATCTAGGTTTCTTTGCACTGATACTGCTGGTCAACACACGGCTTTCGGCGGCGCTAAACTATGCCAATCATCCTGAATATGTATTGTGGTTTAGCATGATTTTATTTCTGGATGCTATCGCCGCCATTCCGTTTGCACGGCTACGAGCGGAAAACAAGGCATTCCTGTTCGCCGGCATAAAGATATTCGAGATACTGGTAACCGTGCTGCTAAGCTTGTTTTTCATTGTCTATTGTCCCAAAGTCTATGCACAAAACCCTGAATCGTGGATAGCGCCAATCTATAATCCCGCCATAGGCGTAGGTTATATTTTTATCGCCAATTTAATAGCCAGCGGCTTTAAGTTTTTGCTGCTTGCGCCCCAGCTATCCGGTCTGGCATGGGGATTTGACCGGGCCTTATTCGTCCGCATGGTGCGCTATTCGTTGCCGATGGTAGTCATCGGTTTCGCTGGGATTATCAACGAAATGCTCGACCGAGTTCTGCTAAAGTACCTGCTGCCCTACGACAACCTGACCAACATGAAAATGCTGGGGATCTACAGCGCCTGTTACAAATTGTCGATTTTGATGTCGTTGTTCATTCAAGCCTTTCGCTATGCCGCCGAGCCGTTCTTCTTTGCTTACGCGGACAAAAGCGATGCCCGCCAAGTTTACGCGGTCGTGCTCAAGTTTTTTGTCATTTTCTGCGTCTTCATCTTCCTGCTGGTGACACTGTTTATCGATTTCTTTAAATATTTTGTCGGCGACGAGTTCCGCGCAGGCCTTGAAGTCGTGCCGATTCTGCTGCTGGCTAATCTGTGCCTGGGTATTTATGTTAACCTGTCCATCTGGTATAAATTGACCGACCGCACCTTAATGGGGGCCTTGGTATCTATAGCCGGAGCGGCGCTGACTATCGCGCTCAATGTCTGGTGGATACCGCTGTTCGGCTATGTGGGTTCAGCGTGGGCGACCTTGGCCTGTTATGGCAGCATGGCTATCGTTTCGTATCTGTTGGGGCAAAAATATTACCCGGTGAAATACGATGTTAAACGTCTGATCGGTTATATCGGCCTGGGCATCGGCTTGTATTTTGCTCACCAACACTTATTGATGATTCTCGATTGGCAGCCTTGGCTATTAGCCAGTACATTAATGCTTTTATATATGCTGATTACTGCGCTATGCGAAGGTCGCCAGATAAGCGCAAAGTCAGCAGCGTAAATTGGTATTGATGGGGGTGAGTTATGCGTTAGCCGGATTAAGTCACCCCGCCCTACTGGGCGCAATAACCGGTATTTTTGCGATGATTCCGTTCGCCGCCAAACTAATTTTCGGGGCCTGTTCGCTGGTTCTGGTAGCTTAGGGACACATAGCGGCGGGTGGAGGACTGTTTGCGTATGGCATGATTCTTACCTTGGTGGCAGATAATTATGTTCGCCCGACAATTAATCGGCGGTGCAGTCAAGCTGCCTTTTATCTGGACGCTGTTGGGAATTTTCGACGGCATGAAAACTTTCGGCTTGCTGGGCTTATTTTTAGAGCCTACGCTCCTGGCAATACTGATGTCGATCTGGCGGGACTGGGTTACCGATCTGGATAAATCGGAGACAATGCAAATACCGCTCTCATCATCAACAGAATTCGATGACGGCCAATAATCACGCTGCACTGCCCTTGGCTTTTCGCCATCATATGCCGCTTTAATGATGAGGCTGGGCGGGCAAATAAACTGTTAAGAGCTCAGACAAAGGCGTCACTAAGCCCGTTCCGTGTCTTTGATCCATAGAGTCTTTTGACAGTCATAAGTACGAATGCCTATAGACTGAAGCCATCAAGGAACAGATAATATCGTATTTATGCTCATTGCTTGCACAACTAATCCCGCTCATCGCCGGGAGGAACGAAACATGAACCTCTATGATTATCGACGCAAACCGCGCCGGGCAATAATGACCCGGCGCATTGATGACAGACGAGAAATTCCCCATCCATTCGGGTCGCCAGAGTGGGTGGAAAATATAAAAAACCATTATCTGGCTTGGCCAATATCGGACCGCCGCGCCATGAGCAGACGCAGCGATGAAAGACGTGCGGTTGAGCGTCGGCAACTATCGCTTAGCGAACAAAGCCGCTCCGAAAAAAAATATTCCCCGGTTTTACTAACGCAAGAAGAAAGAAAGCTGATTGAGGACTTGTTCCTGTGTGACCTGGATTAGATTACTTTTTCAAGTTTCCGGCATGCAGTCCGCATTCTTTTTTAGCCCCTGACTCCCACCACCAACGGCCTGCCCTTTCATGTTGATTAGGCAGCACGGCACGGGTACAGGGTTCACAGCCTATGCTGATGAAGCCTTTTTCGTGCAATTCGTTATAAGGAACCTGATAGGCTTCAATATAATCCCAGACTTGCGCGGAACTCCAGTTGAGCAAGGGATTGAATTTAACCAGCTGATGCTCGGCGGTCGAAAATGCCGTATCGATCTGCACTTCGGGAATATCCTGCCGGGTATCCAGGCTTTGATCTTTGCGTTGGCCGGTAATCCAGGCATCCAAATGCGCCAGTTTGCGTTTTAATGGCTCAACCTTGCGAATGCCGCAACACTCCTGATGCCCCTCTTCATAAAAGCTAAACAGGCCTTTCTTTTTAACGAAACTGTCCAGCACGTCCCGGTCCGGCGTTAACAATTCGATATCGATTTGGTAATGCTTCCTGACCTTTTCTATAAAACGATAGGTTTCAGGATGCAAGCGTCCGGTATCCAGGGAAAAGACCTGTATATCCTTTCTGATAGCCACCGCCATATCGATCAGCACTACATCTTCCGCACCACTGAATGAAATGGCGATATTATCAAACAGCTCCAGCGCTTTTTTCAGGATGACGCGCGGATTTTTTTGACCCAGCTCGGCTTGTAGTTGCTCTATATCAAATGTATTCATAATGTGTTTTCCTGCGCTTGTGTCACTGCTAGGTCGATAACTTATATCGGGCAAGCTCGCTTGCCGACAATCGGTATCAACTTAATGAATAAACGCGAATTGTTAAATTACGCTTGTAAAAAATACAGCTTTAAAAAATCGTCAAAAGGCATTTGCTCTTTATTTTCAATTTCCTGCTGTTTGTCGTGAGATAGCGCCGCCATCTCGTTAAACTGCTGCTGCTTGACCTTATCCAGCTTATTGGCTTTAAAATACTGCCCATGCTCAATAGACGTATTTAATGCGAAACGGGAATACGGCTGCCCAAGCTGCGTCATCTGTTCCAAGGTTCGGGCAGATGCGGTTAAATCCGGGTTTTCGACTGCCAACTGCTGTTTTTCCAAAGCGCAACTGTAGGTTTTTTTAGCATCGTCCTGATCAAGAACCGCGCACACCGGTTTCATGGACTCAAGGATTTCAGTCGCCCAATCCTTTAACAGAATTTTTTGGTTATTTTTATTAAGTTCCAACCCCGGTTTTCTGCCGAAATTGGCAACCGCCAATTGGTTGGCATTGTTAATCTGTTGTTCCTGATCTGAAGTTTTCGGGCTGTCCTGCAACAGGCAAGTCAGCAGCAGCGCTTCAATGAAACGGGCCTTATCTTCATCAATGCCGAGTGGGTTAAACAAATCCAGATCCAATGAGCGCATTTCTATATAACGAACCCCCCGACGTTTAAGTGCCAGGGTCGGTTTTTCACCGGACTGGGCAATTTGTTTAGGCCGTATGGTGCTGTAAAACTCGTTTTCGATCTGCAAAATATTAGTGTTCAATTGACGGTATTCGCCGTCAACCAGGGTGCCGATTTTTTCATACTCCGGATAAGGCGTGTTAATAGCCGCACTCAAGCTGCTGACATATCCGTCTATCGAGTTGTAATCGATTTTCAGGCTCGCCTGATTCTTACTCTTGTAGCCGATGTCGCTCATGCGCAACGACGTCGCATACGGATGATAAAGCGTGCCATTGTCGAACTCTTCAAATTGCATCGCCAATGCCGGGCGGCTGTTGAAAAAGCTTTTGCAGATGGCAGGCGATGCGCCAAATAAATACAGGATTAACCAGCCCATGCGCTGGAAGTTCCTGATTAAACCGAAGTAAGCGTCGTCTTTGAACTGTTCCAGGTTTAGCCGGCTATTTTTTTCTTTATGCAAAGCAGGCCAGAGGGCTTCAGGCACCGAATAGTTAAAATGGATACCGGCAATGGACTGCATGGTCCTGCCGTAACGGTGCCATAAACCGTGCCGGTAAACATGCTTCATCCGCCCTATATTGGATGAACCGTATTCAGCAATGGGGATGCTTTCATCGCCATCAATGCCGCAAGGCATGCTTGCGCTCAGCAAAATTTCATTATCAAGATGCTCATAAACAAACTGGTGTATGTTATGCAAATAATCCAGCGTATCCTTTATATCGCTAAACGGCGGGGTAATTAGTTCGATTAGGGCTTCGGAATAATCCGTGGTGATATACGGATGCGTCAGTGCGGAGCCTAATGCTTTAGGATGCGGTGTTTGGGCAATGAATCCGTCTTTGGATATACGCAGGCTTTCTTTTTCAATCCCTTTAAGTCCGCCGCAAAGCAGTTGCTGATGGCCGTTTGCATTCAGTCGTTCCAACCGTGTTAAAAGCGCGTTATTCAAATTAGTCATAGAATGGGTACATGCCCTATAGTCCTTGTATAATCGAGTCATTATAAAGGGTTTACCCAATTGAAGAAATATTATCGCGGATAGAAGCCGGTTTTGATTGGGCCTTTTAGCCGCACTGGTTGGCCGCGTGCCAGCGCGGCATAACCATGAAAAAAGCAACCCGGAGCCTTAGCTTTTATTGCCGACAAGCCTAACATTTATCATTTATATCCTTAGTATTTTTCTAAGATAAACCTGCACAGAGGTCATCATGTTTGAATCGGCAGAGCTTGGACACCAAATAGACAAAGCCATCTACGATATCGAAGCACCCAAATTGCGCGAGGCTCTGCTGGAAGCGCAAATGAGCTTGGCCAAATCATCCAGATTCCCGGTTATTATTTTAATTAGCGGCCTGGATGGGGCTGGACGGGGAGAAACCGTCAACTTGCTCAATGAATGGATGGACCCGCGCTTTATCCAAACTCACGGCATGGGGAAGCCTTCGGACGAGGAACTTGATCGCCCGATGATGTGGCGTTTCTGGCGTGAACTCCCTCCCAAAGGCAAGATAGGGGTATTTCTCGGCTCCTGGTATACCTGGCCGATTCTCAATCATGTGACCGGCCGAACCAAACAGGCTGAACTTGACCAAAGCTTGGAACGCGCTAAACGCCTGGAAAAGATGCTGGCCGATGAAGGCGCGCTGATTCTCAAATTCTGGATGCATTTATCCAAGGATAAACAGAAAAAGCGCCTGGAAATGCTTGAGAAAAATCCGAAAACCCGCTGGCGCGTAACCCATCGGGATTGGAAGCACTTCAAGCAATACGACAAGTACCGCGCCGTGCATGAACGCGTAATACGGCACACTAGCACCACTGAGGCTCCGTGGACTATCGTCGAAGGCTACGATTCAAATTATCGCAACTTGACCGTGGGCAAGGTGATTCTTGAAGCCATACGCAGGCGTCTGGATGATGCCGACATCAAAACCACGACGGATCATGCGCCACCTCCCCCACTCCCCTCGATTGACCAACTCGATATTCTGAAAACACTGGATCTCAGCCAGAAGATCGACAAGAAAAAATTTAAGACTGAGCTGGAAAAATATCAGGGCAAGCTCGCTTTGCTGACTCGCGAAGACCGGTTTAAGGACATCACCGTAATAGCCCTGTTCGAAGGCAATGATGCCGCAGGCAAAGGCGGCGCGATTCGCCGCATCACCGGTGCGCTGGATGCGCGTTGCTACACTATTATTCCGGTTGCCGCACCTACCGAGGAAGAACGCGCCCAGCCTTATTTGTGGCGTTTTTGGCGACACATTCCCAGACGCGGACGGCTAACGATTTTCGACCGCTCCTGGTATGGCCGCGTATTGGTCGAGCGTGTCGAAGAGTTTTGCTCAAAAACAGATTGGATGCGCGCTTACAGCGAGATCAATGATTTTGAAGCGCAATTGGTCCGCCATAACATTGTCGTGGTCAAATTCTGGCTTGCCATTAGCAAGGAAGAGCAACTGGAGCGCTTTAAAGAACGCGAAAGAATCAGCTTTAAACGCTTTAAAATTACCGAAGAAGACTGGCGCAACCGCAACAAGTGGGATGAGTATGAGCATGCAGTATGCGATATGGTAGACCGCACCAGCACGGAGATTGCACCTTGGACGCTGATAGAAGCCAATGACAAAAACTTTGCTCGCATCAAGATATTAAAAACCTTATGCAAGCAAATTGAAGCGGCAATGCAAAAAAACAGCCGGTAGGAAATACTGGCTCGCAATTCAAAATGCCTGCCCTTGGCTAAAGTCCTTACAAAACTCGCCATTGGATAAGACGTTGATAGCCATTAAGGACAGCTATTCGGCCAGAATAGTCGCTTAATCGAAAAGTACCCGAATGATGCTCGCATCACTGGCCGTGCGATGTCTCAAATAAACTAAATACCCTTTAATTTATGTCCTTTTAAGTGAGACAATGGCTCATTCTGATCAGTTGGCATCAGATAGTAGTCGCGGATTTCTTACGACCAATTTAAGCCTTTGATAATGTTATTTTTTACACAAGCTCTCTCTCTCTCTCATTTTCAAAACAATGCTAGATTCAACACCGTCCACCTCATCAACAACCAAAACCGCAGTCACCTGCACTAACTGTAACCTGGATAACTTGTGCATTCCTAAGGGATTGTCCCGGTCGGAAGTGGGTGAACTCGCGTTACTGGTCAATCGAAATAACATACGCCAAAAAGGCGAGACTATTTATCATGCCGGCAGCCCATTCAGAGGAATAATTGCCTTGCGTTCCGGCAGTGCGAAATTACTGAGCTTTGACCAAAATGGCAATGAGCTGCTCGTTGATTTCATTTTTCCAGGAGAATTACTTGGATTTGACGGCTTGTCGTCGCAAATCCATAACTGTACCGCCATCGCATTAGAAACAGTGAATTATTGCCATTTGCCAGCTTACAAAATCGAGATATTGGCAATTAACACTCCCGGCTTAAGCCAAGTGCTGCTGCAAAGATCCTGTAACCAATTTGATGCCCAAGTACAAAAGATGATGCTAGGCCGCCGGTCTGCTGAAGAACGCGTGGCTTGCTTTATTCTGCATATTTCAGAACGCTTGAGACTGCGAGGCTACTCCGAGCTGGAATTCCGGCTGAGCATGTCACGGGAAGAAATAGGAAATTATCTGGGTATAACGCATGAAACAGTCAGCCGAATCATTCATCTGCTGCAAGCGCGGAAACTGATTGAAGTTAAATCCAAGCAGTTAAAAATAACCAATAAAAAAGAGCTACTTAGCTTCCACACATTTTAGTCGCTAAGCAGCCCGGAATGAGGATTTAATTAAAACTATCGTACTCAGCAAGTCAAAGGAGGAAGGCTTTAAACAGCGTTGCTGGTACGGTAAAACGAAAAATCCGGCTAAGAGGAGGAGCCTTTATTTTCTATACGCTGAATTGGCTGGATCTTCAGCAATCGCTTTTGCTGTAGATTCAAATTTGTCATGCTCACTGCTTTTAATCAAGACTACTGTAACAATCACAGATAAAACAGCACCAATCACGATAGGCCAGAAATTATCTTTTTCTTGTGCTTCACTCATAGTAATTCTCCAACTAATTGATTAAGGAAAACAATTGATTTGCATCAACGCGTGGCTATTTAAGCAAAGTGCGGAATAAAAAAATTGAGCCAGATCAACAAATGTTTCTTTATCGAGTTCTAAGCCGAAAGTTAAGGGCTGGGGTTAAGGCAAACCTGCCTTTAATGGTGTGCCAACAGCTTGTTGGCAGCCGGTAAATTCCATGGCTGAGGCTCAATAGCCGCTTCCACCCGGGCTTCAGTGCGGTCATCCAATCCGGCAAAAAAATCAATGCCGGTTTGCATTTCTATGTTGTCGATACTGGTTACGAACTGGGTCAACGGTTCGTGGCCGTTAACCGTTTGCGGCACTAAAAAAGCCAGCGCCATAAGCGGTTTGCCGGGAGCCGCTTCGGTAATATAGATTTTGAAAAAGGCATCCGGTATTTCCACTGTCCAATCAGAACTTAACCGCTCAACCGTACCGCTAAAAACCGGCCCGGTGACGACCCAGACTTTGCCGAATACTTTGGCAAAATGCTTGATTTCCGTTTCCTCCAAACGCTGCCACAACTGCTGATTGAGCTTGGCTTTTTGCGGCGTGATGTTGGTCATCAAAAAACTGTCTGCCTGGCCTTCCCTACCGTAAAGATGGCTCATCGCGTAATTTGGTGCCATATGTCCACGGTCGTAATCGCTTTTTTTAAAACTGTCGTGGCTGACACGGTTAATGCCTCGCCAGTCGGTTTCAAAGCGGTTGGGGCGTTTCAATGACGGGGTATTTTCCGCAAAGGTCAACGCATATTCGACCCATAGCGGATTACCCCGTAAATCCGAGTAACCCAGAATAAAGCCATGATTGCGCAGTATGCGAAACCAGGTATTAAAATCCTTGCCGTCACGGGGTTGCGGTGCGCCTTGATAAAGTAGCGCGGGGCGGGCGATTTTAACTTCATAGCCATACCCGCCCAAACTCAGCCCGGCAACAATTACTAGCAACACGGGATGCTTGCGGCTTAAGCGGAATAATCCCAACAGCAATCTAAGCAGGCCTGGTAGGGATGATTTTCTGCGCATTAATGGTGGACTTTAAGAAAAAAACTGAGGATAAAAAGACAACGAAGTGCCGTAAAATCTAGGCTTTTTCGCTTTACGCCAGCCTATACGGCATTTGCTCTCGAACAGGTTAAACCACTATCTCCGCTTGCCCGGCATAGGAGCTGAATAAATAATCCTTTTTTAAACAGTGATCCAGCCATTTTTGCAGAAAATAGTTTAATCGCCATTTGTAATTCATAATTTCGCGGCTCAAACCGGGATCTTTAAAAACCTGTGCAACACCGGCACGGGCATGGTCGCTTAGCACTTCGGCCAGATGCGCATCCAGGTATATTCTTATTCTTACAGCCGGTTCCAGAAATTCGTCCTGATTTCTGCTGAAGCAATGGCTAAGCTCCACGGTCATGGTATAAGGCGTGCGTTCGATGATCTCAAGATGCAGCGTGGTATGGTGAGGGGCATGCCCGATGGCGGCTTCCTTAAACGCCATTAAATCCGGAATTAGCTTTAACAATTTTTGATAGTTTGATTCGCAGACTTGTTCGAGGCAGATTGATTTGTTGACCGGATTTACAAAACTCATAACCGATATCAATTTTCCCGGTAACAGGCGTGGGCGCTGGAGGTTTCCCATAACACCACCTGGGCAACGTTAAAGCCGGATTGTTTCAGATGCTGATAAATCATTTTACTCAGGACTTCCGCGGTGGGGTGTTCGTCAAGAGCAAGGAAGCGCTCCTGATTTGCTGTAAGCATAGGGATGATCGGGTCGTCCTTATGCAGCAGGAAATTATGATCAAGGTGCTGGTCAATGTAGGCGTCAACACAGTCTCTAATATCGGAAAAATCGCAGACCATGCCTTGGTCGTTGAGTTGTTCCTGCTCTATGGAAATCGAGGCCTTAACGCTATGCCCGTGTAAATTCCGGCATTTTCCGGGGTGATTCATTAGTCGGTGTCCGTAACAGAAATACACCTCTTTGGTAATCGTATACATAATAAAAATATAAGCAGTTCGAGCAATTCAAATAAGGAGCGTCGCTACATGGAGGCCGGCAGGAGAGGAATCATCAGTCCCCTTTTATGCTTTTTATGGTGGCGGCAATCTCATAGTTGCCATTGCCTTGCTGGGTACTTCTGATAACCTCGATAAAAGCGGTCATTGAAGGAGTCAGTGTATTTTGCGGAATCACGTTGATTTCCATCGCTTTGCCGGGATCAAAAGCACGGTCGGCAATAAATGAAACACCGGCGCCGCTGATTGATGAACATCGCCCATGGTGCAATTCAGCTGAATCCGCAAGCCTATAGGTAACGTCGCAGTCTATTTCCATTCGAATATAATTGCGCTTTTCATCATATTCCAACATGCTATTTCTCCAGTCAAGTTTGCAATTGTTGCGAGCCGCATAGCCTTAACTGCAAAGTTTACTATAAAAAGCACAATAAATGGGCATGAATTGCAACGGCGCCATCAATTGAGCTATTCCGCTGGATATTAGCCTGAATTTATGTAATATGACGCCAATTTTCACATCTTAACTAAACAGACTTCCGAGTATCACCTAATGACTAAAGCGATCGTTCTAACCGGCATTACAACTACAGGCACTCCGCATTTGGGCAATTATGTCGGCGCCGTCAGACCAGCCATTGCAGCCAGCAAAGACGCGAATGTTGCGCCTTTTTACTTTCTGGCCGACTATCACGCGCTGATTAAATGCCAGGAACCGGAAAGAGTCAGGCAATCGAGCCTTGAAATTGCTGCAACATGGCTGGCTTTAGGACTGGACACATCCAACGCGGTTTTCTATCGACAATCGGACGTGCCTGAAATTTTGGAATTGTCCTGGATGTTGACCTGCGTCGCGGCGAAAGGTTTGATGAACCGTGCCCATGCTTATAAGGCGGCGGTTGCCGAAAATGAGCAGGGCGGCGAGAGCGATGCCGATAAGGGCATCACCATGGGCTTGTTCAGCTACCCGATCTTAATGGCGGCCGATATCCTGATGTTTAATGCCAATAAAGTACCGGTCGGCAAGGATCAGATTCAGCACATTGAAATGGCCAGGGATATGGCGGGGCGCTTTAATCACATTTACGGCGAACATTTTGTACTGCCGGAGGCGGTTATTGAAGAACATGCATCAACGTTAGCGGGCCTGGACGGACGCAAGATGAGTAAAAGCTACAACAATACGATTCCATTATTCGAGTCTGAAAAAAAACTGAGAAAACTCATTAACAAGATTAAAACCAACTCATTGGAACCCGGCGAACCCAAAGACCCCGAAGGGTGCACTTTATTCAGCATTTATCAGGCTTTTGCCACCCCGGCAGAAGTGGCTGAAGTGCGGCAACGCTACGCAGACGGCATCGCGTGGGGTGAAATGAAGCAGGTGCTGTTTGAGCATATTAATGAGCACATCACTCCGGCAAGAGAACGGTATGAAGCATTGATACAGGCACCGGAACATATCGAACAACAATTGCAGGAAGGCGCTGAAAAAGCGCGCGCAGTCAGCGTGCCGTTTATCAAGGAATTACGCAAAGCTGTCGGAATTTCCCGGATTTCTCTATAACGCCAGCGGCGTTTAGCAACTGGATGAACAGCGTTAGTATCTGTTCAGCTAGTTGCCCCAGCCTTGGCTAGGCTGTAGGCCTGCTTTGGGTATCAAATGGATTTTGCTGGCGCCAGGCATTTTCTGCAACCGGCTTGTTTGCCGGGAACTATATCAATTGTCCCAGCGCAAACGCGCCAAAATAAGTAACTATAAAGTACACCAAAGACAAAACAATACTGGCCAAGATATTGACCGATAGAACCTGCCTGATAATGTAGGTTACCAATATGTAATCCCATAACAAAAGCAGGGTCAGAAGGTAATAACTTAAAGGCTCTTCGCTAATGGTCAGCCAAATCAAAACCGGCATGACGCACACAGCGACAATATTCCCGCAAAATATGACGGCTGTTGTTACTTGCACATAGGCGTATAACGTCCTGTTAAAAAATAACATAACGCCTATAAACATAAGCGTTAACAATGTCTCTATACTGACCTCGGTAAATGATTCTATCGGGTCGTCAGTCATATTGGCCTGCATGAAATATTCAATAACAAAATAAAACAGCAGATTTTGTTTGAAAAAATCGATTGATCTAGGTAGCTCTAGCGGGTTATGTCTTAACCAGCATAGTGGCAAGTATTGTTTTAAAACATCCATAGTTACCCAGAGTTTATTTTACAATCTATTCATAACCGCAACGGCCAATTACTGTGGACATATGAATATTATTTAAAATCCGACGAATCGGAAAGGCTGGTTGAAGGCTGTCCATCATAGGTACTGAAATTGTCATTCAGCAACTGAACCAGTTCTTTGGTTTTACTGGAGATCTGAGCCAGACGGAGTTTGGTTTTTTTATTCCAGCCGACGGGTTCGGAAATCGGCAGTAACATACGGCCGAAAGTCAGGCTTTTTTCAAAATTACCGGCTAAATTTTCCATTAAATGAAGCTCTTTTTGTCGCTCGTTAAGTTGGCCTATTGTTACTTTCGCCTGGAGTTTACTGAAAAGGATATGCAGCGGTGTCATAACAATCAACAGCACAACAATGATTACCGGCCCGATAATCGGGTCTATCAAGAGTTCCAGAATGCCGAATTGTATTTCAGCAAAAATGGCGAGCGTAGCAATAAATCCAAGGACAATCAGACTGGAAAAGGCTGATCGATCTTTCCATTGCCCGATAGCTTTTTTCACTTCCGGAATCACTACGTTGTTAATTTCACGAACGTTTTTTTCCAGCGAATCCAACACGCGATATGTACGGTTATACCCGACATTAGCTATGCGCTGGTCTATTAAGGTAAAGTCCGCCGAAGATTGAGGCGTAACGCTGTCTTCCTGGCTGGACAGAACAATAAACTGGCCGGTATTTAACCCCAATCCGGCAAGCTTTCTTTGCCATGAAGAGATGATCTCGCTGTTGGTAGTCGAACTCAGCATTGTTGCCGGCCTATCTATCAGATAAACAAATTTATTGGTGTCCTGGTGGAGAATGATGCTTTCTATTATTTCATCAACCAGCGGCGATGTTGAATCAAAGATATCGGTAAAAATCAAAGCCAGATCGGAGTTCTCAATGGTATATTTTACTAATAAGGACGTGACCGGATTTGCTGGGGCGGCGCTGATGTTTGGCGCATCGATGAAAAGCTTGCTTTTCAGGTGATCGCTATCGAGTGTTTTTAATTCCAAATAGGAGTTAATGCGATCCCCTTCGCCTTGTTGCTGCTGCTCGATTTTGCCGCTGATTTGATAAAACGGGAAGCGGTGGTCTACGTCCAGCGCTGTGCCAGGCAGAGTCGCCGGGACGGACTGATTGTTATGCAATAAGACGGTAAACTTGTGGCTGGATGTTTGAACCCCTGAAAATAAATTATCCAAGCCTAAATAATGATTAATGAATCTGGCTTTGGCTGTTGAATTACCGCCAATCAGGCTGATAATAGGCCACCATGAGCTTTTACTGGCAGTCGTTTCATCCATTTCGATAAGCCCCAAATCGAATTCAATCTGATCGAGTTCCTGAAAGGTTCTTGATGCTTTCAATAATACCGGATTATCTGCGGCGAATTGTTTTTCAAGGTTAAGCAGGTATTTGCTCACTGTCTTTTCAGTCATCAGTTTGACACCTTATTCGTTGGAATTTTCAATAAGAGGGTAGCGAAGTATACACCCAGAATGGAAGAGTAATGCAAAAAAACAAGGAATCAAATAACGCTGTTTTATTGCTGTAAAATAAAAAAATGTTCAGTAAATATTGTTCTTTTTCATACTCAAATTAAGTGGGTTTATAGTAATATTGGGCGTTAATTAATGAGCTTTGTAAATGTGGTTTAAAAAATAAAATGATGAAGGTGACGAGTCTGATTGTTCTTCGAAGCTTTGCGGCGCTTGCAATTGCCGCGTTAATATCCGGCTGTGCTGTTCCGTTTTTTGGTGGTTATGGCGCAAATGGCCAGTCACTTGAAGAATTTGAGCGCCATGTAGAAGAGATTTTCCGGCTACAAAACCAAATGACCAGCGAGGTCATGATGTTGCTGGAAAATGAGGAAGCAAAAAATCCTGAGACCTTAATGCAGGCTGAGCAGCATATGCAACGGGTCTGCGCTGATCTTAACGAATATGTTTCTCGTGATATTGATGGCTTAAGCAGCGGGTTTTTTTTGCGTCAACGGGTTGAAAAATCAGCCATAGATTGCGAGCAAGCGGCAATGGCTATCAAGCCGATGCTGACCTTTTAGCGCATCAACGGTGGTTGGTCGTCCCTGGTGTCAAAACAGTATTTTGCGCAGGTTTGCTGTTATCGGTGTGAGGATAATCGAGCGTGTAATGCAAACCACGGCTTTCTTTGCGTTGCTGTGCGCAGCGAATGATGAGTTCGGCGGCAATGACCAGATTGCGTAGTTCCAGTAAATCGCTGGTAACACGGAAGTTACTGTAATATTCGGCGATTTCCTTTTTAAGCAATTCCACACGACTCATTGCCCGGCTTAAGCGCTTGTCGGTTCTGACGATGCCGACATAGTCCCACATAAAGCGGCGCAATTCATCCCAGTTGTGGGAAACGACCACTTCTTCATCGGAATCGCTGACTTGCGATTCATCCCAATCCGGGATAGGCGGTGGCGGTAGAATGCCGGGCAGTTTCTGCAAAATATCCTCGCTGGCCCGTTCTGCAAACACCAGACATTCCAGTAACGAGTTGCTGGCCATGCGATTGGCGCCGTGCAGGCCGGTACAGGCAACCTCCCCTATCGCATAAAGGTTGGCAATATCCGTGCGCGCATAACTGTCGGTCAACACGCCGCCGCAGGTGTAATGCGCGGCCGGAACGACGGGAATAGGCTGCTTGGTGATGTCTATATCAAACTCAAGGCATTGCTGATAGATCGTTGGAAAATGCTCGCGTATAAACTGCTCCGGCTTGTGGCTGATATCAAGATAAACACAGTCTATGCCGCGTTTTTTCATTTCATGATCAATGGCTCGGGCGACAATATCCCTAGGCGCCAATTCCTCTCTCGAATCAAAATGATGCATAAAAGATGAGCCATCCGGCAGAATGAGCTTGCCGCCCTCGCCTCTTACCGCTTCGCTGATCAGGAACGACTGTGCATGCGGATGATACAGGCAAGTCGGATGGAATTGCATGAATTCCATATTGCTGACGCGGCAACCGGCACGCCAAGCCAAGGCTATGCCATCGCCGGTTGCGCTTTGCGGGTTGGTACTGTAAAGATAGGCCTTGCTTGCGCCTCCGGTTGCCAGAACCACGGCGCGAGCCGCTATGGTTTTGACCTGCTGCCTTTTTGAATCGAGCACATAAGCGCCCAAAATACGTTTTCCCGCATCCTTGGCACTGGTAATTAACTCCACTACATTATGGTGTTCGAACAGCTCGATATTGACGTGTTCCCGAGCGCGTTCAATCAGCGATAAGGACACCGCCTTACCCGTAGCATCGGCGGTGTGCACAATACGGCGGTGAGAATGGCCGCCTTCCTTGTTTAAATGCAGCTTTATTTCCCCGGATGCGGTCTGCTCCTCGGTAAAAACAACACCTTGTTCCCTCAGCCAGTCTATAGAACTTTTACCATGCGTTACGGTCAATCTCACTATTTCAGGATCGCAGAGTCCGGCACCGGCATCCAGCGTATCTTCAATGTGCGACTCGATGGAATCATCAGCGCCGAAAACAGCGGATATACCGCCTTGCGCATAGTAAGTGCTACCTGCCGTCAAGGCGAACTTTGACAAAACGGCAATACGCATTGAATGATTCGCCAGCTTAAGCGCCAGGCTTAAGCCCGCACCGCCGCTGCCAATAATAAGGACATCGTAATTTTGGGAATAAGGCATCAGGTAAGGGTAGTGAGCAGAGTAAATGAGATAAAGTTTTGGTGTTAAGATGCTTAAAAGTAGTTAATGGATAATATAGCTTTTTAACATGATAGCAATTTTTTTTATATCGCTATCCAGATATATTTTGTCTCTGTTACTATCAAGGCTAGAGAGTGTTGCAGCCTTAAAAATAGGGCGAAATTTTTCTGGAAAGCTTATACCTATTATCTTGGTTGTTGTTTTTAACATTGGTTATTTTATTAATGATATTAAATGGAGGTTTTTATGTTCAAGAAAATTAAGTGGTGTTTTTTCCTGATAGTTTTATTTAATCAAAGCGCATTAGCACAACTACCGGATTTTACCGAGATGGTAAAGACCAACGGCGTTGCCGTGGTCAACATCAGCACCACGCAAAAAGCGCCGCCTGAGGCTGAAGACGCTCCCGAACAGCCGCAGCTACCGGAGGGAATGCCTCCCGAAATGGAAGAATTTTTTAAGCGCTTCCTGGATGAACAGGGTGGCGGGTATGTGCCAAGGGATACTACGTCATTGGGCTCGGGCTTTGTTATTTCCCCGGATGGTTACGTGTTAACCAATAGTCATGTAGTAAAAGATGCCGATGAAATCGTGGTTAAATTATCCGATCGTCGGGAACTTTTAGCCAAAGTGATCGGCAGCGATGCGCGCACCGATGTTGCGCTATTAAAGGTCGAGGCTAAAGACTTGCCGGCCGTTACCATTGGTGAGCCGAACAAGCTACAGGTCGGCGAGTGGGTACTGGCGATAGGGTCGCCTTTTGGCTTTGAGCAATCGGTAACGGCCGGCATCGTCAGCGCCAAAGGCCGCAGCTTGCCCGGCGGGAACTACGTACCGTTCATACAGACAGATGTAGCGATAAATCCGGGTAATTCAGGCGGGCCATTATTTAATATGGAAGGCAAGGTCGTCGGTATAAACTCACAGATTTACAGCCGTACCGGCGGTTTTATGGGGCTGTCATTCGCCATCCCGATGGATGTCGTGATGAATGTCGTCGACCAGATAAAAGCTACCGGCAAAGCGGCGCATGGCTGGCTGGGCGTACAGATACAGGATGTAACGCGGCCCCTGGCCGAATCGTTCGGCATGAAAAAACCGCAAGGGGCATTGGTTTCAAAAGTGTTGCCCAACAGTCCTGCCGAAAAAGCCGGTTTGCAGATTGGCGATATTATTACCGAGTTTAACGGTCAGCCCGTTGAAGCTTCAGGTGATTTGCCGCCCATGGTGGGCATTACGCCTATCAATAACAAGGCTAAGTTAAAAATCATCCGGCAAGGCGAGACTAAAACTATCGATTTTACAGTAGGGCTTTTGCCGGACGAAGTCGATAAATTGGCAGATGCTAAAGCGCCGACACCAAAGCCCGCCCACAATCGACTGGGTATTAGTGTCACCGATTTGACCGAACTGCAAAGAGAAACCTTGCAGATCCCTAAAAACGGCGTGTTAGTTCAGGATGTTGGCAAAGGCACCGCCAAGGAAGCGGGAATTCAACGCGGCGACGTGATTTTACGCCTTCAGAACAATGTAATCAGTGATGCCGATGATTTTGAGAAAACCGTTAAAAAGCTACCGGCCGGTAAATCAGTCGCTGTTTTAATACAGCGTCAGGGCAATCCGGTATTCCTGGCGATTAAAATAGACAAATAATAGTTTTATTGCCACTAAGGCTGCGAAGATCCCGAAGTTTTGATTCATTCTTCTGGTCTTCGTAGTTTTGTGGGGCTTGCATAACATCAGTTTAAGTCAGCCGTAGGATATGAGTGCGCAGATCGCAACCGACAGCCATGCAGCTCACCAAACCTAAAAAACCAATATTCAGCACTACGAATTTATTGCTTCATAACAGGCTAAACATTTTAAGTTTTAGCACTTATCAGATTTTTTCTGTATCGGCAGAGAAAAGTAAAACGTGGCGCCTTTTCCTGGTTCGCCGTTAAAACCCAAGCTCCCTTCATGAGCATCGATAAGCGAGCGACTGATGGATAAACCCATGCCCATGCCGTCCGCTTTGGTGGTATAAAAAGGGGTTAATATTTTTTGTTGTTCGTCGGCATCAAGCCCCGGCCCATTGTCCGTCACACTGACCTGTATGCTGTTATTGAGCGTCAAACGAGTACTGATGACCAACTGGCGCTGCTGTTTTGCGGGCAGGTTTTGCAAAGCTTCAATGCTGTTCCTGATCAGATTTATGATGACCTGCTCAATTTGTATCTGATCCACATAGACCGGCGAAAGGTTGTTTTCCAGCTCAAATGTCACCTTTATGCCGTTTTGTTTGAGTTCAGCAATACACAAACCGACAGCATCATGTACCAAAACATTAATATCGGTGCTGGTACGGTGTTTTGAGTGGGTTCTTACAAAATCCCTCATCCGATGGATGATCCTTCCTGCCCTTAAAGCCTGCTGCTGGGTTTTGTGCAGTACATCGGTAAGCTTTACCATATCGGGACTTTCAATATTGATCAGATTCAAGCTGACTTGCGTATAGCTGGAGATCGCAGCCAAGGGCTGATTGACTTCATGCGCAATGCCGGACGCCATTTCGCCCATCAGCCCAAGGCGGGTGACATGGGCTAACTCGTCCAGATGTTTCCTGTCTTGCTGTTCCCGGTTTTTCCGCTCACTGATATCCGTAGAAATACCGCACAAGCCGTAAATGCTGCCGTCTTCATGGCGCAGCGGGTGATTAACGGTAAAGTAGGCGTGGGCAATGTTGTTATCCTTATCGATACAAATGCTCTCGGTAGTTACACGCTCACCCAGCTCAATGACACGGCGATCATATTCACGCAATTTTGCCGCCGTAGCCTCATCGAAAAAGGCATTGTCCGATTGACCGATGATATTGTTCAACGTTTTGCCGAACACTTGCCGCACCGGCTGATTGACATACCGGTATCGATAATCGCAATCCTTGATGTAAATAAAAGCTTCGACGCTATCGAGAATAGCGGCGAGTTTATTTTCACTTTCCCGAAACGCATCTTCCGCCGTTTTTCTTTGTTGTATTTCCGCTTGCAATTGTTCGACGGTAGGCACAGACAAGGCGCGGGGAACAATCCATATCATCAGCATCGCGGTGGCGAGCGAAACAACCGCAGTAATTATTTTAAGCGCGCCGTCCAGCCAATATAAAGGCATCCAGACGGTGATAGCCGACATTAAATGCGTGGTGCCGCAAGCAATGACAAACACCGCAAACATGAAAACCAGCCACGGATAAGGAAAATCCTTGCGCCGCCCGATAAAATAAATGAGAACCGGCGGAATGGAATAGTAAGCAACAGCAATCAGCAGGTCCGCGATGACGTGCAGCCAAAGTAATATCGGGCTCCAAGACAAGCAATAGCCATGAGGCATGAGGTTTTCAATATCAAAAATATTAATCAATGGTTGCATTCGTCAGATACTAAGATGAAATAGAATTTAAACTGTCCATTTGGTTTTGATCGATCCGGCTATTAGCGAGACCATATCAAAGATCAGGCTCTTATAATTTGCACCATTGAATCCGGAGCCCAACATTCATTGATGCGCTACTACAACCACAAATCACTCAAATAAGACTGAATCCCCTCTCCAATCATCTTCTTTGTTCATGCAACTTTTTTGCCCTCTTGAAATTCATGGCCTACAGCTTTACTTTTAATCATGCGCGGCAAGCGGATGATGCTTCACGTCTTCCTGAGCAATCACTTCGGATAGAGTTGGTTCCCCTGCCACAGCACGCTTAATCGCGAGCTTGGTGGCCTCATAATTCCAGTCCTGGATTTTATCGTTGTCATTGGCATCCCAGTGGATAAATACACCTACACAGATAAAAACATCGCTGGCTTCTTCCATGGGTATGACACCCTCTTTAACGCAATCGACCACCGCCTTGGCCACACCCCGTTCGGCCGGTCCGAACATTTGGGTTGCCTGTTTCTCGTCCTTGATTTCGACTTTATTGAACATTACGGTATTAGGCTTAGCCATAAGATTAGGAGCGACCAGCGCCAATAAGGAGTTATCGCCCCGCTTTTGGTTAGTCAGCGTAATGCAAAATGCAATTTCCGCGGAACTGCCTCGCGGCCCCATGATCAGGTCAATATGGGCTACTTCCTTGCCTTCGCCGACCAGGGCCTCGCCTACCAATACTTTATCGATTTTCATATGGGTTTCTCCTCTTGAGTTTCCAAATCAACGCTTGAATTACGGGATCAAGGCAACAAAAACGTTCTGTCGTTTTCGGTCTTTCTGCTATTCGTCCTTGAACTAAAACCGGCGGCTTATCCAAAACACAAACACAGCCAATAAACCACTATCAGCACCGGACTCAAAGCACTCGCCCTTTGGACAATGACTTATAAAGCGGGTTAAACATTTCCACGCTTTTGTGTCACCCCAATGTCGGCCCGCCAAATGGTTTTCATGGACTCACTGCTTTTCAGGCTAAAAGTTGACGGTTACGTGAATCATTTTTAACCGTGATAGCCGCCCAACGGTAAGAACTTACTTCATAACCAACATGACATCTATCGATCTGCGGGGTCGGCCATGAGCTGCTCATTCATAAACTTAAGTGATGACTCGCGCCCCTGACGATATGTCGGAGCGGAATGATTTATAACATATCAATAAAATCAGTAATATACGCATTACTACCCATATCGGCATTAGCTATTGGCTTACAAACCGACAATTTGGCAGGGATTTCGGTAGCTTATGTTTCTTCTAAGCGGTCGCAGCGGTCTTCAAGTCGAAGTTTTGATTTCAACGCAAGGGTAAATCACGGGGATAAACCGGTTTATCTCAGCCCTGAACGGCAGTTGCCAAGGGCGTTCTTCAATAGCGCGGTAAGAGCGAACAGGTTAACCGGGGATTCAGGATTCTCAGCTTGGCAAATGCAGCAGGACATTATGATCAGGAGCCACAAGTTGCAGCATCGGCAGCGAGAGATCATCCGCAGTCTGGCGACCTCGACTATCCAAAGCCTTGGGACAAAGCCGGTATTAAGTTATAGAGTGCCACAATACCGGCACTCTATATGAAACATCCTGTATTAACGTTTGCAGGAACACAGGAAAGCCTGGATGACCCTACTTAGCGCCGCCATCCGCAATGGTTGGCTTGTTGAAAACCCGCCGGCCTTTTCAAACGGCGGCTCTGTCCGTACTTTTGCAATCAGAACCAAACCTTCCGTCCCGCATCAGCCGAATGCCGGCTTATTCTGGAGAACGGGGTTTGCCACCCGTTCCAGCCCCGGATCCGGTTCCAGATCTCGTACCAGTGCCTGAACCGCTTTTACCTTCGCTGCCCGTACCATTTTTATTGCCTGGTTTTTGGGCACCGCTTTCAGAACCTGTCACACCGGAAGAACCGGTATCTCCCTGGCTTCGGGCACCGCTTTCACTGCCTTCTGTGCCCATCGTGCCGACATCACCGGCATCTTCCCGGCTTCGGGTGCCGCTTTCTCTACCTTCAGTGCCTGTCATGCCGGCAGACTCCGTGCTCCCTTCTTCGCTTCCAGCCTGCGCATGCCCTTCTTTCCATGAGCCTAACGCGAGCACTCCAACTACCAAAACCAAAGACATTAAATGTTTCATAAAAGTTCCTCTTGAGCGTAATGAGATTGAATATTTCATATCGATTCCTCTTGAGTTTGATCGGACTGAAGTTTCCTAACAGTTTCTGTTAAGTGCTACATGCGGCTACAAAGTCGCATAACTTATGCTAAATAGCTGCGCTATGCGCGTCTGTCCGATATCACACATACACAGCAAGCCAAACGCAGCCAGTGTCCCTGTCAGTCGAAGTTCTGCGTGAACCGAAGTTGGCTTTCGAGCTATTTATTTTTGCATGCCGCCGATCTCTATAGCCGGGGGACGTTAAGAACTTACTACTGAAAAGCTTCAAAATTGACCGTAAGCCATTAAGTAGCTATAAATCCGCTCTGTTAAAATAATTTGTTTGATTAAAACGCATGAAGATAGGCATACAAACCTGGGGCTCTAACGGGGACATTCGTCCGATGCTGGCATTGGCCGACGGCTTGAAAAAAGCCGGTCACTCAGTAACGCTGGTGGCAAGCAGTATCGATAACCACAGTTATCACAAAATCTGCGAACAATTAGAGATAAGCTACCGGCAAGTGCCGGAGTTTATTGATTTCGATATGCAGGGTTTTGCCCAGCGTTCGTTTCGGATGAATGCTTTGCAATGGCTGCGGGCATTGCTTGATGAAGCGTTTTTTCCTTACGAGCAGACCCTGTATCAAGCCGCGCAACAATTAGTCGCGGATAACGACGCTGTGATCGGCCATCATTTTCTATACCCGCTAAAATTGGCAGCGCTGCAACAGCAGAAACCTTTTTTCAGCGTAACCTTGTGCCATGCCGCGATACCCAATCCCGCAGTCGCACCTTTCAGCTTTCCTGACCTGGGCAGCCATATCAATAAGCTTAGCTGGCGGCTGTTAGACAGGGTATTCAATTGGGCATTGAAAAAACCGTTGACCCGTTTATGGCTTGAAGCCGGTCAAACACCACCCGCTAACGTGCTGACCGAACTGCTGACCTCGCAGCAACTTAACTTGATAGCAGTCGACCCGTGGTTTTGCCGTTCATTTGATAATCTGCAACCGTACCATCAAGTCTGCGGCTTTCTGAATCTAACGGAAGATAACCGGCATTGGGCAATTCCGGCCAAACTGGCTGAGTTTCTTGATGCTGGCGAAGCACCGGTCTATATGACTTTCGGCAGCCTGCAACAGGCAGTGCCCGACTGGAGTATGGAACTGTTTTTGGAAGCGGTGAACTTGGCCGGGTGCCGGGCGATTATCCAGACCAGTTCCCGGCATTACCCTGACGGCAGCCAAACCGGCCAGGTTTATTTCATTGGCAGGCATCCGCATCAGCCGTTGTTTAAACGCTGTGCAGCCATTGTTCATCACGGCGGAGCAGGCACAACCCATGCCGCCACTTTATCAGGCTGCCCATCCGTCGTGGTGCCGTTTATGGATGAGCAGTTATTCTGGGCCGGGCAATTGCAATTGCTGGGTTTGGCAGGAAAGCCTTTACCGGCAAAAAAAGTCACCGCCATTGCTTTGTCCAAAGGCATACGGACAGTATTGGAGTCAACATCACTGCAAGGCAACGCCAAGCAGGCAAGCCGAGCCATGCAACGCCACGACGGAGTAACGCGAGCAGTCCAGCTATTGGAAGCGCAATTTTAAAAGATCATCATCGTCCAATTTCGGTCCGCTAATATTGGGCGATGATATAGGAAGATCGACCGCTTCAAAGTTCATTTGTCTGACGATGGATCAAGCCGTATTTCACCTATCCTGTGATTTACCATACACAAAGCTTGCTGATCAATTTGCAGCTTCAATTTAATCCACCGCTCTGAGCTCATTATTTAAAGTCAGTTGTTCAAGCCATCTCTTGATCATATGCATGTGATGGTCTTCAGTGCGTTTTGCACTCTGAAACCTGTCGACATAATCGCTAAGACCTGCTTCGTCCGCAAGTACAATAAGCAATTCCCATGCGGCCGCATCCGCTAACTCAGCCATTAAAATAGCTTCCACGCATTGCGGAATAGAACTGCGGGGATCATTAAGAACCTGCATCAAGCCCATGGCGGCCATTCCTGCCGAATCGGCGCAAGGGGTTTGTGCGGTCGGATCTCCGCCCATTGACGCGATACAATCCCGCACTAAAGAAAAATGCTCCGTTTCATCGTTGCGGAATTGCTCAAGCGTATCAACATCTAAATCAGGCTCGGCAGCTTTGCATTTTGTGATGAGGGCATCGTAAAGCCGAATACCGCTACGCTCAAAAGCCATGCGCTCGCCAAGCTTATCAATCAACACAGACGGACTATTGCCCTGGATAGCTTGTACGCCTGTACTGACAGCGCCACGAAGCGTACTGGGAAGAGGAACTGCGCCTAGTTGCTCCGAGTCTTGAATATAGCTTCTCCGCATCATAAAGGCATCGCATGCCGTGTCTTCGGCATGCGGCGGAAATTCTTCATAACCTTCAATCATTGCCTGGGTCATAACCGGATGAAGTTGAGTCGGTGTTTTGTTCATACCAAATTCAGCAGCGTCTTTCATAGCTTTTTCCTCAGTGTTGAAGGTGACTGACATTCATAGGATGCTGGAGCTTGTTAACCTCGCCTCCCGGTATCCACATATAATTAAGCGCAACGATTTCGGATGGCACGCCATCGGCGTTTATTCGTTGCCGATAGATTCTCGAAGCTTCGCTTTCTTCCGATATATCGACAAAGGCTGTGCCTTTGGTACGTAAATTGACTTCCTTGCGCAAAACTTCGCGGACAAAATCCCGTTGGCTCTCAAAAGCAATCGGTTCAGGCAGCATTGCCGGAACAACGCTTTGAGCATCTCGGTTTTCATGTTGCTCGAAAAGACCGCGCACGACATGGAACTGGCCAAGCTCATAATCCAAAAACTGCTCCCAAATAGCTTTAATACGGGAATTTTTTTCCTGCTGGACACAGCCATAGTAGTTATAAACTTCGTTGGCCTTGTGCAGCAGCCACTTTTCAAGCCACGACTCGCTAGGATCCATGATGCATTGATATTGGGTCACGTGCTGCTCTTCGATATGGGCAATTTCCGCATAGAGTTGCCGGGCCAGCGGGTCGCTAAACAGTGGCCCGATATTCATGTAGTAATTCCAGGTCTGTTGCTCGGCAGACGTGATCGTCAGCGCATGCATTTTTGTCAGTGGCTGGGCGTTGTGGCGATCGTAGCATTCGCGCAAGTCGTCTTCCGGAGCGCGATGCTCGTAAATAGTCGGCCTGCCCGGCAGCACGTCGGTGTAACTTTGCAAAATATTGTTTGAGTCTTTGCCTTCAAGACGATCCAACAAAGCCGAATAGCGGTACATATGATCAAAATCCTCCAACAGGCCAAAGCGGTAAACCTGGGCCAGATACGGGTCCGGTTCGGTTTGCGCGACAGCCGCAGTCACTTCGATGGCGACCTGCTCATAGGCGATGGTAGTTTCAAGCGGAGAGTGATCGGCGCCGAGCATCCAGTTAATCGTGGTCGCTTGCTGCTGATCTATTCGCCGAAGCTGAGCCAGAGGCAGCTGAAGATGTTTATTCATTCGCGCGCAGGCTCTGGAAAACTGGATCGATTCAAGTTCGATGCCGTTCATTAAGATAATCATTACCCGAGTAAAGGCATCGTCATCGAGCTTGCTGATCGGAACCTGAACCATATCCCGCCAAGTCAAAAGTTGTTTATCGATCGAGACTCCCCGATCTTCAAAAATATTAAGTGCCATTGTTAATCTCCTCTGGATATGAATTGAACTTCTATGAAAAAGCCGATAGCGCGCTCAATAAGGACAACGCGAACTTTAGGGTCTCGTTATCTTCAATTAACCGCTGTAGTCAGGACTGAAAAGCGAAAGCCGCCATGAGCAAAAGCCGACCCAGACTACAGATATGCGATTGTTAGGCAGCCGCTTGGCTTCAATTAAGGAACCGGTTCCTCTTGAGCTTGATAAGATTGAAATTGCTTAACGGTTTTTGTTAAGTCATGTATGCGTTTTAAAAGCCGCATAATTCATCATAGTCAGATAGGCATGGCGGGTCTGTCCGGCATCACACATAAAGACTTGAACGACTTCAATTTCCAAGTAGCGGATTTATCGGACACTGATGTTACGCGGGCAGAGGATAGAAAAAGCGTCGTCCACAAAAGGCACGAAAAGCTAGTAATGGTAGATTACACGCCTTTTGAGCAGGTCGGGGTAAGGCCATCCAAGCGTAGCCGCGAGGTGGCGTTTGGGCTTGTCGCACTGAATTCATTTTTGCCTCCTGCCGGGCGCGATATGCCATCTTCGGCAAGCGATTGAATTTAGCTTGACCAGTAACGCTACCGATTGTAAAGCGTCGGGTTCGTAAAGCTACTCTATAAAACCGACGTGCGGCCTACGCTTTTAAACTTAGTCCCATAAGGATTTTTAAGTGTTTTTTAAGCCGATATAAGTATTTATATCTATTCATTAAATAAATTGGTCGGCATATGATTCATCTAAAATTACGGAAAATGAACAAAAAACATCTTGGATCTGCTATTTATAAAGCCGAGTCCAGGCCGGTGCTTGCGGGAACAGGCGCTGACTGGGCACATGCACGGCTTCCGAATGTGACCACCGCCCTGCTCTCGGGAGGTGTATCGATTGGATTGACGGTCACTCGAAGCATCATACTGGTGCGCAAGCTTGGACAAAGAACCCTACCGCCTAAATATAATAACGGAAAAAATTATGATTTGTTCCAGACCCCCCAGGGCAATCGCGCTATCTCGCCATTGACAGGACAAGAAGTATAGAATTGGCAATTTGCAGAGATAACAAGAATGTTACCCAATCCGCTGCCGTATTTCGAAGACCTCAAAGACCCACGCCGCGA
>Ga0265297_10002339_pt1 | contig 39147 bp, 40 predicted proteins | sample Munlanlwell13791_FD_192502 | JGI IMG/M metagenome (GOLD analysis project Ga0265297, IMG submission 192502) | Leachate microbial communities from a municipal landfill in Southern Ontario, Canada - Leachate well 137-91 | ecosystem: Engineered > Solid waste > Landfill > Unclassified | place...
GATGGCCTGGCGGATTTCGGTATCGCGCCCGATTACTGGGTCAAGCTTGCCATCGCGGGCACGCTGGGTAAGGTTGGTAGTGTATTGGTCGAGTGCAGGCGTTTTATTCGCAGCCGATTTAGTCCCAACCTCGGTGTTGATGTCATCATCGACTCCTGCGCTGACGACAGGCGTTTCTTGCGAGCCTGCGGTGAGGGCGCTTAAATCATGTTTGAGTGTATCCAGTGCAATGCGACTAAATAGCCTGGAGCTGCGCCATGCCAGTTGTTGCAAATCAGGCGCGGTCAGTAGTGCCAGCAGCACTTGTCCACTACGAATACTGGCACTGATGTTATCCAGTGAGGCAATAAGCCAGGCGTGTTCAAACAGTTTGGCCAGATTCGGTGAAAACACGGGAGTGCGACTGTTGCCACTTTGGAACTGTTCAGTTTCTGCCTGCAAATCAGCAGCCAGCTGACGTGGGTCTAGTTCGTTACGCCTCAGTATCAGACTAACGTCACTTTTATCTTGTTCCAGCAAGGCTAAAAATAGATGTTCAATATCGACTTCATAATGCCCACGACCAATGCAAATATTGGCCGCCCGTTCAGTTGCTAAGCGACAGGTGTCATTTAGTTTGGTGATCAGTGTTTTAAGATTGATATTCATGTTGTTATCCCCTGTATTTTTAATTATTCATAACTAATTGCCTGATTCAGGCTATGGTGTTGATGATGTAGCAGATGTCGCACCTATCTTCGGTTGCGGGCTGGCTTATCAAGAAAGTATCCCAGCCTAATCGCCCATTACCCGCCTGGCTACCCAGACGGTTTCCCTGGATATATGGTGCAGCAAGTATCAGCTGGATTTCATATTCAAATTCATGATGGGTCAGCAGCATAAGCAGTTTGTCTAACGCTCGTGCTGATTGACCTCCAGGCAAAAAGCGTTCAAATTGCGCTTTGTCCAATGCGCCTATCACCAGCCGTATACGCAAATCACGTTGCCACACCCGCGCACCTGACATGGCAGTGACGCCCAAAACTGCGTTATTGCTACCCAGACTGGTTTGCTGGGTAGCTGGCACGGCATACCAGCTGCCTGTAAATAATTCGACTTCAACTGGCACTGCAAAATAAGCGGTCAAAGTACGTTGCAATACCGCCGCTGATATTGGACGATGGCGCATCGCACCCGCAAAATGGGCGATACTGGCATCCAGCACGCCTTCTTCGTCTTGTTGCAGTCGCGCCTGTAAATCGGCGTGCCCCAGCCCTGACAGCGACAGCAACAAGGTTAAAAATTTGTCTTTACCTTGACGTTCGTGGCCTAACGCCAGCCGATATTTGCACCATGATTGATAAAACAGGCTAACCACTCGGCTGGAAAATACATCGAGGAATGCGCGGGGGGCATCGTCTCGGTTATACATAGCGTGTGCGGCAATCTGCTCAGTGTAATGATTGGGCAAGGTGCCATTTCCACCTAGGAAACCCATGAAGGCGGGCGTGATGGTAATGGTTTGCACAGCTTGCACACCAGGTTGCTTAGTCACGGCCACATCGTCATCAACAGGCTGATAAGTCAGATGTAGCGCTTCAATCTGGCTGGCTGGAAACTGCAAAGACAAACTATTGCGGAACCGGATGTAATCGTTCAGCGTTTTATCCGTCGCTATGCCATTTTGTTTTAACCAGTTCTCCAACAGGCGCACCGCTTGGAAGAACTCGAAGCGGTGAGGCGCTGCTGTTAGCTGGTCAATTACAGCAGGCTTAAATCGCCGCTTCTCGGTTTGCATCGCAATAATTCTTCATTTGTACGTTTTGATAAAATAACCAGCTGAACAAAACTGTTGGCATGGGCATACAAGCCCAGAAACTGCTCAAGGACGCGTGCGAATCCATAGATACCACTACCGACGAAACTCTCTTCATCAATAGTGACCTGTACTTCGACGCCACGCACCAGACAGGCAAAAGGGTTGCCAGGCAACCAGGCTGTTGTTGGCTTGCTGTTCATCGCCACTATGCCACCGAGCTGGCGACGGGAAATAGGGCTGCGTTGCAAATCATACAGAGTCAGCGTTTCACGAAATGCATCTATTCCCCCCTGACTCAGCGACAAGTGGTTAAGCGATAACTGGGAAATTAAGCGCCAATGTGCGCCATGCCCGCACTCGAAGCGATAGGGGTCGGTAGGTTTACGCAAAAAACTGATGTTACGCACAACAGAACCACCTTCAAGGAAAAGATCACCGCCCGGCAGTCCGTAACTTAGTTGCGCAGGTAAGTCGCGATTGGAACAGGTGAGCGCCAGGCTAAGCGTATCGGTTGCAATGTCAGCGGGATTAAAGTCGATATCTACTATGGATATTTCAGTCTCATAGCCAGGACTTTTAATCGCGGTCATATCATCGCGTCGTTGCACCCAATAATGACCATCGCGTTCTGCAGTTTCGCCGTGGCGCAAGCCATAAAAGGGCCGGAATTCGGTAATTGATTCGCCTTGCGGGGTCTGTCTGACCATGCGCACACTATCAATCGAATAGACTTCATAAGCATAAGCGCGCCGTGCATCAGCCAGCACAGGATAAGCACTGGTCGTATGCGTCAGGCGTATAGGTTCACCACGCTGCGCAAACAGATTAACCACTGGCGCACACCCCAACAACAATTTTTCTGTAGATAATGTGCTTAAAATACGCGATAAATTAGAGTCTGCTCGAACATCAGACAAGACCAGATGCAGACTAAACGCATTGCAGCCTTGTGGTAACAATTTGCCGATTGCGGCTAAATCAATTTCAAAAAAATTAAATTTGTCTGGAAAAGCAAAATACTCTGTCAGTATCCGATACGCGGTGTGCGACTGCGCGGGAAAAGGAATCAGCGCTTCATCTTCTGCAAAACCAACCAGTTTAAGTGGTATGTTATCCAACACCATCCACCGCCCAGTCCGCGGGATTTCAATATAGGCCCGCACAGTGCGCATGAACAAAGCATCACGAAATGCTGCACAAAATGATGGCTCACCATGCATAAACACACGCAGGGATTGCAGCTTCAATTGCGCAAAACCAATTTGCTCCGACGCTGTTTCAACTCGGATACTGATAGACGAACTGGCATTGGCTGGCAACGCCACACTATCAGGCGCATCAACGATGGGGTCGAACTGTGCCTGCGTCAACCGTACAGGAGCTATCGCCACATCGTAAGCAGTTCTGAACTTGCAGGCCAGGCCATTGACTGGACGGGTATTTAATTCGGTACCCCGTTTGAGCATGCTCACACTGGTTAATTGCGCTGCCGCGGCGGTGTAGTCAAGATGCGCAATTGAACATGAAGGAAATGGACGCAAATAGTGCGGGTACATCACTTCAAACAATGCTTCGGTAAATTCGGGGTAGTCATCATCCAGCCGACGTGATACGCGTGCGGTTAGTAACGCAAACGACTGTATCATGCGCTCGATGTGAGGATCTTCTGACACTTCACCAGACATCTGTAACTGGCTGGCAATTTTAGGATAGCGTTCGGCAAATTCGCGTGAATAACGCCGAATAAAACTCAACTCTTGTTCATAATAGGGGAGTAAATCGTCCATCATTACTCCTTAAATTCGTGCATGACGGCGTGCTTTAGTGATCGTATACTGCAAACTGGAAGGCTGTAATACCGCATCAAAATTGACGGGCTCTTGTTCCATTTTCAAAACCAGCAAAGCAGCAATGGCAAAATTCAAGCGATTGGTAGAACCATCTTCCAGCTCTAATGACGCACGCACATTTCGCAATCGCGGCTCATGACGAGCAATGGTTTGCTCGAGTGAACGACAAATATAATTTCTATCATTTGCACTGGATAAACTCAGGCCAGCAAAATCATTTAATCCATAAGTTACGATAGACTTACTGCACTCGGGGTAATGGCTTAACGTAGTTTCCGACATGACAGAGCGCGTATTAAGTAGTGACTCAAGATCCTTGGCAACGACATCTTTCATCTCTTCCAGACTTAAACGAGTAACAACGCTGTTCGACGCCCCAGTACTCCCGGCCATTAATTTGTCGAATAATCCTAACGTGTAACCCTTCATCATTAACAACCCAAGTAAGCCCTACAAAATAAAGAACCGCAGACTGGCTGCGGTTCCAAGGCACACCAACAAGTTACACAGTTTTGTTGGTAGAAAGATCCCAGCCGCCAGCTGTGTTACCACCAGCACCGCCATTAACTTTCTGTTGCAGGTATTTCCATTTGACTTGTGAATATTTCAAGCTCACAGTTTCATGCAGAATATCGCCACCATTTACTTCAGGTGCTACACCACTAACCAAAACGTTCAATAATTCAATTTCAAAATATTTGACGCGATCGCCATTGCTGTCGGCACGTAAAAATTCGAATTTTGCTTTAGGGAAAGTTTTACCTGATGAGCAGTTTTGCAACAACAGCGGTGTGGACAAGTCAGCCAGTTTTGTCAGCACAATATCTTTATGCTCACAACGCTCGGCTGTATGACCGCCACCTGTTGAAGCTGTAGCCGACTTAGGCTGCAATACTTCCCAGCTTACTGACTTGCATTCAATCCAGTCTTTATGTGAGCTATCTGTTGACTCACCTTTGATGGTGTCAATTTGTAAATAAACATCTATTGCCATTATTCAAGAACCCCCTGATATTTGATTGATTTTAAGATTTGGTCGACTGAGGCAGCTCCGCGACCAAACGGAGTGAAACCGAAAGTTCATCCAGCTGAAAATGCGGTCTCAAAAATGATACTGCGCGATACACACCTGGACGACCGGGCACTTCCGCTACCTGAACCGATGCTTCCCGTAGTGGAAACTGTGCCTTGGCTTCCTGGCTGGCATTGTCATCCAGCAAGACATATTGCATTAACCAACGATTGAGGAAATCTTCCACATTGGATGCAGCAGCAAAACTGCCGATTTTGTCGCGCATCATGGCTTTCATATAATGCGCGATTCGGGAAACGGTAAAGATGTACTGCAATTGCGCAGACAGCACCGCATTCGCATTGGCAGAATCGGTATTATATTTTTTAGATTTCTGGGCGGATTGGGCGCCAAAAAATGCTGCGTAATCGGTGTTCTTACAGTGCACCAAAGAAATAAAACCAAGATCACTGAGTTCTTTTTCGCGCCTGTCGGTAATGGCTATTTCAGTTGGGCATTTCAGCGCTATTTCACCCTCATCCGTTTTGAATGTATGCGTAGGCAAATCTTCAACCAGTCCACCACCCTCTACCCCACGAATTGCCGCACACCAACCGAAGTCTTCAAAAGCTTTGGTTAATTTGGCACCAAAGGCATACGTCGCGTTACACCATAAATACTTGCTATGATCAGTACCATCAACGTCTTCAACGAAATTGAAGCCCTCAACCGTTGCCCCATCTTTAGGATTAAATGGCAAACGCCCCAGGAAACGTGGCAAGGTCAAACCCACATAGCGTGCATCTTCAGACTCTCTGAAAGATTTCCATTTAGCGTACTCAACCGTATCAAACACTTTGGATAAGTCACGCGGCCGGCCTAGATCAGCATACGTTTCCAATCCAAATAACTCCGGCGATGCCGCCGAAATAAATGGCGCATGCGCAGCGGCTGCAATGTGTGACATCTGCTCAACAAAATACATGTCTTCAGGTTGGCGCGAGATCTCGAAATCACCTAATAAGGTTGCAAATGGCGCGCCACCGAATGTGCCAAACTCTTCCTCATACACTTTTTTAAACATCGCGCTTTGATCAAAATCCAATGCAGACTGGAAATCTTTGACCAGTTCCTTTTTAGTGGCATTCAATACTTTTATTTTTAAGTTACTGCTGGTTGAAGTATTGCGAATCAGATAATTCAAGCCTGTCCAACTGGATTCCAGTCGTTGAAATTCAGGCGCGTGCATAATCGCACTCACTTGCGCTGAAATAAGCTGATCTAGTTCTGCCACGCGCGCATCAAGCGTAGCAGTCAGATTCGCAGACATCACCACTGTGCCCTGCATGACCTGGTTCACCAATTCTGAGATCAGGTCTTTCGCACGCACATGCTCTGTCAAGGATTTAGCGACCTTACTGTTCTCAATAATCTGATCCAACAGGCTGGGTTCCGCAAACTCGGCAGCTGCAACGCCTTGAGCAACTTCATTAAACTGAGCCGACATCATTACTCTCCTTGATTACGTGTCAATTCGCCAAGCGCATTGAGTTTTTCGGTATTGTTGAGCACATCATTCAAAATATCTTCCAGCTTGTCATTGCCAGCCAACTTATTACGCAAATCCGCAAGACGGGTGCGCGCTTCGAGTAATTGTTTAAGTGGCTCAACCTGCTGCACAACTGCCTCAGGACGGAAATCACTCATAGACTTGAATTTCATATCCACGGCAAATTCCCCACCCTCAGCACTGAGCTCGTTAGCAACACGGAATACAGCTCTGGGTTCTATTGCTGCCAGCATTTCATCAAAATTATCATTATCCACACTCACAAATTTGCGATCTTTAAGCCGCTTTTTATCCACTTCCGAAGCGCCGCTAAAATCACCTATCACGCCCGCAACAAAAGGTAATTCCTTTTGCTCTATTGCATCGCCTATTTCAACGTCATAAGTCATCTGCACACGTGGTGGTCGCACTTTTTGCAGACGTTTTTGCACGCTGTCTTTTGCCATAATGTTTCTCCCTGATTTTTTTAATTGCTGACTGAGGTCAATGCTGATAAATATTAAATTTACTTTAAGGCGCCAAATGGATTATTTGAACCACTGACGTGCGCTGGCGTGACGGGTTTAACACTAGTCGCAGACGCAGCCGAGCTGGCTGCCTTGCTATGAAGCACATTTTTTTTGTGCTGTTTGGCAACAAGCGCTGATTCACCTAGATTCTCACGCAAAATTTTTGCCAAATCCTGCGCTTCATTACGCAGGGAGCCAGAAATTTCGTTTTGCGTGCGCAAATCAGCCAGAGTTTTCGTCGACAAACGCAACCCACTGACTACGATAATGCTTTTGGCGACCTGATCTTTGGCGTCTCGTTTCAGCACTTCTAACGAATTGACAATTGCCTCGCCATAATTAGCCCCATCAAACTGTGCTTGCGCCATTCGTAACCAAGGCGCCTTGTCCGTGGGGTTATTAACCGAGACTTCTTTGAGTATGGCGTAAGCTTTTTCAGGCTGATTTGTTTTAAACGCAATATCTGCTTTTGTAACTGCGGCATTCACAACAGGATTATCACTCAGCTTGACGGTCGGCATTTGATTCAATTTTGCGGCTGCCGCCAGTACAGAATCTTCCTTACTTTTTGCTACTGTTATAGTCTGTAGCTTATCAGCCGTAGTCTCCACAGGCTGGTTATTAACATTTGCACAACCACTTAGTAATACAGCAACCGCCAAACCTGAATTTTTCCAATTAATTAACATTATCACCCCATCCAAAAATTATTATTTTCGCGATCATAAATCACTTTAATTATATGAAAATATTGAAATTATTAATTAATTACCATAACTAATGCATGCCATAAATCCGTACAAAACACAATTATCAGCTCAGATATTAAATTAAACAAATTCCTAATTTCCTTTTTAATAATGCATCAACTCAAAATTAAAAACAACCTTAAAGAGAAAAATTATTCGGAAAAATGAGAAATAACGTATTGGATTTGCGCCTACATCAACAACGATATAATATACGCACTTATAAAAATAAATAACAAAAAAACAACTCAATAAATCCAGTTCAACCACATACAATTTATGGCTTTTACTCATACAAAGACACGGCTCAGTGTTCGCACTGCACTGTCACTAGCGTTGATAACTTCACTCTCAGGCTGTGCTGCAGCGGGTGCTGTATCTGCCGTTGCCCAAATAGCCAGCTTGGCAATGAACTCAACAGGTATGAATAAACCCGCAGATCCTAACGCGACGAGGGAGATTCAATTAAAAATATTGGCAAGTAATGCCCTGAACACCGATGACAAAAATCAGCCATTTTCAGTTGTCATACGAATTTATCAACTAAAGCAAAGCAGTGCATTTCAACAAGCTTTTTATGATGTATTTTTAAATCAGCAAAAAGAAATTTTGAGTGGTGATGTAATTGCGGTTAAAGAAGTCACCCTTATCCCTGGTCAAAAATACGTTAACACTGAAAAAGTGGCCGTTACAGCTGACTATCTTGGCGTTGTAGCACTTTTCCATGCACCTGCAGCTGGCCGCTGGAAACTGACTTTCCCGACTAAAGATACCAACAGGAATGGGCTGGCATTGGGTGTCAGCGAATGCTCTATCACTGTTACCACTGGTCACTCATTGGAATATGCAGAAGGCACGCAGAACATCATAAAGAAACCCGCAATTTGCGGCTAACACTCAACATTTTTAGCAAAACATACATAATTTATAACGGATAAAACCATCAGTATGAACGAGACAACAAAAATTTTATGGGGTGAAGGGTTGTTTTTAAGACCCCAACATTTCCAGCAACAAGATCGTTACCACGAATCACGTTTACAAACTGCAGCAGCATCACTCCACCCCTATGCGTGGGGCGTGACCAGGTTGAAAGTTGATAGTGGTGCACTCGCCAATGACTTGTTACGCTTGCAGGAATTCGTCGCCATTTTTCCTGATGGTGAGCAATATGCAGCACCAACCAGTGACGATCTGCCGGAAGCAATATCCCTAAGTGAGATTCCGTTAACTCAGCAAACCATCACTTACTTTGCCGCTTTGCCGCTACTCAAGGAATATGGCGGCAATTTTAATGCGATTGAGCAAACTGCTACCGCAGCACGATATACGCAACGCAATGTTGAAACACCCGATTTATTCACCCAGGGTGCACGGGCCGAACTGAGCTATCTTACAAAATCCGTGCGTCTGGTTTCAGAATTAGAACCACGTGATTCTTTGGTGAGCTTCCCACTGCTACGCTTAAGACGAGCCAGCAGCGGAGGCTTTGAGCTTGATCCTAATTTCATTCCACCCTGCATCACCATCCGCAGTGCGCCATTACTGGTTCAGTTATTACGCCACCTCATGGATGCGTTACAAGCCAAAATCAGTGCACTTTACGGTCACCACCGCGAACCCAGCAAAAACGTCATTGAATTCCGTTCAGGTGATATTGCGTCATTCTGGTTATTACATACAGCCAGCGCTGGCTATGCATCACTCTCACACTACATGAATAACCCACAACTTCCACCTGAGCGTTTATTTGAACAGCTACTTGGTTTGGCCGGTGGCCTGATGACTTTTTCCAAAAATCACACATTAAACGACCTTCCTGCCTATCAACATCTTGATACAGGAGGCAGTTTTTTCAAAATAAACAGCATTATTCGTGACTTGCTCAACACGGTCATATCCACTCGTCATTTTGCCATTGCGCTGACAGAAATTCGCCCCTCTTATCATCAGGGGCTACTTGACTCAGGGAAAATTGACGAAAGAACTGCTTTTTACTTGGCGGTCTCTGCCAGTATATCTGCGACCGAACTGGTCGATACCACCCCTATTCGCTTCAAACTAGGCGCACCTGATGACGTAGATAAACTAGTGTTATCAGCTATGCCTGGGGTGAAGCTTGTGCATGCCCCGCAGGTACCTGCCGCTATTCCGGTCAGACCGGACACCTATTATTTTGCGCTGGACAACAAGTCACCGTTGTATGCACGCATGTTACAGGCACAAGCAATTTCGATTTATACCCCTTCGGGCATTCCTGAACTCCATCTTGAATTATTTGCGGTGACAGCATAATGAACACAGCACCTTCTTTACTAGATAACAGCATGCCGGTCACAGGATCACCTTTGGGTAATGAATCTGCGATGAATTCAGCACATAGCTTAATGGATTTAATGTATGACGGATTTTATGCATTGTTTTTATTGAAAAATGGCAATGCACCTAAAGACGAAGTCAGTTTTGCACGTAAATTGCAACAGTTCCTCACTACAGTAGAAACCAACGCAAAAAAGCTGCACATCTCCGCCGAAGATATCCATATGGCGAAATATGCCTTTTGCGCCGCTGTCGATGAAACGGTATTACGTGCCAGCTTTCCGATCAGCGAGTCCTGGTCACGTCACCCTTTGCAGTTGGTACTATTTGGCGACCAACTAGCGGGGGAACATTTTTTTATGCGACTTGACGAATTACGCAGCAAAGGCACGCCCCATGTGCAGGCTCTCGAAGTATTTCATATGTGTTTACTGTTGGGATTTCAGGGGCGTTACTTACTCGAATCACCCGAGAAACTGCACTATCTGACGGCACGTTTAGGTGAAGAAATTGCCAACATCAAGGGTAAACCTGCGGTATTCGCCCCGAATTGGGACAGACCAGACCAAGTCATCAACAAATTGCGTACGGAAACGCCACTTTGGATCGTAGCCGCTATTTTTGCAGGTGTGGCCATGGCGATATTTACCGGCGTAAATCAATTATTAACCCATCATACGCTTTCAGCGATTGCGAGTTATAACGATATTATCCAGATGGCACCCCACCCAGCCACCTTGATTCTGACTTTACCTTGATGTCTATTTTATAGAATTCATCACTATGTCTACTATGCTAGCCTTCAACTCTGAATTAACCCAGCTAATCACACAACTAGGAACGGGTTTGTCTCAGTATGCGCGAATGTTGACGCTCACGCCGTCGTTATCGGCTGCTCGTCCAGACAATTTGGTGGTGGAGCGTATGTCAGGGACAGAAGCGGTAAATGCACCGCCGCGGTTTTCGGTGGATACGTTAAGTGTATCTACGCAGTTGCCTTTAGACACCCTGCTCGGCGAACCATTAACTTTGCGCCTGCTGCAAGCGAATGGCAGTTATCGGGCATGGCATGGCTATGTGACAGAAGCAACATGGCTAGGATCTGACGGTGGCGTTGCACGCTATCGGTTGCGGCTGGAAAGCTTTTTGGCATTTTTGGCGATGCGAGAAGACAGTTATATTTTTCAGAATAAGGATGCATTGGGCATAGTGACCGAACTGTTCGCCGAGTATCCTCAAGCACGGGTACGTTTTGAGGTGTCACAAACATTACCTGTGCGGACTATTTGCACGCAGTATCGAGAGTCCGACTGGGATTTCCTGCAACGTATCTTGGCTCAGAACGGTTTGAATTATCGGGTTGAACAGGACCAATCCACATCTGACAGTAACAGCACTGACACCAGCTTACAGGCATTGCACACCTTAGTCATTTTTGACGGGAGCGCTGTCGTACCCGATATGCCCGGCGGACGGGCTTTGCGCTTTGCCGGAGTGCGCGCTACAGACGCCTCGGATGCAATTGATACATTTACTACTATCAGCCAAATAGTGCCCAATCAGGTTGCCGCTAGCAGCTGGCTCGCCAGCACAGTGGTTGCGCCATCGGCAACGGCAAGCCGCGCTAGCGCACCTGCTCTGCCTGGTTTAACGCAGTATGTGGATGTGGGTGAGCAACAATTTGCTGATGGCAGCGCAGCGAGTACTTGGGCAGATCAACAGTTACTGGCTTGGGCATTTGATGAGTCACTGGTCACAGGGCAAGGTGCAATACGATTATTGGCGCCCGGCTTTGGGTTTGATTTGACTGGGCATGATGGCTTTGACATAGATGCTAATGCATTTACGTTGGTATCAGTATCGCACGAGGCAGTGAACAATCTGGGTGCAGGATTTAATCATGCGTCTGGTTTGAACGATGCCGAGGATGGCACTTATCGCAATCGGTTTACGGCTGTACCTGCCAGTACGGTTATTATGCCCAGTGCGTCCCGTCGCTTGCCCCGCCCTACTGTATTGGGTGTGCAGTCGGCTTTGGTTGTCGGCTTGCCAGATGCAGTAACCACCTCTACCCGCGATCATCAGCTGCGAATTCAGTTTCACTGGCAGCGTGGTGTGTCACCCAATTTTGGGGGGGTGATGGATACGGGCAATTCGGTCGATACGACTGGGCATGCACCAGGCAATGATCAGTCGGGTACGTGGGTACGGGTGGCTGAGGTGTTGGCGGGTGAGAATTGGGGGAGTGTGTTTACACCGCGTATCGGGTCTGAGGTGCTGGTGGATTTTATCAGTGGGGATATTGATCAGCCTGTGGTGGTGGCAAGTCTGTATAACGGGGTGGATACGCCGCCGTTTGCCGCCGGGGTGGATGGCGGGTTGAATCATGCGGGGGTGGTGTCGGGTTGGCATAGCCAGAATTTCAGTGGGGATGGGTATAACCAGTGGCTGGTGGATGATGCGGCGAGTGAGTTGCAGATGCAGTTGATGAGCAGTACGGCGAATTCTGCGCTGAATCTGGGCTGGCTGCGTAGCCGGGTGCCGGCGTCTGCGCTGCGCGGTACTGCGCGCGGCCTGGGGCTGGAAGCGCGCACCGATGCCTGGGGGCAGCTGCGCGGTAATGCGGGGGTGTGGCTGACCACGGCGCAACGCAGTCAGTCGGGGGCGAGCGTGACGTCTACGCAGTTGGATGTGAGTGAGGCGGCTGATCAATTAGCGGCAGCGGCGAGTTTGAACCAGATGCTGCGTGATGCGGCGGTCGCGCAATCGGCGCAGGTATCGGATGCGGCATTGAAGGCTGTGCCAGATTTGCAGCTGAAGCTGCAACCCAAGACAGATACTGCGGCAGCCAAGGCGCTGCGCTTTGATGCGGCCACTGTGGGGCTGGACAGTGATGCCAGTCTGAATGCGGCGACAGGGCAGAGTATGCTGCTGTTTGCGCAAGGTAATCTGAGCTGGACGACACAAGGAGACAGCCACTGGGCGGCACAGCATACGGTGAGTGTAAACAGTGGGGATGCAACGACATTGTTTACGCATGATGGTGGCATGCAGGTGATTGCGGCGAATGCGCCTGTTTCACTGGCGGCACATACGGATGCCATGGAGGTGTTTGCGGATCAGGCTATCAATGTGACGAGTACCAACAATGCAATTCTGGTGGAAGCGCGGCAGAAGATTGTGCTGCAGGCCGGGCAGTCGGCCATTGTGCTGGAGGGTGGCAATATTACCTTTACCTGCCCTGGGTCGTTCTCGGTTAAGGGGGTGGCGCATCAGTTCTCGGGTGGAGGCAGTGATAGCGCAATGCTGGGCACATTACCTGCTGCAACGCTAACCCTGCCAGAAGATTTGCACTATGGCATAGAGCTTGATGTCGGTAGTTTTTTCCAGAACGATCCTGAGCTGGTGAACGCCATGTATGAGGTATGGACTCAAGACACTACGCCCGTATTGTTAGGCAGCGGCACTATTGATGAAATAGGTCGCTCTGAGCTGGCGATGAGTGCCGCACCCTGCCCTGTCGATATTTTCGTGGGAGAAAACGAGTGGGTTGATATCGTGGACATACAGGTTAATGAGGATGATTTAGACGAGGATGCAGCATGAGTTTGTGGGAGGACTTTCTGGACGATGTGTTTGGCGATTTCAAACAACCGGGTACAGTGATGATCTGCTTTGTGAACCGTTATCTGGAAGGCATGGATGACGTTAAATACAAAATTAAATTCGACGGTCATGAGAAAAGCGGCGTGACCACTGCGCAGAGCTATTGCATAGAATTGACACCGACCAGCTTCAAGCCTATCCAGATTTTTGTATGGTCACGCAAGGCTAAGGCCTATAAGAAGCTGGATGATGTGGTAGCAGAGCCTGGGCGCAAAAAGTTAGTGCGTAAAATGATGAGAACCATTAAAGTACCAGGCAAAACAGATGATCTACCCGATACTCAACCCAACAAACGACCAGATCAACCTGCGCCTGCGCCAGCACCCGGGCCGTCACCAACCGACCCGCAGGGGATTACACCAGATCAGACCAAAAACGAGAATGATCAGCCACAGGCCAGGCCTAGGCGGCCTGTGCCGGGGGAGATTACGGTTGTGCAGTTGAAGAAAATTTTTCCAGCAGCGAAAGATGATTTTTTGCAAGGCATTGCTGATGAATGCAACAAGGATTTAGTTAAATACCATCTGGACACCCCTTTACGTCGAGCGCACTTTTTTGCGCAAATCAAGGGTGAGACCGGAGCAAAGATGAAGCCTGTGAATGAAAGCTGGGAGTACTCGCCAGCTATACTCATGGGATTTAGTGACTACTATAAAACGCATACCGACGAAGCAACACAGGATGGATATTTGCGGGCAACGTCTATCAATGGCAAAAATGGAAAAATCATTCGTCATGCAGATCAGGAAGCCATTGGAAGAAAGCATTTTGGCAAACTAAATGGCAATAGAGCTGACCATCCAAATGATGGTTACAATTTTAGAGGTCGTGGTCTCATTCAAATTACAGGTTTTGAAAAATACTCTGGTTTCATGAATGATTATCCTAAATACTTTGAAGGCCATCTGCCCGATTCCGTTAACAATCCAGACATCGTGAATCAGGCACCCTATGCAATTCAGTCAGCTATTTGGTTTTGGGTGACTTATAAGGATAGACTCGGAAAATGTGGCTGGCAACTCGCTGACAATGGTAGCAAGCCAATTAATGTTCAAGAAATAACAAAACTCATAAACGGTGGAAAGCAAGGATTAAAAGAGCGGCAAAACGCATTTATTATTGCAGAGGCAGCATTCAAATGAAATTAAAATTTTTACTTTTAGTGGCTAGCAGTTTATTAAGCTTACCTGCTTGTTCTCAAGAAACGATTAATTCGACACTATGTAATACGGAAAATGAAATCGTTGTTTTTTCTTGCTCAATGGCCAATCGAGATCATAATAAAACAGTCTCCATTTGTGCATCAGCGAAGCAGGGGGAACCTAACAGCTATATTGAATATAGGTTTGGCACAGCGAAAAAAATAGAATTAACTTATAGCGTCACTCCAAATAACAAAGAGACCCATAGTCTATATCGAGGCTATGCACATAATGAGGATATTGGAAAAATCGATGCATACGTCTATTTTGGCTTTGAAAATATAGGTTATTTTTATGAAATTGAAAATTACGGAATGACTGTTTTTCGTAACAAAAAAGGTGTTGCAATGAATAACAATAAAAATGATATTTATTACAGAGATATTTTATATGGTCTATCTTGTGATACGCCCGCAATTGGCGAGAAATCATTTCAAAGCAATTTATTTACCGAAGTGGATGGGAAAATGCTACGGGTGGGGAAAATTCACAAATAACGTGGTAATTAGGTAAGCACTTGGTAATCCCATCAACAAATAAATACACTTATTTGCTGGGAGATTACCACCTAAAAATCAGAAACCCAAAAAAAATCACGAAGAAATTCAAAAATTTATTATGATCCTATTTCGCAAGCAGCATTTAACTTCCCTATCCAGAAATTTATTCCTTACTTACTTGGTACTTATTTCCCCAACCCAAATGTGTCACGCTGCTACAAACTGTGATGCAGAATATATCAGCAAAATAGCCAGCAACTTACACCCTAAGCTTATGAAAAGTGCTAATACAAAAATTGACGAGTCACTATCTGTTTGCAAAGTAAAACCGGACGACTCAAGTAAAAATATTGTGATATTAGCTTTCCCAAGTGCTAACTATCCACCATCGGAAGACATGACCAATTATGATATCGATGTTTTAATTGTGGATGCTGTTAGCTCGACGGTTTTAAGCCATTGGTGGCAAGAAACAGCATTAACCTCTGATGCAATGGAGATTGAGCAAATTACAATAGATACTGCACGTTACAAATTGGCAACTGGTACGCGAGCATTTGGTATGCGCGTACGTTACAGCAATCACTCACGTGCTTTTCAATCTAGTGATGAAACTCTAACTCTTTTCATATCTGATGGTAAGTTAGTAAGACCTGTTCTTGATGCTCTTTACGTTTACCAACAAAGTGGAGAAAATTCCGCCGGCAATGATTGTTCAGATGAAACCAGCGTCATTAAACGTACTATCTCTCTAAATGAGAAATTAAATCAGGAATATCGAGACCTGCTAATCCATGAAACAGTTGATACGTCCAAAACAAAACCGCCAAAATGTAATACTGTGCATATGAAGCAGATTGTGCGTGAATATAAAATTCAATATAAAAATAACAAATATACCGTACCCAATACTTTGATGTAACCACTGAAGCCTGAGCCAATTAAGACACATGCTCCCATATAAGACCGCGATAACTGGCCATGCCTTGTTATCACTTAATAAAAACAAGCATGGTGTCTCCCTATGAAAAATTATCGAATATTGAAACGAATAAAGGCATATATTCTTTTGCTCCTGCTCTTTGGCGCGCAACATGCCAACGCCGCCTACATCGTCGTTGATACTGGCCATACGCCGCAACATCCAGGTGCCATGGGCGCGAATGGTCGGGTTGAGTATTTATATAATCTGGACATGAGCAATGCCGTAGCTGAAAACCTGATTACAGAGGGGGATCGCGTGTCGCGCGTGGCTGCTGATGGCAAGGATATTAAACTGACTGATCGCACCGCTCAGGCGCCAGGTGCGGATTTATTTATTTCGATACACCATGACTCCATGCTGCAGGAATGGATAGATGCAGGCCGTCAACGCGAGTTTGCCGGGTTTTCAATTTTCGTTTCAAAGAAGAATGCGCATTACAAACAGAGCCTCAGTTGCGCGCAGAAGATAGGCGCAGAAATACTTGCCATAGCCGAAAAACCTTCGCTATATCATGCCACACCGATAGCAGGCGAGAATCGACCGCTGATCGACAGTCATCTCGGCATACACCAATACGATGATCTCATCGTGCTTAAAACCGCACCTATTCCAGCCGTTCTAATTGAAATCGGTGTGATTGCAAACCCTGATGAGGCACTACGTCTTAATCAAGAGGATGTCATTCAGCAAATTGCCCATGCTATAGCTATGGGCATTAATAAATGTGAAATGCCCGCAACAAAATAAATTGTTTTTTTAACCCAAGGAGGAAATGTAATGAAAAAAATCAGTCTTGTATTAGCTTTAATCGCCATCTCCACTGGTGCCCATGCCGCAGGATGCGCGGCTCCGAAGACCGCATTTGATCAGGTGTACTGCGAACGCACCATTTTCGTTCAAGCTGATCATGATTTGAACGTTGCTTACAGCAGTTTAAAAACGCATCTCAATCCCATGAATAAAGAAACACTTAAGCGAGGACAGTTAGCTTGGATTAAAGAACGCAATGATCAATGCAGTAAAGAAGACGACACAGGTTTCTTTGTGAATATTGGTTGTGCAAGTACCATGACACTTGCCAGATTGGCCTTTTTGAAAGAACGCGAACGTGAATGTACCAGCACAGGGTGCATTGATGCCAAGATTGGGGGGCATTGAGTAAATCATCTCCCGAGGCCACTTGACGCCACTTCAGCAATATCACGGGAAGATGACAAAGTCATAAAAAAACAGGAATGATTCTTCCTGTTTTTTTATGACTCATTGACGTGACAAAATAGTCGCTTATAGGTAATTACGCCACTCCTGATCTTCCGCATCGAATAAACGATTCGCCTCCAACGGGCCCCATATACCTGCTGGATAGGTATGAATAAAATCACGCTCTTGTGCCCAACTTTTCAGAATCGGATCAACCACACGCCAAGCCCACTCGACTTCGTCGTAACGAATAAACAGGGTTCTATCCCCACCTATCACGTCGAGGATGAGTGTTTCATAAGCATCTAACTGCTCTTCCCCTTCTTGACGATAACCTGCATCCAGCGATACCACGCGCGTATCCATATCCAGACCAGGCTGCTTCACATGAATCTCCATTTTCATGCTTTCTTCGGGTTGAATAGACAGCACTATCCAGTTGGGCGAAATGGCTTCCTGAGGCGTGGACCGGAACAATTGCTGCGGTGGATGACGGAAACGAATCGCCACCATGGACTTGGATGCGGCCAAACGCTTGCCCGTCCGCAAATAGAACGGTACGCCACGCCAACGCCAGTTATCAATATAGAATTTCGCTGCGATAAACGTTTCTGTCATTGATTTGGGCTCAACACCTACCTCATCTTGATAACCCACCACACGCTCGCCCTTAATCAGGCCTTCGCCATATTGTGCACGGAAAGCATGCGCATGAATGGCGCGCTTGTTGATGGGCCGTATCGAGCGCAACACTTTCACTTTTTCGTCGCGCAAAGCATCCGCTTCCAGCACAGGTGGCGGTTCCATGGCGACCACGGTTAACAGTTGCATCAGGTGATTCTGCAACATATCCCGCATCGCGCCCGCTTTGTCATAATAATCGGCACGATTTTCTATACCCATATCCTCCGCTACGGTAATCTGTACGTGATCGATGAAGTTACGATTCCACAGTGGCTCTATCAATGTATTGGCAAAACGGAAAACCAGTAAGTTCTGTACGGTATCTTTACCGAGATAATGATCAATACGGAAAATTTGCTGTTCGTCAAAATGCTGGTGCAATAGTTTATTCAGTGCTTGTGCGGATTCTATGTCTTCACCAAATGGTTTTTCCACCACTACGCGATGCAATCCTCGTGGCTGTGCCAAACCTGATTTATCCAGGTTTTTAATGACGCCTGAAAAATCGCTAGGTTTAATCGCCAAATAAAACACAACGTTCCCGCAGCTACCCATACTCGGCTTGGACAACTCTTCTTTCAACCGATGGTAGGCAGCCAGATCATGCAACTCACCTCGCACGTAACTAAAACGCGCCAAAAATTCCTCGCCTAGTGTTGCATTGTATTTTTCTTTAAGTTTAGCCTGCAATAAAGTGCGTACATGTTCGCGCCAGGTTTCATCGTCCCACTCACGACGACCTAATGCCACAAAACTCATTTCCTTGGGTAAACGATGCGCTTGTTCCAGGTGATAAAGTGCAGGCAATAGTTTTTTGGTCGCCAGATTACCCGTCGCACCAAATATCACAAAACTACATGGTGTTTGCATATCTAAATTCATACTTCCCCCTTCACGCCATGCCCGCCGAAACCTTTGCGCATCATCGCTATCAATTTATCGGTGTAGTCATTTTTGCCCTGACTGGCAAAGCGCATCATCAGTGCCAATGTCATCACTGGCGTAGGCGTTCCCTGCTCGACTGATTCCAGCACAGTCCAACGGCCCTCGCCAGAATCCGGCACAAATGGTGCAATGGCCTCTAAAGTTTGATCCTGCTGCAAAAACTCAGCTGTCAGATCCAGCAACCAGGAACGCACCACGCTACCATGCCGCCACATTTCACTCACCGCGGCCACATCGATACCAAATTCAGTTTTACCTTTGAGCAGAGACAATCCCTCGCCCAACGCCTGCATCATGCCGTACTCTATGCCGTTGTGTACCATTTTCACAAAATGTCCGCTCCCGACCGGGCCACAATGCAACCAGCCAGTTTCCGGGCCAGGTGCCAGGATTTTAATGAATGGCGTTACCACTGCTACGGTTTCGGCTTCCCCACCGACCATCAGCGCGTAACCATTTGCCAAACCCCATACGCCACCCGATACGCCCGCATCCATGAAACGTAAACCGCGTGCAGCCATCTCCTGCGCATGACGCTCACTGTCTTTATAAAATGCGTTTGCGCCATTCACGATAATGTCGCCAGGTGATAACAAATCGGCCAACTGATGCATAGCAGCCTCGGTTGCTGCGCCCGCTGGCAACATCAGCCAGAGCACACGTGGGCCAGCCATCTGCGCGACCATTGCTGCCATGTCTGCACAGGCAGTCACATTCGCCTCAGACTGCGCCAACTGCGTAGCCACTTCCGCACTGCGGTTCCACACCAATACATCCGCACCACCGCGCGACAAACGCCGCGCCATATTCGCACCCATTTTACCTAAACCTAATAGCCCTATTTGCATTGCTCAATCTCCTCCAAAATTATCAATACGAGCTATGGCATGAGTCGCTACATCTCTAAATAACCCATACACAAGCAATATGTACGCCTAGCCTGATGCTCAGACTAGCTTTTTATTATGTAAGTCCCACAAAAAGCAAAAGAGCTCCAAAAAGGAGCTCTAAAAATATCAAACTAATGGCATTGTACTAACAAAGGCAGCTCTTTCATTGAGCTTGGTAGACAACCGCGCTAAGTTTGGATGGGTTTCTCGCCATGGAATCTCCGCAAAACGCAAATCCAGATATCCCAATGCGCAGCCTACTGCGATATCGGCCAAACTGAAACTATCCCCCATGCACCAACTTAGATCACCCAAGTCTTTATCAGCGACGGCTAATCCACGATGAATTTTCAGTTCCTGCCGCGCTATCCAGTCTGGACTTTGTTGTGACTCAGGACGTTTTTTTTCCAGGAATATCGTTGCAGCCGCATCACATATCCCATCCGCCAGTGCCTCCCAACGTTTGGCCAAGATACGACTGCGCGGTTCTTTAGGCAACACATTACGCACAGGTGAGGCATGATCCAGATACTCAACAATCACTCTGGAATCATAGAGCGCGGTGCCGTCATCCAATAACAACACGGGAATCTTCCCTAACGGATTAAAGTCTGGCACATGCGTATCCGCAGTCCACGGGATATCAACTTGCAACTCGCATTCGATATGCTTTTCTGCCAGGACAATACGCACTTTACGCGCGTAAGGGCTACTTAGAGATGCAATTAATTTCATAATTTTTGGGTCGCCAAATGCGATACGATGAACTGTTTAACGGCCTCAACATCATTACGCATCACCGTGTAACGTTGGGGTAAATTTTCTATATCGCCTATACTGCCTGGACGTTCAGGAGCACGACCCAGTGCTTCGTGGATAGCTTCGTCAAACTTAACTGGCAATGCAGTTTCCAGCACGATCATCGGCACGCCAGGCTCGAAGTACTCCAGGCCGACTTTCAATCCATCAGCCGTATGTGTATCTATCATCACACCGTATTTTTCCCAGGTATCACGTATGGTTTCCATACGGTTAGCATGATTACTTGCACCTGAAACCATACCATAATCTGCCACTCGCTCGAACCAACCCTGTTGATTCAAATCAAATGCGCCACCCTGATCTATATGTTCCCACAACGAACTCAACACCGCACCATCACGTCCGGTTAAATCAGCGACGAAACGTTCAAAATTAGACGCTTTGGAAATATCCATAGACGGACTGCTGGTATGGTAAGTTTGCGCGGCAGCACGAGGACGGTAAACGCCTGTTTTGAAAAACTCATCAAGCACATCATTTTCATTAGTGGCTACGATTAAATGCTTAATCGGCAAACCCATCATGCGCGCGATATGCCCGGCGCAAACATTACCGAAGTTACCTGAAGGTACTGAGAAACTAACTTGCTGGCTGTTATCATGCGTTGCTGCAAAATAACCTTTGAAATAATACACAACTTGAGCCGCAACACGCCCCCAGTTGATCGAATTAACCGCACCAATTTTATAACGGGCTTTGAATTCATGATCATTGGACACGGCTTTGACAATATCCTGACAATCATCAAATACGCCATCCACCGCGATGTTATGGATGTTTTCATCTTGCAGCGAAAACATTTGCGCTGTTTGAAAACGACTCATTTTATTATGCGGTGACAGCATGTATACGTTAATGCCGCGTTTACCACGCATCGCATATTCTGCAGCGGAACCTGTATCGCCCGACGTTGCGCCGAGGATATTAATATCTTCACCCGCACGATTAAGCACATATTCAAACAAATTCCCTAACAACTGCATCGCCATGTCTTTAAAAGCCAGCGTCGGACCATTGGAAAGGCACAACAAATGCAAACCTGGCTCTAAAGTATGCAAAGGCGTGATATCAGCGGCTTGTTCATCACTACGCGCATTACAATACACTTCAGCGGTGTAAGTTTTATCAATAATCGCACGCAAATCTTCCGCCGGAATATCATCAATAAAGCGCGACAGCACTGCATACGCCAGCTCACGATAATTCATCCCGCGCATTGCCGACAAATCTGCCGCGCCGAAATGAGGGTAGGTCTCCGGCAAATACAGGCCGCCATCGGGTGCTAAACCACCCAGTAGAATTTGAGTAAAGCTCTGTGCGGGAGAGTTGCCGCGAGTACTGATATAACGCATTGCCATAGGTTTACCTCTTTATTTTGCCAGCTCTTCCAGGCGTATCCGTGCAACAGGCTCTGAAATTGCCGCCAACGCTTCGATTTTCACCATTGCCGCATTCACATTCTTTTCCAGACAAGTGTGCGTAAGGATAACAATATCGACCAATTCCTGGCCTTCGTGCGGCTCTTTTTGCACCATCGCATCGATGGAAATATCCAAATCCGCCAAGATCCGGGTCACATCTGCCAATACGCCGGGCTTGTCGAATGCACGCAAACGCAGATAATATGCAGTCCGTACATCATCCATGGCCAATATAGGCTCATCTGACAAGGTATCAGGCTGGAATGCCAAGTGTGGCACACGACTATGCGGATCTGCTGTGTGCATACGCGTCACATCAACCAGATCCGCCACCACGGACGAGGCAGTAGGTTCTGCACCTGCACCCGCACCGTAGTACATGGTCACGCCCACAGCATCGCCTTTGACCAGAATTGCATTCATCGCACCATCAACATTGGCAATCAGGCGACGAGCTGGAATGAGCGCAGGGTGTACACGCAACTCTATACCGTTTTTAGTACGCTTGGTAATACCCAACAACTTGATGCGATAGCCTAACTGCTCGGCATATTTCACATCATCGCCAGTCAGCTTGGTAATACCTTCAATGTAGGCTTTGTCGAACTGCATAGGGATGCCAAATGCAATCGCTGACATAATAGTGAGCTTATGCGCGGCGTCCACGCCTTCGACGTCAAACGTCGGATCAGCTTCAGCATAGCCCAGACGCTGCGCTTCTTTCAGCACATCAGCGAAATCAGCGCCTTTGTCACGCATCTCGGTCAGAATAAAATTGGTAGTGCCATTGATAATCCCCGCTATCCATTCAATACGGTTAGCAGTCAAGCCTTCACGTATCGCTTTGATAATAGGAATACCGCCTGCCACCGCAGCTTCAAATGCAACCATCACACCTTTACGCTGAGCTGCAGCAAATATTTCAGTGCCGTGATTGGCAATCAGTGCTTTATTCGCAGTGACGACGTGCTTGCCGTTTTCAATGGCTCTCAGGATGAGTTCTTTAGCGGGATGTTCGCCGCCTATCATTTCTACCACGATATCAATATCGGGATTATCAACGATAGTGTACGCATCATCTGTCAGCTTCAAATCAGGCGCCGCATACATTTTAGCCTTGTCCAAGTCACGCGCTGCTGCCATGGTAACGCGGATTTCGCGCCCAGCGCGACGGGTGATTTCTGCCGCATTGCGTCGCAATACGGTCAAGGTGCCGCCACCTACTGTGCCCAAGCCGAGCAGGCCTACATTCATTGGTTTCATCATTATCTTTCAGTTTCTAATCTAAGGTTACGCTGCGCTGCCATGCAATTTACGATATCGTTCCAGGAAACGCGCAATACGTGTCATTGCTTCACGCAATTCATCTTCGTAAGGCAGTATCACCACGCGGAAATGATCTGGATGTGGCCAATTAAATCCAGTGCCTTGCACCAGCAAGACACGTTCTTCTTCTAATAAATCCAGAATAAACTTCTGGTCATCCTTAATCGGATACATCTTGGGGTCTAACCGTGGAAACATATAAAGTGCGGCCTGTGGCTTTACACATGTCACCCCGGGTATGGCTGTCAGTAACGACCAGGCCAGATCACGCTGCCGGGTCAAACGTCCTTCAGGAGCGACTAAGTCCTTGATGCTTTGATAACCGCCCAATGCTGTCTGGATCGCGTACTGCCCCGGCACATTAGAGCACAAACGCATCGATGCAAGCATGTTCAGGCCTTCAATATAATCCTGCGCATGACGTTTATCTCCAGAAATCACCATCCAGCCAGCACGATAACCACAGGCACGATAGTTCTTCGACAATCCATTTAACGTCACACACAACACATCATCAGCCAACGATGCGATAGAGATATGTTCATGCCCATCATAGAGCACTTTGTCATAAATCTCATCGGCAAATACGATTAACTGATGTTCACGTGCTATCGCCAGCACGCCCATTAACAATTCACGGGTGTACAGCGCACCAGTAGGATTATTCGGATTAATAATGACAATTGCGCGCGTATGCGGGGTAATTTTTGCACGAATGTCGTCCAGATCAGGCATCCAGTTTTGACTCTCGTCACAGATATAATGCCGTGCTACACCGCCAGCCAAGGTTGCTGCTGCCGTCCACAAAGGATAGTCAGGTGCAGGTACCAGCACTTCGTCACCAGGATTCAACAATCCCTGCATCGCCATCACGATCAATTCAGACGCGCCATTACCAATGATAATGTCATCTATCTGCACCCCGGCGATACCCTTGCTCTGGGTGTAATGCATGATGGCTTTGCGCGCAGAAAACAGACCTTTGGAATCAGAGTAACCAGACGCATTGGGCAAATTGAGTATCACGTCTTGCACAATTTCTTCGGGCGCTTCAAATCCAAACGGCGCGGGGTTGCCGATGTTCAGTTTGATAATGCGCTGCCCTTCATCTTCCATCTGCTTGGCACGCGCCATCACTGGACCACGAATGTCATAACAGACATTATCCAATTTGCTCGACTTCTTTACTGGTCGCAACATTTTCACCGCTTTCGTCATGAACTGTCTCTATCCTCACCAAGCTGCCACACACCAACTTGGTCATCAGGTTACCAAAATGTATAATCTTACTCGACTGTGCACCTATGCCGCAATTGGAGAGCGTTTTGAAATTCCATTTAACCCAACCTGAAGGTCTTAATTTATTCACTGGTTATGGTGACGACTATGTCATTATCAATGGTGAACGCTATACCCAGCCTAGCCTGCTCATCACCCCTGATACCATACTGACCGATTGGCAGGTCAGTGGCTTCAATGCGCTCACCGCTGAACATTTTGTTCACATCGCCGAGCAGAAACCCGAAATCGTTTTATTAGGCACAGGTACACGCTTACAGTTCCCACATCCACGTCTTTCTGTTGCTTTGCAACAAGCTGGTGTCGGGCTTGAAGTCATGGACACTAAAGCTGCTTGCCGCACTTACAACATTCTTGTTGCAGAGGGGCGACGGGTCGTTGTTGGCCTACTCATCGGTTAAATAATTGGCATCAATTCCACAAACTGTTCAACTACCACGAATTCATCTGTCTGCTGTGGCGCAGCCTGACTATCAGGCTGCAATATACCGCGCACATGCGCCAAACCATATTGCCGCGCACTACGCAACACTGGCAAGCTATCATCGAATAACACCGTGCGCATAGGATCAAAGCCTATCTCATCACGCAATGCCTGCCAAAACCCAGCCTGTTCCTTTGCCAAACCAAATTGATGTGAAGTCAGTATCTGGTCAAAATAGGGCGCCAGGCCGGTGCATTGCATTTTCAAATCCAGGCTATCCTGATGCGCATTGGTAACCAGAACTATCCGCTTGCCGGCCAATCGTAACTGCCGCAAAAAATCCAGCACACCATCACGCACGGCAATTAAATGCTGCACTTCCTGCTTGAGCGCAACCACGTCCAGCCCTAGCTGCTCTCGCCAAAAATCCAAACAATACCACTGCAAACTGCCAGAATGTTTAGCAAACAACGGCGTTAAATAGGCACTCGCAAACACCAGCGACATCTGATTTTGTGCTGCGTATCGCAACGGTAAATGCTGACGCCAGAAATAATTATCAAAATGCAAATCAAGCAGCGTGCCGTCCATATCAAACAACACGGTATCAATCGACTGCCAGGCCAGTTTCACGCTCACAGCAAGCCTGCCGCATTCATTCCTGTACGCAGCAATTGCTTACGCAATAAAAGCAAAGCCTCGGCTTGAATTTGACGCACACGCTCCCGACTCAGATCCAAACTGTCAGCAATTTGCTCTAACGTAGACACATCCTGATTACCTAATCCAAAGCGGCGTTCGATGACTCCCCGTTGCTTTTCAGTAAGCTGACGCAACCAGGTCTGAATAAACACCAACACCTCCGCTTTCGCCAACAACTCTTCAGGGAGCTGTGCCGCCTCATCGGCTATGGCATCACCCATGCTCAGATCCATATCGCCGTTCAAAGGGCTATCCAAAGATAGTGCACTTTCATTTAAGCGTAACAACTCATACACATCCTGCTCAGGCATATGCACCAGATGCGCAATATCTTCGACACTCGCATCCTCAACACCATGCATAGCCAAATGATGGCGTGCGCGCAGAATAACGTTGATGGCTTTGACAATATGTATGGGCAGCCGTACCGCACGCGACTGATTCATAATCGCACGCTCAATATGCTGACGTATCCACCAGCTAGCATAAGTGGAAAAACGGAACCCACGCTCAGGCTCGAATTTTTCCAGCGCGTGGATCAAGCCTAAATTACCTTCTTCTATCAAATCCAGCAATTGCATACCGCGATGCTGGTAACGCTTGGCAATACTAACGACCAGGCGCAAATTACAGGTAATCATTTTTTGTCGCGCGGCAAAATCACCTTGCTTCACACTTCGCGCCAAAGCTAACTCATCAGCGGCATTCAGTAATTCTGCATGGCCAATATCTTGCATGTACATACGGGTAACATCGGCCTGACGATCATCAAACAGCACGTCAACCCAAGATGCCTGTGCTAAAAACTCATCCTCAGACAGCGCTTCAAGTTGCATATCTGGCAAGTCATCAGCATTATCCATATTTATTTCCCAGCCTCAGGCAAGTATTTCATCGGATCCACAGGTTTCCCCATTTGACGTATTTCAAAATGCAGCTCTACTTGGTCAGCATCTGTATTACCCATTTCCGCAACTTTCTGCCCTCGCAATACGCTTTGACCTTCTTTGACGAGTATCAGCTGGTTATGCGCATAAGCACTCAAATAGATAGCGTTATGTTTGATGATAACCAGTTTTCCATAACCACGTAAACCCGCCCCGCTATATACCACCTTACCTGCCGCAGCTGCATAAATGGCCTGTCCAGCCGTACCCGCGATATCGATACCCTTACTGAATTTGGCTTCACTAAACTCAGCAATCGTACGCCCTTGCGTTGGCCACATCCAATCCAGCGCAGTATCGTCTGCTTCTTTAGGTGCAGCATCTTTAACAACAGGAGGAGCCATAGGTACCGCTTTATTCGCTGCTATGGGTGGCGACACAACGACAGGCTGATTATCAATCTTGACTGGTGCGGGCGGTGCTTCATTTGACTGTTTTAGTTGCGCAACAGCCGAGTCTGAATAGGGCAGCTTAATAGCCAGTGGCTGAGAAATAGTGACAGAGTCAAGCAAGGGCTGCGTTGTCACAACCGCTGGGGCAATCGCACTGGATTGAGGAGTTTCTTTAACCGTTACTTGCGTTGGCTCAGCCAGTCGCAGTGTTTGTCCAACATAAATACGATTCACGTCAATGAGCTTATTCCAACCACTAAGCTCACGATAATCCAGACCGTATTCCAAAGCGATACTGTATAAGGTTTCACCTTTGGCTACAATATGGGTGGCAGGACGCCAATCACGCACTTTAGAAGCCGCAGTATGTTTCCCGCTGGACGATTTGTTAGATGTGGCATCTACGACAGGCGCAACTCGTGTCGTGCTGCAACCAGCCAGTACTAAAAAAACGCCTATCCACCACCATTTCATCAAGCCACTCCTGGCAATAATGGTACGAAATGCACCATCTCCAATACTTGCTCATGATACCCATCAGCCTGACGCTCTATCAATACCATTTGTTGCGACTCACCCACTCCACGCGGCATCACTAAACGCCCGCCTAGTGCCAACTGCGCCAGCAACGCTGGCGGGGCTTCTGCACCCGCTGCTGCCAGGATAATACCGTCAAATGGCGCCACTTCGGCCAAGCCTATATGCCCGTCACCATGCTGCACCTTGATGTTAGCGATGCGTAATGCGCGTATCGTGCGCCGCGCGTGCCCGAGCAGGCTGGCGATACGCTCAATGGAGTAAACTTCGCGCGCCAACTTGGAGAGCACGACAGCCTGATAACCGCAGCCGCAACCAACTTCCAGCACACGCTGCATATCTTTGCCCTTGCGCAACACTTCTATCATCCGTGCCACACTGTATGGGTGCGAAATAGTTTGACCGAACCCAATAGGTAACGCGGTATCTTCATACGCCCGTATAGCCAACGCCTCACTCACGAATAAGTGACGTGGCACCATCGCCATCGCGGTCAGCACATCGCTATCCTTAATACCTTTTTCACGCAAACGCTCTATCATGCGCAGGCGCGTGCGCTCAGAGGTCATACCTATGCCAACATGCCGATTCGGCCTCATTACCACCATCCCTGCAATGTTTGTATTTGTTGATAATGGGTTAAATCAATTTGCAAAGGCGTAATCGAAACCTGCTGCTGAGTGATTGCGTAAAAATCAGTTCCCGCACTGGCATCTTGAGCCGCACCTGCAGCCCCTACCCAATACACAGTTTGACCACGCGGATTAGTCGCTTTAACTACAGGCTCAGCTTTATGCCGCCGACCTAAACGCGTAATCTGCGTACCATTCAGGGCTTCATAAGGCACATCAGGCACATTCACATTGAGCAACATCGGCGTCAAATGTGGCTGTTTGAGCATACGCTCTACCAGCTCAAGCACGACACGTGCAGCCGTCTCAAAATGACCACCACTATGATTCGTTAGCGACACCGCAATCGCGGGTACACCTAACAGATAGCCTTCAGTGGCAGCAGCAACAGTTCCCGAATAAACGGTATCATCACCCATATTCGCGCCATGATTGATGCCAGAAATCACCATGTCAGGCAATGCGTCAAGCATGCCTGTAACTGCCAAATGCACGCAATCTGTCGGCGTTCCATTAACATAGTAAAAACCTGAATCGGCCTGCCGCAACATCAGGGGACGATCCAGCGTCAGCGAATTACTCGCGCCACTGCGATCACGCTCAGGTGCCACAACGACGATTTCAGCAATAGTTGATAAAGTTTTGGCTAGAACAGCCAGACCAGGTGCAAAATAACCGTCATCGTTGCTCAATAAAATGCGCATAAATAGACGACACCCTTCTGTTGATATTTTATGAATTAAGGGAATTTGGTCGGGGCGAGAGGATTTGAACCTCCGACCACATGCACCCCATGCATGTACGCTACCAGGCTGCGCTACGCCCCGAAGCGTAAGATTATAGCAGGATTAGCACATGAGCTAAAGTACCAAATCACACTTTCAATATTTGGATAATTTCCAGTATTTCCTGACGCAGCAAGGAATAATCGAGCGGCGCAGGCGCAGCAACAATTTGCTCTACCACATCAGCTTGCACACAACCCTGTTCACCCAAACGTTGCCGCGCACCATTAATAGTGAAGCCCTGCTCGTATAACAACTCACGGATACGACGGATCAACAACACTTCATGATGCTGATAATAACGGCGATTACCACGCCGCTTGACCGGCTTGAGCTGAGTAAACTCTTGCTCCCAATAACGCAAAACGTGTGGTTTCACTGCGCACAACTCACCCACCTCACCAATGGTGAAGTAACGCTTTGCCGGGATTGCGGGCAACGCCTCAGTTAGCTGGTGTTCCGCCATAATGCTTATCAACTAAGGTTTTTAATTTGTTGCTAGGATGAAAAGTCACCACACGACGTGCGCTAATAGGCATATCTTCGCCAGTCTTGGGGTTACGTCCTGGACGCTGCGGTTTATCCCGCAACTGAAAGTTACCGAAACCCGAAAGCTTGACCAAATCGCCCGCTTCTAACGAAGTACGGATTTCATCAAAAAAGGTTTCTACCATTTCTTTAGCTTCACGCTTGTTCAGGCCTACTTCTTCAAATAATAAATCAGCCAATTCGGCTTTAGTCAGTGTCATTACTACCTCAGGAACGCAATTGCGCATTAAATTTTTGTTGTAACAAGCTCATCAATTGTGCCATGGCGGCATCTGCTTCATGGTCTGTCAGCGTCTTTTGATTGTCTTGCATCAGCACACGGAAAGCAAGGCTTTTTTTATCAGAATCAATACCTTTACCACGATAGATATCAAACAACGCGATATCGATGACACTCGATATTTTAGCAGAGAGCATCGTATCCAGTAAGGATTGCGCAGATAAATCCTGCTCAACGATAACTGCCAGATCCCGACGCACGGATGGCAACTTTGAAATCTCACCATGCTCAGGTACATTAGCCGCCAATAAAGGTGCAACTGCTAATTCAAATAAGACAGGCGTGCTGGTTAGCCCTAACTTTTGCACCAAAGCTGGATGCAATGATCCTAACCAACCCAACTGCACCTCACCCAACCATATCGCCGCACTCTGTCCTGGATGCAAAGCCGGATGTTGCGCCGCTTCAAAACGTAAGGTTTGTGGCATGCACATTGCCACCACATCCGCTTTAACATCATAAAAATCCACACTACGCGCAGCAATACCCCATTGTTCAGGCATCACATCCCCATAAGCCAAACCGGCTATGCGCAGTGGTTGAGCATAGCCACCGTCTTGCGCCAGATAACAATGCCCGACTTCCATAATGCGCACGCGGGTCTGACGACGATTCAAGTTGGTTTGCAACACGTCCAACAGCCCGCCCATTAAGGTCGAACGCATCACGCTCATGTGACTTGCAATCGGGTTTTTCAACGTGACAGGCACAAGGCCTGGCGCCAAATCCGCCTCCCACGCCGCATCCACAAAACCATAAGTAATGACTTCCTGGTAATCTCGACCAACCAGCACATGACGCAGGTCATCTACTGGCCGCGACAATTCCGTGCTCGGCAACATATTTAATGCAGCCACAGGCGCAATTGCCGGGATGTTCTCATATCCATACAGTCGAGCCAACTCTTCAATTAAATCGACTTCTATGGTCAAATCAAAACGATAGCTTGGTGGTGTGACGCGATACACATTGCCTTCAGCAACATAATCAAACTGCGCGCGCTGAAGCAAATCACCGACCTGTGCATGATTGAGCGCAATTCCCAGCACCTTGACTGCACGCTCGGGACGCAAGCTGATTGCTGCACGCTTGGGCAATTCACCCAGCACTTCCGTGACAGGACTCGCTACACCACCGCATATTGCTACGATTAATTGCGTCGCACGCGCCAGCGCGTAATTTGTCTGCGCAAAATCCACACCGCGCTCAAAACGATGCGCCGCATCAGTGGTTAAATTAAGACGGCGTGCACGCCCCGCAATCACATCCGGCTGGAAAAAAGCCGATTCCAGCAATACGCTGGTAGTTGCCTCATCCACTGCGGTTGCTGTGCCGCCCATAATCCCGGCTAATGCCTGCGCACCCGCCTGGTCAGCAATGACCAGCATGTCTTTATCCAACTGCACAACTTGGTCATTAAGCAATGTCAGCATTTCACCAGCGTGTGCCATGCGCACATTGACAGCTCCATTTAATTTATTTAAATCAAATGCATGTAGCGGCTGACCAAGCTCAAGCAATACGTAATTGGTCACATCTACCACTGGGCTAATCGCACGCACACCACTACGACTTAATCGCTCAACCATCCATACAGGTGTAGTTGCGTTAGGATTAATCCCGGCTATCACCTGCGCGCTGTAACGCGGACAAGCCTCAGTCGCCGTAACGACGATTTCAGGCACGTCCACAGCACTCGTTGGGACAGCGTCAAATGCGGGTAGCTGCCATGTGGACGCAGTCAATGCCGCCACTTCTCGGGCTATTCCTGTCACACTCAGGCAATCACTGCGGTTAGGCGTGAGCTTGAGCGTAAACAAATTATCGTTCAGCCGCAGATATTCACGCACATCCATGCCTACAGGCGCATCAGCTGGCAATAGCCACAAGCCGTCTGCTTCCTCAGCCATGCCTAATTCACGGGCGGAACACAACATCCCCATCGACTCTACGCCACGTAATTTTGCCTTTTTTATCTCAAATTCAGGTAGCTTGGCACCAACTGTCGCGCACAATACTTTGGCATTAGCGCAAACATTAGGCGCACCACACACGATTTGTAACGGTGCGTCTGCACCGACATTAACTTGGCACACACGCAATCTATCCGCATCAGGATGTGGCGCGACACTCACGACATGACCAACTACCACACCGGTGAAATCTGCGGCAACAGACTCCATCGCCTCGACTTCCAAACCCGCCATCGTCAACAAATGCGACAATGCTGCACTATCCATGGACGGGTTTACATAACTACGCAACCACAATTCAGAAAATTTCATGATTACCCAAACTAATTAAATTGCTTCAAAAAACGCAAATCATTGCTGAAGAACAAACGCAGGTCATCTACGCCATAACGCAACATCGCCAACCGCTCAACCCCTAATCCAAATGCAAATCCCAGATATTTTTCGCTATCGATATTCACATGCTTAAGCACGTTGGGATGCACCATGCCACAGCCACCAATTTCCAGCCAGCCATCGCCCCAGCTCATATCCATCTCAGCTGAAGGCTCGGTAAATGGAAAGAATGACGGACGAAAACGCACTTGCAAATCATCACGTTCAAAAAAGCGCTGTAGAAAATCTTGCACCACACCTTTAAGATTAGCAAAGCTCACATCTTCACCGACCCACAGACCTTCCACCTGATGAAACATCGGTGAATGCGTCGCATCAGAGTCGACACGATAAACCCGGCCCGGCGCAATAATTTTCAAAGGCGGCGCATTGTTCTCCATATATCGAATTTGTACTGGCGATGTGTGAGTGCGTAGCAGATATTGCGCATCAACATAAAATGTATCGTGCATCGCTCGTGCAGGGTGATTTTCAGGAATATTCAACGCGGTGAAATTATAGAAATCTGTTTCGATTTCGGGACCTTGCGCCACATCAAAGCCAATAGAGCGGAACAAGGTCTCGATACGCGCCAAAGTACGCGTCACTGGATGCAAGCCCCCCACCGCCAAACCACGCCCAGGCAAAGTCACATCCAGCGTCTCTGCTGCCAACTTCTCCGCCAGCTCCGCCTCACGCATCAGAGCACGACGCGACTCCAATGCGGCCTGAATCTGCTCCTTGGCTTGGTTAATTAAACTCCCAGCAGCAGGGCGCTGTTCAGCTGGCAATTTGCCCAATGACTTCATTTGCTCAGTCATCAAACCAGTCTTACCCAAATAACGCGCTTTCACTTGCTCTAATTCCGCAGCTTGCGTCACTGCCGCAAAATCCTGCACTGCACTCGCGACAATTTGCTCTAAATTTTTCATGCTCATCCACCCTAACTATGGTTTATATTAAGCAACTGAATAAATGAATTGCTTAATATAAACCCGCATAAACAAAAAAGGAGGCCAGCGGCCTCCTTTTTCTCTACCCGCGTATTTAAGCAGCCAGCTTTGCTTTAGCCTGTTCAGCCAATAATGCAAATGCAGGTTTATCAAACACAGCCAAATCAGCCAGTACCTTACGGTCCAGCACGATTTCAGCTTTTTTCAGGCCATTCATGAATACGCTGTAACGCATACCGCACTGACGTGCAGCCGCATTGATACGCGCAATCCACAATGAACGGAATTGACGTTTACGTTGACGACGATCGCGGTAAGCATACTGACCCGCTTTCATCACCGCTTGCTTAGCAATACGGTAAACGTTTTTACGACGACCACGGTAGCCCTTGGCTTGAACTATGATCTTTTTATGACGCGCACGCGCGGTGACACCACGTTTTACTCTTGGCATTTATATTCTCCTTTATGCGTAGGGCAACATGGCGCGCACAGAACGCATGTTGGTTGCATCAACCATCAGCGTGCCACGCAATTGGCGCTTGTTCTTGGTGGTTTTCTTGGTAAGGATGTGGCGTTTAAACGCTTGACCGCGTTTGATACCGCCGTTAGCTAACGCTTTGAAGCGCTTTGCCGCACCCGACTTAGTTTTCATCTTAGGCATTACATTACTCCTGAATGGTACACGCTAGGCAGTCTCACTTTGAGACATTTAGGAACCTCCGCATCACCTGTTAACGTTTGATTTTCAACATCAAACGCGTTTGCGGCAAACAACACCGCAAATTCTCTACTTACGCTTAGGCGAAAGCATCATGACCATTTGCCGGCCTTCCATTTTAGGAAATTGCTCGACAACGGCATGTTCAGCCAAATCAGCTTCCACACGCCTTAATTGTGCCAAGCCTATTTCCTGGTGCGCCATTTCACGACCTCGGAAACGTAGCGTGACTTTACATTTATCGCCTTCTTCCAAGAATTTAATCAAATTGCGCAATTTGATTTGGTAATCGCCTTCATCAGTACCAGGACGGAATTTAATTTCCTTAACCTGTATCTGCTTTTGCTTTAACTTGGCTTCATGTTGACGCTTGCTTTGCTGGTATTTAAATTTACCATAATCCATCAAGCGACATACTGGCGGTTTGGCCTGTGGCGCAATTTCAACCAAATCCACTTCAGCTTCTTCAGCCAATTTCAACGCTTGTGCTGCCGTAAATATACCCAACGGCTCGCCGTCAACCCCAATCAAACGAATTTCTGAACCTGTAATTTCAGTATTAATTCGTGTTTCTTTATCCTGAGCGATAGTCGCGACTCCTGAAAATCAAAATACAAGAGGAGTGAGTTAAACTCACCCCTCGCTAGGTTTACGCTGTGCTATTTCAAGCTTCAACTTGGCGATAAACGCGTCTACAGACATTTGACCGAGATCCGCCCCATTACGTGCGCGCACCGCAACCACATCTGCCGCCATTTCTTTATCGCCAACAATAAGCTGATAAGGCAACTTTTGCAAACTATGTTCCCGAATTTTATAGGTTATTTTCTCATTCCTCAAGTCCAACGTGACATTAATTCCTGCCGCACGCAAATCAGCATAGATTTTTTGCGCATATTCGGCCTGATGATCAGTAATATTCATGACCACAACATGCACTGGCGCCAACCATAACGGAAAAATACCCGCATGGTGTTCAATCAGGATACCGATAAAACGCTCCATCGAACCCAGGATTGCACGATGCAACATCACGGGGGATTTACGCGTATTGTCTTCGTCTACGAACTTGGCATCCAACCGCACCGGCAGATTAAAATCGAGCTGGATAGTACCGCACTGCCACAAACGTCCGAGACTGTCCTTCAACGTAAATTCAATTTTCGGACCATAAAATGCGCCCTCACCAGGCTGCAAATCATAATCAAGCTTATTTTGCGTCAGCGCAGCAGCCAGTGCGGCTTCTGCCTTATCCCACGTTTCATCAGATCCCACACGCTTTACTGGACGTGTAGAGAGCTTGACCAGCATCTCGTCAAAACCAAAATCCGCATATACCTTTTGCAGCATGACTATAAAATCAGCCACTTCAGACTCAATTTGCGCTTCAGTACAGAAAATATGCGCATCATCCTGAGTAAAGCCACGCACCCGCATCAACCCATGCAGTGAACCAGAGGGTTCATTGCGATGGCAGGAACCGAATTCAGCCAAACGCATAGGCAGATCACGGTAGCTATGCAAACCATGATTAAATACCTGCACGTGACCAGGACAATTCATCGGCTTAACCGCATATTCACGATTTTCAGAAGACGTAGTGAACATGTTGTCGCGATAATTTTCCCAGTGACCGGATTTCTCCCACATATTCCTGTCCATCACAGTCGGGGTACGAATTTCCTGGTAATCATATTCGCGGAACTTATCACGCATATACTTCTCAATCTGCTGCCAGATCGACCAACCATTAGGATGCCAAAACACCATACCAGGCGCCTCGTCCTGCATATGAAACAGATCGAGCTGCTTGGCCAATTTACGGTGATCACGCTTCTCGGCCTCTTCCAGACGATGTAAATAAGTGTCTAAATCTTCTTTCTTAGCCCAAGCCGTACCATACACCCGTTGCAACATCTCATTCCGATGGTCACCACGCCAATATGCACCCGCCAGTTTCATTAATTTAAAATGTTTCAGCTTACCTGTAGAAGGCACATGTGGGCCACGGCACAAATCAGTAAACGCCCCCTCAGCGTACAAGGACACATCTTCACCAGCGGGTATAGACGCTATCAACTCAGCCTTGTAGTGCTCACCCAAGCCATTGAAGTAAGTAATCGCAGCATCACGCGGCATCACGCTACGCGTTACCACCTCATCACGTTTAGCCAACTCTGCCATCTTTTTTTCTATGGCAATCAGATCTTCGGGGGTAAATGGGCGCTTATAGGCAAAGTCGTAATAGAATCCATCTTCTATCACAGGACCAATAGTCACTTGCGCATCCGGGAATAAAGACTTCACCGCATATGCCAGCAAATGCGCAGTCGAATGACGTATCACTTCCAGACCATCAGCATCTTTATCAGTAACAATAGCCAATTGCACATCACTATCGATTAAATAACTGGTATCCACCAAACGGCCATCTACGCGCCCAGCTAAAGCTGCCTTAGCCAACCCTGCACCAATGGATGCGGCGACGCCAGCAACCGTCACAGGCTGCTCAAATTCACGAATCGAACCATCTGGTAAAGTGATATGCAACATGATTTCTCCGATAGAAAATAAAAAAGCGCGGACTCGCCGCGCTCTTCAATCAAAACTTGATGTAATACGAATTAAATAGCCACGCGATCCAACAAAAGCAAATCTAAATTAGTTCGCGGTGTCATAACGCTACCTTTCTATCGTACACACATCAATACAGGAATAATGGTAGGCAGTAGCAGACTCGAACTGCTGACCCCTTGGATGTCGACCAAGTGCTCTAACCAACTGAGCTAACCGCCTAAAACAAGAGAAGCATTATACTGCAAAAGCAGGTTAGCTACAACTCGCGCACCAAACGAAAACCCATGTTGACATCCAACTCATCCCGCAACCGTGACCAACGCGCCGCACTTCGAGCAGCGGTGGCAGGATCAAACCATGAGCCACCTTTAATTACAATACGCTGATTTTTACCCGCAGGCTCATTTTGGTGTGCATCACGCGGCATTTTGGCATGGTCTGGCAACCATGGCGTAGACGTAATTTCCCAGACATTACCATGGACATCATGCAAGCCCCACACATTGGCTGGTTTACTCCCCACTTCCATCGCCCAGCGCATCGCCGCACATTTTGGGAAAAAAGACCATTTTTTCTGAGTTTCATCGGGCATTGGCAAGTTCGGCTTAAATAAAACATCCTTGCATGTTGCCATATCCCCCATGTTGAAAGCTGTTTGCGTACCCGCGCGCGCTGCATATTCCCATTCCGCTTCGGTTGGCAGTCGATATAACTGTCCAGTTTGCGTATTAAGCCAAGCGATGTAACGTAATATGTCCGCAGTTCGCACATTAACAACAGGTTCACGACCTTTAGACCATATCAACTCACGCTCAGGACGAAAACCAGTCGCACCAGCAAACTCAGTCCACTCCTCAGCCGTAATAGTAAAGCGACCTATTGCATATGCACGCGTAACTTGCACATAGCATTGTGGTGACTCACTGACATCATGTCCAACCTCTCCAACAGGCGAGCCCATTTCAAACCAACCTGTAGGTATCACAGCCATTTCTGGCCCTTTGCTGCCAATTGCATGCAAGGTATCACTGAAATGAACAGACAAACCTACTGACTGTGCGGCAGTTTGCTGTGCAGCACGTAGCTGCGACGCAGTCATCTCATGAGACAACACCACAGACGCATCAACACCTTGCAAAACCACTTTCATATATACCCTTAAAAAAAAGACACCGCAATGGTGTCTTTTGAATGATCTAAGCGAAATTAGGCAGCTTGATAACGTGCAACTCCCGCCATGATCTCAGCTTTCGCTTCATCAACACCCACCCAATCTTCGACCTTAACCCACTTACCAGGTTCCAAATCTTTATAGTGCTCAAAGAAATGTGAAATTTGCGCTAAGGTTAATGTAGGTAAGTCTTGAACAGACTGCACGGATTTATACAAACTGCTTAGTTTTTCCACTGGCACCGCCACTAATTTGGCATCAAAACCCGCCTCATCACTCATCCTTAACATGCCTAAAGTACGGCAACGTACCACTACACCCGGCATTAATGGGAAAGGAGTAATCACCAGCACATCAACAGGATCACCATCATCAGATAAGGTTTGTGGAATATAACCATAATTACATGGATAATGCATCGCAGTTGACATAAACCGATCGACAAAAATAGCACCACTATCTTTATCCACTTCGTATTTAATCGGCGCACCATTCATAGGGATTTCTATCACCACATTAAAGTCGTTAGGTAAATCCTTACCTGCCGCAACCTGATTTAAGCTCATGTTATTGCCTTTGCTAACTAGTTAAAATTTAGATTATAACTTATCTCAATACGCCATCGAGATAAAACCAGCGACCATGCTCCAAAACGAACTGGCTGACCTCATGCAAACGGTGCGCGCGTCCAGCAATTTTATAGCGCGCCACAAACTCAACCAAGGCATGGTTATCATCTTGAAGTTGATAATTTATTAATTTTAATCCCAGCCAATGCGTCGCATCGGCATCAAGATCCAGTTGCAATGGTCTTGTGCTCGCATGCCAGGTAGCAAGTAAATAGGCCTCGTTTTTCATTACATAAGCTGTATAACGCGAGCGCATTAAATGGTCGGCAGATAACGCTGGCGACCCTGTTATATAGCAGCCACAGCAATCGTCCAGCAAAACGCCAGAACCGCACGGACACCCATTAGATTCACTCATTGGTTTTGCTGATCCAGCGCTTTACGCTGCGCTTCAGCTTGCTGATCAACTTGCAGCTGAATCTTTTTTGATTGTTCTAATGCGTGGCGCTGCATATCAAACAACCTGTCTGCGGTAGCCGTTTTAGGTACGGATTTAGGAATATCAGATGAATTGCAACCTGCGATGAATATCACCAACAATAAACTAATCCGCGGCATAGTCATGAGAATTCCATTCACTATAAAATCCGATAGATTATCCCAAGGCATATTAGGTATCAATACACATCGGCACAATTCGTGAGCAATAAAAAACCCCCACCAAATAAATGGAGGGGGTTTTTAGAATGGGGAGTCTGACGATGACCTACTTTCACATGGGTAATCCACACTATCATTGGCGCAGTCTCGTTT
>Ga0265297_10002340_pt1 | contig 39125 bp, 31 predicted proteins | sample Munlanlwell13791_FD_192502 | JGI IMG/M metagenome (GOLD analysis project Ga0265297, IMG submission 192502) | Leachate microbial communities from a municipal landfill in Southern Ontario, Canada - Leachate well 137-91 | ecosystem: Engineered > Solid waste > Landfill > Unclassified | place...
GAACAACCCCGCGGCGCGACGCGCGCCGCCAACTACACGCGTTTCCTCGAACTGATGCGGGCGACCATGGACCGCGATCTGCCGGCGATCTCCAACCTCGCCAATTTCGCCGCGCTCGTCCATGAATTCTTCGACGGGATCAACTGGGCCGGTTTCTACCTGTTCGACGGCGTCGGGCTGTATCTCGGTCCGTTCCAGGGCAAGCCCGCCTGCACGACGATCGCGCTCTCGCGCGGCGTGTGCGGACGCGCGGCCACCGACCGCGCGACGGTCGTCGTCCCGGACGTGCGGAAGTTCCCGGGGCACATCGCCTGCGACGCGGCCTCGCTCTCCGAGATCGTGGTACCGCTCATCGTCGAAGGACGCCTGTTCGGGGTGCTCGACGTGGATGCCCCGACGCTCGCGCGCTTCGGGATCGAAGAGCGCGAAACGCTCGAGGCGGCGGCGAAGGTTTTCGTTGACATCGACCCCTCGTTATAATATAATATCTTGTGCGCATGTAATAAAAAGCAGTTGCGCCTGCGACCATCCAGTCTTTGATTGTTCCGTCCGAGGTTTGCCAGTACCGTCAACTGCTTGACGCGAACGCATCAAAACGATCAAACCGAATGCTCCGGGAGCTCCTCTGTTATTACGCGTAAACTAGGAGGACAATACCATGTCGAGATTCACAGGATCCAATTGGAAAGTATCGCGCCGCCTCGGATTTTCGGTCACCGAAACCGGGCGGGAACTCAACAAGCGCCCGTTCGCTCCGGGACAGCACGGTCAGAAGAAGACCAAGCTCTCCGAATACGGCACCCAGCTTCAGGAAAAGCAGCGCGTCCGTTTCACCTACGGCGTCAACGAACGCCAGTTCCGCAAGACCTTCGAAGAGGCGAAGCGCATGCCCGGCATCACCGGCACGGCCTTCATGATCCTGCTCGAATCGCGTCTTGACAACCTCGTCTACCGCGCCGGCTTCGCCCGCTCCCGCCAGCAGGCCCGCCAGCTCGTGAACCACGGCCACATCCGCCTCGACGGCGCCAAGGCCTCGATCCCCTCGATCCGCGTCAAGCCGGGTCAGGTCATCTCGCTCCGCGACGCCTCGAAGGACCTCGTCGTCGTCAAGGATTCCCTCACCCGCGTCGCCGCCCGTCCGGAGTACATCTCCTTCGACGACAACAAGCTCGCCGCCACGCTCGTCCGTCTCCCGGAGCGCCAGGAATTCCTCTCCGAGATCAAGGAACAGCTGATCGTCGAACTCTACTCGAAATAAGCCCCGCAAGACCGTCCGAAACGACGGTCTTTTTCATACCAAAAAGGGATCGGGAAAGGTTCCCGATCCCCAAGGATGGAAAGAACCGGCCAAAGCCGGTTCCTTTTGTCATTTTCCGAGTTTCTTCAGGGCCGCGGCGCACATTCCGACGAACTGGTCGGGATCGAGCGAGGCGCCGCCGATGAGGGCGCCGTCGATGTCGGGCTGCGCGAGCAGCTCGTCGATGTTCTTCGGATTGACCGAGCCGCCGTACTGGATGCGGACGACCTCGGCGACGGCGGAACCGAACAGGTCGGCGAGGACCGAACGGATGAAGGCGCAGGCCTCCTCGGCGATCGCCGCGGTCGCGGTCTTGCCGGTGCCGATCGCCCAGACGGGCTCGTAGGCGACGACGATCCGCTTCATGGCGCGCTCGTCGAGTCCGGCGAAGGCCTTCGTGACCTGACGGCGGAGGACGTCGTTGGTCGTCCCGGCGGTCCGTTCCTCGAGGACTTCGCCGACGCAGACGATCGGCGTGAGGTCGTTCCGGAGGGCGGCGAGGGTCTTCTGGTTGACGATCTCGTCGGTTTCGTAGAAATACTTGCGGCGTTCGCTGTGGCCGACGATGACGTAGTCGACGTTGTAGCTTCTGAGCAGCGGTCCGGAGATCTCCCCGGTATAGGCGCCTTCATCGGCCCAGTGGAGGTTCTGGGCGCCGATGCGGAGGTTGTCGCCCATCCGCTTGATCAGGCAGCGCATCAACGGCGCCTGGGCGCAGACGACCGTGTCGACGTCGCGGATCGACGGCATCGCGGTCGCGGCCTTCATGATGAAATACAGGGCTTCGTCGCGGGTCTTGAACATCTTCCAGTTGCCCGCAATGATCGGTTTGCGCATGGTGCTTCCTTCTTCTTCCTCAGGCGAGGATGCGTTCGATGTCGGCGATCGCCTTTTCGGCCTTGTCGCCCACGGCGACGAGCTTGACGTTCTCGCCGCGCGGAACCGCGAGGCTCATCAGGCCGAGGATCGACTTCGCGTCGATCGTGACGTTGGCGTAGACAAGGCGGATGTCGACGTCGTAGCGGCTCGCGGTCTGGACGATCTTCGCGGCCAGTTCGGCGTGCAGTCCCGCCGTGCTCTTGATCAGGATGGTCTTTTCCATGGTTCGTTCTCCTCTTCGTCTGGGGCGCCCGTTCCGGGCGCTTCGTGATCGCGACGCACGGTCGCGGAATGGGGTGCGGGGAAACTAGCGGTCGCAGCCGCAGCCGCAGCCGCACGGTTCCGCGTCGTCGAGCGATTCGACTCCGGGGAGCGGCTTGCCCTCGAGGTACTCGAGCGATGCGCCGCCGCCGGTGGAGATGTGCGTGAACTTGTCGGAGAAGCCCATCTGAATCGCGGCCGCGGCCGAATCGCCGCCGCCGATGATCGTCTTCGCGTCCTTCATCTCGGCGAGGATCTCGCAGATCGCGCGGGTGCCCTTGGCGAAGTTCGAAAACTCGAAGACGCCGAGCGGACCGTTCCAGACGACCGTCTTCGCACCCTTGAGTTCCTTCTTGAAGAGGGCGATCGTCTTCGGTCCGACGTCGAGGCCCATCTCGTCGTCATGGATGTCGCCGTAGGTGGTGGTGCGGAACGGCGTGTCGTTCGCGAATTCCCTCGTGACCACGAGGTCGACGGGGAGGACGATCTTGCCCTTGCCCTTGTCGAGGAGCGCCTTCGCGAGGTCGATCTTGTCGTTCTCGCAGATCGAAGTGCCGATGTTGTGGCCGAGCGCCTTCATGAAGGTGTAGGCCATCCCGCCGCCGATGAGGATCTTGTCGGCCTTGGCGAGGAGATTCTCGATGACGCCGATCTTGTCGGAGACCTTCGCGCCGCCGAGGATCGCGACGAACGGCCGGACGGGATTGTCGACGGCGCCGCCGATGTAGCGCAGTTCCTTCTCCATCAGGAAGCCGGCGACCGCGGGCAGATGGGCGGCGATGCCGGAGTTGGAGGCGTGGGCGCGGTGCGCCGTGCCGAAGGCGTCGTTCACGAGGATGTCGCCGAGCGAAGCCCAATACAGACCGAGTTCCGGATTGTTCTTCGATTCCTTCTTGCCTTCGACGTCTTCGAAACGGGTATTCTCGAACATCAGGATCTCGCCGTTCTTCATCGCGGCGATCGCGTTTTCGAGCACTTCGCCGCGGGTGGCGGGAATGAACTTGACCGGCTGACCGATGAGTTCGGCGAGTCTTGCGGCGACCGGGGCGAGCGACGACTTCGCCTTGTCCTCGGCGGTTTCGACGCGGCCGAGATGGCTGAACAGGATCGCCTTGCCCTTTTCCGCGACGATGTAGCGGATCGTCGGGAGTGCCTGGACGATGCGGTTGTCGTCGGTGATCACGCCCGACTTGATCGGAACGTTGAAGTCGACGCGGACAAGCACGCGCTTGCCGTACAGTTCGACGTCTTCGATGGTCTTTTTATACATGTTTATCCTCCTGGAAGGTATCTCAACACCACGCTTTATTATACTATCAACGGCTGTCAAATACCACAGGAAAGTATCGGGTTCCACAAGGTGAAAACACTTTCCTATTCGTTCCCCGAAGCGGTCAGATGACGGAGGAGACGCGCGGAAAGGCGCATGCCGCGCCTGAGGACGGCCGCGGACGGGACCTCGAGACGGGTCCCGTCGCGAAAGCGCGCCGTCGCCCCGCCGTCAGGCCGGGAGGCGCACGCAGAGATGGCGAACGCGTTCAGAAGCAGGCACCCTTCGGAACGGAATCCGCCGAGGGGAACCATCATCGTTCCCGCGTCGAGGAAGAGCGGGACCAGCCGTCGGGTCGAAAGCACCTTCGCCGCGGCGGCCTGCGCGGCGGCGCGGGTCGACAGGCGGCGAAGGGCGATAGAATCGCACCAGGCGTTCGGCGAACCGGCGAACGTCTCGATGCCATCGTCTTTGACGATGAGAAGCCCGCCTTCCGGTCGTTTCCGCAGATACAGCACCATCGTCCCGCCCCCTTCTTCCATGATAGCACGGCCGGGGGCGGAACCGGTTTGAAAAAGAAAACCGCTTTTCAGCGGCTTTCGGAATCAGTTGGCTTCCTGGGGGGCGTCGGTCTTGACCGGCGTCGATTTGGTGATGCGGAGCTCGTTGTCGATGTCGAAGAAATGGCACTTGTTCATGTTCAGGGCGAGCTTGATCTTGTCGCCGATGTGGACGTCCGAGCGGGCGCTGACCTTGGCGATGATGTTCGTCTTTCCGACCGAGATGTGGATGTTCGTCTCGGCGCCGAGGAGTTCGGCGACGTCGACGAGGAACTCGGAGGCGGAATCCTTGTACGTCTCGAGCGCGACGAGTTCGTCGTGGATGTCTTCCGGACGGATGCCGAGGACGATCTGGCGGTTCAGGTAATCCTTCTCCTTCAGCATGTTGAACTTCGGCTCCGGAACCTTGACCTTGAGGTTCTCGACGTAGAAGCAGCCGTCGTCCTGGACCTCGCCGTTGAGGAAGTTCATCGCCGGCGTACCCATGAAGCCGCCGACGAACATGTTGTTCGGGTTGTCGTAGAGTTCCTTCGGGGCGCCGATCTGCTGGACGCGGCCGTCCTTCATGACGACGATGCGGGTCGCCATCGTCATCGCCTCGATCTGGTCGTGGGTGACGTAGATGGTGGTCGTGCCGAGGCGCTCGTGCAGCTTGATGAGCTCGGCTCTCATGGCGACGCGCAGCTTGGCGTCGAGGTTGGAGAGCGGCTCGTCCATCAGGAAGACCTTGGCGTCGCGGACGATCGCGCGGCCGAGGGCGACGCGCTGGCGCTGTCCGCCGGAGAGGGCCTTCGGCTTCCGGTCGAGGTAGCCGGTGAGGCCGAGGATGTCGGCGGCGTTCTTGACGCGGCGTTCGATCTCGTCCTTGGGCATCTTGCGGAGCTTGAGGCCGAAGGCCATGTTGTCGTAGACCGACATGTGGGGATAGAGGGCGTAGGACTGGAACACCATCGCGATGTTTCGATCCTTCGGGGCGACGTCGTTGACGAGCACGTCGTCGATGTAGAGTTCGCCGGCGGTGATCTCCTCGAGGCCGGCGACCATGCGGAGCGTGGTCGACTTGCCGCAGCCGGACGGGCCGACGAAGACGATGAATTCCTTGTCCTTGACGTCGAGGGTGAAGTCGAAGACGGCCTGCACGCCGTTGTCGTACACCTTGTCGAGATGCTTGAATGCCAATGTTGCCATGCCTGGTTCCTCCGGGATGTGGATTTTGTCATCACGTTCGATTATAGCGGACGAAAGCGCTTTTTCCTATATGCAAAATGCACAAATCAATGGCGGAAGAGAAGATAGACCGCAAGCCCGCCGGTGAACGTCCGGACGTCGATGCCGGTCTTCGCGAGGAAGTGGTCGAGACGGTAGTTCAGGGTGTTGCGGTGCATGTACAGCGCCCGGGCGGCGCGCGACGCGTTCTGGTCGGCGCGGATGAAGCCGACGGCGGTGTCGACGGTCTCGGCGCCGACGAGGCCGACGTAGTAGTCGCGGAGCGTCCGGTGCAGTCCGGAGAGGTCGCGCATGACCGCCTCGGTCGCGATCTCGGCGGCGCCGTAGATTCCGTGTCCGAGCCGCGGGAGTTCCTTCAGGACGGCCGCGACGGGATAGTCCGCCGCGGCGGGGACGACGAATACGGTGAGGTCCTGGATGAATTCCTGGACCGCGAGTTCGCGCACCCGGCGGAGGTCGGCGTCGTCCTGCGCCCCGGCGTAGGAGAGGCGGAACAGGTCGGGTCCGGCGGGGGTGACGGCGATGTCGCCGTACGCCGCGAAAAAGGCCGCCAGGGATTCCTGGTCGGCATTCTTCATCAGGACGTAGGCGGTCTGCCGTTCCATCGCATCCTCCGCGTCAGACGACGTAGTCGCCGCGGTACGACAGAAGCATCACCGACACGACGCCGGCGAGGTCCTTGATCGGTTCGATCCGCTTCGAGACGTCCCTGTTCCCGCGGATCTCGAAGGTGAACTCGGCCTTGTCCTTCTGGATCGACTTGTTGCGGACGGCGGCGTTCCGATAGATCGCCTTCGCGGCGGAAAGGAGCCCGTCTTCGTCGAAGGCGCCCTCGATCCGGACGATCAGGATGTACGGGGTGGTGAAGATCTCAAGCGCCTGGACCGCCAGAATGGCGGCGCCGATGACGGCCGAGCCGAGCACCGCGAGCAGGCCCGAGCCGGCGCCGACGGTGATCCCGATGCCGATCGTCCAGAACATGAAGATGGTGTCGAGCGGGTTCTTGATGGCCGTGCGGAAACGCACGATCGAGAGTGCGCCGACCATGCCGAGCGAGAGCACGACGTTCGACGAGACGGCCATGATGACCATGCAGGTCACCAGCGCCGAGATCGGCAGCGTCATCGAGAAGCTCTTGTTGTAGACGGTCGTCTGGTACGAGAGCTTGTAGATGAACAGCACCCAGAGCGACAGCGCGAACGCCACCAGGAGGTTGAAGGCGATCTCGCCGGGGGTCAGTTCCATCACCGACCAGTTCTCGAAGAATTCCTGAAGCGTGAACAGCGTGTAAGGCATCCTCATCATCTCGCGATCTCACGGGTTGAGCAGAATCCAGCCCATGTAGTATTTGGAATACGAAACCACCTGGTGGTTCCTGTGAAACAGGATCTTGCGGAGCGTTTCGGGAAGCAGTCCGGTGTACTTGACCTCGAGGATCGTCTGCCCGGGCTCGAGCACCCGGCGGGCGAAGGCAGGGTCCGAATCGAAGAGCCGGGCGGTGACGTCCTTGTCGAAGGTGACGCGGACGTCGCCTGCGGGGAAGGTCCAGGCTTCGCGGACGTAATCGACGACGATCGCCGGGCGGAGGTCGTCGAGCTTCATCCGCACGAGGACATCGGCCATCAGGCGGACGTTCGCGTAGGCGGCGACGCCGTCGGCGTCCGCCGTCAACAGGGCGCGCTTCATCGGCTCGTCGAGCCAGATCGACTCCTTCGCGGTGAGGGTTCCGACCTTGGTCTTGGACTCGAGGCGGCACGGTCCGCCGGCGTAGCTGCGGACGCGGTACTTCTGGTGGTATTCGACGCCGTCGGCCTTCTCGCCGACGCGCGAACAGTACAGATCGTCGAAATAGACGCTCGAGACCGCGTATTCGCCGGTTCGGGAATCGGCGTAGAGGTCACGGTTCATCGTGAGCGCAAGCTGGTTGGAAAGCTGCGCGACCTCGTGACGGGCGAGCAGGAACTTGAGTTCGGTCCGCGTGAGCTCCATCGGCGCACCTCCCCTCTAAACGGATGAATGCCGACTCGCGCCGGCATTCCCATTATACCATGAATTTGATCGTTTGAACTCCCTCATTCGCCGGTGATGCCGGTCTTCTCGATGCCCTCGACGAACGACTTCTGGCCGACGAAGTACAGGATCAGGAGCGGAATCACGGAGATGACGGTGGCGGCCATCTTGAACGGTTCGGAGAGACGCACCTCGGTGCCGGGGTGCGGCGACGCCGACGCCTGCTGGCGGAAGAGGTCGTCGAACATGTCGAGACGGGTCATGAAGAGCTTGACGCCGTCGCCGACCAGCATCCGCGTCACGTAGGTCTCGTTCCAGTTCCAGACGAACGAGAACAGGAAGACGACGACGATCGTCGACAGCGAGAGCCGGATCGTGATGTGCCAGAACAGCTGGATGGGCGTGGCGCCATCGATCTTGCCGGCCTCGTAGAGGTCGTGCGGGATCATCTTGAAGAAGTTGATGAAGATGAGGATGAGGATCGCGGAATTGACTCCCTGGCCGAAGAAGGCCATGATGATCTGCGACTGGTAGGTGTTGAGTCCGCGGCCCGGGCCGCTCCAGTCGAAGGACTGGTAGAATTCCTTGAACATCGTGTACTGGGTGATGAGCAGGATCGGGACCGGGATGATGAAGGAGGCGAGCAGAAGCGTGTAGAGCAGCTTCTTCCCACGGAACTCGTAGCGGGCGAAGGCGAAGCCGGTCAGCGCCGAGACGACCGTCTGGAGGACGGCGAGGAGGGTGGAGTAGAAGACGGAGTTCATGAGCGAGGCGGTGCCGTCGAGCACGAACCACACGACCGAATAGTTGGCGAGCGAGAGATGCTTCGGGATCCAGATGATCTCGGGATCGACGACGTCGGTGATGCTCATGACGGAGAGCGAGAGCATCTTCATGATCGGGTAGAGGAACACGTAGCTGATCGTGATCAGGAAGACGTAGACGGCGATCGTCGAGATCGTGCGCATGATCCGCACCTTGCGGGTGTGGAGCAGGCGGCGGAGTCCGGCGGCGAATCCGCACATCCGGGCGCGGAGCGTCTGGAAACGGGCAAGGAGCGCCTTCATCGCGCCTCACCCCCGTTCTTCTCGAGCTTGCGGCGCGCCGCGATCGCTTCCATGTTCCGGCGCTGGATCGACGTGAGTCGGACTTCCCTCGTCTTTTCCGGACGGCCGAGCAGCAGGTAGGCGATCCCGATGATGAGGAACACGGCGACGGAGTACAAAAACGAATAGGTCGAGGCGAGGCCGATGCCGTTGGCGGTCTCCCACATGATCTTGCGGCGGATGATCTCGTAGACGGGGTTGAGCGAGAACGTCCCGAGCTGGACGATCGCGAACACGGCCGAGATGAAGGCGGTCGTGCGCACGATCGGCACCTTGATCTTCCAGAGGATCTGCCAGCCGTTGGCGCCGTCGATCTTGGCGGCCTCATAGAGGTTCACGTTGATCTTCTGGAGCGCGTTCAGGAAGAGGATGACCGGGATGCCGGTGAACCAGAGGACCATCGTGAAGTTCTCGAAGAGGCCCGACAGCGCCCGCGCGAATCCCGGGCTGTAGGACAGGATCATCTTGAAGATGATGTTGTCGGCGTAGCTCAGGAGCGATCCGGCGCCGTTGTACTTCAGGATGCCGGCGACGGGACCGCTCATGATGATGACGGGGAAGAAGAAGATGACGCGGAAGAGCCCCTGGCCCTTGACGCCGGTGTTGAGGAGGATGGCGAGGATGAAGGCGACGATGATGATCGTCGGCACGTATGTCAGTTCCATCACGATGAAGTCGAGGAGCGCGGGAAGGAAGTCGGTCGAACGGAAGGCGAGGCCGTAGTTGCCGCCGACGTCGAGGAGATTGAAGTCGTACGTGAGTCCGAGCGCCTCGGAGGTGATCGTGAAGAACGAGTTGTAGATCGTCTTCACGAACGGATAGACGACGAAGAGAAGGAACCCGAGGAGCCACGGGAGGATGAAGAGGTAGGCGATCTTGTTCTGGTTCTCGATCCGGGTCTCGCCGGTCAGCGTGCGGATCAGCCGGTCCTTGGCCATGTCAGTCGCCTCCGATCACGGCGGCCGAGAGCGCCGGGACATGGATCCCGCCCGCGTTCTGGTCCTCGTCGGTATAGTTGATGTAGATCGCGGTGCCGTCGTCGTAGAGGTTGCGGACGAGGCCGGCACGGATCACGTCGCGATCGATCCAGACGGCGTCCGTGACGGCGCCGAGGGCCGCGTTGGTGTCCTGGTAGATCGACCGGATGAGGTCTTCGTACAGCGCGTATTCGGTGGAGTAGTAGTCGCTCGAGTTGGTGTCGGAAAGATGGTAGGCGGCGTCATGCGTCAGGACGAACGACGGCCAGACGTTGTAGTCGATCATGCGCAGTACGTCCGAACGGGTGTAGAACGAGAAGTTCGAATACCCGGCGTACAGTTCCATCGTGCCCTGGAGGACGAGCTGCAGGAACGGGACGGTGTCGGTCTCGATCAGATACTGGGTGGTGTAGACGTCCATCTGGAGGTAGCGTCCGACATACGGAAGCAGGTATCCGTTCGGCCGCACGGCGTTGATCGTCGCCTCGTCCGCGACGTCGGCCACGGCTTCGCGGTAGAGCGCGATCGCGGCGGTCCTTGTCGTGATGTCGCCGGTGTAGTCGGTGATGAGGGTGTTCGAGATGCCGTCGAGCGTGAGCGACGCGACGCCCATCGAGAGGAAGGTGTCCGACTGCTCGGAAAGCCACAGGATGCTCTTCGTCGGCCGCGCGAACATGAAGAGCGCGATCGGCGATTCGTACGACAGGACGGTGGCGTACCATCCCGAAGGATGCTTGGCGGCGTTCCTGAGCGGGTTGATCTGCTCCTCGTTGATCGTCGCGTAGTCCTGCTGGAAGGAGATGTCGACGCCGCGCCCGGCGTATTCCTCGATCAGATCGGCGAAGGCCCTCTTCGTGCCGATCGCCGAGGTGAAGACCGCCTTCGTGGGGTTCCCGAGGGTGACGCCGCCGTCCGCCCAGCCGATCAGGCCGGAGGAGACGTTGGCGATCCCGCCGGCGATCACGTCGTCGAGGATGTCGCCGACCTGGGAGGCCGTCGTGACGACGTCGAGGGTGTAGCCGACGATCGATTCCTCGCTGTCGGCCATCAGGAAGTCGAGACGGATGCCGATGTCGCCGGCTGCGCGATCCTGGAGGGAGAGTTCCCCGCGTTCGATCAGGAAGTCCTTGTACTTGAGCGCCATCCCGACGTAGTTCGCGGGGTAGCCGTCGACGGTGCCGTCGCCGGCGAGGAAATCGTAGTGCATGTGGATGTCGCACGGATTCAGGGTCTCGCCGATCGACTGCACGGTATCCGCGCCGTCGTGCGAGAAGATGCGCTGGAAGGTGAAGTTGGTCGAGAACAGCGCATAGGTGTAGTTGTAGTTGTAGATGGTCTCCTCGGGGACCGAGACCACGGACATGTATTCCGCCCCGGCCTCGGCGTAGGCGACGAAGGCCGCCTGGTCGTTGCCGTGGGCCATGCCGTAGACGGGCACGGTCGCCGTCTTGTAGGGCACGAAGGATCCCTGCCAGCTGAAATACTCGGGATTGTTCTGGGAGGCGTCGGGACCGTAGACGACGGCTGAATACTTGGTCAGGGACACGCTGTTGTCGCGATAGCGGATGAGCGCTCCCGGTCCGTCGGGGACGAGCGAATAGCCGCCGATCAGGTCGTTCTGCACTTCGGTGACGTCATAGTTGGCGAGCGTCTCGCCATCGGTGTCGAACGTCGTGAAGACGGCGGAACGGCCGCCGACGGCCCCCATGAAGGTGGCGACGCCGATCGCGGAGAGGTAAGGCAGGCAGGTTCCCTCGATGCTCTCGAAGTCGACGACGATCTCGAAGCCGTCTTCCGACAGGAGGATGTCCGCCGGAATCGTCAGATCGAGGTTCGCGTCCTTGACGCCGAGACCGGTGACCGCGAAGGTGAAGCGCCAGCGGTTCTCGTCGCCGTCGACCATCCGAAGCGTCGAGTCGACGTCGTAGAGGGCGGTCTTGAGATAGCTGCTGTAGACTTCCTTCTCTTCCCAGGTGGATTCGCTGTCGCCCTTGCGGTAGTACTTGAAGAACATGAGCGAGTTGGCGACGAGCGGTCCGGTGGTCGTGCCGGTGATCGTGTCGACCTCGATCTCGCAGGCTTCCGCGAAGGCGTCGTAGGTGATGTCGCCGTTGCGGTACTGGCTGCGGGCGTCCTTGCAGACGGTGGCCTGGGTGGTCTGCGTCACCGTCGAATCGACGTCGAGGCCGGTCTTCCAGACGTAGCCGTTGCGCTTGTCGAGGACGACGAGGACGTCGCGGGCCTCCTGCCACCAGAAGGTGAAGTTGACGTTGTCGGACAGTTCCGCGTAGCCGCCTTCGTCGAAGTCGGCGGCGGGGATGTCGGTCAGGGTCTCGGGGTTCTCCAGGGTATCGCGCCCCGTCGGGACGTAACTCGCGTAGAGGAGCACCGGCGAGAGCGTCAGAACCATGACGGCGGCGAGGATGATCTTCTTAACCGAGAACATTGCGGATCGCCTCCCAGATGAGTTCGTAGAGGAACGTGAAGAGCTGCCTGATCGTCATCTGCACGAACGACAGCACGAGCAGGATGACGATCACGAAGACGATGGTGACGAGGACGCTCTTCACGGTCTGGCCGAAGGTGTAGTTCTGGATTTCGGAGACCGAGAGGAAGATGAGCATGCCGCTCCAGGCGAGGCCGATGCCGAAGACGAGCTGAAGCACGAAGACCTCGTTCAGGGTCGCCACGTAGGAGAGCGCGGTCGTGAGGACGCAGGCGACGATGAACGGCCAGAGCGAATAGGCGAAGCCCTTGAAGATCGCCCCGAGTGTCCCTTCCCCGTCTTGGATCGAGGTGACGAGCCAGCTGCAGACGATGAAGAGGCCGATCAGGATCACGAAGCCGAGGATGATCGAGCCGAGGTCGAGATCCTCGATCGACTGCGACTGGAAGATGAAGTCCTTCCCGGCGATGTAGAAGAGATACGCGAAGAACGCCAGGACGAGCAGAATCGATGCCCCGACATAGGATCCCTTCCGGCCGATCCGGAGATAGTAGAACGAGTCCGAAGGCTTCCGCATGACCGCGCGGGCATAGGTCACGTTCTCGATCGGACGGATCGAGTTGACGCGTCCGGCGAAGGCGCGGACCGGTGCGAGAATGTGTTTCCGCCGGTCGACGAAACGGACGACGACGGTGACCAAGGCGATGAAGATGCCGCCCATGATGGCGGGCAGGAGCCACTGCTGCATCCAGATGTTGCGGAGTTCCCAGTAGGCCTCCGAATAGAGTTCGCGGTTGCCGGCGATCTCGAAGTGTTCGGCCGCGAGTTCGTACTGCTCGAGGCGGAAATAGTTGCGGGCGATCGAATCGTGGGCGAGGATCGACATCTGATTCAGGCGGAGGACCTCCTGCCAGAGTTCGATGGCCGCCTCGTAGTCGGTCTCCTCATAGAGCCGGATCGCCTCGTAGATCGTCTCCGAATAGTCGGTGGTGACGAACGACTGGAGGTAGTTGTTCTTCTCGTCGACGGTCCAGATGGTTCCCTCGTCGTCGACCGCGAGGCTCGACAGGATGTTGAAGAACCCGGCGATGTCGTCGGTCGCATAGGACCCGAAGCGGTAGATGAGGGCGCCGTCGTTGGTGTAGACGTCGATGTGGCCGCTCTGGTCGGAGACGTAGATGACGCCGCCGTCGTCGACCCAGATGTCGGTCGCCTTCTCGGTCGTGAAGAACATGTCGACGATCGTGTTGGTTCCCTGGGTGTTGTGGCGCTTGACGTTGTCGTCGGATTGTCCGGACGAGGACGAATAGACGATGCCGTCGACGTCGATGAAGACGCTCGAGAAGACGGACGGCGTCATGTTGATGCCGAGGTCGTCGAGCTGGCTCTGCGAGAAGAGCAGCTTCTGGATCTGCTCCTTGAAGGACAGCGTGACTTCGTTCGCCGAGAAGTAGCCGAGGAACGAGCCGGTGTTCGAGAGCTGCAGGATGCCGTCGGAGGTTCCCTTCGAGACGACGTACATGATCCCGGCCTTGTCGACCGCGACCTTCTGCGGCGAGAAGTCGAGATCCTCGAGGAGGATCGAGTCGGGCTTGCCGAAGGTCTCGAGGAGGGTGCCCGCGGAATCGAAGTGGAAGACGACGCCGGCGCCGTCGTCGGCGACGAAGATGTCGCCCCGCGAGACGTACTCGGAATCGTCGAGGAAGACGAAGACCCCGGAGGGACTCGCCATGCCGGGGCAGGTGATCGTGCGCACGATGTCGCCCGTCCGCTGGTCGTAGACGACGATCCGGTGGTTGCCGGAATCGGCGATCACGAGCCGTCCGAGGTCGTCGAAGACGAGGTCGGCGGGGGCTTTGAGGCCGAGACCGGTGAGCGTCTGGCCGGGAAGATAGGCGTCCTGGGTGCGGGTGAAGTGGTGGTTCTCGTCGAAGGCGTACGTGTAGGTCGTGGACGACGAGGCTTCGACGCGGGGGGCGGTCGCCGCGATCACCGCGGCGCAGAGGACCGTCGCAAGGACGGCGAGGATTTTCTTGAACGTTTTCATCCGCGTCCCTCCTTACTTGATGCCCGAATGGGACATCGTGTCCATGACGTTGCCCTGCATCACCACGAAGATGACGAGGTTGGGGATGAACATCACGAGTCCGGCGGCGGCCGCGATCCCGACGCCGGCCGGGCCGGCGTTGGAGGCGGCGAGCGAGTTCATGTAGAACGCGAAGGTCTTCTTCGTCTCGTCGATCACGTAGATGTTCGAAGACTCGGTCGAGTTCCAGATCATCTGGAAGGAAAGGATCGCGACGGTCGCAAGCGCCGGCTTGACGAGCGGACCGACGATCTTGGTGATCAGGTGCCAGTCGTTCGCGCCGTCGATCCTGGCCGCCTCGAGGAGCTCGTCGGGGACCTGGTCGACGAACTGCTTGACGAGGAAGAGACCCACGGGCATCGCCAGATACGGGATGATGTGGGAGAGGAAGGAATCGGTGAGTCCGAGCGACGAGACGACGAGGTAGCGGGGAATCGCGACGGCGGTCGCGACGAACATGAGCGCCGTCTGGTTGATCGAGAACAGGAACTTCTTGGCGCGGAAGCGCTTCTTCGAGAGCGCATACCCCGTCGCCAGCGTGATCAGGAGCGTGGCGACGATCGTGATCGTGGTCACGATCAGCGAGTTGAAGAGATAGCGCGACATCGGCACGCCCGTCGACGAGGCGGTGCGGAGGAGCTTGGAGAAGTTCTCGAGCGTCGGATTCAGGACGAAGAGCCGCGGCGGGAAGAGGAACAGTTCCGACAGCGGCTTGAACGCCTGGCCGACGACATAGAAGAGCGGCACCAGCATGAAGAGGCTGATCGGAAGGAGGATCGCGTAGAACTTGAGCTGCGAGCGATGGAAACGGCGGGGGTTGATCTGGGTACCGAGGAAGCTGGACATGGTCTCACCTCAGTCCCGCTCGCCCAGCGCGCGGTAGACCACGCGTGAGAAGAGCATGATGATGAGCAAAAGGATGACCGACAGCGCCGCGGCGTAGCCCATCTCGTAGCGGATGAACCCGTAGTCGTCGATGTGGTTGACGATCAGCTGGCCGGCGTACTGCGGGGTCGGGTTCGATCCCGCCAGCGCGACGCCGATGCCGCCGGCGTTGAAGGCGCCGACGATCGCCATCACGGCGCCGAAGAGCATCTGCGGCTTCATCGACGGGATCGTGATGTAGAAGATCTCCTGCATGCGGTTCTTGATGCCGTCGATGTAGGCCGCCTCGTACATCTCGCGGTTGACGTTCAGGATGCCGGCGAGCATCGAGAGGAAGCCGATGCCCATCGAACTCCACAGCGTCACGAAGATCATGATCTGCATCAGGTAGTTCCCGGACTGGAGGAAGTCGATCGGCACGTCGATCCAGCCCATGTTGAGCAGGATGGCGTTGATGTAGCCGGAACTGTCGCCCGAGAAGAGCGTGCGGAAGATGACGGTGACGAGCACGCCGCCGAGCATCGACGGCATGTAGAGCGCGAGCGCCAAAAACTTGCGCGGCGTCGCCTGGATCTGCGACAGCATCCACGCCATCAGGAAGGAGAGCGCGTAGCCGCCGGGACCGGTGATGATCGCGTACTTGAGGGTGTTCGGCAGAACATTCCTAAGAAAGACGGAATCCTGCGTCAGGATCATGATGTAGTTCCCGAAGCCGTAGAACTCGGCGACCACGGGTCGCTCGATGACGTTGAAGTAGGTGAACGAGAGCCCGATCGCGACGAGCACCGGGATGACGATGAAGAGCGAGAACAGGATGACGTAGGGGAGCAGCAGGAGGACCGTCGAGGCCTTGTCCCCGGAAAGCCGCTTCATCGCCGGCGAGAGTTTCTCGCGGAGCGCCCGGATCGGCTTCATGCCGGCTTCCCCGAGGCGTCGGATCGCGTTTTCAGCCATGGTCAGTCGCCCCCTTCCGCATCATGGGCCGCAATCTGCGCCGCGACCCAGTCCGCACCCCGCACGGTGTACGGGACGAGGACGTTGCCGTCGGCGTCGATGTAGCCGAATTCGGTCATCTTCTTCTTGATCTCGCGGTTGATGTCGATCACGGCCTCGTCGATCGCGATCCGGATCGGGGTGCCGTCGAACGTGACCGTGTTCCAGACGTTCGAGAGACCGCGCTCGAGCAGGTACTGGCCCGGGGTGCGGGGCACGTCGGCGAGCCAGGCGACCATCTCGAGGATGACGGCCTTGTCCACCGGATCGATCGTCGAGTTGGCGACGGCGTCGAGGTTGCCGGACAGCCAGACGTATTCGGGTCCGTAGGTCGACTGCAGGGCGAAGGCGAACTGGCTCTGCGTCGCCGCCGACATCCACCATTTGAGGAATTCCCAGCTTTCGTTCTTCTTCTCCTCGCCGATGTCGCCGAACATGATCGCGGCCGATCCGTTGGCGATGAACCAGCGCTGGATCTCGCCGGTATCCTCGTCCTCGACGCCCGGCAGAAGCCCGAGCGACCATTGCCCGGTCAGTTCGGGAGCGGCGTTCTTGAGCGTCAGGTAGGTGGCGAAGTCGATCACGCCGATCGGCAGCGTGTTGTAGCGGAACGAGTTGTAGAAGCTGGCGACGTAGGAGGGCAGGCTGTACGTCGTGTACAGGTCGGCGAGAAGCTTCAGGCCGCGGTACGATCCCTCGGCGTCGATCGTCGTCGAGAGTCCGTCGGGGGCGTAGAGAGTGCCGCCGTACTGGAAGATGAGCGAGGAGGTCTGGTAGAACCACTTGAGGCTGGTTCCGCCGCTCGTCGGATAGTAGAAGTTCATGTTGTTGCGCTGCAGCGTCGGCAGCATGTCGATGACGTCGTCCCAGGTGTCTGGGATCGACAGCCCGAGACTCGTCATCGTGTCGCGGCGGTAGACGAGGGCGTTGAAGTCGAGCGTCTCGGGGAAGGCGTAGACGCCGTCCTCGAGGATGTACGGGATGAAGGCGCCGGGCGCGAACGAACCGGCGACATCCCAGAAGTCATCGAATTCGGTCAGATTCTGGAGCGCGCCGCGGATCGACAGGTCGTAGGGCATGTACGAGGCGAGTCCGAGGGCGACGTCGGGGGTCTTTCCGGCGGCGTTTGCGAGGATCAGCTTTGAGGCGTCGGGCATCACCGAGATCGAGACGTCGATGCCGGTTCCGGCGAAGTGGGCGTCGGCCATCTTCTGCATCAGGTCGACGTAGATGAGCGAACGGCTGACCCAGACGGTCACCGCCTCGGGATCGTCGATCGCCTGGTACTTCTTGTCCGAGAACGACGCGAAGAAGGTCCGGAGTCCGGTACCGAGGCGTTCGAAGAAATCGGCGTTGGCGCGATCGAACTCATCGTCGTTGTAGACGTAGACGGCATCGAGGTAGAGCGGCTGGGAAGTGACGTCGGTGAGCGAGTCGCCGAGCATCGACGTGATCGATCCGGTGCCGCTGTAGAGGGTGTCGAGGTAGAGCGGGATCACGTCGGGATCGCGGCGGACCTCCTCGAGCTGCTTGACCGCCGTCTTCAGGTAGGCGAGCGTCGACGAGAGGTCGAGTTCGTCGGAATACGGGGAAAGCGTCACGACCGCGTGGCGGATGATCGTGTCGTAGGCTTCGAGGTAGGAGGCCGTCTCGGGGATGTACTCCGAGAAGACCCAGCGGCGGTTCTCGTCGATCGTCGACCCGGTGATCGAGAGGATGTCGAGCGCGAAGGCGTTGATGTGGTCGACGAGCAGCTGGATGTCGCGGAGCACCGTGCCGGCGGGGCTGGTGACGGCGCGGAAGGTGATCGCGTGCTCCCCGGCGGTCAGATAGAGCGAGAAGGCCCCGTCCTCGTTCCCGAGGACCTCGTTGGCCCAGACGTCGCCGCCCGTCTGGCGGAATTCGTAGGCGGAGAACTCCTCGAAGGGGATCTCGCCGTCGAGGTAGATGGCGCGGAAGACGGAGAACTCGTCCTTGTCGTTCAGATAGTGGAGGGCGATCCGGTAGGTGCCGGCGGTTTCGACCTCGAAGGCGTAGGTGACCTCCTGGCCGGAACGGTACCAGGCGGCGCCGTTCAATACGTTCAGCTTCTTGTCGACGGCGTCGAAAGGCGTCACCGACGCCGACTGGAAGGCGTACAGGCGGACGAACGACGAGTTCTTCGAGACATAGTCGATCGCATCGATCGTGATCATTCCCGACGCACCCGGAGCCGCCGGAACGGTTTCGGCGTAGGCCGCGTACGCGGGTCTCGCGACCGGCGCGACGACTTCGAGCGCCCCGACGAGGAGGGCCCCCTCCATGACGTTGCGGACGACGATCTCGTGTTCTCCCGCCTCAAGGTAGAAGAGCAGCGGTTCGGTCGTCGGATAGGTGTTGTTCTGGAGCGAAAGCCGCCGCCAGCCGAGCACGCGGACCTGGTCGGGGAGCGACTCGTCGCCGTAGGTGTCGAGGGTGAAGTCCTTGGTCTCGTCCGCCCACAACAGCGGCACGTCGATCGTCCTGGCCTCGTCGTACTGGTAGACGCCGTCGACGAGGACGGAGACGGTGAGGTTGTTCAGGACCGACGGCTGGACGTAGAAATCGACGGCGAGATGGTAGAGTCCGGTGGCGGCGACGGTCACGCGGTAGACGGCCTCGTTCGTCGCGGAAAGGTCGACGGCCGTTCCCGAATAGCCTGCGTCGTCGGCGGTTCCGGGGGTCTCGAGGACGGCGTCGGCGCCCGTCAGGCCGTAGACGATCTCATTCGCCTCGAGGAAGCTGAGATACGGCCGTCGGCTCACGTAGAGGTTCGAATACTGCAGCAGTTCCAGCGCCGCGGCGTACTCCTCGTCCGTGACCTCCTCGCTCCAGCGCTCATAGTCGGAGGACATGAACGGATTGTTGAAAACCATCGCAAAGAGGGCGACGGCCGTCGCGGCGATCAGGATCGTGATGATTGTCTTTCTTCTCATAGGGGCCTCCGTGATCACGAAAATCGATTCATTTCACGATATGTAAGCCGTATCATATGGGTTATTATAGCATAGTTCGGGAGCCCTTGTCCACAGCGAACGGGACCAATCGAAAAAAAAAGGTGTGTTATACAACACACCTTCTTCGGTCATCAGTTGCTGAAGTCGTCCTCGGTGAAGCCGTAGTACATCGTCAGGCTTTCCTGCAGACTCTCGAACTGGGACGCCCAGCGCTCGTTCACGAGCTGGTTCCACGTCGGCAGAAGCGACAGGATCGTGCTTTCGAAGGCCGCATCGTCGCGGGACACGCCGCCGTTGATGTCCGGGTTGTAGTAGTTCAGCCACTCGTTCAGGATGAACAGCGTCTGTCCGCCGGAGGAATACTGCCACGGGAAGGACTTGTCGGAAACCTCCCAGTGCTGGCTCGCGTTGTAGATCCGCACCACTTCCTGGAAGCCCGGCATGAGATAGTCGCCGTCGTTGTTCACGGCGTTGAAGCGCTGATGCTTCGCCGGCTTGTACCAGTAGTCCATCTGGAAGTCGAACATCTCGCCGGTGACGGCCGGGAAGGAGTCGTTCAGCGCGGAGCTGTAATAGACTTCGCCGCTCTCGGTGTCGGTCGTCGAATACATCTGTTCGGAACGCTCGTAGAAGGAACGGTTGTCGGCGCACCAGAAGATCGCGAACGTGTAGGCGATCTGGATCTTGAGCTCCTCTTCCGCCGAGCAGGCGAGGTCGCCGTCGTCGATGCAGTAGTTGTAGACCGCCATCGGGTCGAGGACGACGCCGATGGTGTTGTCGTTGTAGTCGGTGGCGGGACGCGGATAGATGTCCCAGTCGTCCATGATGCACGGCGCGGATCCGTCCGGATCGGCGCAGTCGCCCATCATCCACGGTTCGTACTCGAGCGTCAGGAGATAGCCTTCGCGGAAGAAGTTGTAGTCCCAGCCGAGCGTCGTGTTGAGCTGATGGAGCGGTCCGGAGGCGGCGGCGAGTTCCGCGCCGAGGGTTTCCGTCTCGATGTCGTAGAGGCCCCAGAAGGAGCTTCCGGCCCAGTCGTGGAGGTAATGGATCATGCCGCGCACTTCGGTCGAGTTGAGGTCGATGAAGGAATCGCCGCCGTCATAGTTGTGAAGCTGTTCGGTGATCGTGTTCGTGCCGCTTTCGATCAGGCGGAGCGGGACGTCCATCGCGCCGAAGTACAGGTTGTCGGTCTCCGTCGAATAGTTCGAGACGAATTCGGTGTATTCGTCGATGTCCCAATCCGGACCCGGCATGACGATGCCCTGTTCGTCGGCGAGCGTCTTGTTCACGTACATGCCCCACGGCAGGATGTACTGCGGCAGGCCGGCCTGGAAGCCGTAATAGTTCATCATCTTCATGATGCTCGGGTTCAGCATCTGGTAGAGCGGGTCGTCCTCGAACCGGGAAAGGTCGGCGACGAGGCCCTTCTCGACGTCGTCGGAAAGGAAGCGGGACGCCCAGACCGCCGGGAACCGGCCGTTGTCGTCGCGGTAGGTCTCGAGGACCTGCGACCAGCCGTCGGGTCCGCCGGAGCGGAAGTAGCCGTTGATCGTGACGTTCGGATAGATCGCGTTGAAGGCCTTGGCGACGGCGTATGCGGCCGCATCGTTCTGCGCCGGCAGGTCGTCGGCGGTCAGGTCCTGATGTCCGAGGTCATAGTAGGTCGCGCCGGAACCGCTCCACAGCACGATGTCGACGATGCCTTCGACGTTGGGGTCGAGGCCCGTGTCCGAAACGATGCTGGTCACGTCGATGGTCGTCGTGTTGGATCCCCCGGTCGTCGTCAGATCCGTGTTGTCGCAAGCGATGAGGACCGTGGCGAACGCGGCCAGAAGAAACAAGCCGATAAACTTCTTCATATTTCCTCCTTGTTGAAGTTGGTTTTTCTTACCGTACAGGATTATTATATCATTCGAAAAAAACGTTTTCAATAGCATTATGTAATTGGTTACATAAATTTTTACGACATTCGGAAAGGGGATGGCACCGGCGTCAGCGGCCGAGCGAGGCGAGAATCTTCTCGTATTCCCCGTCGTCCATGCCGTTTTCCTTCATGATCCTCCGGATCACGCGGCCCAGCGGATCCTCGAATTCCCACCAGTCGAGCTTCCGCGTGGCGGCCATGAACCGCTCCAGGCGAGGTCCTCCCGACGGATGGTCGAGCCATGCCCGGACGGGATGTTCGACGGTGAGGGGGTCGCCGAAGACGTCCCCCGAATCGAAGCGGACGGTCGTCCGGAGACGGATGTCCTCCACGGACGCCCCGATCAGGATCTCGTAGTCGCCCGAGGCGACGACGAAGCCGGCGGTCTCTTCCCAGTGCGCGAAATCGCGATCGGAGAACGTGAGCGCCACCCGTTTCGTCTCGCCCGGTTCGAGCGCGACCTTGGCGAAGCCGCGGAGCGTCCTGTCGGGTCGCACCACCGCCGAGCGGAGGGGACGGACGTATGCCTGGACGGTCTCCTTCCCGGCGCGGCCGCCGACGTTCGCGACGCTGAGGGAGACCTCGAGGACGTCGCCGTTTCGCATCGTCGAGCGCGACGCCCGAAGATCGGAATAGGCGAACGCGGTGTAGGACAGTCCGAAGCCGAAGGGGTAACGGACGGGAATCCGGAAGGTGTCGTAGAAGCGGTAGCCGGTGAAGAGACCCTCGCGATAGGGCGCGTGGTCCCCCCTGCCCGGAAACCAGGGATACGTCGGGGTGTTCTCGACGCGGATCGGGAAGGTCTCGGACAGCCTGCCGGAAGGATTGACGGCGCCGAACAGAATCTCGGCGATCGGCACGCCCGCGGCGGAACCGCCGAACCACGACTGGATCAGCGCGCCGACCATGTCGTCGAACGGCGCGGTCTCGACGGCCGAGCCCGATGCGTTCACGACGACGACGCGGGGCTGGACCGTCGCGACGGCGGCGACGAAGGCGACCTGCTCGTCGGGCAGACGCATGTCGGCGCGGTCGTGGCCTTCGCTCTCGATCGCCGGCGTCGTCCCCGTGAAGATCACGACGGCCGCGGCCTTGCGGGCCGCCGCCAGGATCTCCGTGGTCGCCTCGTACCCGTCGAAGAACGTCGTTTCGGCGTATGCGGAGATCGCCTCGAGGGGATTCTCCATCTTCCACGGCTTCAGTTCCGAACTGCCGCCGCCGTTCATCCGCGGTTCCTTCGCGTAGGATCCGAGGACAAGGACGTCCGCGGCCGGATCGAGCGGCAGGATCCCGCCTTCGTTCCGGAGAAGGACGATGCCCTCGCGGGCGGCTTCACGCGCGACCTCGTGGCCGTGCGCGAAGTCCGCCGGCTTCCCGTGGTTCGGGTTCGCCAGCAGGCGGTCATAGACCGCGAGGATCCGTTTCACGGCGGCATCGATCCGATCCATCGGGTACTTGCCGTCGACGACGTCGCGGATGAACGCGTCCTTCCATTCGGACTCCGGCATCTCGACGTCGAGGCCGGCGAGGACCGAGGCGCGCTTGTCCTGCACCCCGCCCCAGTCGGAGATGACGATGCCGCGGTAGCCCCACTCGCGCCGCAGGACGTCCTCGAGGAGGCGGCGGTTCTGGGCCGCATAGCAGCCGTCGATCTTGTTGTACGAGGCCATGATCGTGGTCGGGTCGGCCTCGTGGACGATCGTTTCGAAGGGTGCGGCGTAGAGTTCGCGGAAGGTGCGTTCGTCGACGTCGGAGGAGACGAATCGGCGCATCGTCTCCTGTTCGTTCAGGACGAAATGCTTGACCGAGGTGCCGACCCCGGTCGACTGGACGCCGCGCACGAAGGCCGCGCCGATCTTGCCGGAGAGGAAGGGATCCTCGCTGTAGTATTCGAAGTTGCGGCCGCCCAGGGGGCTCCGCTTGCCGTCGACGCCGGGGCCGAGGATGACGTCGACCCGATAGTGGTTGCATTCCGCGCCGATCACCGCACCGACCCGTTCGATCAGGTCGGCGTTCCAGGTCGAGGACAGAAGCGAAGCCGAGGGGAAGGCCGTCGCCGGCATCCGCGTCACGGGATGGCCGTCGCGTTCGCCGGGATCCTTGTAGGCGCGCAGGCCGTGCGGACCGTCGCCCACCATGAAGTCGCGGATGCCCAGGCGCGGAACGCCGTTCAGCCACCAGTTCTTCTTGCCGGTGAGGAGGGTCGCCTTCTCGGCGGGCGTGAGTTGTTCGAAGATCCGCTCGAGGTCCATGTCAATCCTCCTTGTAGTCGAGTCCGTATCCGAACGGATACAGCACTTTCGACGCGTCGTAAACGGTCGCGTTGACGTTCATGCCGAATCCCGCGGAATAGCGCGGCCACGTGACCGACAGTCTGCCGGTGAAGTCGTAGTCGCCGTAGAGCACGTCGGCGATGCCGTGACCGCCTTCCGATCCCGGCAGCCAGCAGGCGACGAGCGCGTCGAAGATCGACAGCTGGCTCGTGACGAGCAGCGGCCGTCCCGACAGGATGAGTCCGATGATCGTCTTGCCCTCCGATTTCGCGATCAGGAGCTGCTGCAGGAGGTCGGCGTTCCCGGGATGCGCGGTCGATCCCGTCAGGCTCGGGCTCGTCGCGTCCCCGTTGAATTCGGCGTAGGGCAGTTCCGACAGGACCGCGACGATGACGTCGGCGTCTTCCGCGTCGGTATAGGCGGTTCCGGTGCCGGCGGCGATCCGTTCGCGGATGCCCGCCAGGATCGTGACGCCGCGCGTCAGACGACGGGCGTCGTCTCCCTGCCAGGAGATCGTCCATCCGCCGCACTGCAGGCCGATGTTGTCCGCGCCTTCGCCGAGGACGGCGACGTCGACGTCGTCGCGAAGCGGCAGGGCGCCGTTGTCGTTCTTGAGCAGGACGAGCGATTTGCGGACCGCCTCGCGGGCGACGCCGCGGTTCTCGTCGGTGTAGAAGTTCGCGCCGGCGCCGAGACGGTAGTAGTCGCCGGTCGCTTCGTCGTAGAAATCATCGCTGAAGAGTCCCATTTTGTACTTGATCGTCAGGATCCGACGGACGGCGTCGTCGATGCGGGCCATCGCGATGTCGCCCTGCTGGACGGCGAGGACGATGTTCTGGATGCAGGCTTTCCAATCGAACGGTTCCATCAGCATGTCGACGCCGGCGTTGACGGACGCGACGATCTGGTCGTAGTACGATCCGGAGAGCTGGTGGATCGCGTTGTAGTCGGAGATCACGAATCCGGTGAAGCCCATTTCGTCCTTCAGGACGTCGGTGATCCAATACTCGCTCGCGTGCATCTTCGCCCAGTTGATCGAACTGTAGGAGACCATGATCGTGTAGACCCCGGCCTCGATGGCCGCTTCGTAGGGAGCGAGATGGATCGCGCGGACCTGCGCTTCCGTCAGGGTCGCATTTCCCTGGTCGTCGCCGCCGTCGGTACCGCCGTCGGCGAGGAAATGCTTGGCCGAGGAGGCGACGCAGTAACGCTGGAGACCCTCGACGTAGGCGCCGGCGAGGTTCGAAACGACCTCGGAGGACTCGGAAAGGGACTCATAGGACCGGCCCCAGCCGACGTTCTGCACCACCGATACGGCCGGCGCGAAGGTATAGTTGATGCCGGTGACGCGCACCTCGCGGGCGACGATCGTGCCGATCCGGGTCATCAGTTCGGGGTCGTTGGCGGCGCCGAGGCCGATGTTGTGCGGAAAGATCGTCGCGCCGTAGACGTTGTTGTGCCCGTGGACGGCGTCGACGCCGTAGATGATCGGGATTCCCGAGGACGACTGGAGGGCGGCGTTCTGGAAGCCTTCGTACATCAGGTACCATTCGGAGGCCTGGTTGTTCGCGGGGGCGGAGCCGCCGCCGGAGAGGATCGAACCGAGGTTGTAGTCGCGGACGTCGGCGGCCGAGGCGCCGTTCTTCTCCGCCTGAAGCATCTGCCCCGCCTTCTCGGCGAGGGTCATGGAGTCCAGCAGGTTCTCCACGTAGTCGGCGTCGACTGCGAGTTCGTCGCAGTAGGAGCCTTCGTAGGAGACCTCCTGTTCATCGGTCAGAAAGGTCGTCGGAAGCGTGGTCGTTTCCGTCGCCGCGGTGGTCGCGGTGGTCGCGGCGGTTTGCGAAAGGGTGGTTCCGGTCGTCGCCGGAGTGCAGGACAGGACGGCGAGGACGAGGGTCGCCGCCACGGACAGGATCAGGATCTTCTTCATCGGTCTACTCCGTTTCTGGGATGGTCCAACGCACGGTGACGAGGGCGTTCGCCGGCATCGGGACGGTGGTTCGCCTGCCTCGCCAGAGGATCGTCACGCCACGCGCGGCGGCGTCGTTCCAGACGACGAGGGAGATGGTTCCGGCGTCGTCGAGATAGCCGACGGCGAGGACGTTCGAGTTGAAGCTGCGGACCGAGATCCGCGTCGCGCCGACGCGGACGTAGCGCGCGAAATGGGCGGTGACGTAGCCGTCGGCCTCGGTCCGATACGACGCGGGCATGACCGAGACGAGGCCGGTGCAGTTCCCGCAGCCGCCGAGGTGGGTCGCGCCGAGCGGGTCGAGCGCGAGGTTCCAGTAGGTCGTGCCGACGGCGTGACGGGCATACGCGCCGACGTACATCCGCCGGATTGACCATTCCATGTTCTGTTCGAGGTCGGTGTAGGAGGTGCTGGCGGTGCATTCGGTCATGAAGACCTCGACGTCGGGGGCGTTCTCGCGGAGGTTGTCGAGGAAGTCGGCCATGTCGCGGTCGTCGCCGGTATAGCAGTGGACCCCGATCGCGCCGACGTAGGCGGCGGTCTCCGCGCTTTGGAGGACGCGCACGGGGAAGTCGATCAGGTTGCCGGCGTTGTCGACGGGATTGTGATCCCAGATCATGATCCGGACGTCACGGCCGGCCATCTCCAGGGCGGGGCCGAGATGGTCGCGGATGAAGGTCTTGGTCGTCTCCACCGACCACGTCATGCCCGGATAGTCGCCGGGGGCGTAGTAGGGTTCGTTCTGAACGGAAAGGTAGTCGATGTCGATGCCGGCGTCGGCGTAGGCTTCGAGGTAGCGGATCAGATACTGCGCGTAGGCGCCGTAGTGGGCGACGGCGAGGCTTCCGCCGTAGAGGCTCTTGTTCGTCTTCATCCAGGCAGGGGCGCTCCACGGCGCGGCCATGAAGACGATGTCGGGGTTGATCTCAAGGGCATCCTGGAGGATCTCGACGATGATCCGGTCCTTCTCGATCGAGAACTCCGAAAGGTCCGGATCGGCGACGTTTCCGACGGTGTCGTCGTAGGTGTAGTGGCCTGCCGCCGCGGTCGTGAAGTCGGAAGCGCCGATGCAGAGACGGACGAGCTGGACGTGCAGTCCGTCCTCGCCGAAGAGGTACTCGATGATCTCGTCGCGCTGCGGCGACTGGTCGATCACCCAGGCGGCCGCGTAGGTGAGGGCGGCGCCGGTGCCCCGGTAGGGCTCGTACCCGACGAGGTCGTCGACCGAGAGCGTGCCCGACGTCGCGTCGGTCCAGGCGGCGATGCCGGCGAGGTCCTGGAACCGGTTCGCCTTGTTGGTGGCGACGGCCGTCACCGGGATCGCGGAGAAGTCGAGCGTGGTCGAAGGCGGCACGGTCGTGGTCGGCGCCGTCGTCGGCACTTGCGCCGTCGTCGTGCCGCCGCAGGAGATCGTCGCCGCCGCGGCCATCGCCGCGACGAGCAGGATCAGGATGCGCCTCATGGTTCGAGGATTCCGCGCTCGACGAGCGAGCGGAAGTTCCAGCCGCTGTCCCGTTCGGCGATCCGGTAGGACCAGAACACCCAGCCGGACAGCCGGCCGTAGGCGTCCATCTGGCTTCGGGCGAACCGCCGCTCGAACTCCTCGCGCGTGCCGTCGAAGGCGATCCGATGGGCGCCGAGGCTCCATTCGCCGACGATCACCGGAATCGTCCGCTCTATCCGTTCGAGATCGGGAAGAAGGGTCTCGGGGAAATGGAGGAACTCCTCCGCCTTCATCGTGTGGAAGCGGGGGTTGAAGCACTGGTAGAGGTGCGTGTCGAGGGCGACGTTCTTCCATCGGCGGGCGGCGAAGAAGTCCTCCCAGGGGTCGAACCGGAAGCCGTCGTGGAAGACGATCATCGTCTCCGGACGCAGGATCGTGCGAAGCACGGCGTAGGCCCGGTCGTAGAATTCGCCGAGGAACTGAAGCGGGATCGTCCAGTGCGGTTCGTTCAGGACCTGGATCGAATGGAGCGCGGGATGGTCGCGGTAGCGCTTCGCGATCTCGCCGAGGACGGCGACGGTGACGTCGACGTTCTTCGGATCGAGATGCCACGAGAGCACGCCGTCGATCCCGCCGTTGTCGAAGCCGTTCTGCGATCCGGGGGCGGTGTGCAGGTCGAGCATCACCCGCATCCCTTCGGCGGCGATGAAGTCGAGCGCGGCGTCGAGGAAGGCAAGCGGCGAATGGTAAGGATATTCCGCGGGAAAGCGGTCGGGGAAGAGCCACCACGGGATCGGAATCCGGACGAGGTTGATCCCCTGCGCCCTGAGCCAGCGGATGTCGTCTGTCGTGATCCAGGTCCGCCAGTGCTCCGCGAGCGCCGTCGCGGCGTCGGGGTGATGGGTCACGAACGAGGTTTCGCACTGCTTCGGGATCGGGACCGGCGAAGCGTCGAAAAGCGCCGGACTCATCCAGCGCTCGAGCACGAACCAGCCGCCGAGGTTGACGGCGCGGATCTTCTCCATGGGCTACCTCGAGACCAGCACGGTCGTGATCGACCGGGCTGGCGACTGCACGGAACGGCGTTCGCCGATGCCGTCGAGAAGGTATGTCTGCGCGTTCTTCGTGGCGTTCATCACGACCAGCGCGACGGTTCCGTCGGGATTCTCGAAGGCGATCGCCGAAAGCGAGGGATGGTCGTTCTTCGATGCGATCCGGACCGCGCCGGGCTGCACGAACTTGGAGAAGTGGCCGATGTAGTAGTAGGAGGATTCGAGGATGATCTTCTCGGGGAAGACGTCGAGGATGATCGGGGCGTCGCAGACGTTGTTCACGTGGTTCGGTCCGCCGAGGTTGTCGAGCCAGAGGTTCCAGTCCATCCAGCCCTCGCACCAGTTCGAGAGGTCGCCGATGATGTTGCGGGCGTAGCGTTCGCCGGACTCCCAGGTGTACTTGTGCATGTGGAAGTTCTCGACGCACCCCTCGGTGAACATGAGGTGCTTGTCGGGCCAGAGGTCGTGCGTCCGGCCGACGTTTCCGAAGGCTTCGGAGACGTACCAGTGGAAGGCCATGCCCCAGACGTATTTCGCGGCCTCCGGATCGTTCAGGATCGGCGTCACGTGCTCGACCATCACGTCGCGGTTGTGGTCCCAGACCATGATCCCGACGTCGGCGACGTCCGAGGCGGCGACCGTCGGTCCGAGATGGTTCTTCACGAAGTCGCGCTCCTGCTCGCCCGAATAGATGCAGGAATCCCAGCGCTGCACCGCCTGCGGCTCGTTCTGCACCGAGATCCACTTGACCGTGAGTCCGGCCTTGCGGTATTCCTCGACGAAGCGCACGTAATAGCGCGCCCAGGCGTCGGCGTACCGTTCGAGGAGATGGCCGCCGCGGATCGGCGAGTTGTTGTCCTTCATGAAGGCGGGCGGCGTCCACGGCGAGCCGAGGAGGCCGATCGGCTTCCCGGCGATCCGTTCCGCGGCCAGGACGACGGGGATCACGTACTTGCGGTCGCGGGCGATGTCGAAGGTGGCGAGTTCGGCGTCGCCCTCCTCGATGTAGGTGTAGCTCGACAGCGAGAAGTCGCAGCCGTGGATCGAGACCCGGCCGAGGCTGTAGCCGATCCCCTCGACGGGGTCGAAGTAGAGCCGGATCGCCTGCTCGCGGACTTCCGGCGAGACGCGGTAGAGGTTGTAGCAGGCGGACTCGGTGAAGGCGCCGCCGAATCCGGCGATGGTCTGGTAGCGGACGCTCGGATCGAGCGTGATCGCGGGCGCCTCGGTGGCGGCGCCGACGAGGTTCTCGACCTCGGAAAGGCGCAGGTCGGTATCCTTGGCGGTGACGACGGTTCTGATCATAGGGGGGTTCCTCCATCCATGTATGTAACTGTTTACATAATGACATTATATCCCGAAATGCGCTCGAATTCAACCCTATTCGGGCGTGCGCGCGAAGAAAAAAGGCCCTGAAGGCCTTCTCGTCATTCTTCGATGCGGTAGTAGCGGACGTAGTCGATGGCGAACTCGGCGGGATACTGCGCCGGATCGATCGCGCCGCCCCACGTGCCGCCGATCGCGAGGTTCAGGATCAGGTAGTAGGGCTTGTCGAAGGGCCACCCGCGCTCGCCGGCCTCGTAGCCGGGTGCGTTCTTCTCATACTTCTGGAACGACTTCCCGTCGACGAAGAACTCGATGTATTCGGGGGTCCAGTCCATCGCGTACTCGTGGAATCCGGTCGTGATTCCCTCGACCGGTTCGAAATGCGTGCGCTGGGTGCGCTTCACGTGGTTGTAGAGGTCAGTGTGCAGGCTCACGTGGATCGTCCCGAAGTGGGTCGTGACGTGTTCCATGATGTCGATCTCGCCGCAGAGCGGCCAGGGGATCCCGGCCTTCTTGTCCGTCGGCATCATCCAGATCGCCGGCCACGAACCCTTCGCCGAAGGAAGCTTCGCCGAAACGGCGATACGCCCGTACTGGAAGTGCTTGCGCTCGTAGGTGGTGAGGCGCGCCGAACTGTAGGGCGCGTCGAGATAGGGTTCGATGACCCCGCGGATCAGAAGCTGCGAATCGCGCACGTCGGCGTTGTCGCCGGCGGTGTAGTACTGCAGTTCGCCGTTGCCCCACTTCTTCTGTCCGACGTCGTAGTTCCATTTCTGCGGGTCGGGTTTGCCCGCGCGGTCGAACTCGTCCGCCCATTCGAGGATGTACTTCTTCATGTCAAGCCGCCTTTCCCAGGGTCGCCGTGATCGTCACGCCGCGCTCGCAGTCCTTGCGGGCGACGGTGAATGACGAAGCGCCGATCTCCTGAATTCTGCCGTCGATCTCGACGGTCCGGACGACGTATCGTCCGAGTTCACGCTGTTCCGGATTCCTGACGACGAGGCGGCAGAGGCGGCCGCCGGCGATGAAGGCGCAGGACGCCTCGCCGCCGTCGAAGTGCGAGGCCTCGAGCCGCGGCTCGATCGCGATGTCGCCGTAGACGCCGCGGATCCCGAAGATCCGCTCGATGTAGGCGATCACGGTCCACGCCGCCGAACCGGTGAGGTAATGGTAGACGCCGCGCCCGCGGGCATCGACGTATTCCGGAATGCCCGGGAGGATGCGGGCGCGGTCGACATCGGCCATGTAGGCGTACTGCGCCGATAGGACCGCGTTGCCTTCGGTCGGGAATCCGGCCGCGAAGAGCCCGTAGGCGTACATCACGTCCATGTGGGAGAAGAACGCGCCGTTCTCCTTGTGGCCGTAGGCGAAGCCGGCGAAGCGGCCGAGCCTCAGTCCCGAATGGGAGAAGTCGGTGTTGAGCCGGATCAGTCCGTTCCCGGGATCCTTCAGGAGGCGGTTGACCGCCCGCACGATCGCCGGGACGCGTTCGGCCGGGACGAGACCCGCGAGGAGCGGGAAGACCTGGCCGGTGAGCGTCATCCGGTCGCCGTCGGGGCCGTGGTGGTCGACCGCGCGTCCGTGGTCGTCGTAATAGCCGTTGTACCATCCCTCGCCGTCGCCGGCGTCGATCCATTCCTGCTCGTTCAGGATCCGCCGCCAGTGCCTGGCCTTGCCCTTGAGGTCGCCGATCAGGTCGATCACGTTCAACCGGACGATTTCGCCCGAAGGCGTCCCCAGGACGGAGGCGAAGTAGTCGTCGCGCACCGCATGAAGATCCGCGGGCGTGCCGACGAGCGGCTTCTCGAGTTTCCCGAAGAGTTTCGCGGCTTCCTTCGGAAGTTCGACGTAAAGCAGATTCCTGGTCCTGCGGAGATGGTCGAGAAGGTCGGCGAGGCGCGCGAGGTTGCCGGCGTACATCGCCGTGAAGGCTACCGTCTCGCCGTTATCCTGCGCCATGTCGATGCCGTCGTTCCAGTCGGCGCCCTCGAGCCGGACGCATCCGTGCCCGCCGACATTGAAGAAGGGGACGACGTTTTCGAGGATCAGATGCTCGAGGATCGTGCCTTCGTAGACCTTGCCGGCGGCGTCGGTAAGGAGGTTCGATCCGTTCTGGACGAACCGACCGTCGATCGCCTTCGTATAACAGCCGAACTTGTCCTTCCAGTACGGCGTCTTCTCGAACAGGACGGCGACGTCGCCGGTGCGCTGCACGTAGAAGTCGATCGTGAGGAAGGGCCAGGCGCCATGGTCGGACCAGACGCGGACGATGTTGTTGCGGTCGGCGACGAAGGTTCCGGGTTCCGTGCCGACGATGGTCGCGTTCGTTCCGTCGATGCGGACGCCGCGGATGTTGTTGACGATGCCGGCGCGCGCCGAGGCGGGATCGAGCAGCGTGAGCGCGAGCGAATCCTGCCAGAGGTCGCGCCAGCCGCGGCCGCCGCGGCCGTAATCGTGGTGCGGCAGGAAGGAACAGCCGTAGATGCGGCGCATCACCGGCTGGAGTCCGACCCAGCGGAGCCAGCCGGATCGTTCGGGGGACGAGAGATTCATGGCGACGGACGCGGTTGCGCGGGTCCAGTGGTCCTTCGTCGCCTGCAGGAGGGAATCGAAGGCCGAGAGCGTCATCCGGCGCGCGGCGATCTCCACGACCGCGTCGACGCCATCCGCGACGACGTAACCGGCGACGATCGAGAACGACTCGCCGGGCGCAAGCGAAACGGTCGAGAACCCGAGTCCGCCGAGGGCTTCGTAGCCTTCCGCGACGGTGCCGGGCCGATGGGGCGAGCGGGCGTCCCCGCGCGGGACGGCGGGATAGAAGAGGTCGCCCCCCTCGCCGGCGAACTCCTCGAGGATCGGCCAGCGGTCGGCGATCTCGGGATGGCGGTCGGAGACGGCGAACACGCCGTAGGCGGTCCGGTTCTCGAGATGGCCGCGTTCGTCGAAGGACAGCGTCGGTTCGTTGACCACGCCTCCCCTGAGGACGTGGACGCGGTTGAGCAGCGTCGTCACGTGGCGATGGTCGCGGATGTTGTCGGCGCTCCGCCCATAGAGCGGAAACGCCAGGACCGGGCGGACGGAGAGGGTCCGACCGCTCACGTTCGTGAAATGGATGCGGTGCAGTTCGACGGCTTCGGCGACGGACGGGACGAAGGAGACGACCGAGACCGAAAACGACGCGTTCGAGCGCGTGACGCTCTGGTAGAGCAGCCCGACCTCGAGTTCGACCTTGTCCGGATGAAGCCGCTGGCGGGGGGTGTTGCCGGTGGCGTTGTAGAGTTCGCCGTCGACGAGCAGGAAGACGTTGCGGCAGTTTTCCGGATCGTTCATCGTCTCCTGGGTCGCGGGGGCGATGGCGAAGCGGTTCTGGTCGACCTTGAGGTCGCCGCCGAGGCGCGGCGTGATCGCCGACATCATTCCGGATTCGTTGAAAAGCGGCAGATAGAGGTGGCTGATCCCGTCGGCTTCGGTGAGGGTGAAGCGGCCGTCCGGCTGAAGCGTGCTGAGATGTCTGGTCATGGAATTACCTCGGGTATGTAACCGTATACATGATGTTATTATACCATATGCGACGCATCCATGTAAACAGCATTCATGGAAAACAAAAACCGGACCGCGATCACCGCGGTCCGGTTCGGAAAGGTGCGTATCAGGCCTTGATGAACTGGTCGACGTCCATGACGAAGATCGTCGCGCCGCCGACCTGGACCTCGACGGGCGTCGAGGAAAAGATCCCGAATTCGCTTGAAATCGCGTTCGGAACCAGCTTGGTGCGGCGTTTCGACATCTCGCTGATGACCTGGACGCACTTGTCGACCTGGTCGTCCTGCACGCCGACGAGGATCGTCGTGTTGCCGCTCATGAGGAATCCGCCGGTGGTCGCCAGCTTCGTCACGAAAAAGCCTTCCTTGATGAGCGTCTTGATGACCTTGCTCGCATCTTCGTTCGAAACGATCGCCAATACCAGTTTCATAATGAGCACCGCCTTTTTGGAACATTCTATCACAAGAATCCCGAAAGATAAAGGCCATTCCCCAAAAATAGCGCGCAAATCCGGCGTTTATTTACATCGCAATCGCTCGTCGAATCGAAAAAACAACGCCTTATGGCGTTGTTTCGTCATCCGATCGAACCGGTCATCTCGAGCCTGATCAGCTGGTTGAGTTCGACGGCGTATTCCATCGGCAGCTCGCGCGCGAAGGGTTCGATGAATCCCATCACGATCATCTCGGTCGCCTGGGCTTCCGTCAGACCGCGGCTCATCAGGTAGAAGAGTTCGGCCTCGGAAACCTTCGAGACCGTCGCCTCGTGCTCGATCTGGCCGCGGAAGTTCTTCACGACGTTCGTCGGCAGCGTGTCCGAGGACGACTCCGCATCGAGGATGATGGTGTCGCATTCGACCTTGCTTCGGGCGTCGACGGCGCGCGGTCCCTGGGTCACGAGGCCGCGGTAGTTGACCTTTCCGCCCTTGGCCGCGATCGACTTGGAGACGATCGTGGAGGTCGTGTTCCGGCCGATGTGGATCATCTTCGCGCCGGTGTCCTGGTGCTGTCCCTTGCCGGCGAAGGCGATCGAGATCGTCGTCCCCTTGGCGTAGTCGCCCTTGAGGATGCAGGAGGGGTATTTCATGTTGAGACCCGAGCCGATGTTCCCGTCGATCCACTCCATGTGGCCGCGGGTTTCGACGACGGCACGCTTGGTGACGAGGTTGATGATGTTCGTCGACCAGTTCTGGACCGTCGAGTAGCGGCAGTACGCGTTCTCCATCACGAAGATCTCGACGACCGCCGCATGGAGCGAATCGGACGAATAGATCGGCGCGGTGCAGCCTTCGACGTAGTTGAGCGAGGCGCCCTCCTCGACGACGATCAGGGTCCGTTCGAACTGCCCCATCTTCTCGGAGTTGATGCGGAAGTACGACTGCAGCGGCTTCTCGATCCTCACGCCTTTCGGGAAGTAGATGAACGAGCCGCCGCTCCACACCGCGGTGTTGAGGGCGGCGTACTTGTTGTCGGTGAAGGGGACGGCTTTCCCGAAATACGCCTTGAGGATCTCCGGATACTCCCGGAGCGCGGAGTCGGTATCGAGGAAGATCACGCCCGCGTCCTGCAGCTCCTGGATCGTGCTGTGGTAGACGGCCTCGGATTCGAACTGGGTCGTCACCCCGGCGAGGTACTTCTGCTCGGCTTCGGGGATGCCGAGCTTGGAGAAGGTGTCCTTGATCGATTCGGGAACGTCCTTCCAGTCCTTCTCGACCTTCGCGGAGGACTTGATGTAGTAGACGATGTCGGAGAAGTCGATGCCCGAGAGGTCGGGCCCCCAGGTCGGGTTCGGCTTGCTCAGGAAGGCCTCGTAGGCCTTGAGGCGGGTCTCCGTCATCCACGCCGGTTCGCCCTTGATCGCGGAAATCGCGCGGACGACGTCGGCGGACAGGCCGCGTCCCGTCTGGTAGACGGTCTTCGCTTCCGTGGAAAAGCCGTATTTGTACTCGCCGACGACGCTCTCCGCGTCCGGCTTCCTGGCTTCCGCCATGGTCTCACCTAGTTTCTGTCGGTTATCGTCTTCAGGAACGCCTGCCAGGCGATCGAGGCGCATTTCACGCGCGCCGGAAACTGTCGCACGCCGGCGTAGACGGTCGCCTCTTCGAGGTCGACGGTCGGATCGAACGGCTTGTTCGAGACCATCGCGAGATAGTTCTCGGCGATCGTCTTCGATTCTTTCAGCGTCTTTCCGACCATGGTCTCGGTCAGGACCGAAGCCGACGAGCAGCAGATGCTGCAGCCGTGGCCCTCGTGCCGGCAATCCTTCACGACGTCGCCGTCGAAGAGGGTCTGGATCGTGATGTCGTCGCCGCACGAGGGGTTCTTGATGTGGACGGTGACGTAGCCGGGGTCCTGCGAGAGCCCCTTGTTGCGGGGATTCTTGTAGTGTTCGAGGATGACCTCGCGGTACAGGTTGTCGAGTTCGGCCATGGCGTCCTCCTAGAAGCCGACACCCTTGAAGAAGGCGACGGCTTCCCGTGCCGTCTCGACCAGGCGGTCGCAGTCGGCGTACGAATTGTAGAGATAGAACGAAGCGCGCAGGCACGCTTCGATGCCGAGCGCCCTGATCAGGAGCTGCGCGCAGTGGTGCCCGGCGCGCAGCGAGACGTTCTTCTCCGCGAAGAAGGTCGCCGCGTCGTGGGGATGGACGCCTTCGACGTTGAAGGCGATCGTGCCGGTGTCGGCGGTCGGATTGTAGATGACGATGCCCGGAATCTTCTTGAGCTGCGTGTAGGCGTAGCGGCGGATCCGAACGACGTGGTCCTCGATCGTCGGAATCCCAATCGACCGGATCAGGTCGACGGCGGCGCCGAGCCCGATCGCAGATGCGATCGGCATCGTCCCCGATTCGAACTTGTAGGGCGCGTCCTTCCAGGTCGAACGGTCCTTCGCGACGTCGTCGATCATCTCGCCGCCGTATTCGATCGGCTCCATGCCGGCGAGCAGGGCGGACTTCCCGTAGAGCACGCCGATGCCGGTCGGGCCGAGCATCTTGTGTCCGGAGAAGGCGAGGAAATCGACGTCGAGCGCCTTCACGTCGATCGTCAGGTGCTGGACCGCCTGGGCGGCGTCGGCGACGACGACGGCCCCGACGGAACGGGCGATGGGGACGATCTCGCAAAGCGGCGTGACGTATCCCATCACGTTGGAGACGTAGGTGAGGGCGACCACCCGGGTCCGTTTTGTCAGTACCGAACGGAAGGCGTCGACGGTGATCCGCTTCTCGGCGTCGAGCGGCACGAAGACGAGTTTCGCGCCCGTCTTCGCGGCGACCGCCTGCCATGGCAGAAACGAGGAGTGGTGTTCCAGTTCGGAGACGATGATCTCGTCGCCCGCCTGGAGTCGGGCAAGGCCGAAGGAAGTCGCGACGAGATTGAGCGCGGCGGTCGCGCCGCGCAGGAAGACGATTTCGGATTCGTCCGCACCGATGAAGGCCGCGACCTTCGCCCGGGCTTCCTCGTAGAGCATCGTCGCCTCGTAGCTCGACTTGTACATCCCGCGATGGATGTTCACCGACAGGTCGTTGTAGTAGTGGTCGACGGCGGCGATCACGGAACGCGGCTTCAGCGAAGACGCGGCGCTGTCGAGGAACGCCTCGTCCTTTCCGGACAGCTGCGGAAACAGTTCGCGCCAGGGATTCCTTTCCATCAGATGTCACCTCCGAGTTTCGTGGAGAGCATTTTCTCGACGTTCCGGCGGATCGACGGATCGTCGATCTTCGCGACGAAGGGCGCGACGTAGCCGGAAACGACGAGCCGCTTCGCGGTCGTTTCGTCGAGTCCCCTCGACGTGAGGTAGTAGAGTTCGTCGGCGTTCACGCGGCCGATCGCGCAGCCGTGTCCCGCCTGGACGTCGAATTCGTCGATGAGCAGTTTCGGCGAGACTTCGATCACGGCCTTCTCGCCGAGAAGGACGCCGCGGTTGGACTGCTTGCAGTCGGATCCGGCGTTCCCCTTTCCGATCGCGCCGGTCACGTCGAACCCGATCGTCGCCGAACCGGCGGCCACGAGCGAATTCACGATCGACGAAGTCGTCGATCGGGCGAGATGGCGGACGTCTTGGACGGCCGCGAGCCGATCGTCCGCAGTGAGGACCGCGAGCGTCTCGGCGCGAAACGCGCCAAGGGCTCCGGAAATGACCGCATGGTCGGCGACGGTCGTGGTTCCGCCGTTCAGGAGGAAGGTGGAGAGGTCGAGGCTGGCTGCTTCGCCGATCGCATACCGCCGATCGAAGGAGGCGTTGCGCGTCGATCCCAGGATGAAGCACGAGAGGGTCGCTTCCGCGCCGTCTTCGACGTCGACGGAGACGTGCCACCGCGACGTATCGGCGGATGACAGGTAGAGCAGGACCTTGGCGGGATGGGCGGCCCGGAACCGAAGCACGATCCGTTCGCCGGAACCGGTCATGACGAGGGTCGCCGGAGCGGACTGGGGCATCGTGCCGAAGATGAACCGAAGGCCGCGGTCGGATGCGGTCATCGTGCCGGTCGACAGCCGGTCGTCGCGCTTGCGCGGACCGATCACGGCGATGTCGGACCGATCGCGGAACGTGGTCGGAATCCTCATGGCCGTGCGGTCACTTTCCGAACGCGTGGGTCGCGCAGGTGCCGAGCGACGCCGGTTTCCTGCGATCCTCGAACTCGTCGATGCCGAGTTCGACCTTGAGCCAGTCGTATCCTTCGGCGTCGATCTTGCGGATCAGCTCGCGGCCGCCGGTCTTGACGATCCGCCCCCTGATCATGATGTGGACGAAATCGGGAACAATGTAGTCGAGCAATCGCTCGTAGTGGGTGATGAGGACCATCCCGAGGTCGGGCGACTTCATTGCCGTGACGGCTTCGCCGACGATCCGGAGGGCGTCGACGTCGAGGCCGGAGTCGATCTCGTCGAGGAAGGCGATCTTCGGCTTCAGAAGCTGCATCTGGAGGATCTCGTTGCGCTTCTTCTCGCCGCCGCTGAATCCTTCGTTCAGATAGCGGTGGGCGAGACCGGATCCCATCTTCAGCTTCGCCGCGGCGTCTTCGAACTCGAGGATGAACTTTCCGACCCGGAGCTTCCGGTCGGCCGGCATGCGCGTCTGCACCGCCGTCTTGATGAAATCGAAGTTCGTGACGCCGGGAACCTCGACCGGATTCTGCATCGCGAGGAAGATTCCGGCGCGGGCGCGCTCGTCGACCGCCATCGCGGTCACGTCGAGGTCGTCGAGCGTGATCCGTCCGGATTCGACCGTATATTTGGGATGCCCCATCACCGCTGACGCGAGGGTCGACTTGCCGGTTCCGTTCGGCCCCATGATGGCGTGCGTCTCGCCGCCCCTGACGACCAGGTCGATGTCGTTCAGGATCATCGTCCCCTCGACGGAGACGTTCAGTTTTTCGATCGTGAGTTTGCTCATGATATCCCTCCGAACCACCCCATATTTTACCGTATCCAGGAAACAAATGCAAAGATAGTCGCCTTTTATCGAAAGAAAAGGGAATCGGCGGCCGATTCCCTCATTTCTCGATGATTTCGCTTCCCAGGATCTCAGGACTCCTGACGTGCTTGATCGAGGTCAGGTCGAGCAGTTTCCGGATCACCGTCAGGAACACGAAGGAGAAGACCGACAGCACGATTCCGAGGGCGTAGGCCCCCATGCCGAAACAGAGGCCGATCATCGCTCCGAGCCAGAGGGTCGCCGCGGTGGTGAGGCCGTAGATGCCGTTGGAGGTCTTCAGGATCGTTCCGGCCCCGAGGAACCCGACGCCGACGACGACCTGCGCGATGACGCGCTGGCGCTCGAGGTTGACGACGATGTCGCCCGCATAGGCCAGATCGAGAGCCTGATGGTAGAGATATTCCTGCAGGATCGCGATGCCGCAGGCGCCGAACGCCACCATCAGGTGGGTCGTCACGCCGGCGATCTTGTGGCGCATCTGCCGCTCGATGCCGATCAGGCCGACGAAGAGCGCCGTCAGTCCGATCCGAAGCGCCATCTCGCCGATCGACGGATCGGTTTCGAGCCATTGGATTGCCATGAAATGAACCATGATATCACCTTTCAAGAGCGCTTCCGTTCGTTTCGGAAAGCGCTTTACATCTATAGGATTCATATTATAACAGAATGAAAAAGCATTTACAATATGTATCTCGCAGTTGGGAAAGCAAAAAAGGCATGGACCGAAGTCCGATGCCTTGAATGCGTTTCCTGAAGCCTGATCGCCTTAGCGCGGGATGAATTCCGAGATCTCGAAGTTGTCGAACGTCAGGGTCGCGAGCCCGTAAAGGCCGAGGCAGGCGGTGAGCTTGAAGTTCTCTTCGTAGGCGATGTAGTAGACGGTGACGTGGTTGTCGCCGACTTCGAGGGTGACCGGGATGGCGACGTTGCCGGCGTTGCCGTCGGTCGTCATTTCCATCGAGAAGGTGCCCGCGACGTCCGCGTTCACGTCGAACTCGACCTTGTAGATGTGGCCGGGCTTGACGTTGAGGAGTTCGTCCGTCGGACGATACTGGAACTGGATGTACCAGACTTCGCCGCCGGTGCCGAGGGTCTCGACTTCGACCGCGCCGTCGACGACCGTGAAGGTCGCGTCGATCTGGACCGAAGCCCAGGACTGGTCGACGGTCGTCCAGCTGGCCCAG
>Ga0265297_10002341_pt1 | contig 39121 bp, 31 predicted proteins | sample Munlanlwell13791_FD_192502 | JGI IMG/M metagenome (GOLD analysis project Ga0265297, IMG submission 192502) | Leachate microbial communities from a municipal landfill in Southern Ontario, Canada - Leachate well 137-91 | ecosystem: Engineered > Solid waste > Landfill > Unclassified | place...
GTGCTTTCGTGCCTATGGCTTCCATGCTGTCCTCCTTGCCTTGGCCGGCATAGGAGATTTCGGCTGGAAGCCATTTTATTTGAAGCGGTTAACATCATTCGTCACCTAAAATTTGCAGAACTCAAGTCAAAATATTGTCCCTTAAAAGCCGGTTGGCTGACAACGCCCGGTATTTCACGCCGCGCAGCGCGAGCGGGATCAGAAATACAATGATCACCGCGTTGAAAATGACGGCGGAAAGGACTGCGCTTGCGGGGGTCGCGAGATGCATAATATTCAGTCCGGAAAGCGCGGGATAAGTTCCAACGAACGCCGCGGGAATGATCGCGAAATATTTGGAAACGTCATTAGCGATACTGAAAGTGGTGAGAGAACCCCGTGTCATGAGAAGCTGTTTTCCGATCTCCACAATCTCAATGAGTTTGGTAGGATTAGAATCAAGGTCTACCATGTTTCCGGCTTCCTTGGCAGCCTGAGTCCCCGTGTTCATGGCAACGGCCACATCCGCTTGTGCAAGAGCAGGGGCATCGTTTGTTCCGTCTCCGGTCATGGCCACCAGACGTCCTCCGGACTGCATGTCTCGTATCAATTTCAGTTTGGTCTCAGGGGTCGCTTGCGCGAGGAAATCATCCATACCTGCTTCCGCCGCAATCGCGGCGGCGGTTAGTGGATTATCTCCCGTGATCATCACAGTTTTGATCCCCATCCGCCGGAGTTCCATAAACCGTTCTTTGATGCCACCTTTCACGATATCTTTTAACTGGATCACGCCAAGCACATGACTGTGTTCAGCCACCACGAGAGGCGTTCCTCCGCCTTTTGAGATCGAATCGATGTTAGCGCGCAGATCATGGGGAAATGCTCCGCCCAATTTCTGAACATAGGCCTCGATCGCGTCCGCGGAGCCTTTCCGGATCTCGCGTCCGTCACCGAGATCCACGCCGCTCATGCGCGTTTGCGCTGTGAAAGGAATAAAGCGAGCTCCTATTTCGTGGATCCTGCGTTCTCTAATGCCGTACTTTTCTTTTGCAAGGACCACAATGCTCCGGCCTTCCGGTGTTTCATCGGAAAGAGAAGCGAGCTGTGCGGCATCAGCCAGTTTTTCCTTGGTGACACCTTCGGCCGGGATGAATGCCACGGCTTGGCGGTTTCCGAGCGTAATAGTTCCGGTTTTATCAAGGAGCAGCACATCCACATCGCCTGTCGCCTCAACAGCGCGTCCGGACATGGCGATGACATTTGCCTGGATCATCCGGTCCATGCCCGCGATCCCAATGGCGGGAAGAAGTCCGCCGATGGTTGTGGGGATAAGACAGACCAGAAGAGCCACCAATACTGTGACCGTGATCACGGTTCCGTGGCCCGCGGAAGCAACACTGTAGATTGAAAAGGGGAGAAGCGTGACGGTCGCTAAAAGGAAAATGAGCGTAAAACCGGCCAGCAGGATACAAAGGGCGAGCTCATTCGGTGTTTTCTGCCGTTTCGCGCCTTCGACCATGGCGATCATCCGGTCCAGAAATGTTTCTCCCGGATTTGAAGTGATACGCACGATCAGCCAATCCGAGAGAACACGCGTCCCGCCGGTTACAGCGCTTCTGTCGCCGCCGCTTTCACGAATAACGGGGGCGCTTTCCCCGGTGATCGCACTTTCATCAACAGAAGCCACACCTTCGATCACTTCTCCATCCATCGGGATAAAATCCCCGGCTTCTACCAGGACAACATCTTCTTTTTGGATCGCTGTCGCGGAGATGGTTTCATATTTGGCGCCATATTGTGGCTTGGAAAGTTTTTTTGCCGGCGTATCTTTCCGTGCTTTTTTAAGACTTGCCGCCTGCGCTTTCCCGCGTCCTTCCGCCATGGCAGTCGAGAAGTTCGCAAAGATAAGCGTGAACCATAGCCAAAGTGCGATGGCCAGAATAAAACCGGCAGGCGCTTCTCCTTTTCCGGCCAAAGCCTGGAAATAAAGCCCGGTGGTCAAGATGCTTCCGATCAATACGACGAACATCACGGGGTTTTTAACCTGTTCCCGGGGGTCGAGTTTTTTGAAAGAATCAAAGACCGCCGGCCAGACGATCTTGGGATCGAATAAGGAGTGTGTTTTATGTTTGTGGGTTGTGTTCATGCAACGCCCCTTTGTCCGGCAAGCATCAGGTGTTCAATGATAGGACCGAGGGCGAGTGCCGGAAAAAATGTCAAAGCACCAACCATAAGAATAACCGCGACCAGAAACAGGATAAAAAGAGGCGTATGGGTCGGAAGAGTTCCTGAACTTGCGGGGACGATCTTCTTTTTTGCCAAAGAACCTGCGATCGCCAGCGTCGGGATCGCGAGCCAGTACCTTGAGAAAAACATGGCCAGTCCCAGGGCGATGTTGTAGAAAAGATTATTGACCGATAGTCCGGCAAAAGCACTGCCGTTATTATTCCCGGCCGAAGAAAAAGCATAAAGCACTTCACTAAATCCGTGCGGCCCGGAGTTGAAGATTGCTCCTTTTCCGGGCGGGACTACGACCGCAACGGCAGTTCCCATCAGAACCACAATCGTCGGGATCAGAATAATGATTGAAGCCATTTTCATCTCGTAGGACTCGATCTTTTTCCCGAGATATTCCGGCGTGCGACCCACCATAAGTCCTGCGACAAAAACAGCAACAATAACGAACGCGATCATGCCATAAAGTCCTGATCCGACACCCCCGAAAACGACTTCGCCAAGTTGTATAAGCCACATGGGGGCCAATCCTCCGATGGGCATGAAGGAATCGTGCATGGAGTTGACAGAACCGTTTGAAGCGGCGGTTGTTGCAGTAGCCCAGATCGCGGAATTCACGATCCCGAAACGCGCCTCTTTGCCTTCCATATTGCCGCCCGGCTGGAGAACTGTTGCTGATTGATGGATACCAAATTTTGCGAGAAGGGGATTGCCGGCCTGTTCGGTATGCACGCAGACTAAAAGACAGGGAATAAAGATGATCAGCATGGCAACGAGCAAGGCCCAGCCCTGCCGTTTGTCATGAACCATCAAACCGAAGGTGTAGCACAATGCAGCAGGAATTATAAGAATAGCGAGCGCTTCCAGAAAATTGGAAAGAGGCGTCGGATTTTCAAACGGATGGGCGGAATTAACATTAAAGAAGCCGCCGCCGTTAGTCCCAAGTTGTTTGATAGCTATTTGAGAAGCTGCAGGCCCAAGCGCCAGCTCTTGTTCCGTGACGGACTTGCCGTTTAAGTCCTGGATTTCCTGAAGAAGAGGGACTTTTTGGGTTGGCTCGAATGTTTGAACAACCCCTTGAGAAACTAGAACGATGGAAAGAACAAAGGCGAGCGGCAAAAGGATATAAAGTATGGATCGCGTAAGGTCGACCCAGAAATTCCCGATCGTTTGAACCTGTTTTCGGATAAAGCCGCGGATCAAGGCAACCAGAACAGCCATTCCCGTTGCGGCGGAGACGAAATTCTGCACGGTCAAAGCCAGCATCTGCGTCAAATAACTCAGCGTGGTCTCGCCGCCATAACTTTGCCAGTTCGTATTTGTCGCAAAACTGACCGCTGTATTAAAAGCCAAATCTGCCGGGACAGCCGGCACGTGCATTGGATTAAGAGGAAGGGCGGCCTGGAAACGCTGGATCGCATAAACCGCAACAATCCCTAAAATATTGAAAAGCATCATCGCGACAGCATAAGTTTTCCAGCTCATTTCATCTTCCGGTTTGATGCCGCAAAGTTTATAGAACCAGGACTCCAGCGGCTTGAACCATTGGTTGAGTCCGGCCGGCCGTCCTTCATAAATGCGGGCCATATAAATACCGAGGGGTTTGACGCACAGGAGAAGAACCCCCAGGTAAACAGAGCACTGGATAAGATTATTTGCGTTCATGAAAATATCTCCGGTTTCAAAAGAGCGACCAGGAGATAAATAAAAAGTGCTACCGCGACGATCCCGCCTATCCAATAAATAAGTATCATACGGAACCTCTTTCTACAGTCGGTCGATCAAGCTGATCAGCAAAAAGGTTATTCCAATAAGTCCTGCGAGAATCAAAACGACAGAGATATCCATAGCTGAACTTTCAGTGATTAGAGAAGGAGGGATAAAAGGGAAAGAACTTTATGGACAGAATTTCATAACACATAAAAGACCTCTCTTTCGCCTACGGGGTTAGCTGACGGGCTAAGGTCGAGGATCAGACCTCTTACCGCCTGGTTTCAGGCAGGTAATTCGCCCCTTATGGTTAGTGGGTCCCCCGTTCCGCAATGTGGCCGCGGACTCGGCATACAAGCGCGGTACTATCCTGACTTTTATTTTTTTTCTCTTAAGGTAGTCAGGATTGCCCCATCCCGCCTTTGTGGCGGCGGGATGATGAGAATCGGGACTATACGCTTTTTTTGAGGGAAATCAATTTCTTTTGCAGCCGACGCAGTGCGCAAAAGGATCGAGAGAATGCGTTGAGCGAACAGATTTTTTTCTGTATCTGCAGTCAATTGCGCGTATAATGACGCCCTACTTTCTTCAAACCTCAGAGCAACAATAATCCAGAAATGATCATTATGATCGTTACGAAGGCGGTTTTAAGAAGAGATGGCGTTATTCTTTTATGCTCAAATTCTGCTCCATGTTTTGGGAGGGATCGCAGGTTTTCTTTTTGAACAACACGGAGAAAAAGCGAATCGCGCGACGCATGGTTTAGCTGTTCTGGCGGGCGCGGCGGGCGTTCTCTTTTCGCTCGGCATCCTTCTCACGGGGAAATCCTGGGCTTTGGAATTGCAGGGAAGTTTTCCGGTGGGTGTTTTACGGTTCGCGGCGAACCCCTTTTCAGCTTTCTTCCTCCTGATCATTTCTTTCCTTTCCCTGGCCGCTTCCATTTTTGCCATCGGTTATACCCGGGAGTTTCAAGGCAGGAAAAACATCGCGCTCCTGGGGTTCTTCTACCATTTTTTCATACTGGCCATGCTGTTCGTGGTGACGGTACAGAACGCCTTTTATTTTCTGTTTTTTTGGGAACTTATGTCCCTCGCTTCCTATTTTCTCGTGATTTTCGAACATGAAAGACCCGAAGCGCGTTCGGCCGGCACGCTTTACCTCATCATGACGCACGTGGGGACCGCTTTTATTACCGCCGCATTTTTACTCCTTTTTATCCATACCGGCTCTTTTTCATTCGACGCGTTCAGGGCTGCCGCCGGCACGTTTTCTCCGGTCCTTAAAAATGTTATTTTTTTCGCGGCATTCATCGGATTCGGGACCAAGGCCGGCGTGATCCCGCTCCACATCTGGTTGCCTCAGGCCCATCCTCAAGCGCCGAGCCATGTCTCGGCCCTTATGTCGGGCGTCATGATCAAAACGGCTGTCTACGGCCTGCTTTTGTTTCTTTTTAATTTTTTAGGAGAAGCGCCCGGTTGGTGGGGACATGTGATCCTGGCGGTTGCCATTCTTTCCACGCTCCTCGGCATTCTTTACGCGTTGATGGAAAACGACCTGAAAAGACTGCTCGCCTTTTCCAGCATTGAAAATATCGGGATCATTCTTCTGGGTGTCGGAATGGCGCTTGTTTTCAAAACACTTCACCAGCCTCTTTATGCGGGTTTTGCCCTCATCGCGGCCCTTTATCATGTGATCAACCACGCGGTGTTCAAAGGCCTTCTTTTCCTTGGCGCGGGCTCTGTTCTTTCCGGAACCCATACGCGGAACATCGAACACCTTGGCGGGTTGATCCGGAAGATGCCCTGGACTGCCGCCTATTTTCTGACCGGCGCCATGGCGATCTCCGCGCTCCCGCCGCTTAATGGTTTTGTCAGTGAATGGCTGATTTTTATCGCGCTTCTTTTAGGGTTTGAGGGCGTAGGGGTAGGCCGACATTTCTTTTCACCGATCCTTGCCTCGCTTCTCGGGCTTGCGGGCGCTTTGGCCGCCACTTGTTTTGTGAAGGCTTTCGGCATTGCTTTTTTAGGAAAAGCCCGTTCCCGGCACGCGGCCGAGGCACATGAAGTGAGCGGATCCATGAAATCAGGCATGGGGATCCTTGCGGTGGGTTGTTTGGGATTGTCCCTTGCGGCTCCATGGGTTCTCAAAGTTCTCGGGACAGTTTCCCAGGCACTTTCCGGCGCCGATATTCCGATGGGAGCCCTGACCCAGAAATTATTTTTAATATCTCCGTCAGAATCAAGCCGATTTTCCCCGTTTCTCATTGCCATGATCCTGCTGGGGTTTTTGGCCGGAACAGCGGTCCTTCTCAGAATGGTTCTTGGGAAAAAACTTGTCCGTGTGGGTCCTAGCTGGGATTGCGGTATGCCGGGGCTCGAGCCTCGAATGCAATATACGTCTACAGGTTATTCAAAACCCCTGCGCCGGATCTTTTCTTTCCTTTACCAGCCGACGCGCCGCGTGGAGCTGGAAGATGAAGGCCATGAAATGCTCCGGACTGCCCAGCGGTTTGAGTCAAAAATCACGCACCCTGTCGACGAATGGGTTTACCGGCCTTTGGCGAACCTGGTCGCGGTGTTTTCCAGAAAGGCAAAACGGATCCAGACCGGTCACATTCAGCTTTATTTAAGCTACATTTTCATTACGTTGATCCTCCTCCTTCTTTTTCTGGGAGGGCGTTCCTCATGACCACACTCCTTCTGTCGCTTTTTCAGTTCCTGCTTCTGATCGTACTGGCGCCTGCGGTCAACTGGTTCATCAGAAAAATGAAAGCCGCTTCCCAGAACCGCGTGGGGCCGGGGCTCGGGCAGGTTTATTCGGACCTTTGGAAGTTGTTCCGCAAGGACATGGTGATCTCGGAAACAGCATCCTGGATATTTCATGCGATGCCGTTTGTTTTTTTCGCGGGAGTCCTTGCGGCGGCTTCGATGGTTCCCGTCCTGTGGGCACATTCTCTTTTTGGTTTTGTGGGCGATGTGATCCTTTTTGTTTACCTTCTGGCCGTGGGCCGTTTTTTCATGGCGCTCGCGGCCCTGGACACCGGCACGACCTTTGGCGGCATGGGTTCAAGCCGGGAAATGACGCTTTCTTCGCTTGCGGAACCGGCACTTCTTCTTTCTTTTTTTGCCCTGGGTTTTCACGCAAGAGTCTTGTCGCTGGAAGGAATAACCGTGCATTTTTCGGCCGTATCGCCGATGCAGGTGTTGTTTTTTACCAGTCTGGCGTTCGGAGCGCTTCTTATTGTGACCCTTGCCGAAAGCGGGAGAATTCCGGTGGACAATCCGTCCACCCATTTGGAACTGACTATGATCCATGAAGCGATGATTCTGGAATATTCGGGAAGACATTTGGCCCTCATCGAATGGGGCCATCAGATCAAGCAACTGGTTTTCCTGACCCTCCTGGCCGATTTTTTCTTCCCGTGGGGGATTGCGGGGAGCGGGAACCTTCCGGCCCTGGGATTGTCACTGGCCCTTTATCTCATAAAGGTTTTTTCCCTGGCATTTGTAATAGGATGGATCGAGATCCATTCCGCAAAACTGCGTCTTTTCAGGGCCCCGGACCTGCTGGCGGTCGCCTTTGTCCTGGCGATCCTTTCTCTTTTGGGACAATTGATCATCGGGAGTGGAGCATGAATCCGGAACTCGCGCCCTCTCTGATCCACTTTTTTGGGATGATGCTCCTGATCGCCTCGTTCTGGATCCTTGCCTCTCCCCAGATCGGGACGTGCATCCGCGCCTATGCAACGCATTCTTTCCTGCTCGCGCTTATCACGGCGGTGATCGCGGTCACGAACCATATCGAGCATTTGCTGATCCCTGCGCTTTTGACGCTTGTCCTGAAAACAATCGTGATCCCGCATGTTTTTTTCCGGATTATCCGGCGGCTCGGTATCCGTAAAGAGGTCGAAAGTTATATCAACATTCCTTTTTCGCTTCTCCTGGCCGTGTTGCTTGTGTTCGTTTCATTCTATGTCACAGGGGACGGCAAGATCCTGAAACCGGTCGCATTCAGTGAGTTCATCCCGCTTGCCATTTCGACTGTTTTTTTCGGTATGTTGATGATGACGACCCGGAAAAAAGCGATCAACCAGGTCCTCGGCCTGCTGCTTATCGAAAACGGTCTTTTTTTGATGGCGGTCACCATGACCTTTGGCATGCCGCTTTTGGTCGAGATGGGGATCTTTTTCGACGTGCTGGTTGCCGTGATGATCATGGGGCTTTTTGTTTTCAAGATCCGCGATGCTTTTGAAAGTATCGATGCGGATGACATGACCGTTTTGAAAGGATAAAACAATGACGATCGACAGGGTGCTTTGGATGCCCCTTATTTTTGCGTTTCTTTGTCTGACCCCTTGCCCCAAGAGGATGACGCGCCTGACATTTACAACTGGCGCCATTCTTTCCGCAATCGGAGCATGGCTTTTTGTTTTTCAGACCCCCTGGGCACCCTGTGTGTTCGCTTTTGGCGGAAATCTCATGATGGATTCGCTATCTGCGGTCTTTGTGCTCCTGATCGTGACCGTGGGAGTGCTTTCGGCGCTTTATGCGAACGGCTATCTTTTCAGGGAAAGTGACTCCGGCATTTCCCCCTTAAGACTCCGCCGCTACGCTTTCTTTTTTCATCTTTTTCTTTTTACCATGCTTTTGACCGTTCTTTCCAATAACCTCGGGGTGATGTGGATCGCGATCGAAGGGACCACGCTGGCGTCGGCCTTCCTGGTCAATGTGGATGACAAGAAAAGTTCGATCGAGGCAGCGTGGAAATACCTGATTCTTTGCAGCGTCGGCATCGCGCTTGCGCTTTTCGGGATCATCCTGGTTTATTACTCGGCGATCGCTCAGGCGGCAGCGGGCGAGGGCGGTCTTTTACTGAATTGGACCTTCCTTCTGAGCCATGCCAAACAATTGGATTCGCAAGTTCTCCGGCTTGCCTTTATCTTCATCCTCGTAGGTTACGGTACCAAGGCAGGTCTTGCGCCGTTCCATTCCTGGCTTCCGGACGCACACAGTCAGGCCCCGGCTCCCGTGAGCGCGCTTCTTTCAGGAGTGCTTTTAAGCTGCGCGACTTTGGGGATCCTGAGGTTCCATATCCTGACCACGGCCGCAACCGGCTCCGCGTTCTCGGGAACGCTCCTTATTTTATTCGGAGTGTTTTCTGTCGCCGTCGCAACGCCTTTTATTCTGGAACAAAAAGATTATAAACGCCTTCTGGCTTATTCCAGCGTGGAGCACATGGGGCTCGCGGCCGCGGGTCTTGGTTTCGGCGGCGCGCTCGGGATCTACGGAGCACTCCTTCATATTGTGAACCACGCGTTCACCAAATCCCTGCTTTTTTTCAGTTCCGGGCATCTGCTCCATCTTTTTCAGACCAAGGAGATCGGCAAAGTCAAAGGGATCTTCCGGAAAAATCCGTTTCTGGGCATCGTTTTCTTTTTAGGCGCCCTGGCCATTGCCGGGATGCCGCCGTTCAGCATTTTTGTCAGCGAATTTCTTGTTCTAAGCGCGGGATTTCTGGCCGGGAAATTCGTTCCGTGCGCGCTTCTCCTGATCTTGCTGGCGCTTGTCTTCGTCGGTTTTCTGAGGCACGCAAATCAGATGACTTTTGGCGTTCCCGAGGGGCCTCCGGCCGCTGAAAAAAATTTCCTGATGGACGGTGTTCTCGGCATCGGTCTGATCGTGATCTTCGTGATGGGTTTTTATATTCCAAGTCCGTTCCAGCGGCTGCTTCTGGAAGCAGGCCGCGTGGCCGGGGGAGCCGTCCTATGAAGCCGGTTTTTCAAAGACTAAAAGAAAAATTCGGTAATGCGATCCTGGAAGTTTCAGAGGGGTCGGCGAAAGAGTGGCATGTCCTCGCGGCACGAGATTCGATCCTGAGGATCGCCGAATGCCTCATCGAGGTCTTCGGAATGCGGTTTCTCTTTCTTTCCGGTTCCGATACGAGAAAAGAAAACAAATCTTTTACTCTCCATTATGTTTTTTCCTATGCCCACCAGGACCAGTTTTTGGTTGTTCAAACGAGGATTGAAGAGAAAAACCCTCATTTTCCGTCTTTGGCTCATTTTCTACCGCAGGCCAACTGGCATGAGCGGGAGATCCAGGATCTTTTGGGACTGGTGGCGGCAGGACATCCGGATCCCAGGCGTCTTGTTCTTCACGAAGACTGGCCCCAAGGGCTTTTTCCGTTGAGAAAAGATTTTGGATCTCCCAAGAAGATCCCCAGGACCGCGGGTCATTATGCTTTTGAACGCGTCGAAGGGGAGGGGATCTTCGAGATCCCCGTAGGTCCCGTTCATGCGGGGACCATTGAGCCCGGGCACTTCCGTTTTTCAGCCGCCGGAGAAAGTATCCTCAAACTTGAGATCCGTCATTTCTACACGCACAAGGGGACCGAAAAATCAGGAGAGGGAAAGGCCCCGGAGCATCTTCTCTGTCTTGCCGAAAGAATCTCGGGAGATAATTCTTTGGCTCACGCGGTGGCTTGCGTCCAGGCGCTGGAGAATCTGGGACAGATCGAGGTTCCGCCTCGCGCCCAGTTTCTCAGGGTTGTTTTTCTTGAAATGGAGCGTCTTCATAATCACATGAGCGATATCGCGGGGATCGCCCTGGATGTCGCGTTCGGTTTTGGCGCGAGCCAGCTGATGCGGGTCAAGGAGACTCTTTTGAGGCTGAATGAACAATTGACCGGGACGCGTCTCCTGCGATCTGTGGTCATTTTGGGTGGTGTTCGCCAAGACATCTCCGAGGCCAGAAGAGAATGGCTTATCAAGGAGATCAAAAAGATCAAGGATGATTTTGATAAAACGATCCAGATCCTCTGGCAGGTCGATTCCCTGATGGATCGGATCGAAACAACCGGTACGATCAGGAAAGAAGTGGCCGAGGTTCTGGGCGGTGTCGGGCCGGTGGCAAGGGCTTCCGGGATTGACCGCGACCTCCGGCGGGACCATCCTTACGCGGCATATAAAGATCTCTTTTTCAGGGTTCCGGTTTTCACGGAGGGGGATGTCGAAAGCCGCATGAAAGTGAGGGTCCAGGAGGTCTATGAATCCTTCAAATTGATCTACGACGCTCTCCACGCCATGCCGCAAGGGCCCTTGTGCGGCGCGGTAAAGCCGCTCGCATCGTCCCAAAGCGCGCTGGGCTATGCGGAGGCCTCACGAGGCGAATGTTTTCATTGGATTTCCACAGACGGCCGGGGGAAGATTTCCCGCTGGAAGATCCAGTCGCCTTCGTTCAGTAATTGGCCTTTGATCGAGTATGCCGTGCTTGAGAATATCGTTCCCGATTTCCCGCTCATTAACAAGAGTATGAATCTGTCTTATTCCGGGAACGATCGGTAGGTCGTAAATAAAAGGAGTCGAACGTGTTCAGAATACTTAAAAAAAACATGAAAACGGGAAAGGTCACCCTTCCGTACGCGGAGCTTACGGCGAAAGTACCGGAAGGATTCCTCGGCGCGCCCGAGATTGATCCTGCGAAATGCACAGGCTGCGGCCAATGCGTCACTGCTTGTCCGGCCGGGGCCTTGACGGTCAAGGACTCCCAATCCGGAAACAAGCGTTCTTTTTGTCTTTTTTACGGCAGCTGTATTTTTTGCGGTCTTTGCGGTCAGGCCTGTCCTCATCAGGCGATTTCTTTCAACGGAAAATTCAAACTTGCTTCCCGGACAAAAAAAGAATTGAACCGGGAGTTATTTTTCCCCTTGCCGGAATGCCGGAAGGATGCGGCCTTCATCTCAGACGGCGCACTTCCATCCGAAGAAAAAACAGGCAATGAGCAAGGTTTCACGCAAGGTAATTTTACGGACCGGATCTTGACGGAAGAAACGGGTTTGAAGTTAAGGGCCAGGATCAAAGACCTTTTCGGACGATCGCTTCATATCCGGGAAGTCGACGCGGGTTCCTGCAATGGCTGCGAAGTGGAGATCGTGAATCTTTCCAATCCTGTTTATGACGTGGAGCGGTTCGGCATTCATTTCGTCGCTTCGCCGAGGCACGCCGATATGCTTCTTGTGACAGGTCCGGTTACGCGTCAGATGGAGCTTGCGCTTGTGAAGACCTATGGAGCAACACCTTCTCCCAAGCTTGTTGTGGCTTGTGGAAGTTGCGCGATTAGCGGCGGGATCTTTGAAAGGAATTATGCGGTGACCGGAGGTATTGATCGTTCCGTCCCGGTCGATGTTTATATTCCCGGTTGTCCTCCCAGGCCGGAGGCCATTCTCCACGGAATTTTCCTCGCTTTGGACAAAATACCCGCCGTAAAGAAAGATTAGCCCGTTTCTTCCCAGATGTCGCCGCGGCGGCCGACCTTGATGACGGTTTCGACCTTGATCTTAAGGACAATGAATTTCCTGGCCATATCAAGTTCGTAAGTCCCGCGTTTTTTGCCTGTCCGGACCGCTTCCACGACGCGGTTTACCGAAAGTTCCATAAGTTTCCTGTCCCATTCCTTTAGAAATGCGTTGAACAAGCGCCCTTTTTCAATGAGCGCGGCCGTTCCGTTCAATCGATAGGCTTCAAGACTGTCCAGGTCCATGAAAGAAACAGAGCAGCGCGGGTTTTCTTTAAGATTCTCGACCGTTTTCCCGACCACGTAATCGATCAAATAAATAAAGTCCCCTTTGGCCCGAAAAAAGAATTTTGGTACAGAGTTCGGATTTCCGTCTCGGTCCACCGTCGCTATGGAGACAAACTCACGTTTTTCCAGAAGCTGATGTGCTTTTTCTGTGATCTTGGCCATGCCAATCCCCCTTGTGAAATTATACTTCAAGTAATAAGCAAAAGGCGTGCCAATTGCAGTACGGCGGAAGGCGTACGGCGTCATCGCACATTATTTTTTGCTCCGTACCCCGTACACCTTATGCTATACGTACGGCCTTATAAGTTGCTTGCTCTCGGAAAGAGAATTGATTATAACGCCACTATGCGCGGCCTCTATATCCACATACCTTTTTGTCATGGCAGATGCCATTATTGTAATTTTATTTCTATTCCGGATCCTGACCAGGCAATGCGCCGGCGAGTTCTTCTCGCTCTGAACGAAGAAATGAATGAGGCCCAACGACGGCACGGGCGGCTTAAATTCGATACGGTCTATTTCGGCGGGGGAACACCCTCAATCCTGAGTTTTTACGAGATGAAAACACTGATGAACAGGATCCGCGATCATTTTGATATTGCCTCGGATGCGGAGATCACCTGTGAATGGAACCCCGGCGACGGAGATGGCGGGAAACCGGCGCTCTTTCAATCGCTTGGCGTGAACCGCATCAGCCTCGGCTGTCAGTCGTTCCAGGATGAGCTTCTCGAAAGACTCGGCCGGCGGCACACCGTACGGGACATCGTGGAAACGACTGCGAAGATCCGGAAAGCCGGAATAACGAATATCAGTTTTGATCTGATGCTGCGTTTACCGGACCAGACCGCCGAGGATTTCCGGAATGCCGTAGTTCGATGCATCGAACTTGAAGCCGCGCAGGTTTCGCTCTACGATCTCGAGGTCCATGGGGGAACTCCGTTCGGGCAATTCCAAAAGGAAGGAAAGCTGGATCTCCCCGGAGAAGAAGAACACGCGCGGATGTACGAAAGCGCGATCGAGATACTCACCAGCGCGGGCTATGAACATTATGAAATCTCTAATTTCTCAAAACCGGGCCTGGCGTCGCGGCACAATCTCATCTATTGGCATAATCAAGAATATCTGGGTTTAGGTCCCGGGGCTTTTTCTTATCTGGAGGGTGCCCGGTATCAATTCGCGTCAGATGCGGAACGGTATCTTCAAAAGTGTGAAACCCAAGATTGGCGGAACGATGTTTGCGACAAACTTTCCGGGGAAGAACAAGAAACTGAAAGTTTGGTGACCGGATTAAGGCTCCGGGAAGGCGTCCGGCCGGAACATTTCAGACGGATTTTTTCGATCTTGAAAAAAAAGATCGAGGATCTGCTCCGGGAAAAACTCCTCGAAGAATCCCGGGGAAGGATCAGATTGACGGACCGGGGGAGATTTCTGTCCGAGTCGGTTTTTGAATTCTTGCTCCAAAAAGAAGAAGCGGTATAAGTCCGTCTCGCATGCTATATTATTGCCGCGTTGATATTTGTCCCGAAAAAGATCACTTGAATAACCGGGGAGGTTGAAATGAAAACTGCCAGCAAGATTTTTATCACATTGTGCTTTTTTATTTTTGCTTTGGCGATTTGTGCTTATGCCAAAGAGGAGAAAAGCGCTAAAATCAACACAACTTCTAGTCCAACCGCGACTTCCATGATCCCGTCCGGAACCGCTCCGGCCACTATGGCCCCGCCGGTTGAAAAAACCACGCTCGATAATCTCCAGGCCGCGTTCAACGGAGAAAGCAATGCCCGTGCGCGTTATCTCGCCTTTGCCAAAAAGGCAGATGAGGAAGAATATGGCAAAGCCGCAAGTCTTTTCAGGGCTGCTGCCCGTGCCGAACAAAGCCACTTGGCGCGGCACGCTAAAGTGATCAAAAAACTCGGCGGTGTTCCTGCGGCCATGATCGACCCGGCGGTCGTGAAAAGCACCGCGGAAAATCTTGAAACCGCAATGAAAGGCGAAACCTACGAAAGCACGGTCATGTACCCTGAGTTTTTGGCCAAAGCCCAAAAAGAGAAGATCAAAGCCGCGGTCGATGCTTTTGAAGATGCCGGTGCTACCGAGGCTGTCCATGCCGGTCTTTACAAGAAAGCGCTTGAGAATTTGCCGGAATGGAAAGGTAAAAGCAAAAAGTTCGAGGTGTGCTCTTTTTGCGGCAATGTAGTAGAAAAGATCAACTTCAAGGACTGCCCTATTTGCGGCAAAAGCAAGAGCCTGTACGTTTCTGTCCGCTAAGAGCAAACCGTTTTAAAAGCAAAAAGGCGAAGCTTGGAAGTCAGCTTCGCCTTTTTCGTTCTGCCTACGATCTTAACTCTTCCAGCCAGCGGTTGAATTTTGGGATAAATTTATCGTAACAAGAGACGTTCTTTTCACTCCAGGACTTTCGCTGCTCACTTAAAAATGTCAGTCTTTCTTCCAAAGTCTCATGCAGGATCTCGCCAAGCGGCTTGACTGCGATCTGGGTGTCCCGGATCCCGTCCCAGGCTCCCTCTACTGGAAAACCTGCTTTTTGGAGCGGCAAATCCCAGGTAGCGTCCACGACAATCCAGCGGCCCTCAATGAGGGCTTTGCAGGCGAGGTGATGACCGGGCGGCAATAGGGCGGCAAGTTTCCGGATCTCGTCAGGGTACTTCAGCGGGAACTCATGCCATTGGAAGGGATAAGTGACGTACCAAACTGGAAGATTTAGTTTTTCAAAAAACATCTTCAACAAAAAGTGTTTTGGATTGCAGGAACCACGGTTCTGGGTCAGGAGACCCACAGGGCCTGTGGCCGGGGTGTTGAGTTCAGGGACAATCGCGTAGGGGATGTCGCGGATATGATTAAAGACAGAAACGCGCGCCTCCCGGGAAAGCAAACCCGAGGTCCATTTTTTGAAAGTTTCTACAAGGATAGAATCATGCATGGTGCGATGGCCCGGTCCCGGTCATTTTTTTGCTTTGCCCTGGTTTGCGACGGCGTCCATTGCGGCTTTGACCTTTTCCGGATCGCCCAGATAGTAATGCTTGATCGGCTTGAGGTCCTTGTCGAGTTCATAGACGAGCGGGATGCCGGTCGGGATGTTCATCCCCACAATCACATCGTCCGGAATATTGTCCAGGTACTTCACAAGAGCGCGAAGACTGTTGCCGTGGGCGGCGATGAGGACTCTTTTGCCGGCCTTGACCATCGGAGACGCGACGTCATGCCAGAAGGGAAGGACGCGCGCGACCGTGTCTTTCAGGCATTCCGTGAGCGGAAGATCACTTTTTCTGAAACTCTGATAGCGCGGGTCCTTGGCCGGATTTCTCGGATCGCTTTCCTCAAGCGGCGGCGGGGGAACATCATAGCTCCGGCGCCAGATCTTGACCTGGTCCTCTCCGTACTTGGCTGCGGTCTCGGATTTATTGAGCCCCTGCAGGGAACCATAATGGCGCTCATTCAGGCGCCAATCCCGAAGGACCGGGATCCACATGAGGTCCATCTGGTCGAGTACGATCCAGAGCGTGCGGATCGCACGCTTGAGAACGGACGTGAGAGCAATATCGAAAACATAGCCTTCTTTTTTAAGGAGCTGGCCGCCGTCTTTGGCTTCTCCGAGGCCTTTTTCTGAAAGGTCCACGTCAGTCCAGCCGGTGAACCTGTTCTCTTTGTTCCAGGTGCTTTCTCCGTGACGGATCAAAACGAGTTTATACATGAAGGACATCTCCTGATGCTTGGGTTGATAGATGATGAACGACAGAGTGAAAATATATCAGTTGCGGGCCGGAAATCAAAGGCTAAAAACACTCATTGACCCTAAGCCCGCAATCTTTATAATTACCCCTTCAAAAGCAATACCGCTGTTCTTCGAGCGAAACGCAGTGGAGCCGCCCTTGAAGGCCGAAGGCTGGAAAGGGTAACAAAACTTGGTTTTATCGTTCTTTCAAAAGTCATTCCCCTGTTCCGCCTGCTGCTTAGCAGCAGGACGGATCCGTCCTTGAATTGTGTTGCAATTCAAGGCGGAAGCTCCACATGTTTTTATGATCTATCATATTTATGTTTTAAAGAGTTTGAAGAACGGTAAATTCTACATAGGATTTACCCGGAAGTCGGTTCAGATGCGGCTGAGAGAGCACAACGAAGGTAAGAATGTTTGGACAAGAAGTAATGGTCCCTTCGTTCTTTTGTACTCCGAAAGATATAAATCTAGAAAAAAAGCATTGCTTCGTGAAAAATATTTGAAAGCTGGTGCAGGTAGGAAATTTTTGCAGCAATTTTTATGATTTTGTTCTTTAACATGTTATTCCCCTGTAGCTCAGCTGGTAGAGCATGCGGCTGTTAACCGCAGTGTCCCTGGTTCGATCCCAGGCGGGGGAGCCATTCAACACGCCCGTGCGAACCAAGTTTCTGGTTCGCACGGGCGCTACTACACTTGATCCACCGGAGCCTTTAGGAGTGTAGGGCGTATCGCCACCATCGGGTGGCGGGGTCCAGTCCGGCGGGTTTTTCAGATCAAAGTTCATTTCAGGAATATCTCCCCAAAATAGAACCCTCAGCTTCGTCGGCATATAGATCACTTCCTTCACGAGCAGTAAGATCAGATTCCTCTTCTCATCGAAAGAGAACGTCTCAAAGACCTTCGGGAATTCCTTAAAGAGCCTCGCAAAAGTGTCCGCGTCGATCACGTGCTGGCTCAAATGCTGCATGTTGGTGTCGATCCGGTGGATCTCGTTTTCCAGCTTCTCTTTGGAGTCTTCAAGATCGGACATTTCCTTCACGATCCCGCGCGATCTCTTCTTGTCCGAACATTCTCCCGTTTTGATAAATTCGACCAAATGCTTTAATTGCCGGTCGATCTTTGCAAGCTGTGATCCGGCGCGTTCCTTGTCCAGCCTAAGAGGTTCCAGTCCTTGTTTCGCCATCCCATTGGCTTTCTCGATGGATTTTTCTAGAAGGGTTGGATTTTCTCCAAGTTCCTTGAATTTTTGAATGAGGAAGTCTTCCAGTTCATCCGCCGAGACCGTCCGGACCGGACACGCCTTCTTGTCCTTAATGACTGCGGCGGTGCACCTGTAATAAAGGTACATCTTGCCCTTTTTCTCCTTGGAAGAGTTGGTCATGGTGCTCCTGCAATGTCCGCAGGTCACAAGTCCCAGGAAAAGCATTTCATATTTATTCTGCTTGAAGGTTTTGTGGGTCTCCCTGTTGCTAACCAGAATATTCTGGACGCTGTCCCAAAGCTTCTTGTCCGTAATGATCGGCTTGTGCTCTCCGTCAAAGATGTATTGTTTCCCGTCCTTGTCCTTGAACCGGACCTTCCCGATATAAAAGTGATTCGTCAGAATGTTCGAGATCTTTTTCTTGTCGAATTTCGTGCTTCCCGCCGCGTCCTTCCCTCGCACGTAGAATTTCTTGGTTCGGTAACCCATTTCATTAAGCTTCTCGGCGATCTTCCCCATGGAGGCTAGCTTGGGGTAAAGCTCGAAGCAGAGTTGCACGATCTTGGCTTCTTCCTTATGGATCACAAGCTTCTTTTTCTTTACGGTATAGCCGAGCGGGACGAACCCTCCGCACCACATACCCCGCTTGGCCATAGCGAAGCGTTTGTCGTAGGTCCGCTCCTGCGACATTTCCCGTTCGAACTGGGCGAATTCCAGCATGACGTGAAGAAGGAGCCGTCCCGCCGGAGAGGCCGTGTCGAAATGCTGGGTAGTGGAAACGAATTTGACGTCATGCTCATTGAAAACTTCGAGAAGGGAGTAGAAATCCTTGTGATTGCGGGTGAGGCGGTCGATCTTGTAGACCATTACGGTTTGGATACGCTTCTTCTTGATATCCTCGATGAGCTGCTTTAGGGCAGGGCGGTTGAGCGATCCCCCGGATTGTCCGGCGTCCTCATAAACTTTGAAGACTTTCCATCCAAGGGATTTTTGGCTCTCGATGTAGGCAATACAGCTGTCCCTCTGGTTATCGAGCGTGGAATAAGTCTGCGTCTCTGCCCGCTCGTCCACCGAGACCCGCGTATAAACCGCGCAATTAATGATATTATCTTTCGCGTTTGAGTGCATAGCGGTATTATATCCATCAGGCGAAAGAAGGGAAGTTGTTTTGGAGAGATCATAGAGCTGCAGGGCGATCTCCCGGCTCGCAGAGCCTTTGGCGCCGGGTTCCCGGGAACGGGTTCCGAGCTTGATTTTGCCGAGGGAGGGGGGTATCCTGATACAAATTCAACAGCCCTTTTAAACAAAAGGATTCGGACAGCCCATGAACCTTCTTCGAGCCGCGCACGACTCCAAGAAGGTTTTTTTTGTAAGGAGTTAACGTCTTTCTCGGGACGGCGTTCCGTTTACATGCGGGGGGAGGCGGATAACTCTTTGCTGGAGGAGGGGTATGCTGTACAAATAGAGGATTAATTTGTCGCCTCGGTATTCGGCGCCTTTCGACAAGTTCTAATTTAAGAAGAATCTCAGGGAGGGATATATGCAAACTTTGGAGAAAATGTTCAAAAGTATAACTGTTGACATAGATCAACTTTTACTAGATCCAAACAATCCAAGATTTGCGGAATTAGGAGAGTCGCCAGAAGAAATACCGGAGGCAAGATTTGGTGAAAAAAACATACAGAATGAAGCAATGAGAAAAATGAAGTTCGAAAAGTTCGATGTCTCCGAGTTGCGTGACACTATCAAAATGCTTGGGTTTTTGCCAATTGATAAAGTAGTTGTGAAGCCATGGAAGAATAAAGATTCAGGAAAATACGTTGTGATCGAGGGGAATCGGAGAATCACAGCATTGAAGTGGCTAATAGAGTTGCACGACGTTGGAAAGGAAACCTTGACCCAGGGTTTCTTAGATAGCATAAAAAGATTTGAGGTCCTTAATGTCGAGGATGAATCAAATCCCGAGCTAATTAAATGGATCATTCCCGGCTTGCGTCATGTTTCAGGGATAAAAGAGTGGGGACCTTATCAAAAAGCAAAAACAGTATTTTATTTGCGCGAAGCCGGTAAGTCGGCGCAGGAAGCCGCGCAAAGTTTGGGACTTTCCGTGGCGAATGCAAATAGACTTTGGCGAGCTTTTCTCGCTCTTGAACAAATGTATAAAGACGAAGATATTGGCGCTGATCATGTCGATTCGAAACTGTACAGCTATTTTGAGGAAGTGTTTAGAAAGCCAAATATTCGTGAGTGGCTTGACTGGAAAGAAGATGAGAGGGCATTTAAAAATACAAAGAATTTAAAAAATTTCTATTCTTGGATTTTAGGTGAACCGGATGATGAGGGGACATTAGGGGACCCTAAGCTACCTGAGGCAAAAAGCGTCAGAGAACTTGATCTGATAATTGGCGATAGTTCTGCTATGACGGTTTTTTGCCAAAAGAACGGCAGTCTAGCCAAGGCTTTAGCAAGATATGAAATAGATCATCCTGAAGAATGGAAGCCTTGTGTGAAACAAGCTAAGGATATTCTTACAAGCATCTCTGCTGATAGCCTTAAAAAGATGGAAATATCCGATTTGAAATTGCTCAATGATTTGAAGGAGACAATACAAGTGTTAATTGATGATAGAACAAAATTGGTAGGCTAGGGCATGGGAAAGGTATCTTCCCAGTATGTCGCATCCTTAGTTGGGAGATCGCCGACCAAAGGTCAGGTTAGATTATCTGAGGCCATTTCTTTAGCCTGGAAAGAACAAGGCCTGCCTTATGATTCAGAAGATCAACTGTCAGAAGAGATCGAAAAGTTACAAAAAGATGTATTCAAGGCTTTGGTTGAAAAATACGCCGCATTAGAAAACAAATGCATTAAACCAGCATTTACAATAGAGGATGACAACGGGACATATTTCTTCACTTGTTCGCCTTCTTTGGAAATGCCAGTTCTTAAAAAAATAATTGATGAAGATGCGAAACAATTCGAAGTGTTATGTGGTGAGATTCTGAAGAAATTAGGAGCAAAAGCAGAGATTGTTTCAGGAGACGATGATGGAGGTGTTGATTTTGTTGGGTATGATCTTCCTCTCGGGTGTATTAAATTAGAAACAACGATTGCCAACCAATTGTTGGTGATTGGGCAGGCGAAAAGATATAAGGGGGGGTTGATTAGCGAAACACGGCTGCGGGAGTTTGTTGGTGCCGCAACGAAGAAACGGTATGATCTGTTAGTTGAACGGAAATTTAATGTGAAGTATAGCCAGCCGACGATATTCGCCTACTGGACTACATCAGATTTTGATGCTGTTGCAACAAAGTATGCGCAACAGATGGGCTTGTGGGTGCTAAATGGAACTCATATTGCTCAATTAGTGATAGCGTTGGGTTTAAACACATAGAAAGGTAACATTCGCTGGGGACAAGCATTAGAACGGCACCGAACACGAGGGGACAGACTCGGGGAGGCAGGATGAGTGGAGGGGGGGGGGTGCGGTAACGGCCATTAGGAGATGATCCGGAAGGTCTTTTTGTTTTTTATCCCCTGAAATATGTAATGCCCCCCATTAGTCAATGGGCGAATATCCTCTGCTAATAGCTTTCGAAAATAATGACGTAAGAAAGGTTGCCTTCATGTTTGAGCAAACATTTAAAAATATCGATGACATCCTCCATAAAGATGCCGGATGCAGTAGCGAACTGGATTATGTCGAGCAGACCTCCTGGGTTCTCTTTCTGAAGTATCTGGATGATCTTGAGAAAGACAAGAAGACCGCAGCGGAGCTGGCTGGCAAGGCCTACAAAGGTATTATCAGCCGCGATTATCAGTGGGAAGTCTGGGCCGCCCCGAAAAGTGCGGATGGTAAACTCGACCATCACAAGGCCCTCGGAGGTGATGATTTAAAAGACTTCGTTGATCAAAAGCTTTTTCCCTACCTGAAGAAATTCAAAGCCAACGCTGAAAGTCCCGACACCATTGAATACAAGATCGGTGAAATTTTTAGCGAGCTGAAAAACAAGATTCAAAGCGGCTACAACCTCCGCGAAGTCATCAACCGGGTCAACGAACTTCGCTTTCGTTCTCATAAAGAGAAGCATGAAATGTCGCATCTCTACGAAGCCAAGATCAAAAACATGGGGAATGCCGGCCGCAACGGGGGTGAATATTACACGCCCCGTCCGCTCATCAAGGCGATCGTGGAAGTGGTCGCGCCGGAAATCGGAGACAAGATCTACGATGGAGCAGTCGGATCGGCAGGATTCCTGTGTGAAGCTTTTGAGTATCTGAAGAACAAGAAGGGGCTGTCCACCAAAGAAGCTGAAATTCTTCAGAAGAAGACTTTCTATGGGAAAGAAAAGAAATCGCTCGCCTATATCATTGGCATCATGAACATGATCCTGCATGGCATTGAGGCGCCAAACATTCTCCACACCAACACGCTTGCCGAGAACCTCGCAGATATTCAGGATAAAGACCGTTTCGACGTGATCCTCGCCAATCCACCCTTCGGTGGCAAGGAACGCAAGGAAGTTCAGCAAAACTTTCCCATCCGAACCGGAGAAACAGCATTTCTCTTTCTACAACATTTCATCAAAATTCTGAAAGCCGGCGGGCGGGGAGGCGTCGTCATCAAGAATACCTTCCTTTCCAACACTGACAACGCCTCCGTGAGCCTGCGCAAGCTCCTGCTGGAAAGTTGCAACCTGCACACTGTCCTCGACTGCCCCGGTGGCACGTTCCAGGGCGCGGGAGTGAAAACGGTGGTGCTTTTTTTCGAAAAAGGTACTCCTACGAGCAAAGTCTGGTTCTACCAACTCGACCCAGGTCGCAACATGGGGAAGACCAACCCGCTCAACGAGACCGACCTTGCCGAGTTCATAAAACTGCAAAAGGCCTTCGCTGACTCGCCCAAGAGTTGGAGCATAAACGCCAAGACCATTGACCCGGCAACATTCGACCTCTCCGTGAAAAACCCCAACGGAGGCGAAGAAATTACCCACCGTAGCCCAAAGGCCATCATGGACGAAATTGCCATGCTAGACGCCAAGAGCGCGAAAGTGTTGGGAAACATCAAGGCTCTGCTATGAAGAAGGGTTGGCAGACAAAACGGCTTGGTGATGTCTGTGAAATTATCAAAGGTCGGAAACCAGCGTTGAAGGCTACCTCATCGAATGGAGACTTGCCTTATCTAGTCGCGAAAGTGATGCGCGGTAGCGCGGAGGCGGAATACGCCTCGGTGAAAGATAGAAACTCGGTGACTGTTGAAGATTCGGAAACCATCATCATTTGTGACGGATCGAACTCTGGCGAGGTCTTTACCGGCTTTCGGGGGATCCTTTCTTCGACGATGGGGAAGATTTCCAAGAAAGCGGAGATTGATGACAGCTATCTCCGGGCGTTTTTAGCTTCCACTTTTGAAGTCTTCAACGGGGCGAAAACTGGCGCTGCAATTCCGCATCTCGATAAAGAAGCGATGTATCAGCTTGAGTTTCCGTTCCCCTCGTTTCCCGAACAGCAGCGGATCGTCGGCATCCTCGACGAAGCGTTTGCGGGCATCGCTACCGCCAAAGCCAACGCCGAAAAGTGCCTTCGAAACGCCCGCGCTCTCTTTGAAAGCTATCTCCAACCCGTTTTTACCCAGCGGGGCAAGGGGGGGGCGAGGCGACTGGACGAAGTCTGCACTTTTAGTAGCGGCGGCACACCGTCCAAAAGCAACAGCAGTTATTGGAGCGGCAAAATACCTTGGGTTTCGGGACGTGACATGAAATCAACTCAACTGTCCGATTCGCTGCTGCACATTTCGCGGTCAGCAGTTGACGGTTCATCAACTCGTGTGGCACCAGCAGGAACTCTTCTGATTCTTGTTCGCGGCATGGGGCTGGCGCATGGTGCCCAAATCGCAGAGCTAATGGTCCCCTGCGCTTTTAATCAAGACATCAAAGGAATCCATCCTGAACCCGATCTGATCCCTCGGTTTCTTCTTTTCGCACTCCGCGACCGGATCAATTCGAGTAATAACGTCTTGAGTAATGCTGCTCACGGAACGCTTAAGATAGACTCGGCAGGACTAAAGAACGTGATGATTCCCGTTCCTCCTTTGGAACATCAACGGAAAGTTGTAAATACAATCGACTCCCTTCGCGAAGAAACCCAACGCCTCGGAGTCATCTATCAGCAAAAACTGGCCGCGCTTGAAGAGCTGAAAAAATCTATGCTTAAAAAAGCGTTTGAAGGTAGTCTGTAAACGGAGGAGCTGCTGTGAAGTTGGATATTGAGTATACAAAGAATATGTTGCAGGTATTTGCGGATAGTGAAAAGGCGTGGTTGGGATTCGGTGATTTGTACGAACGAATGAAAGTCGTTTTGGATGATGATGAGAAATTCATTTTTCATTACAAGCTTCTCTGCGATGATGACTTGATAGCGGCTTTCTCTGAAGATCGAATCGCGAGCGAGGGTGTTACGCTAATGAGGGCAGGTAACTATGTTATTGGATCGGCTTTTCCGTTGCGTTTGACAAAAAACGGCGTAGATTTTTTTGGAGCGCTGAATGAAAGCGAAATTTTGAAAAAGCTGAAAACGATTCCTACGGCAGCCTTTTCTGTTTTGAAAAGCGTAGGAATATCTTTGTTGGAAAGTTACATAAAAAAACAAGCCGGATTAGAGTGAATTCATGAACGAAGCTGAAGCAAAAGCTCGCGCTGGAAGAGTTGAAAAAGTTGCTGCTACATCAAGCGCTTAACGGTCAACTTCAGAGGTGTGCCCATGAATAATCAAACGCCATTCGAAATTCGCATCTTTGTTGTCGATGGTGATCCTGATGGCTTGCGGCTTGTGGAGCGTACCAATTGGAGCGGGAAAGCCCTCATGTTTCCTCGCGCCCTTTATCCCCAAGTCCGCAATCGAGTTGAATTCAAACAGCCCGGAGTTTATCTGCTACTTGGCCCACGAACTGATGGCGACGGGGAAATGCTTTACATCGGCGAAGGCGACCCCGTTCGGGATCGGTTCGAGATGCATCATGCCAACAAGGACTTCTGGACGCGAGCCGTCTTTTTCGTTGCGGGGCCAGGGCAATTGAACAAAGCTCATGTCCAGTTTCTCGAAGCGCAACTTGTCAGTATCGCAAACGCGGCCAAACGCATGTCACTGGATAATGGTAACAAACCCTCGGAACCGACGTTGTCGGAGGCAGATCGTGCTTATATGGAAGGCTTCCTGGATAACATCCTCGGTATATTGCCTGTGCTTGGCATCCACGCCTTCGAGAAAAGTCCGCTCATCGCGACAAGAGGAGAAATCCCGGTTCTAACTTGCCATGGACGAGGAGTTACAGCTACCGGTCACGATACACCACAAGGCTTTGTCGTCCAAGCCGGGTCATTTGCGGCGGCCGATCCAGTGGAGTCACTTCAAAAGCATTTTCCAAGCACTTGTGAACTTCGCGCCGATTTATTGAAAAATGGCGTTTTGATTCTGGAAAACAACACACTGCGGTTTACACAAGACTATACGTTTAGCTCGCCTTCATTGGCTTCGTCGGTCGTTCTTGGCCGATCATCCAATGGGCGGACTGATTGGAAGGACTCAGCAGGGAGAACATTAAAAGAGATCCAACAAGCCCAAGCTGATGCCTGATCTTAAAATTCTTTCTGTGAATTAAAGGGTAGGGAACTATGAACGAAGCCGAGACAAGAGCGGAATATATCGATCCGGAGCTAAAAGCCAGCGGGTGGGGTGTGGTTCCCGATACCAAGGTTCTTCGGGAGTATAAGATCACGGCGGGGAAAATTCAGGTTGGCGTGGGGCGGGCAAAGCCCTTGATTGCTGATTATGTGCTTGTTTATCAGGGACAAAAGCTCGCGGTCATTGAGGCGAAAAGTGATGAGCTGGGAGTGGGCGAAGGCGTCGCGCAAGCTAAGAATTACGCCGAAAAACTGTGTCTGGATACTTCTTTTTCCAGTAACGGTAAAGAGATCTATCAGATTTGCATGAAAACCGCGAAAGAGGGATTAGTTTCCGCTTTCCCGACGCCGGATGAGCTTTGGAACCGTACTTTTGCTAAGCAAAACAACTGGCGAGATCGCTTTGCTGCCGTTCCTTATCCGGATAAGAGCGGAAGCTGGACGATCCGGTTCTATCAGGAAATCTCGGTCAATCGGGTGCTGGAATGTATTGCTGATGGGAAAGAGCGAATCCTTCTTACGCTTGCCACTGGCACAGGCAAAACATCGATTGCTTTTCAAATCGCCTGGAAGTTGTTCAAAACACGATGGAATTTGCGCCGTGACGGCCTTCGCCAGCCGCGCATCCTTTTCCTGGCCGACCGCAATATGCTGGCGAACCAGGCGTATAACGATTTTACTTCGTTCGGTGTGTTTTCGGAAGATGCGCTGGTTCGTATTGCGCCGGATGAAATCAGGAAAAAAGGTAAGGTTCCGACGAATGGAAGTGTTTTTTTTACGATCTTTCAGACCTTTATGAGCGGTCCGCCGAAGGATGGACAACCGAGCCCCTATTTTGGCGAATATTCTCGGGATTTTTTTGATTTTATCGTTATTGATGAATGCCATCGCGGGGGAGCCAATGATGAAAGTAATTGGCGCGATATTATGGAGTATTTTTCGCCTGCTGTTCAGCTGGGATTGACCGCCACGCCGAGGCGCACGGACAACGCTGACACCTACCGCTATTTTGGCGATCCGGTTTATATCTACTCGCTCAGGGAGGGGATCAATGACGGTTTTCTGACCCCGTTTAAAGTGAAAAGGATTAAAACCACGCTGGATGATTATATTTACACTTCAGACGACCGGGTATGCGAAGGGGAGGTGGAGGAAGGTAAGCTCTACACGGAACCGGATTTTAACAGAATTATTGAGATCAAGGAGCGTGAAGCGAAGCGCGTTCAGGTTTTTATGTCCGAGATTGATCAATCCGAAAAAGCGATCGTGTTTTGCGCTACCCAGGATCATGCGGCTGCTGTGCGGGATCTGGTAAGCCAGCATAAGAAAAGCGTGGAACCGAATTATTGTGTTCGCGTTACGGCCAATGACGGCGCGTTGGGGGAGCAATATTTGCGCGATTTTCAGGACAATGAAAAAACGATTCCTACGATCCTCACGACCTCTCAGAAGCTGTCAACCGGTGTTGATGCGCGGAATATTCGCAACATCATTCTTATGCGACCCATCAACTCCATGATCGAGTTTAAACAGATCATTGGTCGCGGGACGCGTTTGTTCGAGGGCAAAGAGTATTTCACCATTTATGATTTTGTGGATGCGTATCATCATTTTGCCGATCCTGAATGGGACGGTGAGCCTGCCGAAGAAAATCCGTGTTCGAAGTGTGGCCAGGTACCCTGCGTGTGCGAAAAGCAGCCCCCCAAGCTTTGCTACGTTTGCGGACGAAGGCCTTGCCAATGCGAAAAACCGCCGCCGCCCCCTTGTCCTAAATGCGGGAAGGCTCCTTGCGAATGTCCCAGGAAGGTAAAAATCAAACTTCGGGATGGTAAGGAACGTGAAATTCAACACATGATCGCGACTTCTTTTTGGAGCGCCGATGGCAAGCCTGTTTCAGTGGAGGAATTTCTGCACGGTCTTTTTGGCACGTTGCCGGAATTCTTCAAGAGTGAAGCCGAGCTTAGGAAGATTTGGTCGAATCCGATTACCCGCAAGGCATTGCTTGAAAAGTTGTATGAGGCGGGCTACGGCGCGGATGTCCTTGGCTCATTGCAAAAGCTGATTAACGCTGAAAAAAGCGATTTGTTTGACGTGCTCGAGTATGTCGCTTTTGCCATCCAGCCGATTACCAGAGAAAAACGTGTTGCGCAGGCTCAGGAGAGAATTTTTAAAGAGCTGGATAATAAGGCGAAGGAATTTCTGGAATTTGTCCTTTCCAAGTACATCGAAACCGGCGTTGAAGAGCTCGATCAGGAAAAGTTGCCCGACTTGCTTAATCTAAAGTATCGCAGCATCTCCGACGCAGAAAGTATCCTGGGTGGCGTCAGCCGGATCCGTTCGACGTTTTTCGATTTCCAGAAGCATTTATATGCCGATGCGGGTTCAAATTGATAATGCTTGAGATCTCAAAGCCGAAAACCGCCCCCTTCTCCAACAGCCAACGCCTCGACGACCTTTCCCATCCCTTCCTTCCCCGCGCTTTCAATGGGGAGCTTTAGCTCCTATGGACGCAGAATCTCTCTCTCGCGAAAAGATAGATTGGGTCAGTTTGATAGCCCGTTTTTGGGAAAAACAAATAACCATCGTCTGTGTCTTGATCGTAACCGCCGTTGTGCTCATCCGTTTCTTCTCAGGCGCGAATCTTCTCGAAATGTCTACGGGGATCGATTGGTTTGAATGGTCCATTCTCTCCTTGCTGTTAATGGGAATATTCTTATTTTGGCATTTCTCGCGGAAACCGCCTATCACCTCCAAGGGAAAAATCGGGATCGTTGTCGGAATTAGCTGCGAAGATAAAAAAGAACGGCAAAGATTAAAAGCAGATTTTGTGATGGCTTTAAAATCCGAAATCACCAAAGGCAATTCTCAGCATTTTGAAGTTCTCGAATTATCTGAATACCACGCAAAAAAAATAACTTCTCAGGAAAGCGCAAGAAAATATCACAAAGCGATGCGCGCGCATCTCATAATTTACGGTAATGCTAGAGTCAGAGGTCATCACGGAACAGAGCATTACGTGATCGATCTTAACGCGAGCATACTCCACATCTCCATACCCCAAGAAGTTAGTAATGCTGTTAGTCGAGAAATGCGTGCGCTTATCCCACAACAACGTCTTTTTCCGGTTTCTGATGAAGTAACGGGATTTTCCATAACAAGGAAATCTATGGGGTTGGCAACCCGTTATATCGTTGGAGTAGCGAGTCTTTTGTCGGGCGATATTTCGACCTCGTTTGATTTGCATCTTGGTCTTTGGGATGAAATAAAAAAGTGTTTGCAAGACGAGCAGGATTTTAAAGACGAATACGGCTATCTTAAAACAAAGCTGCCAAACAGATTGGCTGTGGAAGGTGTGATTCTTGCGAATTTCGTTTACAGGAGCAAGGAAGAAAACTACCTGCGAAAAATGGAGCGATTCTTAAGCGTGCTCCAGGAGGTTGACCCGGGAAATTACGAAGCCCATCTGCTTCGAGGAATTTATTATTTTTTATTTGAACGCGACATAGTAAAAGCAAAAGAAGAGATTCGCAAAAGTCGAAATGAACGCGATGTCTCTTGGCAGTTCAGTGACGCATTTCTTACTGCCTATGACGGGGATCTAGAGACAGCGCACAAAATATACAGAAGGGCTTTCCTCGGGAATGTAAGCAACGCAGCTCCTCTTGAGGTTGAAACATTCATTCAGGATGTTCTTGAACAAGAACCATCAAAAATTCAACTTTGGTATTGCCTCGGCATGATTAACTATTTTAGCAAGGGCGATTTGCAACTAGCAAAGCAAGACTTCGAAAAATTCATCGAAGAAGCACGGAAAGCAAATTCTTTTTTAAAATCTATTGATTACGCAGCCACCTATATCGCTGAGATAGAGAAAAACTAACCGTTTAGAACTTGCACAAATCAAAAGCCCTGAATGCTCGCACACCCGCGGGCAGCTTACAGTGTTATTTGGTTCATTGAAGTAAGCCGCGATTTCCTCTTCTCGATCCACTTCTTTAGATCGTTTTCCTTGATCTTGTAGAGACTTCCGAGACGGAAATAGGGAAGGCCATCCGCGAACATCATTTCGATCGTTGCCCGGCTTACGCCCAAGTATTTTGTGGCTTCGTTCAGGCTCAAGACGCGATCTTTTGTTGTGACACTGCCGATCTTGTTCACGACCTCTTGTTTCAATTCTGAAAACAGTTTTTCCACTCCCCTGATCGATTCCTTTTGATACTTGAAGTAAGTCTTCATGTCCTCTACCGCTCCGGTCAGAGACTTATTGAGCGTCAAAATGGCATGCTCTTTAAAGAACCGGTCCAGCCGGTCGATGTTGTTCCGGATCTCTTTGATCTCCTTCATGAAGGATGCGCGGTCAATGATGTTCCGGGGCTGTTCGGATAGCTTGTGCTGGGCCTCGCCGAGCTTCTTTTGCAGGGTTTGTTTGAGCCGGATGCGTTCTTTCATTTCCTCGATCTCTTTGCCGAGTTCGGCATTCTTCAGCTCTACCAGCTTGGGGTCGTACTTGAAGTCCCTGTTAAAACGCTCCATTTCTTCAGCCAGCCGCATAGCATTCTGGGCATCGTCGACGACCTCCTGAAAGCGTTCAGCCTCCTTTATGGATTTGAAGCGCCGGCTGAGCTTGATCCCGTTCTGGATCCATCCGACGTTAATCCCGCCACTAGCGCCTAGCGATATCATGCAACACCTCCTCTTTTGAGTTTTGACCTTCTCCCCATGATCCTTAGTCCTTTTCCCCGGTTCGAATTTAATCGAGATGAAATTTATTTCAAGCTTAAAAACCTTCACAAATCGTTCACACCCCTGTCTTAAACGGATCTCCCATGGAGGGGTGATCATAGGGCGACTGGTTCGAGGGGAGGGATAATATTTATTTCGAGCTTAAAAAGCTTCCCAAACCATGAACACCCTTGTCGTAAACGGACCTTCCATGGGGGCATGAACGCGACAGGATGGGGTGGAAACGTCGCAGACGGTGCCGCTGAAAAATTTATTTCTAGCTTAGAAAGGTTCGTTTGGTGTGAATGCCCACGTCGTAAATGCCCCTCCCATGGAGGGTGTTTTGACGCGGATCGCGGAAGCGTGTCTGGCGGAGGGGCTTCCGGGTTAGCTCAATGGGCTTGTGACGATGTTCGTGAAAATTTATTTCTAGCTTAGAAATGTTCTCAAATGTTGAACGGCAAGCTCTTAACTCCATGTCCCATGAGGGGTATCGCACCACAGGAGACTTGATTACGAGGGTCCGAAAGGAGCGGAATGCACCATGAACAAAGAACCAACTGAAGCAGTAGCCGCACAACAGCCAATTGTAAGTTTTAAAAACCCCGTAACATCCCAGAGCCATAGGATCCCCGGCAGGTTCCCCAAAGTCCGGTCTCTGCAACTGACCGCCCGCGATCTTTTGATCTTTCAGCTTTTACAGGCTGAGGGAGCGAAAACCTCCGCGGATCTCTCCGGCCAGTTTTGGGACAGCCACTCCAAGAAAGCCAAGGCCGGTTTCCAACGTATCCGGTTGTTGATCAGATTCGGTTTTCTTGAACGCGGCAATCCCAAGCTTCTCTATCTTTCCGAAAGCGCCAAGCAGATCCTTCCCGTGGCTCTCGGTGTAGAGGATAAGAAGCCGCAATGAGAGCGATTTCCCCGAGCACCTTCAAAAGCCCCGTCTACCGGGTTTACGCCCATCTCTCCGATGAAGAAAGACTCGACCAAGCCTGCGCGCTTTTAGCCGAAGGCGTGCTCCGTCTTGCTGAGAAACGCGGGCTTTTGAAAGGTCAGAAAGCCCCGGCGCCTCAAGCTTCGGAAACGGCAAAAGAGACTTTCTGAAATGAATTCCGCGCTACTACCCCCAGGGCTATTCCCTCGTAAATTTTGGCACAAAAAATCCCATACAATTTCAGGCGAAAAGCGTTTGAATTTTTGGAGTTTCCTGTGCTTTCGGGGCTACTTTGGTATGTATTCCGCAGGGCGTATATACCAAGGTGGAGGCGAAAGCATCGTAACTCGTTTGCCCGCCACGTTTCGTCCCTGCTGCTTTTGGCAGCAGTTACCGAAGACCACACTCTCTCCTCTTATGGGAGTGAGAGTGTGGTCTTCGGTGTCGAAACGTGGCGGGCAAACAGAAACGATCGGTTTGGAGAGGAATAAATAAATGGAGGCTACACCTTGTAAGAAAAAACCTAAGAAACAGAACTGGAAATATCTGGATGTGACGGAAAGGGATATCCGGCTGATGAAGCTGATCGTGGAGCAAAAGTTCTTAACAAGGCCTCATGTGATCGAGAACGTTTTTGATGGGGCTAAAAGCTATGCCAAGGTCCGGATCCGGAAGCTTAAAAAGTTCGGCTATCTGAAGGCGGTTAAAACCTTGGCTGATGAACCTGAAAGTTATCTTTTGGGTGAGGAGGGTGTAGAGGCTCTGAGGGAGGCTGGATACGTGGTCGGTGTTCGAGGTTTTAGTGCTCCGGATGCCCAGGACACGATCGAGATCGCGTTCTATGAGCATGACAAAAAGGTGACAAACGTGAGGTTCTTGTTTGAAAAACTCGGGATGTGTAAAGACTGGAAAAGCGAGAAGGTCTTACGAGCCGGTACGAAAGGCGAGCGGAAGGTGCCGGATGGCGTATTTACGAGGAACGGCAAAGGGATCGCCATCGAAGTGGAGCTGCATGTCAAGAAGGCACACACCTACCGGAAGATATTCGAGGTTTATGAGCGCGATCCGAAGATACGTTACATTTTTTACGTTTGCGGGGATGCGTCCGTCCGCGAAAAGGTCATGAAAGAAGCGGGCGAAAGATGGGCGGAGCGCATGTGCTTTGTGCTCTACAAGGAACTCATGGAATTCAGGGAGCAAGCGGTCCTGAGAACATGGCGCGGGAGTTTCGCCTTAAAAGAGGTGCTCTGATGGATGATGAGTCCTCCGGCTTTGGGGAGATCTTCTTCGTGCTTTGCTTGGGTTGGACTTACTGGCTTGGACGATTCTTGGCCCGGACGCTCCGGGATTTTTTGGGTCCGGCCACCGGTTATGCCCCGTTTTTTATCATCGCCATTTTATGGACGTATGATTTTATCGACTATGGCACGCACGGAGGCCGCGGGTTTTCGTTCATGCCATTCCTTGGAGAGCAGTTTTTAGAGATGTGGGAGTCCGGATTTTTGCATGGTTGTGGTGTCTTTATGCTCTGGGTGTGGATCCATTCTTTTGCGGCCAGCTTGGCTCTTTCAACGTGGGGCCTCGGAAGAAGATCCAAAAAAATCCGGGAAGCTAAGGCCGTCATGGACCGGCAGAAAAGCCGGGATGTCCTGGGGCTCGATCTTGTAACGGGTGATCCGATCCCGGTTTCTCTTTTTGATCCATCCTTCCCATTGCAGGTATTGGGTCCTCCGGGAGCTTACGCCCGTTCCATGTTACAAAAGGTGCTGGAAGCGGATGTTAAATACGGCCATTCGGTCCTGATCCTCGCTTCCGGGACTCAGAAGGACCTTCTCCGGGAAGTGACGTATGTGTTAAGGGAAAGAGGTTCCGAGCGGGAGCGGGCCTTTTTTTACTTTGCGTTAAAACAACCGGATCTTTCCGCGAGTTATTCTCCATTTTACGGGAAAGGGAGCATCGATTTTTTGCAAGATCACCTTAAGCTTGATCGGGACGGCCTGGGAGCGGGTCTCCTGGAGCGGCTGATGAGCTCTCTTGAAAAAAGCGGAAAACCCTACGCGCCGGATGATCTCCTTCTGCTCTTAGAGGATAAGCGCGGCGCCATAGCGCTTAACGAGATCGATCTAAATCGGGAATACCTTTGGCGCTTTGATTCTCTCCGGAAATCGCGCGTTGAGTTGGCAAAAAAACTCACAAAATGGGGAAAGACCATGCGACTTGAAAAATATCCCGTCACGCAAGGATATCCCCTGGACATCAAGGACATCCTGGATTCCGGGAAGCATCTTTTGATCGAGTTGGAGGAGGGTAAGGGCGCGGAGTTTATGCGGTATTTTCTTTCCCGTCTTTTCTGCGACCTGGCCGGGCGGATGAAGTATTCTTCTTCCGAAGAAAACGCCGTCATCTATCTGTTTTTCCCCGAGGAATTTGCGGAAGCGTATCCGCTCGAGCCATATCTTAAAGGGCTATCGCCGGAATATTGCCGGATCTTTTCATCAAGTCTCAACTCCTTTTACCGGAAAAACCGGGATGGGAGCACTCTCTTTCTTCCGGGCATTCCTGCGAGTTTTTGGAAAAGCGAGGAATACAAGCAGTTCCACGAAGAGATCTTTGAGGAAAAGAATCGGCTCGCGGAAAAAGGGGATTTCGGAACACTGATGAACAGGGAGACCGCTCGGGCGAGCCGTAAGCTGCTATGGGAGATCGGCGGGGGCCGTGTCAGCGTTGGTTTTATGGCGCGGTACGACCGCGGGCAAAGACAGCGGTGCATTGAACGGCGCTATTTCTATGTTCCGGGAGAGGAACCGGAGAAAACGGACTATGAGCCTTATCAAAAAAGGTTTAAGCCCGAAGACATGTTGAATCTGCGCGCCCGTGTCCTCAAGATCAAGGCCGACATCCTGCGCCACGATCCCCGTGTCGTTAGCATGATCCAAGACCTGAAACCAAAAAATAACGACCCCCAAAAGGAGCTATGATAAAATGTCAGACATTATGAAACAGCCGAAATCAAAACTAGTGCTTCAAGGATATGACCAACTTCTCTCCGGGATCCAGCGGCTTCTGGAAGAAGCCCGGCATCAGGCTGCCCGATCTGTTAATGCTATCTTGACCGCGACCTATTGGGAGATAGGCCGCCGGATCGTGGTGCATGAACAGGGAGGAAAGAGCAGGGCTGGGTATGGGGATCTGCTTTTAGAAAAGCTCTCAAAGGATCTCACGCACCGTTTTGGCCGGGGGATGGGTGCGGTCAACCTGAGCCAGATGAAGAAATTCTATCTGCTTTGGTCCCCTGAACGGATTTTTCAGACACTGTCTGAAAAATTGCCGCATGGAGAGGCGACCCGGAAGGGAGGGCAGATTTTTCAGACACCGTCTGAAGAATTGGGGAGAAATGAATTATCCTTTCCAGGATCGAGATCGGAATCGCGTAAACTCGATATCGGGGTACTGGCTACCGTTTTTCCTCTTTCCTGGTCCCATTATGTTGCGCTTCTTTCCGTAAAGAACGATCACGCCCGGAAATTCTATGAGGCGGAGGCCTTGCGAGGAGGCTGGTCGGTTCGCCAGCTTGACCGGCAGATTGATTCCCAATTTTATGAGCGCGCCGCTCTGTCCCGTAACAAAGTTGGGATACTCAAAAAAGGTGCTATCCAAAAATCGCAGGATTGGATGACGCCGGAAGAAGAGATCAAGGACCCTTACGTCCTGGAATTCCTTGGCCTCAAGGATGAGTATTCCGAAAGCGAGCTCGAAGAGGCGCTAATCCGCCATTTGGAGGCCTTTCTCTTGGAGCTTGGCGGCGATTTTACTTTTGTGGCCCGCCAAAAACGGCTCCGGATTGGAGATGAATGGTATCGTGTTGACCTTGTATTCTTTCACCGCCTTTTGCGATGCCTCGTTTTGGTCGACCTAAAGGTGGGGAAATTCACACATGCCGACGCCGGGCAGATGCATATGTATCTCAACTACGCCCGGGAACACTGGACTCACCCTGAAGAAAATCCGCCGGTTGGGTTGATTCTCTGCGCCAAAAAGAATACCTCTGCTGCTCACTATGCTTTGGATGGATTACCGAACAAGGTTTTGGCAGCGGAATATAGAACAACTCTGCCTAACGAGCACAAACTAGTCGAAGAACTCAACCGCACTCAGCGCCAACTCGACACGATGAAAAAACCAAAGACTCATGGCAAATAAAGCTCGCGTCCTGCCTGTTTTGTTTGAAGACTGATGACCTCTGCAAAGAAAAAGAAACCGCAATTAAGTAATCCCGCATCGACCGGCGGTCTCGGTAACCACTTTGAAAGCCGGGTTCAAACATCCTTTGTTGTTTTAATGCTCACAGGCGGATTTGCGCCTTGTTTACCCGCATGGCCCATCAAAAGGATAAAACTCCAAGGAAAATACCAGGGTTATGCGACCGACGATCTGATTGTCTTTTCGGGACAACCAAATAGTGGGCAAGAGGCGAAATTAATCGGGCAAATCAAACATTCAATAAAAATTACAAACAATAATGAATTCAAAGAGGTAATTCAGGCCGCGTGGAATGATTTTAATAATTCGGACGTCTTTAAGGAAGGGGTAGACATTATTGCCCTACTTTGCGGCCCTTTAAGCGCTACCGACACGGATGATGTCCGAGCACTGCTTAGACAAGCAGAATACGCGGAAGACGAAGCTGATTTTATTAAAAAAGTAAGTCTTGGCAAGTTCACCAGCGATAAGCAAAGAAAAAAGCTTAATGTATTTAAAGCTTGCTTAAAAACCGCAAATGGCAGGGATCTCACTGATAACCAGCTATGGCGATTTTTAAAAAATTTCCGGTTACTTTTTTATGATCTCGATATGAAAGGAGTAACCCTTTCATTACTTCAGTCTATTATTGGGCAATATTCTCAAATAAATGCTAATCCGTTGTGGACTCAACTGGCAGATCTCACTGCTTGGATAAATGAAAACGCAGGGGTTGTTACCATCGAATCAATCCCCGATGACATCCGGTCAATATTTGCGAAGAAAGTTACCGAAGTCATTCCTCCGACCTTGATTCAGATACCTTCTCTTACTCCAGTAACCGATTGGAACCATGCCCAGCATGCGTCCGAACTAGCAGTAATGAATCTTTTAGGATCATTCAATGAGAAATCGATGGCGGATAGAGCGATAGTAGAAAAGATTTCAAAACAGGATTTTTCAACTTGGATTTCTAAAATGCGGGAAATTCTCCAACAGCCTCATAGCCCAATTCATCTAAAAAATAGGGTCTGGGATGTCACTGGGCGATTAGAATTATGGCAAACGCTTGGGCCGCGATTATTTGATGACCAGTTGGACATATTTAAACAATGCGCTGTAGCAGTTCTAAGAGAACGCGATCCCAAGTTTGATTTGAAACCGGACGAAAGATTTGCTGCCAGCATTCATGGCAAAGTTCTGAAACATTCACAGCAGTTGCGAAAAGGCCTAGCTGAAGGCCTTGCCCTCCTAGGAAGCTATCCTAAAGCTTTAAATAATTGTTCAGCAGGCAAGCCTGAAACAATAGCGGTTTTAACTATACGCGAAATCTTTGAAAAAGCCGACGGGGTTCTTTGGGGTAGTCTGAATAGTTTACTGCCAGTTTTTGCGGAGGCAGCTCCTAATACATTTCTTGAAGCCGCTGAATCTGCATTACAAAAAAAGCCATGCCCGTTTGATGAGCTTTTTTCACAAGAAGGGGATGGCGTTACAGGCCAAAATTATTTAACGGGTGTGCTTTGGGCTCTCGAAACGCTTGCATGGGATGAACAATATTTAACGCGAGCGTGTATCATTTTGGGTGAATTAGCTTCTCATGATCCGGGTGGCAAATGGGCTAACCGGCCGGATAATTCTCTAGTTGCTATTCTACTTCCTTGGCTACCTCAAACCATAGCTTCCATAGAAAAGCGGAAAATCGCTTTACAAGCGCTCCGAAAAGAAAATCCGGAGATTGCTTGGAGAGTGTTCCTAAAACTATTACCGAATCAGGAGCAAATATCGTCCGGTTCTCATAAACCAAGCTGGCGCAAAATGATTCCGAAAGATTGGGATAAGACGGTTTCTCATAAAGAATATTGGGAGCAGGTCTCGTTCTATGAGGAAATGGCTGTTGATATGGCTAAAAATGAGATCACTAGACTAAATGAACTCATTCCTCATCTTGATCACCTGACAGCAGATTCGTTTGAAAAAATGTTACAGCATTTATCATCCGATGAGATTACTACCAAACCTGAAAGTCAAAGGCTCTGTCTTTGGGAAAAACTTCTTCATTTTGCTTCGAGACATCGAAGATTTGCAGATGCAAAATGGGCAATTGGGGCCGAAGCTGTTACTAAAATTGAGAACGTTGCGGATAAGCTCGCTCCAAAGAGTCCTTTATGTCTTTATCAGAGGCTATTTACTAGTCGCCCCTTCGATCTATATGAAGAAATAGAAAATTGGAAAGAACGCCAAGAGAAACTTGCGCAGAGTCGTGAAAAGGCGATAAATGAGATGCTTGATTTTGGCGGAATTGATGTAGTTATTAAATTTTCGGAAATGACCGAATCTCCGACTGATGTAGGACTGGCGCTTGGATCTATAGCAAAACAAGAAGTAGCTCCAGTCATTTTGCCGAATATGCTGAAAGCGGAAAATAAGAATCTTTCCCAATTCGCCGGCGGTTTTGTTTGGGCGAGATACCGAAGTCGGGGATGGGCATGGGTTGATAAAATCGACATGGCTGGCTGGACAACTCCGCAAATCGGGCAATTTCTGGCATATTTGCCGTTTACTTCGGAGACTTGGAAAAGATCAGAAAAATTGCTTGGAAAATCTGAATTAGAGTATTGGAATATCGTGAACGTTAATCCCTATCAATCCGAGGGCGACCTTTATTTGGCAATCGATAAATTAATCCAGCATGGGAGAGCTTATTCGGCGATCAATTGTTTGGATCGAATGCTCCATGAAAAGAAACAGCTTGATACGCCACAGGTAGTAAAAGCGCTTCTTGCGGCAGCTTCATCAACAGAATCTGCTCATTCCGTTCACGGTTACGATTTGGCCGAATTGATTAAGGCATTACAAAATGATCCAAAAACCAATTCCGATGATTTGTTTCACATCGAGTGGGTCTATCTTCCATTATTGAATGAACATAACGGAGCGACTCCGAAGCATTTAGAAAGGCGGCTGGCTTCAGAGCCACAATTTTTCTGTGAAGTTATCCGTCTTATATACCGCTCCGATAAGACACAAAAATCCGAAAAGCAGCCTACAAAACAAGAACAAGCAATGGCTCAAAATGCCTATCACTTATTAAGGGCATGGCGAACACCCCCAGGCCTGCAAATCGATGGCAGTTTCGACGGGAATCATTTTAAAGAGTGGCTCAAATCAACAAAAGAATTATGTTTAGAGTCAGGTCATTTAGAAGTTGCCTTTTCGCATATCGGAAATGTTTTGGTTCATTGTCCTCCCGATTCAGATGGGCTCTGGATAAATCGTACTGTTGCTGAAGTGCTAAATGGCAAAGATGCAGAAAAGATGCGCAGTGGCTTTCAGATGGGGGTCTATAACTCGAGAGGAGTCCATTGGGTGGATTCAACAGCAAAGCCCGAGTTAGAACTCGCTGCTAATTATAGGCAAAAAGCTGAAGCGATCGAAAACGGCGGCTATCAGCGTTTTGCTGTCACACTCCGCGGTTTAGTTGATTCATATATGCGTGACGCGCAACGAATTATTGAGGATCGTGACGAATGAAGGTGTAGACCTTATGGCCTCTACACTTCAGGTGATGGAACCAGCCTGGCTTTCAAAGGCGCTGATTTGAGTGGCCAGCTTGAGGTTGAGTGTGGGCGGTCCTGATCGCCGATCTTCCAGGCGCCCTTGAGGACCCTATAGAGGGAAATCGGGAATTCCACTTCAAAAAATGGACGTTGGGGAGTGTGTCTCGGGGAGCCATTCATGACGGGAAGCCCCTTCGGCGAATAAGCTGAAGGGGCTTCTTATTTGTGGGACTAGAGTTGCGTCATTGACGTAGCCGGTTTAACAAAAATCGGACAGTAAATCGGATACTAAAATATCTATAACCCGCTCCAATTAAACAGGTTATGGTTTTTTCATTAAAGCCTTACTCTCTTTTTAAAATCCGGCTTGTCTAAGCTCCCGGTTTACGACTCGATAAACCTGGTCGAATTCGGGCAGTATTGCGATCTGGGCTGAAAGCCGTTCGCTCCAAAGTTTTTTGAACCGCGCCTCTTTTCGCGAGAATTCTTCTCCCACAGTGTCCGAACTTCTGCCGCGGAACGTCAGTTTTTCACCGACGGCGTCGAAGAGTTCTGC
>Ga0265297_10002342_pt1 | contig 39118 bp, 34 predicted proteins | sample Munlanlwell13791_FD_192502 | JGI IMG/M metagenome (GOLD analysis project Ga0265297, IMG submission 192502) | Leachate microbial communities from a municipal landfill in Southern Ontario, Canada - Leachate well 137-91 | ecosystem: Engineered > Solid waste > Landfill > Unclassified | place...
TATCGATAACGGACTTAATCTTGCACATCGTTGATTCAATCGTTTCAACAGCACTCTTTAAAACCTTCTCGGTGAAACCATCCCCATAAATGCCAATCTCCAAACTGACACCAACTTTTCCCGGCGTTTTTTCTGATACTGCCACGCTGATCAAATTTCCTGAACAAAGCTGATGTATTTTATAAAATCTTTCTTTGAAGGCGGGGTCTTTCTTGTCCATTTCGAAATACTCCCCCACTCTAAACCCGGGATCATCCCAACCTTTTGAAATATAGCCGACTTCCTTATCCTTCTTTCGAATATCAAAGTACAGCTCCAATGCATCGTTATTAATAAATCTCGTTAATTCGAGTCCTGCTTTATTCGCATTCTCCTTGACGAGATAAATATCTCTACGCTGGTTAAGAACAGCCTCCAGCATCTTAAATGTCTCTTTATCGGTCAATTTTTGCTTTTCGATCCAGGCATTTAGCCGTTTCTTTATATCGTCCTTACCGTCGTCTTTAGAAAAGATATCCCGCCCCCTCATACCGGCACCTCCCACAGCTCCCCATCCTCTAGGACTTTCACGTTATCAAACATTTCTTCGTACTGCTCGGAATGAAATGTGTGTATAGGCACGAGGACTTTCGGATTCAAAGACTTCGCGAATGCTTTGAGATCCTTCGGAATAGCATGCCCGCTGGTATGAATATGCTTAAGCTCTATACCTTTCTCCCGACAATATCCCTGAAATTTATCAGTAAGATATCCATCCCACATGGAATATATTATTTGAGCACCCTTAATCGGATGAATATGCCCAACAACTCTAGGAAACAATGAATTGTCCCTCAAAATCATGAGAACCTTTTCTTTAGTCCGATTGATTTCTTCCAACTCAATTTTTTGTTGGTTAAACAAATACAAAAGTTTCTCATGTCCGGCCTCCGCTATCTTATCAGCGTGAAACTTAAAAAACTTCACGCGGACATTCGGCCAATTAAACTGCGGAAGGCTCTTAGTGCTTGCCCCGAGTCTGTGCAAAATGAATGCCGTATATAGATCGATCACAAAGGTTGTTCCTGTCTTACGGCAGGCCTTATACGCGGAAACCAGTCGATCAATGTTCTGCGAAGAGGCAAAAAGAAAAGCAATATTGCTTTTGCTATCCAAGACCTCCTTGATCCCTTTCTCAACCGCTATTTCGTCTTTGTATGTTTGTTCGCCCCTGCCAAGCATGGAGCCTTCCATGAGGAGACAATCTATATTCTTTGGGGGAGCATCAACCATCATTCTAAAAAGCGCGCTCTTTCGCCCGTGACCTCGAAAGTCGCCGGAATAAAATACCCTCGATCCATCCGCCTCAATCAGCAAGGCCAACGCGTCAAAGGCAGAGTGATCAACGAGAAAAGCAGTAATCTCAAAGCCAGCTACCTTGATCTTCTTACCATTCCCCACAATTCGGGCGTTCAACTTGCCTGTCCGGTGAGGTGTGAAGGTGTCGGAAACCCCAATCAGCTCCCTTGCGCCCTCGCTAAGGAATATAGGAATATCCGGATGAACGTAACGAAGCAATCCATAATGATCGAGATGCGAATGGGAAATATAAACGGCGTCCACGCCCGGATCATCCCCTGCATACAATCCAGTGACAGCAGGGAGTACGCCTAAATTCAATAGCTGTTTGACCGACTTCCCCTCTAGCACTTTGCTATCAAAGGGCTGGTCTTTTCTATCGGATACCAGCGGAATGCCAAGGTCGACAATTATCCGAGACTTATTGGTCGTCAACTCGACGCATGTGCCGCCGATTTCTTTTGTGCCACGGTGAATTAGTAATTGCATTATGTAATCCTACTAAAATCAATCTCATTTTTGATATGCAAAACCTTTATTTCAGGATGCCGCGCCTTAAGTCCCCTGATGCTCTGCTCAGCTAATCCTGAATACCCCCCAACGACAACAACCCCCAACACACCTTCAACAATATCGACCATTACTCTGTCTGGCAACAGCCCAAGCCCCTGTTTCTGCAAAACATTCTTTTCGTAACATTCCTTATACTGTGGAAAATTCTTTGTAATACGCTCAATATATCCGTTAAGTTGCGTAAAAACCTTCTCCTTTAATTCTAAATTATTACCCAGCTTAACTTCCAAGACGCAGAATTGATATTTGCCTGCTTCATTTCTTTTGAGCGCAAGGAGATCCATCTTGGTGGAACTATTCCGATCGACAACCTGCCGATCAATTATTATTAAATCGTCTTTGTTTGAATTATCAGTCAAAATCATCTGCTCAAAAACGATTTCCTCTTGAAACTGGACTTCTTTAACCTTCTGCCCCATCAACAATAAATTTCTCGTGCTAAAAAAGGGATGTAGTTGCTTACACCCAATGGCGAATAAATAGTACTCCTTCTCCATAGCATGCTTGAACCGATCAATCGCAGATCCCATGCCTTCTACAAATTTTCGATGGATTTTAATCTCATACAGATTTATCGACTTACGGTAGGATATTTTCCCAAGGCTGTTGCCTTTGTAGTAAAGGTTTAGGTAGTTATCGCGTATCTGTAACCCATACTCAAACCCGGAATCCTTAATCTTCTTGATCAAGAATCCGAAATCCCTCTTCACGGCTTCGTATGTTTCCGGAGATAAATAGCGGCTAATAATTTTCATTTAATCTGGCTTTTTATAGAAATCTGATACTTTTTCTTGCGATTTTCAAAGGCAGTCTCTCCGCCCTCCAGAATGCTACAAACCTGCTCAATGATTCCATCTTCAAAATCTTCCACCTGAACATCAGGGATTGCCTTTGCTTGGTCTTCTAGCGAACCAGAACAATACTCAAGCCTCGGCGTCCTTTTTCCTTGATAATTCGACACAATGATCTGTTCAGAATCGGTATTCACAACAAGATTAGGATTATGCGTAACCATGATAATCTGTCGGTACTGTTTCCGTTCCCTAAAATATCCGATTAGGTCTTTGTACACCGATAGATTGTCTAAATTTTCTTCTGGCTGATCTACAATTAAAGGCCTGTAATCTGCCTTGTCAATTTCAAGATAAAGCATCAGCAATATGATCCCTTTCTGCCCGGGAGACAACAAATAGAGATCAGTACCATCGAACTGTAACGACGATACGATTTCAAAATATGAAGGATCAAACAACCAATTATCAAAATTTTCTAGCGTATTATTCTCCCTAAGTTGATCTTCAATCAAAAGCTTTTCAGTTCCAAAATTAGTAAAGCTTCCCAATATTGCCTTTAATTGTTTATCTATAACGACTTTCCCGTAATCTTCCCTGAAGAAATCGTCAGCCATCTCACCTAGAACTCTTTTAAGAGTATTTGACTCTCGGAAATTACCTTTGCGAGTCCGGTCAATAATATCCAGACCGCTTTTAATATGGTGGTTAAGTCGATAGTTTATTTGTGCCTCAAACACCAGCTTTTTGTCAGTATCAGTACCAGCCAATAATGATGACTGAAGAGGTTCGTACAGTTCAGCCATCTTCGCTTTTTCCTTTTTAAGCAACTCAAAATAAGATGAATATAGACTCAATCGCTCTTTCTCTAACCGATCTTTTTCGGGAGTCGATTCGGATTTGATCCTCGCTATCTCGGCCTCTAAAACTTTAATTGAATTGTTCAAATCAAATGCGGTCTTTCTTTGTTGTTGATATTTAAGCTTACTGGTTTCAAATGCTCGGGTGGCTTTTTGCTTGTCTTCAATTCCTTTATTTAACGCCTGTAGATTATCAAAAGGCAAATCTTCAGCAGAAACATTCAAGAGCAATGCGACATTAGTTCTGTTCCCATCTTTTAATGTCGACACCTTGGTTCCGATATCAGCTTTTTGCTTATCAAGGACGATTTTAATACGATCGTCATTAAGACCGACTTCAAAAACTCCTGCATTCACTATCCCAGCGGCAGAAAGTAAAATATCGATATCATCCTTAAACTCTTTAATTTTCCCTTTAAATACTTTAATCTTCGTCTCAATTTCAGAAATCTTTGTTAGCACAGATTGTAGTTCGATTATTTTCGCTTCAAAAACTTTTTTTGATTCTAAAAGCTTCGAAAGCTCTTCTTGACCTCTCTTATCTTCCGGAGGCAGCTCAGGCAAACTCTTAACAAGCTTGTCTAATTCGGACTTCTTTTCTTTAAGCTGATTCTCTTTTTCAGGCAAGCTTTTCAATATGTTCGTAAGAGCTTGTACTTTACTATTAATCTCGCGAAGGGTATTAATAACTTGCTCTTTTTCATATTGGAAATCGCCAAGCACGCGCCCTCTCAACTCATCAAAATCAGAAGCGCCCATTTTATCTGTTTCATCCAAGGCTTGAAAAATTACGTTCTCTATCTGCTTCCTAAGCTTATCACTGTTATTATGCGAGCAAAGCTCTTCTACTGCGCCTTGGGGTAAATATTGAACCAATCCGTGTTCCGATTCTAATTTATCAACTTCAAAATCTGTCTTTGAACCATCTCCCCATTCAAGGTATATTTTTGTGCCGGTAATTGGATTTTTATGCTTAGCCGATTTTTTAAGGAACGCATTCTCACTGTCGTCTTTACTTCCTGCCCCATAAGCAATAGCCTCAGCAAGCGCAGATTTTCCTGATCCTCTCCCACCAATAATTGTAATAAGATCTCTATTAAGCTCTAGACAAAAGTTGTCGGCAAACCACCCACTAGAAGATGGAATTGATATTTTGGTTATCACCTTGTGGTCATGCTTATAATTGGGTGGGGATGCCCCGATAAATGTCCTCGAAACAGGCTCATTAAGGATTTGTTTCAGTCCAGCAAAAGTCGGATCAGCCTTAACCCAAAGCAATGTTTGCCCAATCCGAGATATTTCGTGAGCATCTGAAGCATGTAAAACGATGCTATTTAATTTATTTTGGATTAAATCATCCCGATTTTCACTGATTTTGGCGGGGTCGTCCAAGCACGTAAGGCAAAAATTCGCAGAATTTATTAGATCGCGCTTTTCAGCGGCAGACTGATCCCATCGGGAATGATCCCATTCCGAATAGCCAATTGCAGTAATATATTTTCCTTTAAAACAGTTTTTCTGTAATAGCTTGGTAATATCATCTCGCTTATATGTAATGTTATCGAAACCAACTTCTATATCCGACTTACCATGAACAGTGTTTCCTGGCGGAGCAGCGGCTTTTATCTGCTTACCCAACTCAGCAAGCGATCTCGGAGTTGGTGTTTGCTGCCATTCAGTGTTGTCTTGAATTTTATACCCACTGGCAAGACAATTTAGAAATTGTTCACGAATATCTTCAACTCTTATAGAAGGATCAAACAAGACATGAAAATTATGCCTTCGAGAATTATTTTCCGTACCGCTAAAGGTGTTTAATCGAAATTCAATATTAGGAATAATAAGCTCTACGTTTGGGATTTCATTTTTTCGAGTCAAAAGATGTTCATATCCATCGCAAAATAAATAATCGGTGATGCCAATTACTTTAATTTCTGCTGGCAATGATGCTAACTTTTGAACAAAGGCATCCCATGCTGTTTTATTATCGCCACCATAACCTTGAATTATTGATTTAGGCGTATGAACGTGCAAATCCCATCTACGCCATTCTGAACCTTTTGGATAAATCCCTATAGTCATTTATTATCCTTTCGAAACTTCTTCCCGCACTCCGGGCATTCAACTTCGTTATCGAGAAACAAGCTACATGACACATCTGCCCCACAATGCGGGCATTTCGACACGTCCGCGCCCATCACAAAGTCGCACTCCATAAATTCGTCAAGCTCATCATCCATAAAATTACTCGTTACTCCACCCCCATCGCCTTAAAAACAGCATCGATCGGGTCGGCATAAAAGCTATTCTGGAATTTCGACAAAAGCTCCCCAGGTACGGATTGAAAATCTTTAACACTGCTCGAAGGAATAAGAATCCTTCTCGCACCAGCATCAAGGGATACTCTCATGGATTCCGAAAGATTTTCGACTGCAATAATGTTTCCACCTAAACTCATACTGCCTAAAACAACTATTTGAGATTGCACTGGTTTGCGCATCAAAGCCGAAGCAAGAGCAATAACTGCCGTTAAAGTTAACCCGTCTGCTGGCCCGGAATTGTGTAACTCAACGACGTGAATATGGAAATCATGATCTCCGGCTTTTGGCGTTACGCTCACCCTCGAAGAATTTGCTTTAAAATAATCAAAGGCCACCCGTAAACTTTCTTTAGCCGCAGAATCCGAACCAAGTCCAGAAAAACGAACGGAACCATTTCCTGGGCTCATCTGAATTTCAATACGGTACAATCCTAAATGTCCGTTACTGCCGCGCGCAACGGTATGCACAGTCCCCGGATTCATCGGCCCATCAGGAATCAATGTCCCGCCACCTTGCTCTGGTACTGAAATATACTTCTCGTCATTCGTTTCCTTATCCGCATAGCTGAAATGCACATCAAAAAACTCCATTCCACCTATCTTCTTCAGCTGTTCTTTAACGCGCCGTCTTGTTTCAAGTGCATAATCCAAGCATTTCGCAACCGCAGCTTTATCGTATTCACCATGAGGGTAAAGAAGTTTTAACAACCCTGAAACCGTCTTCCTTACGGCGATCACATCGCGCTGATTCAAATCTCTCCCCAAACGGAAATATTTATCAATCGCGTCAGAGAAATTCCGCTTTCTCATCTCTCTTAGAAATTCGGCTAGATAGTCAACGATAAGGCCATAATTGTTCGTAAAAAATTCTGGCTTCATCTTGGGTATTTCCCAACCCGGAATATACGCATGAAACCGATCAAAAAATGCAGAGTCAATCATGTTTTCCGGGAAAGGCGAAAGTAAATGACTTGTTTTTACCAACGTATCTACAGACTGATTGATATTCCCAACAAACACCATTGACGCGTTGGCATTAATCTGGTCGCGGCCACGAGCGAACGAACCGGATGCCATGTAATCCTTCATAATCTGCACGCCGTCTTTATCGGCAAATGATATCCCTGCCACTTCGTCAAACGCTACGATGTCCCACAAACCCACAAGCCCGATCTGTCGGCGGCTCATACTGTAAAAAAGGTTGGCCACCGTTGTCTGCCCTCCGGAAACCAAAATGCTGTTTGGACTGATTTCTTTGTAGAGATGGCTTTTTCCAGTATTTCGTGGGCCCAGCTCACACGCATTATAATTGTTCTCAACGAATGGAATCATCCTCGCAATAAGATGCAATTTAACTCGCGGCTCAAAAAGAGTTGGTTCCATTCCTGCTGATCGCAACAAAGCGTCCATCCATTGCTCTTCGGTAAAGGCACGGCGACCCTCAAAAAGCGGCTCCATGTCCATATTGGGCATTTGAATCGGTTTAATCTCTTCAAGGATAAACGGTGATAGGCTTTGTCCTTCTTCATAGAAGTAGCGCAGGTTTACGATCGACCAGATACCCCCAGCCAAGAGTTTTTGATATTTCTTCACCGTCTCACTGGGCACAATAACATTCTTAATCCCCAGATTAGAAAAGACCGCTTCATAAATGTCTTTCTTCTCATTTAGCGTGACCGTCACCTTATCTATAACTTTGAGACCACCTTTTTCTCGAACAATCGATTTCACCTTTTCCGACTCATCCGGACGCACATAGTTATCGGCAAGAACCCGCTTGACCGTCTTCATGCCGTCTTCGATGATCGCGTCATCAGTTGAAGCGCAATATTGCCCTAAAAGATACTCAAGAACATAGACCGGGACATTTGCGCCTTCTTTTATCTTTTTTGTCAGGTCTTTGCGGACAACCTTTCCGCTAAAATGTTTAATAAGTAAATTATCTAGGTCTGTATTCATCAAATTCTCCTCCTTTAGAAATCGCTGGTAAAAGCGCGGTCTATCCGTACCGGGATTGACAGCTCTTCAATATCAGTATCCGCATTGCGGAATATTAAACGATATGGTTTGCCTACAGGAAATGCCATATTCTTTAAAGTCAAAACTACTTCTTTCTTTCGATCTGCCATTTCTGGCGATACGCTATCAAATGTAAGTATCTGGATATCGCTTACCGGCTCATTCCCAGCATAAATCCCTATCTTATATGTAACTGACTTAATCCTGTCGGATACAGCATCAGTCTGTATGATCTCAAAGCGATGTTTTCCTGTTGTAATGCGATGCTCCTGCCCGAGAACTTGGACACCGACTGTTTTTTCACGCGTTTTCTCTTTTTCTTCTCCGCGCACTTGCTCAACTGTAATAACAGGAACCACCACTTCTTGCAGACTCATTCCGCCATGGAAATAACGAGCTCCACCAGTGAAATAAAAAAGGCTCATCCCTTTTGGAACAGCAAATGGCATATCACTCTCAGGAGAAACACCAGCCGTAAGTGAGAATTTTGCTTTACGCACACTATCCATAAGGGGAATATACTTCCCATATAAAAACCGTTTATTTATCTTTATAAGTTCCCCACCAGAATCTGCTATTTTATTTCGGTCGGTGTCATCAGGGCTTCTGTCTGTGTAAACAAATCCATGATCAGCAGTAATGAAAGCATAGCGCGCATGTAGGTTGTTGACGACAAATGAAACAATATCGCATACTTCGTCTATCGCCTTTCGCACCGCAGAGAATGTTTTACGTTCTGTTTTGGCATCATCGCCCAAAGCATCGATTGTATTGTGATACACATAAACAGTATTCTTCCCGCGCACAAGTTCGCGAGCTTCCTCCCGACCCATGCGAAGTAATTCATCGCCCTTAACAGCGATCCCTTTATGTGCTGATAATATCTCGTTTCTTTGATCAAGGCTTGCGCAAGGAAGCCCACCAATAAGAATGTCCCCCTTCTCCGTAACTTCCAATCGTTCATGCGGCATCAACGCCGCCATTCCAATCGCCGTATACGAAGGCACACATCCGAGCATAGCTTCCGTCTTTGCCTTAAATCGGTATCGGCCATTGAGCGCTTCAGCGACTTCAAAACCTACTTCATAGCGAAGAGCGTCACTGATAATTACAAAAACCGCAGCACTTTTATCCCCGGCTTTGCGTTCTGGATATTTCCCATAAAAATCATACTGATTAACTACCCCGTCTATATACCAATTATCCAGACGTACTTTTTCTTCCCACAAGAGGGCCAGCGGCTCAAGAAAAGAATGTTGATACATATTCTCCACACTCTCTTTGAGATCCTTCAAAACACCCCAGCCCTTAGAATCAGCGATATCGGCATACTCTAAGAAAGTGCGGTACAAACGGTCAAAATAATGCAGGTCTTTTGTATACGCTTCAAAAATATCTTTGGGTGTTGCATACGAAAATCCGCGGGGAAAACTATTCTTCTTAGCTATGAGCGCGACCGCTGCAATCAATGCCTCATAGACAGACCACAAAGCCTCTCGCGGAATAACTTCATCACCCAGCCTGCGATTAGCCCAGTGCATATCCTGACGGAACCGGCAAAAGGAACTAACGAAATCCTTATCCAAAGTATCAGCGTGTTCTATGACATGTATCCTCAGCTTGCTTGCGCAAGCCTTCTCTATCGCAAAGAAAGTGACTGCGCTTCGCAATGTATCAAGCGGGATATCGACAATAAAGCGCTCAATGCCAACTGCCTCGGCAACCAATTCAGAAAGACGATCATACGAAAAAGCCATTTTCATGCTATCTCGCCATTCACTCATGCAAACCGCGGCATCTCGAGTAAAAATGCCAGGCAATATAAATTGCTTTACACTTTCAGGGATAGCAGAACCAATTGAAGCATAGAGATCACTTATAAAAAGACAGGTTAAAAAATGCCTTAATTTGGGCTGTTCACTCTGATAACCAAACGCTTCGCGCGCGAAAGCCCAAAAGGCTTCTTCTAAATCCATCTTCTGAATATCAACAAACTTTTCCGGAATAGAATCTAATCCTTCCTCAAAATCAAAAGAGGCGAATAAAGCATGAATGATATCAAAAAAACGATCATTGTCCGCCTTAACGATAACCGCCAACATTTTTCTGTCAATCTCGTTCTCCCTGTCCGTCGGCGCGATAATCTTTTTAAGAAGAGCTGTCCTTTGTTTATTGCCAAAGAATTTCTTTCTCTTTGCAATATGCTCCCTCAAGAAATGATGCTGCAACCCAAGTTCTTCAACCATCATTGAAGCGGTATCCGCATAAAATTGATAACCATACAGACGGATATCCAGAAGCCAGTCATTTTCAGGCTGTGGGATTGGAGTTACGGAATAAACCAGAAATTTGCTTTCTGATTTTTCAATTTCAATAACCACCTTGGTTTTGAACTGTCCAACCTTATCCGGACGCAGAATATCAACACCAACTAACCCCAAGGATAAAAGGCCATCCTCAAAGTCTTCTTCGGGATCATTCCAGAAAATGACCCTGTGTTGATTAAAAAGCTCGATTAATTTACTCTGTATCTTCTCTTTGTTCATCGTTAGTGTTCCCAGCTATTTTTTTGACATCTGAAAGGAGATCGCCAAATTTTCCATAATTCATTTTCACCCCATCATCGAGGTCAAGTTTGATTTTTTTATCAGCATTATGGCGTAAAAGCTCATCGAATTTGCTAAGTTCTTCAGCTTGCTTGCGCAAGCTGATAATTTCTTTTTGAATTTTGTTTGCAGCACTGCCTGATTGAGCGACGTCCTTATCTTTTTCAAGATGTTCTATCTGTCGCGAAATCTTAGTCTGAAGCGGTAACACATATTCAGTACGCATTCGAGCAAGCGTGCCTTCGTTATAACGATGCAAATACACCAATGCCTGAAAAGCCTTTTCTTTACCGCTTGAGAATAGCCAATAGATCGGTCGGTTTTTATAGGTCTGCACATGATCTTTAAAGAAATCAGTCGCAAGATAACGACGAATTGCTTCTCTGCTTGATTCACCAGACTTTCCACCTATAGCATCAGCAATAAAATCAAGGTTTTCATCCAATCCTTTCTTATCCCATGCAACCTCAATGAATCTGAAGAATCGACAAGCTGCGTCATCGTCAAACCATTCTCGTTCGATAATAGGGATAATGCCGTCCTCATCAGCAGGAAACGTCTTATACTTTTTAGGGTCAAAATCCTTGTTTTCTGCGTGAGCATAAACAAGCCCCGGAACATCCAATGAATAGCGTCCGATCATGCAACCGACAGCATAGCTAATAAGCTCTTTCATGGTGTCGGCTTTAAACCATTCTGCCAATTCCTCATTAGTAAGGCTGTTTTTATATCGAAATTTAGGATTGGCAAAAAGAGTAACCTCCTCAATCGGTACATCTGAAATCATTTCATCTTGCAGACCGTATTTTTCAATAAAAAAATGATTGTTCTCTTCTTCAAGGCGCTTCATTTTGTTTGTCATTTGCTGACAGATAGTAAAGAAGTTATTGTAAGACAAACAAAGGTTAGCGGACTTAATCTCAGCTTTAAATAAAGGGAATTGCTTAAAGTCCCACGCTAATTGGCGCGAGTTCCAGTCTTCTTTCCCAATTTCTACACATTGTTGCGAGATGCCCTCAACCTTTTTAATATTCTTATCGGTGATGCATATAGGTAGTCTGGCTATTTCGCCCACACCAAAATGTAGAGTCGGATTTAATAAGTTCATCAAATAGAAAGTTACCTTGGAAGACAAATAACCTAACAAAAAATAATAATCATCGTGGTTTTCTGAAAATAAGACCGATCCCGTATTCTCAAAAGTAAATCCTTCGTCTAAATATCTAGCACTAAAGAATGATGTGCTAATATCATTCCAAGTTATCCCTGCCCGAAAATAGAAACTGCAATTTCGTACAGTTGAACCTTTAAAGCTTTTAATATTGTTACCATCATTTTCCCAGTCAATAACACTCTCTCGGTTTCCATACCATTTCCTTGCGCTTCCCCCATCATTATGTGGAAACCATTTGTTTTTATTTGTAATTTTATTGCTCGCCTTGAAATTTATTTTATCAAAAGAAACCTCACTCCACATCCGAACAAACCTTGGTTTATCTCCTGAAGTCAATCCGCTCTTGGGTGAGAATTTATTTTCCATTGGAACATTATCGGTAAAAATATTTCTAATCGTTTTGCTTACCCAATATGCAAGCGGAGATCCAGGAATTTTTTTAAATTCATCTTGAAAAGTTTGATTAAACGAATTGCTCTTACTTACAATGCCTCGACGCTTTTCCTCTTCATCACCACTTGTTAGACGTAAAAAGTTTGGTTTATACTTAGCTTGATGTCCGCTCATGAAGCTAAACGCAGTAACCGTTACAACCTCTCCGGAAATAGTACTAAATGCCCTAGATCCAAGATGTGCCATGTTTTGAATTGTTCTTGTTTCCAGCCATAACTCGCGACATCTTTCAAAAGACGACAAGAACATCCAACTCTGCATCGTGACCATTGCGTTGTAGCCGATCTCATTTTTTGTCATCTCAAAACCACGCTCAATAAACATCGCAAACAAATCAGACTTAGTCTGGGGATATTGTGTTTGAGCAAACTCTTTGAGGGTTCCATTCATGCCCTTACCACCCATATACGGCGGATTGGCGATAACACAATCATAGCGCTTAGCCAAAAGCTCGGCCTGTTGGACAAGAGCCAATATATTTTCGTAGTAGTCGACCCCTTCACCAAGCATGTGACTATTCAAATCGTTCCTCTTTTCCTGAGTCTTACGCTTAATATCCGGTAATTTCAGAATCACTTCTTCTGGCACCCGAATAAGTGATCCAAAAGTCTTGGCGTTTTCAAAAAGCTCTACAAGATCCGTTGCATCTTTAAAACTTCCAGTATAGCTAGCTCCTTTGATACAGACTATATTCGGCTTAATACTTTTTTTAAATATCTCCCTGTCATCCTGCCTTGCCTTCATCATCAATGCAAATCCGGAGAGCTGTGCCGCGCGATCATCAATCTCAAGCCCATACACGTTCTTGGTAAGAATTAATGAGGAAATATCCTTGGCTCTGTATCCTCTTTCAAGATAAATCTCTTTTAAAAGTTCATACGCCTCAACCAAAATATGCCCTGAACCACAGGCAGGATCTAAAACGGTCAATTCCTCAGGATTGAGCGACGTTGGCGTAATCTCTTTTAGCTTAACTTTGACATCTTCGGACTGTTCCGCCGGGGAAATGTAATATTGCATCTTTGCTTTTATCCCTGAAGATGGATACGTAGCAAGCCATTTGGCCCCCAGTGAATTCTGCACAAGGTATTTAACGATCCAATTCGGCGTAAAAAGCTGGGTTACGGCGGGTATATCTTCTGTTTTATATGCTTTTTTCGCCTTCATCAGCGCGTCTTTTTTCTCGGAAATATAAAACTGATACAACCAGCCAATTATCTCAACCTCCTTCCAGTCTTCTTCAGGGATTTCATTAACCATTTGCCGGATAACTGAATCGGTATTGAGAAGATTGTCAGGGAGCAGTAATTCGGTCGGGTCATCGACTTTTTCAAAAAGAAACGGCATTGCGTTTGAAAGTTCATTACACTGAGCAACGAGGAGTCTTTGGTAAAGCTCTTTGTCTTTATCGGCTGCCATCTTAAGCCGAAGGATCTCTTCTTTCTCAAGGCCGTCCAGCTTTTCAAGAAACTGAGCTTTTTCTAATATCTCGGGCTCCGCTTGTCCGTCAGGATGGCTTAATACCCGGTATCCATGCACAAGATAACCATTTATCTCCATAAATCGTATTGCCGCGATACGATTAAACCAGGTATAAGCGACTTCTTCTACTATCTGGGAGAAAGAAGACTTTTCTATCCGGTCAAGAAGGAGTTTGCGAGTATCTGCAAGTTTCTTGGGAAATGGACGCCCAGAGATAAAAGCAAAATCACCCTTAATAGTGCAAGGCTCGACGGTATCTTTAGAGATCCCGTAAAATTGAGCTCTTTCGGTGACTGCTTTGATAAACTCTTCTCTTGCCTTTGGGGCGTATATTTTAAGCTTACTTTTATTCATTACTCCACTCGTATACGTTTACCGTCTTTGATTGCTTTCTTTAATTTATTGCCTAAATTCTCAATAAATTCATCCACGTCTTTATCCGTTTCAAGATATGGCTTACTTGCCTCATTACGCGCATGGACAATCTGAACCTCTTTGATCTGTGTACCGCCAGCGCCTTGAGGAGCTGCTTTGGCCAAACGATTCATTTCAGCTTCAAAAATATTCTTTGCCTCATCCGCAATCCGATTGATATTGGCAATACTCTGTTCGCTCTTTAGACGCTCGGCAATCGCGGTGAAAACAGATTTTGCTTTGTCGATATCCTTTTGAGAGGCCTTAATGTCCTGCGCTTCTTTTTCGAGTCTTTCCATCAAGGCAGATAGACTCGAATTTGTTTTATCTCGGGCTTCAATCAGGAGTCTTTCGTTAGCCTCATTAACCTTTTGAATAAGGGCGTCTGCCTCACGGATGATGCTATACGGCGCCTGTGCATCCAAGATATCCCGCATCCGAATCAAGGCGGCTTTTATGTCTTCGTTTTTTTCAAGATCAAACCTATTCATTTCAAAACGTGCGATGGCGTCACGTAATTCATCCCATTGCGAACGTTGTTTTGTATAAAAGCCGTGTATATCTGAGAAAGAATTTGCGGCACTTATAAGCCCATCTCGATTTTCAATCATCCTTTCGATGAAATCAAAGCTGTCATTGGCTTCTAAAATCACCTCGGCAAGCCTTGCTATTTCTTTGATATCTGATAACCCTGGATATTTCCCTGTCTCCGCAAGAGTCCTATGCTGATTTATTACCTCTCTCCAATCATTGAATTTTTTGATCATAAATTGATAAAGGGGTAACTCTTTATCAGGCCCCATCTCACCGAAGATTTCCTGGCCAAGTTTTCGTGCTTTTTCAATATGCGCAAGATCAACAACTTTACGCTGGCGAACCGTTATCTTTTTCCAGTTGCTCGTGCGTAAAACTGCTTCCCCCACACGTCCTCGTTCCAGTATGCCCCCGCTAAGGACAAACTGTATTTCCCCTAGACAAAAAAGTTTAGCCAGCATTAACGCGGTTTCCCATTCGTTCCAGCCAAAAGGCCTAGCGGCAAAACGTTCAATGACCTCACCAGCGACCATTTGCTTACTTTGCAGGGTGCATAATGATATATATTCACGCACTTCCTTCACTGCCCGTGGGTTGTTTTCCGCGACAGTTAAATCAAATATTCTTTGCGCAGTATCGTCATGCCGCAATACAGATTGAATCTCTCCTTGCGGATTCGCGCAAGGATGCTCAATATAGCCCATTTTTGAGAAAGTGTTATCAACAAGGTAATCCAATGCCCGTATCCGCATCGTTAACGGATCTCCCGATTCTTCAGCCCATACTTGCCCGTTGATATAGAATTCAGCTCGCGCCAATAACTCTTTAACATTTTCTATTATTCGTGTTTTCCTCTCACGATTTTCTGCCTTCCGCTCATCCAAAATCCTTTTAACTTCAGGATTTCCTTCGTTTTTACGGGCGATATATTTTTCGGTCTTCAAGAACATCTGAATCTCTTTACCCAAACGGTCATTATCTGGCAGCTTGATGATCACACAGCCATTATCATTGGTGCTCTCGCCTATGCCTCGATGTTGACCAAAAAGACCATACTCATCATAAAAAGGAGAAATAACAGAAACAGTCAGCCCTTTTTCAACGCGCCCTCCACAGAGTTGAAGGTCGCACATCCGTAACAACTCAAAATCTTTACCCGTTTTAGCGTAACGGTGCTTTCTCTCGTCGCGATAAATATCCTCAAAGATGATTTTGCTCAAAGCGCGACTTTCATCGCCGAAGCCCAATTCCACATTCTTAATCTCGCGGCTGATATCTTGCTCTTCATTGGTAAGAAAATAGAAATTCTCTCCGCTTCTGGCAATAAGCGTTTCTTTTTCCAACCTTAAGAGTGATTCTTCGATCTTCTTTCGCAGCTTAAGCCTATCTTCGTCGATGCTCTCGATACATAAGGTGACAAGGTTATCAATGTTGCCCTTTATTTCATCGACATAGCGGATCATAAAGAGTGCTTTAAGCATTGATACATCAAATTCATGTAAGGTCTTATTTTGACCTGCCTGATCTATTGTCCGTTTAACTGCTGTATCGAGAAAACTTTCGATAGATGGATAAAACCAATAAAGCGGGACTAGTATATTTGCTTCTTTTGAAGCCGCCTGCTGAGCTGCAAATTGAAACGCATCAAGCATGGAACGTTCTCCACGGGACAGATGAAGCCCTGTCGCACCCGCGCGGCGGATTGTCTCGAAAACTTTCTGAAGCAATTTGAACTGATACGGAATAAAAGGATAGTTGCTTACAAAGTCTTCAGGACTGCTATACGAAGGCAGGGTCATTCCCGTATCGGAAGTAAAGGTAAGTTGATTCTTCAAGATATCAGCATTGGGCGTATATAATTTTTTAAGTTGGGCAACACATTCATCTTTCTTTTCCAAGAGTCGACGCTGAATAACTTCATCGGTATTAGAACTGGATAAGGAAAGACGTGTTTTGAATCTTCCTTGTATTTTTGAGAAATCATTCGTTCTGGCATTACTCAGCGATCCCAAAACTGTGTCAATATCCTCTTGGGAAGTCACAACAACCCAGGCCCTGCCGTTACACACCACTCCCAAATTTTCTACTATCGTTTGAAGGCTGAGCATCAAATGACCATCGCTGCCGACAAACTGGCCGATCTCATCGACAAAAAAGAAAATCCTGTGTGATGAGCCTTTAGTATCGAGGTACTCCTTAACCCAGCGTGAAAAATTCTCAACGGTCAATGAAAAGTCCGTTTCCGCATGATCTATCCATCGATGGCACGCCTGCTCACTCTGGCTTAAGACTTTAGCAAGTGCTTTGATTATGGCATCCTGATTAAACTGCCAATCCATTCTCCTGTCATTCCAATCCTCATTAGTCAAGGCGCGATATTCCCGCTTAAAATCATCTAGCTGCTTCTTTTTATCAAGATAACGCTCCATATGCGCGATATGCGGATGATCAGGGCTATATCCCTGGAGCTCATTCAATACCTTTAAAAACACAGCTAAAATCGCATCCCGTCCACGTGATTGATCAGCTTTGCTATCAATATTAAAAAGAATAGCGTCGACATCTTTTCCCGCAACGCGTTTTACTGTCCCAGCCAACATCGCATCGCTTATTTTCTCTTCAAAGAACTTAATCGCAGTTTTCGTTTGGCCGTCTTTTGTGACAGAGGTATTCGCAAAAAGATAATATAGAGCTTTTATGAAATGCGATTTACCTGACCCAAAGAACCCAGATACCCAAACGCCCACTTTCCCAGTCGCATCCGAGTTCTTAGGATTGTCTATCGTATCCGAATAGACGGAAAAGAAACGATCAAGATGGCCTGACAATTCTTTAGTCAACACCAGCTCATCAAGCTCCTGCCAAACGGAGGCTTCATCTTTTTGTTCTGCTTTAATAACTCCGTTAATTGCGCGGAAAATGTCTTTCTTGAAAAGTTCTTTTATTTTCATAATAACTCCCCAGTTTTATGGCACTAATCGAAATGCCCGGTAGTAATTGTTCTCTTCCAGTCGAGCAAATAGTTGAAATGACTGACCTGTATATTTGCCCGGATAAAATAGAATCACTGATGCATTGCCTGTAACGCTTTGAAGATTGTTGAGCAGTGAATGCGCTCTCACCCAAGGCCATACAGTGCCGACTCCGCTTATAAATAAAAGGTCGCATGACGAAAGATTGCATTTCTCAGCAATAATATTAACGAACCTTTCCGGTTTAACAGTCGCTGAGAGAGCATTCCATAATGCCTCTGCCCCCTTCTCAGCTTCAAGGGCATATGCTTTGTCCAAATTGCCTCGCTCTGACAAATATTCGATCATCAGATTAAAAAGCTTGATATGTTTAAAGCGAATTTGGGAACATTGTTTTGCTATACGGTCTTCCATAAATGAAATATGCGCACGCACTTTAAGCTCTTCCTCAGGAAGATAATCGAATACATAAAACGGGATTTCTCCAGCGACATTATTCTTTTTCAGGAATTTATCACTGGTGATTTCCGGGAAAATAGCATTTAGCCTAGTTTCAAACGTCATTTGCTCACCTGTATGCATTTTCGAACATATTCCTCATTGTGCCGAACCAAATAGTCTGTAATCTCAGGCATAATCTCGATCTTTTTCAAAGTCCAGTTATGAGCACTCTGGAGATATCCAACCTCAACTAAAATTTTATGCACCACACTGCGCATCTTCTTTGCAGTCGATGGTGGAAAATCTTCCATTGAAGGATCTCTCTGTTTACAAGACAAAACAAACTCATCCCACAAGGCAGGAGTCAATTTGTCTTCCAACTTTCTGAACTGCTCGCGCACAACAAGATCAAGATAATCACCCAATATTCGACAATGTTTGATAGCTGCAATAAAAATCGCCTGTGTCGCAAGAACAGCGTCCCCATCTCGAACCATCTGCCATAAATCCGGCTTCATTAGTTCTAAACGTGAACGGATATGCGCCGCCACGCGCTTTGAAGAAGATGCGCTCAGCTTCTGTAAAATGTTTTTCTGCTCAATGGCATCTTTCCATTCGGCTGGAGAAACATTGCGAAGCATCAAATCTGCGATCTTTCGGCTTTCAGGCACCAATAATGCGCCTGCTGTTATGTTTGCGATATAATGTACTTGCATTTTTTACTTTAATTTTTTTCTTCCTTTGTTAATCCATTCCTGAATCTCACTCATGCTAAATCGCCATTGCCCACCAATTTTAAAGCATGGCATCTTCCCTTCCCGACACAGCCTTCTGACGGTGTAAGGATGTATTTTTAATGCTTCGGCTACTTCTTCAACGGTATAAGATTCGATGAATTTATCCATTTGGGCACCTGTTACATTTTACAACATCTTATAACAACTTGAGATAAATAGCAACCATTAACGTATGGCAAGAAGCGTATTTCCTATGGCGCATTTTCAAGCCCCCACAAATTGTAATGGTCAATAGCGACACTGCTTCCGTAGGGATAATCAGAACGCCACCGTTCGATTATTGGCGTGTCCATTAATAACAATAGCTGGAGCTTTGCCCAATCGTCATCGGGATGGGACGCGATATATGCCTCAATACCTTCTTTTACCCCCCACAAGGCTTCAATATACTTATCGTTGGGTATCCCTGACCAATTCGATAGACCGTTCTCGAAAGTCTGCTTAAGTGTTCGCCACTGAAGATAAATTCTTTGGATGCTCGGGGAATAACCCTTCTTCAGAATAAACCCATCAAGCATTTTTAGAATATACTCCGGATCTCCCAACATCTTAAATACCTCATCCCCTCCCATTTCAGCGCAATCCGCTAAGCGAGTAATAATGCTTCCTTCAGCAGGAGTATCTTTGTAACGAGTTAGCAAGTCTTTCAGGATGGGTGTTGCTTCGGAATATTTTTTGTCTTTGGTAATCAAATTATCTGCTTTCTGAAACATTTCCGCGTCTTGCGGAACGCCAAAAAGTTTTGCTTCATGAGCCACAAGGTCGAACTCCTTCAGTCCCTTGGGAACATTAATAGCTGAATTAATTTTTGTTTTAAAATTATTGTTATATTTATCAACCATCTCCCAAAATTCTTTGAATTCTTTTTCTTGGTCGATTTTGGTTTTCTTTGCAACAGCACTATAGATACCAGCAAGCTTATCGATCACTCCGACAAACTGCGCCTTTAATTCATTGAGCTCTGGCGGTATCGATAATGCTGAAAGTTTTTCCTTAATGACGTTCAAATCACTGACAGCCTTTTTAGCTGGTTTTATCGAAGCGCCTTTGTTGTAATTAGGGCTGTCTTTTTCTTCCTGGGCAAGATATAAGCTCATTTCATTTTCAACCGATTGAATCTGCATGCCTATATGCTCAAGTTCAAATATGCCTTTCTCCGTATTACTGAGTCCTGCGGCCAACAAGTGCCCAGCTAATAAAAGTGACAAAACAACGGAAATGATTATTGATCTCATCATATAAAGCCTCACATTTTAGGTAATCTATTTTTTAAACACCGAATATTTAATTTGCGAATCCATTTTTTGGATAAACTGCTTTTTCTCGTCGATAGTCAAATGTTTTGTGTTTTTGTCATTCTTCTTTTCTGTATACCAAATAAACTTTGGGAAACCTTTAGTTTCAGCATTGGCATTGATGAGCTTTCCATCTTGTATTTTGTAGACGCTGTAAGCGAAATAATTGTGCTTATCCCCTCCGTACATATCAATAATAAAGACTTTTGCATGCCCATCCTTGTTATAATCAACAAAATCCTCTATCCCCGCACCAAAGGTTTCATAATGAATACAATCATAGCCCCCGTCCGCTTTTCCCAGATATAAATCAACGATAGAGATTTGCGAGGCTAAGCCGCATCCTCTTTCGCTAGAAAAAATGATGTAATCTCTAAGACCATTCTTGTCCAAGTCGGCCTCATAGACAGCATAGGCAAAAGGAGTCTCTCTTTCCTTCTTCTCCTGCAATATCACGCCGTCCACTTTAAGTTGAAAATCAAATGTATCAGGGGTCTCTGCCAATCTCGCAACAACTTTACCATCGCTTGATTTATAGTCCGGATGATCATAATCAACGAGCAGATTTGTTTTAATAGTTGCCGGTGGTTTTTGACCAAATTTAAAAGGCGGATAATCTTCAAAATAAGCATGTGCTACGGAAATGTTAAGAAAGAACACCGTGACCATTAAAATTGTTTTAATCATACCGGCCTCCGAATAATAAATATTTTGCTAGCTACACTCTAGCTAGCGCAGATTGCTTTTTATCTTTCTTGACCAATTGCAACAGGTCTTCCTCTTGCTCATAACCTTTCAATCTCCCTGATAAATATCCAAGCCTATAATGAACACCTTCGCTCATAAGGCGCCAATTCGTGCCTTCTAATGTCTTTTTAATGATTCTATTAAGCTTGCATACGCTTGCATTTTCTTTCCTTGAAGAATCCGCATCCTGTACTGTAAACGGCACGATGACATGCCTATCGATCTCCGGCTTCTCCAAGATAAGCTTGATGTATTTTTCCTTCTCCACAATTTCAAAAATTTGTTTCTCAAGCTCAACGATAGTTATTTTCTTTAAGCTAGTCACTTTCTGATAATCTGGATCGGTTCTCTTCTGCTCTGTTTTTTGTAGAAACTCTGTGAGCATTTTTAATCTATTACTGCACTCGATATAATCCTGGCCCTCTTTCTCAGACATGCAGAATCGGCTTCGATACCTTTTAAGCAATTCTTTTTCCTGAGCACTTTTTTTCTGACGCTCTGCTTCATTCTTATCCCAATCGTCAATTTCGGTTTCCTTAAACCCACACGTTTTGCAACTCTTCTTCCACTCCAAGATTCTACCTTTCTTTGAGTACAAGACTTTTAATTCTTTCTTACATTTAGGACAAAGTTCTGGCCTTGAAACATACGGCTCACCGTTATCAAAAATACCTTTTCGTTTCTTACATGATGGACACTCAAAGAAAAACAATACACGGGAAGAATCAAGATAAATATCTCTGAAAATAACATTCATATCGCAAGAGCATTGAGAACAGCCTGTATTCTGCGGTATCTGTGTATTGACTACCTTCTCATCGTTCCCCTGGTCTCTTCGTATCCATTCTTGTATGGTCGATGCCCTATGTTCGTAACGATACCCTTTCTTTTGATACAAATCCATATTAAGCGCAGCCGCAAAGTGCTTGGCCTTTTCTTGTTCTGAAAGGTCTTTCAATTCTTCTGAGTTTGACACTTTTTTTGAAGCGTCCCTCCAATATTCAATGGAGCGAAGACATTCTTCAATCGTATGGAGATCGTAGAGGTCTTGGTAGTAAGTTTCCTTCTGCGAATGTGTTATTGTGTCCAATTTTGTCATGGCTAAAAACACGAAAACCTCCGCCGGTCGCAATTTGACCAACGAAGGTTTTACTTTTTTAACGTCCGGGATTTCCCCCTTCGAACTCGGGACGATCTGGTAATGCTTTTATAATACTATAATTCATCAAGAAATCAATGTTTTTCTAGCGCCTCTCTGCCCCAATTTACTGATGTTTCTAATGCTTCATTTATACAATACAATATACCAGAAACCACAGAAACAATATACATCTCAATAAGATACACAACAGAAACGTCGTAACGTAGTAGAAACGATCCTATCAAACGGCCGCCCCGCTATTATGGGGCGGCTATCAAAATAGCCACAAAATAATCACTCAAAAAACAACAAAAAAACATTCCCCATAACCATCAATAAAGGAATAAAAAATACTCCCTCATCTCATCCAAAAGCTCAAGTCCCTCTGGACTATCAAAAGGAATAAACTCAATACCACCCGTATCACGGTCAACCAACCTAAACTCCTTCAAACGCGGGTCAACAGTAAAACCCCGAAAAGTAGGAAGCAAAAAAGCCATATTCTTATTCATAAGAAACACCCCCAAAACTTTGCCCCTCAAGACACAAAACAGGCAAATCACTATAAGCCCACCTCACGGCCTCAGAGACCTCAAAGTTCTCAGCAAGGCCAGCAAGCTCAGCAATGATAAGCTTGCGCTCATCCATAGACAACGAAACATGAATGCCAAAATAAGCAAGAACCTCTTCAATAGATTCATGTAATTCAGCAACCTCAAAACAAAAATCATACTGTCTAATGCACTCAACAATTGAGTGCACCTTAAACCTGCTCCTGTCATCAAGGGTGTTCATCTTAAACACCCCCAACAACCTGGCATTCAACAACCTCTTCTCCCCTCTCATCACCTGCAAGAGGGTCAAGCGCCTCTCTCAAAGAAAACAAAAGCCGCTCATTAAGCCAAAGAGTCTTTCCCAAAACAAAAACCTTGCAAAGGAACTCAGAAAACGGAATCTCCGAAACAACCATGCCCTCTACATCCCTTATCACTCTAACCTTGTCAAAACGATACTTATTAAGCCACACAGCACGATTACTGCTATGAACAGGCTCACCAAGCCGCTCAACACCGACAACTTTTATTTCATATTTCATCTTATCCATTTCAATCAATCCTCCGAGAAACTTTTTTCTCAGGCTACCCAGAAAAAAGTGAAACGGAGACAAATTATCCCACTACTCAAAAGATAGTCCGCACAATAAACAATCGGAATATTTTCTTAGCCGACCCGCAACACGGGGAAAGTTTTAGGAACGGACTTCGCGAAACACCGGATTGGAGCGAAGGCCTCCATAAAATTTTAGGCGTAAAAGAAACACTAATAAAAATGTTCGCTTACCGAAAAAGCATTTAGAACAGGACAGAAAGAATGGTATAATGGAAAAATATTTAAACATCTAAACCTAATAATCAAACTCTTAAACGTAAAAACAAAATGGTAAGAAAAAACAGGGAAATCAATAAGTCGGATATAAATAATATTTCAACGCTTGAGGATGAGCATAAAAAGTTTATGCGACTCATGGAGTGCGGAATTTCTGGAAGAGAAAAGGAATACCAGGAAATCCTAAACTCAATGAGCCCTGAAGAAGCCTCGAGAGCTCACGAAAAATTAGCCCACTTCTTTTTTGAAGAAAAAAACTGGGGAGCAGCAATATCTACCTATGAAAAATTCCTCAGAAAAGAAATTCCCCAAACTCCCTACCCATATTATGAACTTGCCTATAGCTACACGATGATCCGCGATTTTGAAAATGCAAAAAAAACCATACGCGATGGGAAAATTGAATACCCCAACTTTGACAAATACGACTACCTCCTTGCGAATATAATGACTTCGACAGGCGAAATGTACGAAGCTACGCAAATATTTGCGAAACTCCTGATAAACGACCCAACCGACCAAGACTTGATTAGGTCATACTTTGGAAGCCTCGCATACTACGAATACTACATAATGGAGAATTTTGATAAAGCAAAATCTCACCTTCAAGAACTTTTCGAAAAAATCGACGATGAGGAACTCAAAGCAGTCTACAAAAAAATGCTTAAGATATTTGAACTAGATCGCGATCTAAAAGAGGCAATAAAAAATGCTTCGTCATTCGCAGGGCTCAAGGCAAGACTTGCTTCTCTACAAAAAACATCAGCAACAATAACAAAGAATTTTGGCAATATGCCTCCCCCAAACGACCAATACACGTACGCTATCCAAAGCTTGATAAGCGGCATGGAAGGAAAAAATTTTGACAAACTCCGCCTCATCAATGAAAAGAAAAAGCTGGAACAAAACGGACTCTTTAGCGAAGCAAAATTGCTCGACTCCTTCCTGAGATTCAGCGACTACATAAAAGACTTAAAAGTAAAATACCCACTATCGATACCTCAACTTGAAGAAGAAAAAGCGCTACTCATCCTAAAAACCAAAACCGACGCTGGATTAATAACCCTAGCAAATCAACCGAGAGAGAAAGAAACAAAAAAAGCCGTTCAACAAACAGAACCATACGAAATATTTCTCTCAGACCCAGGCGGAATAGGAACACAAGAAATCAAAGCAACAGAAAAGGAACACAAAAAATACAAAGATACCCGAAATAAATATGACATATTCATCTACCATAGGGACGTATACACAAAAAAGAACCCCAATCCTCTTAAACTGGAAAACATCTCTTACGGCATACTTGTACTACTTCTACGCTACAAAGACACGCCCCTCCCCCCAATACCATTTGCGCGCAAACTTCGAGTTACCGTAGACGACTCCTCTCCGGAAAGCGAAAAAGATGCTCATAAAGCAGTAAAACCCTTCATAACACCACTCCGAAAGTCCTTCGCACACATCAAGGGATTCAATATCGAGAAAATCAGACACCAGCCCATCAAGTGCAACGGCAAATTCTCATTCTGCGTAATCCTATCAAAAGAAGAAGCAAAAAACTATTACTTAAACGAAGGTGCCTTTGCAGAAACCGAACCTGGCTTTGAATAAAGAATCCTTTCATAACGTAATCCGCCATGTCTTGGAACTGGCGGAAGCCCGGCCTTTTCCAGCGTGTTATTCAGTATTGCCAAACTCTTGGCCCCAAAGCTTGGAATATTTCCATACAAATCAGCATCAGTAATCGCATATAAATCCGCCACCTTCTCTACCCTCTTATCACGCCTCCAATAAGGATCATACGCCTTCCCCCCATTCATAGCATCAACAGCCTTCTTCAAAGCCTGATGAGTATACCTGTTTGACTTGTCGTAAATATCGCTGTTTTGCCTAAAAAAATCTATTAAATCCATCTCCATCAAGTCTCCAGAATACCTCCGCTTGTAACCTTCTTCCTTCGCATAGTTTCCCACGTGCCCACAATCAGGCCTCACATAGGATTCCACGACTCTTGCATCCAAGTCTTTTTGCTGCGCCATACGACAACGCTAAGGCATAACCACTATATAAACTTTTCTATTTTCATCACTAATTAGGAACAACTCTCGGCGGGAGTATGGGGGTATAACTTTCGGGCAACAATATCGAAACCCCAGCTTAACCCATAATCCGTATATTTGTAGTAGAAGAACACGAAAGGAGGGAAAAAGCCAATGAAGGCAAAAAGACAAATTCAATGCAGGCATGACAGCAGCGAGTCAGGCTTTAGTTACGCAGTAGCAATGCCCAAGGAATTAGATTTTGTTTATGAAAAGGTAAGCCCTGAGTTAATGCGGCAACATTTTGATAACACTATTGCCTCAGCAATAGCAGACCTGGCAACTGGCTGGGATGGAAAATTCATAGAAATCAACGAGGCCATGATTGCGGGAAAGTTTGACGAGATCCAGATGTACCAAGAAGTTTTTTGCAAACTACTAAAACTCAAAACCAACAAAAATCAAGGAGGAATGAGATGACAAAATGCCCAGACTGCAAAAAATACGTATGCGAATGCGAAACAAACCAAAACCCTGCACCATGGACAATATTACCATCTCTAAAAGAAGAAATTAACGCATTCGAAATGCCAACTCCTAGAACTTTCCTCCATTCAAAACCAAAATTAGTAGAAGAAATATGCCCCAAATGCGACGGCAAAGGATACATCCCAAACCCGATACTGTGCGGAGACGACCCCTGCTTTACCTGCGGGAGCACAGGAATAATCCTTGTAAGGGATGACGACATGTACAGATACGCATACTAAATTTCTAAAAAATAAAGGAGACTCATGGAGCCAAATAGTCCCGTAAGCAAACAATCGCCACCAGAAGAAACAATAAACGTAAAGCGCCAGGAAACAAAACTCTATTACCTTTCCGAATACGTCACACGAGACGAGCTTGACTACCATAGGAACGATAACCAAAAAATCATCAACGGAGAATGCGTAATGGAATTAACGCTAAAACAAAAACGCTTCCACTGCCAGCACCTCTGCCAGGGAATAATAAACTGGGGACGAGAAATACACGAACCCCCGAGATCAAAAAACAGGCAACTCCAAGACTTCTACAAAAAAAACCAATACTTAATCGTATGCAACCAGTGCTCAAAAGACTGCAATGAATGCGGCTCAGGAACCTCAGCAATATCCGGCAGCAAACACAATGGAATCTGGCTATGCCATTCGTGCCTAAAAAAAGCAAAGCGCAAAGAGTTCTGGCAGAAAGCAAAAAACTTACTTGGAGGCAAGTGGTGGTAAATAATCACTTCTTATATTGCAAAAAGATAGCCGAACATTACGGCCTGCAAGAAGACAGGCTCGTAAAAAACCTCCTCACTGTCCTATCCATAATCCCGGAAGATGCCAAAACAGCAAAGCTTCTTATCGAATACATTTACGGAAAAGAAAGCACCAAGAAGAAACAAAAAAGCTCAAACCCATTCCCAACCCCAACACCTCAGGTACAAAAAGAAGATGACATAGTAATAGGAAAAGACGAAAACGAAAACCCCTACTTTCTCCCAATTAAAAACCTGGTAAAAATCCTCGTATTCTACGGAGGGATAGGCTTTGGAAAGACAACAGCAATAATAAACGCAGTCCTGCAACTGGTAAAAAAAGGAATCCGCTGCCTGATAATCGACTACAAGCGAGACTACCGAAGACTCGCGACAATAATTCCAATCGTTATTCTTCGCTTCTCACAAAAACCCAATTTCAAATGGAACCCCCTCCAGGAAATAAATGGAACTTCCCCTCTGGAACAGGACACAACCTTTGCAACAACCCTTGCAGAAGCAGAATACCTGCGCGAAGGATCAATAAACATACTTGTAGAAACGCTCCAAAAACTGCGAACACAAAAAAAGAACCCGACAATAAAAGACCTCCACGACGCAATAAACGCCCTCCCCTACAAATACGGCAGAGAAGGAGAATGGAAAGCATCCTCCCTCCGAGCGCTAAGAAGCCTCCTCATCTCCTTTAACGAAATGCTCTCCTGCGAGGAAGGACTAGACCTAATCCGGCTAATCAACGACAACAACGTCTGCATGGAAATGGACAACGCAGGAAGCCATAAAAGCTTCTTTTCAACACTTACAGAAAATTACTACCTCCTATACAAAAAAAACAACAACATCCGAGGAACAGAAGTGCCAATCCACGTAAACATTTGCGACGAAGGCCTATTCCTTTTCGGAAACAACCTTCAAAAGAAAAGCCCGACAGGATGCCTCTCAATAATAGGAAACATCCAAACAGGCAGAGAATTTGGCGAAGCCTGGATAATTGCAACCAACGAGCCAGCAAACATGGCTGACTCAATAAAAAATAATGCCGCAAACAAAATCCTAATGCGCATGGGAGACTGGAAAAATATCCTGGACGCAAACAATTCAATGGCAAGCACCAAAGAACAAGCCGACCAAACAGTATCGCTACGAGTTGGAGAAGCAATAGCCCAAATAGAAGGCAACAAAAGCCACAAAATAACGCTAACAAATATCGACCTCCCAAGCGTTTATCCATCCGACGAAGAAATTAAAAAATTAAGTGCAGTCACAATAAAAGAATACTCAGCAATTACGCCCCCTCAAGCCCCCTTGCAAGAATCGCAACCAAAGCAGGAAGAAAAACCAACTCTTGCACCAGAAGAAGAAGCGCTCCTAAAAGATATTGCACATAACATCACTCTTCCAAAAACTGAGCACTACAGAAGAGCCGGGCTATCACCAGACAAGGGAGATCGCACATACAAAAAGATCTCAAAAGAAGGGCTTGCCAGCGAATTCCCAGTAAACCTCGGAGCAACCAAAAGGCTAGCGAAAATCCTTTACCTGACACCCAAAGGGTATGACGCAATTGGCGAAAAGCCTTCGCACAAGGCAAGCCGCGGAGAAAGCCCGGAACACTCGTTCTGGATTCATTATTACAGCAACCAACTAACGAAAGGAGGATTCAAAACAAAAATCAGCCACAGCATAAAAGGAAAAGAAGTCGATATCGCAGTGCTCCTCGAAAAAGATTCAGCAATTGCCATCGAAATCTGCATCACAACAACAGCAGAACACGAAACAGAACAGGCACAAAAAAATCTCACCGCAGGCTATAGCCACGTAATAACCATCACAAAAGACAAAGGCAAAGCAGAAAAGATTCTAGAACTAGCAACCCAACAAAGCATTTTGCAAAACAAAATTACCGTCTCTCCCTTTGTACCCGACATATGCGAACTAATGGGAGAAGCAAAAAGGAGAAAGGAGAATGACAGATGCTAAGAGCATTTGCATATGTTGTATACGCCCTAATCGCATACGAATCAGCAAAGCTCGCCGGAGACTACGGCTTCCTTGGAAGACCGCACCAATTCGCGGCCCTCCTCGCAATGCTAATCATCGGGCTGATCGGACTTGTAAAAGTAACCAAGTAAAAAACAACAACAAAAACAGGAGGTGTGCTATGGGAATGGTCAAGTACAACGGACAAGCACTATCAGTGCCAGAAGTCATCAACGGAAGAAGCATGAGAAATCTCTTTGGCATCCCAAAAGAAAGAACCATGTACTCAACCGACAACTTTGGCCAAAGCAAAGTGGTCAACGACCAAGACAGAATAGAAACAAACCAAATCCAAAACCTCGGCGACGTTCCAAGAACCGAAAAAGGCTGAAAGGAGGAAAACGGGCTATGATGCACGAAGCAACCATCAACTCAATAATTCGTGACATAAAACTAGCCCAGGGAGTGTTCGGGGAGGCCAGCGTTTTTTGGCCTCCCTCCCTCTCCTGGCTAAAAATCAGCAATTACCTGTTACCTGTATTCTTTAACAAGCCAACAACAGACCTCCTCATAATCCCCCCGCCGCACTACGGGCTAGTAAACGTACCCCTCCAGGAATTCTACATGGATCAAGGACTCCTTGTGAAAACAATAAACGGATGGAATAACCTGCCCCACTACCACACAGGAATCCACAACAAATTCGGAAACGAGGGCTGGAGCTGGTACTGCATCCACCCCCAAGCGTGGGACAAAAAAGACTCAATACTAACGTTTCTAAAACTAATAGACCTAATGCTTCAAGACCCGCTTAACTGGGCTCCATAAATAGAAAGGACAAAGAAAATTATGAAACAAAAAATCAGCTTCTCAATAGTAGGCCTCTCGGCACTAGGCATGCCGCTTCTTTCTCTCCTACTTAGCTACTTTTCAGAAATAAAAAAACTTATCCTCATCGACCCTGACGTATGGCAAAAAAACCAAACAAGAAAACACATCCTTTCAAAAAAAGACCACACAGGAAAGCCAAAAGTACAAGTAGCAAAAGACATCGTGAAAGGAATCAACCAAAATCAGCGAATAGAAACATACCAATTAAAAGCGCAAGACGAAAAGTCCCAAAAAGCCATGCAAAAAACAGACATAATAATCGCATGCGTTGATAACGACCTCTCAAGGCTTGACTTGCAAGTGTATGCAACCGCGCATCAAAAGATCCTCTTAGACTTGTCTGCACAAATAATAGGAAACGAACGATTCGGAACAGCAAGGCTCTATATCCCAGAAAAAACACCCTGCCTCGTCTGCCAGGGACTTCCAGCAAACGAAATAATGAGTGACACCCTAAAAAAAGCAAAAATAGACACAGGCTACCTAAAAGAAACAGACATAAACCCAAGAAGTGTCGCTGTCCTTGATACTGAAGTTGCCTGCATAGGCCTCTGCCTTCTTCTGTCATTCCTCGAAGAAGAAAACAATCTTCCGACAACACTCTTTTTAGACCAGACAAAGAACGAGATAAAGCGCCTAACCTTTGTCTCCAAGGATGACTGCAAAATATGCGGCACACAATCAAAACGAAAGGAGAAATAAATGCCACAGGTAAACCATAATGACATTCCAAGAAACACAAAAAACCAGCAACAACGCAATAACCAATACTACGCCCCACAAAATACACAGCCTGCAATAGGAGCAATCCTAACAGTGCTGGTGCTTTGTTTTCTTGGCATTCCACTATTCAAAATAGTTCTACCCATAGCAAGCTGGCTTGTTGACCACGCCAAATGGTCTACAAATCTAATCGCAGCATGGGTGTTCATACTGATAGTTTCAAAGCTATATAACGGAAGGAGCTAAAAAAATGGCACCATATGACGGAATTGACCCAATAGAAACACCTAACGACGCGTTAGGAAACGATCCCCTTGACGATTTTGTACAAGAAGCAATAAACGAAGCCAACGAAGACGCAATAAAAGACGCCATCGCTGAGGCATTGAATGAAGAAGGCATAAATCCCACAACACAACGGGTGGATGATGGCTACGACCTAATAACAAAAAACCAAGAAACAACCGTAAAAATAATGGAAAATCCAGAGTTTACAATGGAACAAAAAGTTGGTTCTGGTGAAAAAAGTTCAGGCTTTCACCCAAAAGACGACGCACCCAAAGACAAAGAGTTCAGGCAATGGATAGCGCAAGCAAGGAGTGACTTAAGCAAAAGAGAGACAAACGAAGCAGCAGCTGAAGGGCTAAAAATATATCTTGAGCAAGAAAAAGAAATACTCGCAAAATTAGAAGAAGAAAACGAGCAAGACACGACCGTAGCCCGTGAACGTACTATCTTTTATCATAAATGGGAAATCGATAAGGTAGAAACAAAAATAAAGCAGCTTGAAGAAGAAACAGCAAACCTCCCAAAAAGAAAAGAACCTGACACAAAAAACGCATCAGAATTCATGCAAGAAGTGTATGCATTGGAAGAATCTGCAAGAGGAGCAAAAAAAGCTTTTATACAAGACATGCACTCAACAGGAATAGAAATGAACGGCAAATTTGGAACAGCCGTCCCGGGAGAAATATTTGAAGAACAAGGCCGCATCATAGAAGAAGCAAAAAACGAATCAGAAGAAGCATTCGGATAAACAATACTTCGACAAATGAAGACACAAAAAAATAAAAAAATAATCAAATCTGGAAGGCCGAAAAGGAAGGCTTTCGTGATAACCTACGAAATCCTTCCTCCGGGTACTCTCAGGAGAAAGCATCCAGAGAATGAAACCCCAGCCGAACGATGGGAGGGCATTCTCGACATATGCGCAAAAATAATTGCCGAGAACAAGCAATAGAAATTCAAAACATAAAAAAGCGAAATGCTCTCTTGATCAGTTTATTCCTTGACTTCAATATATTTCTGGATTACCATATAATACAGTTAATAACATAACAAAGCATATATATCATGGCCGATTACAAATGCGGGCTTTACATTAGAGTATCGACATTACGGCAGGCCTCTGTTGAGGACGGAAGTCTTAAGGCACAGGAAGCAAAACTACGCGCCTACGTCGATTACGAAAACAAAAACTCAAATCCCTCCTCTCCTTCCTGGGCTATCGTAGATTTTTACCGCGAAGAAGGCAAAAGCGCAAAAGACCTCAAGCGCCCTGAATTTCAGCGAATGATGACTGACGTTGAATCGGGAAAAATAAACACAATCATAGTCTGGAAAATAGACCGCCTCACAAGATCGCTCCGGGACTTCTCAAACCTTTGGGAAACATTCCAACAAAAAAAAGTAAACCTAATCTCCCTTTGCGATAAATTCGACACAAACACAGCAATAGGAAGAGCAATGTTAAGCATCGTCCTTGTATTTGCCCAGCTTGAGCGCGAACAGACAGGCGAAAGAACGCAAGTCGTAATGCAGTATCGGGCAGAAAAAGGACTATGGAACGGCGGAAGAATACTAGGCTACGACCTTGACGAAAAAAACAAAGGAATGCTAAAAATAAATGAAGAACAAGCAAAGCTTGTAAAGAAAGCCTTCACCCTTTGTATTGAGAAAGGCAGTGCTGGACAAACGCAGAAAATATTAAACGAACTTGGCCACAGAATGCCCCTATACGAATCACGACGAGGGAGAAAACATGGCGATTCCCAATTTACAAAACAAGCAATAGTCCGCCTCCTCTCCAACATCATCTACATTGGAAAAATCAACTGGGCAGGAAAAGACCATAAAGGTCTGCACAAGCCGATTATTGACCAAAAGACTTTTGCTGCCGTCCAAAGAATTCTTGAAAAGAACAGGGTAACCCGATCAAACGACAAAGCCCCAAAACAGCACGTCTACCTCCTGGCAGGAATCCTCCGTTGCGCAAAATGCGGCTCAATGATGACTCCCAAAAGCGGAAAAAACGGCAGCGGCCAACCTTACCACTATTACCAATGCACCAAAAACTCTCACATAGGAAAAAGTGCCTGCAAGGCAAAGTACGTCCCTGCAAAATCAATCGAAGACTTCGTAATTAAACGCCTAAAAGAGCTTTCTGCAAAAAAAGAGGAAATCGACAAGATGGTCGAAAGGGCAAGCAAGGCAGGAAACGAACGATTAGGCACTCTCAAAGAAGACAAAACAAGGCTCGAAATAACACTTGTTCAAACAAAGAACAAAATCAACAAGATTATAGACGCCATAGAGGCTGGGCAGGAATTCAAAACTTTCACGGAAAGGGTAAAAAAATTAGAATCTCAGCTGGAAAGCACTGAACAAAAGATTGATGAAAAAAGCTTTGAGATGCAAAAAACAGGACAACAAATGCTAAGCGCAGAAGCGCTAAAACAAAACTTCCAAGACCTCGAAGCCATTATAAACAATGCAAAACCACAACAGCTAAAAGAACTCTTCTACAAAATCATCGAAATAATAGAATGGCACGAATCACAGGACGACCTAACACAAGGCCACATCAAAATAAGCTACTTCGAAGAACCAAACCTCACCTTCCCACTCACAACAGACCCCAAAAATACAAAGAGCGAACAGCACAAAAAAGCACTGTTCGCTCAGAGTATTAAATGGCTCCCCCGCGAGGGCTCGAACCTCGGACCCAGTGGTTAACAGCCACTTGCTCTACCAACTGAGCTACAGGGGAATAGCTACATCATATTTTTTTAAAGAACAGCTATTCCCCAGCACCCGGAGGGATTTTTCCCCGAAGGGTGCAGGGGAATCAATAATTAAAACTAATATCCCAGCACCCGGAGGGATTTTTCCCCGAAGGGTGCAGGGGAATCAATAATTAAAACTAATATTCCAGAGTAAAAATCAAATTAAAAAAATATTCGCGGTGTCATATCGGGGAGAATTATAACGTATTTCCCGGAAAAGTCAATACGTTCAAACGCCTAATTGATCTCCTGCTCTAACACGGCCCGCCGCGATTTCATAGACACCGTTAACGTCGAGAGATCGGCATACTCCACCGCGCTTCCGACCGGAATGCCCAGCCCGATGCGCGTCAATTTCACGCCCGTGGCCCTCAACTCTTTCATAATATGCAAGGCGGTCATCTCTCCTTCCGTGTCCGGATCAGTGGCGATAATGACCTCCCGGATCCCCTGGCTTCTCACCCTTTCAATCAGGCGCTCAAGTTTCAGATGATCCGGGCCGCGCCCTTCCATCGGCGCGATGGCCCCCAGCAAAACATAATAATGCCCCTTATAAATACCTGTCCGTTCAATGGCCAGAAGGTCTTTGGGATTTTCGACCACGCAGATCATTCCTTCATCGCGCGCCGTATCACTGCAAATCATGCAAATTTCCGTCTCGCTTAAATTATTGCATATCCGGCAAAACCTTAAGCCCTCTTTAAGCTGTAAAATACCGTTCGCCAGCTCCCGGGCTTCTTCGGCGGGTTTGTCCAAAAGCCAAAAAACCATACGCTCGGCGCTGCGCCGGCCGACGCCCGGCAGTTTCACGAACTGATTAATCAGATTTTCTAAAAGTTTGGGATAGCTCATTATGAACTCATTGAAAATAGCCGCTAGTAAATTGTTAATAGTAAATGTTACCAGCCGGTAACTGACGTGCTTGGTGCTTGGTTTTCTATTCTCTATTCTCTATCTTCTATCTTCTATCGCCGATTTTTTCCTTTTCCCTACTTGCTTTTCCCTATTCCCTATTCCCTATTTACTATTCACTATTCACTATTCACTATTCACTCCCTCTTCCTTATGCCACTTACTGACGACCTTACCGTTAAAAGTTTCCAGCGCGGCCTTGACCACCGGCTCATCTTCCTGCGGAACATAATTATGGACGACAACAAAATCGACGCTGACCGTCCGGCACAGTTTCTCGCTGAATATGGACTCGATCAGTTTCCGGTTTTCTTTAGTCTCCAGGCATTCTTTTTGAAAAGCAGCTTTTGCGGAAAAACCAATGACCAGCCGGATAAAATTCCCCTTATCGATCACTTCCGAAGGGACCCCTTCCTGAAGATAGGTGGCCACGGACATTTTTTTGAGGCTGATGGCATGCGTAAGCGCGTCCCATCCGTTCTTGACCTTCTGCAAATCCACCGTATCCGTCAGGACGGCCTCCGCCGGAGCATCCGGCCCGGGGGCGGATTTTTTTTCGGCATCCTCAGAGGAGATCTGGACCGCTCCCCGCTGATTCTTAAGGACATCCACCGGAGAAACGGGAGAGAACTTCCGTTCCGGCGGCTCTGCCCCGGCCAGCGGCGAGACAACCGTGTTCGGGGCCGGGGATTTGACCGCGGCTTGCGGTTTTCCCGCCGGGCTATTAACCGGCGGCGCGGGCGGACAGGCCATCTTCGCGAAGGCGATCTCCATGGGGATACGCAATGATTCCGTGATGCGGGAGACATCCGCCGCCTCGATAAAAAGTTCGATCGCCCGCAAGATCTCCCGCAAGGTGAACTGCGCGGACTGCGCCAGATAAATTTCCTTGACGGCAATGGGGCAGTCAAGCATCTTGCCCAAACCCTTGCCGCCGATCTTGATGATCATAAAATTGCGGAAATGTTCAATCAAATCCTTGTTGAGCTGTTTGATGTCCTTCCCCTTGGCGATCATCACATCGAATATTTCCAAGGCCCGCGCGCAATCCTTTTTGCTCAACGCGTCGCTTAAATCAAAAAGGAACTGCGTCTCCACCATCCCCAGCATCGAGAAGACATCTTCCTCCCGGATACTCCTCTCGCTGACCGCGCTCAATTGGTCCAGGATGCTCAGCGCGTCGCGAAAACTCCCCTGAGCCGCTTTGGCAATGGCCGAAGACGCGCCCGGCTCAATCTTTAACTTTTCTTTCCGGCAGATATCACCCAGCATCTGGACGATCGTCTCCAGGGGGATGCGCTTAAAATCAAACCGTTGGCAGCGCGAGATAATCGTCGCCGGGACTTTGTTGATATCCGTGGTCGCGAAAATAAATTTGGCGTGTTCCGGCGGCTCCTCCAGGGTCTTCAAAAGCGCGTTAAAGGCTTCCGTGGTCAGCATGTGGACTTCATCCACGACGTAGATCTTATAACGTCCGTAACTGGGGGCGAATTTCACATTCTCGCGCAGGGTGCGTATTTCATCAATCCCCCGGTTCGAGGCGCCGTCAATTTCCAGAACATCAAAGCTGTTTCCTTGGGCGATCTCTTTGCAGGCGGAACACTGGCCGCACGGTTTTAAGGTGGGGCCCTTCTCGCAATTCAGCGATTTGGCGAGGATGCGCGCGCAGGACGTCTTTCCGATCCCCCGCGGACCGCAAAAAAGATACGCATGCGCGGTGCGGTCGGAGGCTACGGCTTTTTTGAGCAGATCGATAATATGGTCTTGGCCGATGACTTCATCAAAATCAGACGGGCGGTATTTTCGCGCTAAGACAAGATAGGACATGAATGGACCTGGGATTTTTCCGAATTAGATTATAGATAAAAAAATGATTTAGGCTATTCTAACACAAAAATTATCTTTAAAATCAAATATATTCAGCTTGATCCGCTGGCTGGCCGAAAATCTTCCCGCGAAAAATATTTCAGGGCCGCCAAAAACAACTTCGCAAATTTATGCTACCCTCTGGCGATACAATTGTCAACACCTTAGCCGAAAAATTAGCCGAAAAAATTACCGCCCCGCCTTTTTTCCGGCGGCTGTATGCCCCATCCGCCTTTTAATGTCTTGAAAAAACCCCCGCTTCGAGATACAATGTGACTCCGGAGGTTAGTCGTGAAGAAAAAGATCCTGATCATCGATGATTCCAAAGATATTCTGGAGTTAACCACGAACCTGCTTAACTCCCGAGGCTATTCAGTGACCGGCCTCTCGGACGGGCGGCTCGCCTTGTCCACCATCGAAACCAACCGCCCGGACCTCATCGTCCTGGACATGCTCCTACCGGACAAGAACGGTTCCGAGATATGCCACGAAATCAAATCCAACGAAGCGACCAAGCACATCCCCGTTATTATCTCCACCGGACACACGAACATGGGTGAATATGACGACCGCGAATTATTGAAGCCGGACAGCATCCTGATCAAGCCGTTTGAATTAGACGAACTCATCAAGACGATCGACCATTTCCTGCATTAAACGCCTTCCCCGGCATCCCCTCCCCGCAGAAACCTCCCGCACAGGAACATCCTCGGCAACAAAGCGCCGCTAGCGTTTGACCGCCGGCTTGCTTTTCATGGAGAGGGAAATGCGTTTGCGCTCCAAGTCGATCTCCACAACGGTGACCGTGACCCTCTGCTGGACGCTGACGATCTCTTCCGGCCGGCGGACATATTTATCCGCTAACTCACTGATATGCACCAGGCCGTCGAGATGGACGCCGATATCCACAAACGCGCCAAAGGCCGTCACATTGGTGACGATGCCCGGCAATTTCATCCCGGGTTTCAGGTCCTCGGGTTTTTCGATGCCTTCCTTGAAACGGAATATCTCAAATTGTTCGCGCGGATCGCGGCCGGGTTTGGCCAATTCCGCCAGGATGTCGGTCAGGGTGGGCAAACCGACCGTGTCGCTGATATATTTTTCCGGATTGATCTGCCGGCGTGTATTCTCGCTTTTCATCAGATCCGGCACACGGCATCCCAGGTCCCGGGCCATCCGGTCCACGATCCCGTAACTTTCCGGATGGACCGCGCTGGCATCCAGGGGATTTTCGCCGTCGCGAATGCGCAAAAAACCCGCGGCCTGCTCAAAGGCCTTGGGCCCCAGCCCCGGAACATCGCGCAATTGCTCCCGCGAGGCGAAGGCGCCGTTCGCGTTACGGTAATCCAAAATGGCCTGCGCCCGGGTCGGCCCGATACCCGAGACATAAATCAAAAGCTGTTTGCTCGCGGTGTTCACCTCAACCCCGACCAAATTCACGCAGCTCATCACCACATCATCCAGGCTGTCTTTTAAAAGCTGTTGATCCACGTCGTGCTGATACTGTCCCACCCCGATGGATTTGGGATCGATCTTCACCAGCTCCGCCAAGGGGTCCATTAATCTGCGGCCGATGGAAACCGAACCGCGGACCGTGATATCCTTGTCGGGAAATTCCTCCCGGGCCGCCTCCGAAGCCGAATAAATGGAAGCCCCGCTTTCATTCACCATCACGACCTGCAGAGATTTGGGGACCGCCAAGGAGCGCACAAAACTTTCCGTCTCGCGGCTGGCCGTGCCGTTTCCGATGGCGATGCATTCGATCTGGAAACGGGCGCATAAATCCAATATGGTCCGCGCGGCCTCCTGCTTGAGCTTTTCCGAGTCGGTCAGATAAACGGTGTCGTGAAAAACCAATTTTCCCTGCCGGTCCAGACAGACCAGTTTGCATCCGGTCCGAAAACCCGGGTCGAGCGCCAGGACATTTTTCTGCCCCAGCGCCGGAGCCATCAAAAGCTGGCGCAGGTTTTGCGCGAAAATTTTTATCGCCTCTTTGTCCGCCCGCTCTTTGGTCGTCAGGCGGATCTCCGTTTCCAGCGAAAGGGACAAAAGCCGCTTATAACTGTCCGCAATCGCCGCCTGGACTTCTTGGCCGGCCTCGTTATTTTTCTTAATAAAAATTTCCTTAAGCAGGGAAATGGCCTCATCTTCCGGCGGAAGGACGCGTAAAGTCAAGAATGATTCCTTCTCTCCCCGGCGCATGGCCAGGATACGGTGCGACGGCGCCGACACCACCGGCTCTTTCCAATCGAAATAATCTTTAAATTTTATCCCGTCCTTGTCTTTGCCCCGCATCACCTTCGAGATAAATTCCGCCTTCTTTTCGAATAATTCCCGCATCTTCGCCCGGGCAAGCGGATCCTCATTGACCCATTCGGCGATGATGTCCCGGGCCCCGGCCAGGGCCTCTTCGACGGTCATAACGCCTTTTTGCGGATCGATAAAACGGGCCGCCTCTTTCTGCGGGTCCACCTCGTCGCCTTGAGTCCACAGGAGCCGCGCCAAAGGATCCAGCCCCTTCTCTTTGGCGACGGTCGCGCGCGTCCGCCGCTTGGGACGGAAGGGAAGATAAATATCCTCCAGCACGGCCATGTTTTCCGCGGAAAGGATTTTCGCTTTGAGTTCGTCGCTCAGTTTGCCCTGCTCTTCCAAAGACTGCAGGATGGCCGCGCGGCGTTTGTCTAATTCCAGGAGTTGTTTGAGGCGATCGCGTATCGCGGTCAGGGCGACCTCGTCCAGACTTCCGGTGGCCTCCTTGCGATAACGGGCGATAAAAGGGATGGTTGATCCGACTTCCAGCAACTTGATCGTTGCGCGGACTCTTTCTTCGGCGAGACTGAGCTCTTTAGCTATCTGAGGGACATACAACTCGATCATAATACCCGGCTGTCGCTACTTGCCCTTCTCCCCAGTAAACGGGGGAAGAAAATGATTTTGGAAATTTTCATGGGCGATGATTTCGCCCTTTTGATTATATTGTTTCACTTCCA
>Ga0265297_10002343_pt1 | contig 39101 bp, 38 predicted proteins | sample Munlanlwell13791_FD_192502 | JGI IMG/M metagenome (GOLD analysis project Ga0265297, IMG submission 192502) | Leachate microbial communities from a municipal landfill in Southern Ontario, Canada - Leachate well 137-91 | ecosystem: Engineered > Solid waste > Landfill > Unclassified | place...
TGCAGGCGGGCTTGTGGCCCCATCGTCTAGGGGTTAGGACACTAGCTTTTCAAGCTAAGAACCGGGGTTCGATTCCCCGTGGGGCTATTTAGAACACAGAAAGTAGAGCGGGGAGCATAGGAAAAAGCGCCTCCTACGCTCTAGTTTCTACGCTCCATATAAAGATACTGCCGAACTTCAGCTTCATTGGTTAGAGGCCGTAGCCAGTTTATCACTAAGTCAAGAATTCGGTTAATCCTCTCAATTTCTTCTTTTGTTGTAAGCCTTGTGAGGTCTGGTTTCCAAGCTAAGAAGCCTTCAATCTGCTTCGACCTTTCAATCCCCCTGATTATCCTGTTCGCAAGTATGTCGTGCATAACACTCCTTATTACAAGAATATTGCCTCCGACACATTTATATTGTCCATAATCTGGGTCAGTTGAGGACAACTTGTTCGCAGGCAAATCGTCTTTCATGCTTCGAAATATCAATAATGACGCAAGATAATAATTGGCGTTGCCCATGAATCTAGCCTTGCTTACGCTTCTTTGATAGTCGGTTTGCCCACGATAGTTCTCGGCGCTTAAAAAAACTTCCGCTCTCTTTTCTAAATATCTGGTGCCTGAAGGTCTAAATGGTAAGCCAAGAAAATCACAAGCTTGCAATAAGCCTAAATGGATCCGGCTTTTTTTCGACAAAGGAACTCTTGGAAGATAGAACGGGTTTAATCTTTTGCTTATTTCGATCCCTTGTCGAACCCTGCACAAATATGATTGGCTCATGTTTATTTATCTATAATAATAATTAAGAATTTCATGAAAAAATAAAACGCTTGGGAGGCGAAGGGGGAAAGACCACTTCTAATTATTCGTATACTCTAAGCTCAAGACCGGCGGATTGGCCCCATTTTCACGACTTAAGATCACCACGACCCCATTATCCGATCCGTCTTGTTTGATCGCGATCCCGTAATTGGTCGCCGGGGTTAAAGCCCAGCCCTTAACCGCCGTTAGAATGGCGTCGCTGCTTAACGAATTATATTGGCTGGCGACAAAGGTCGAAGAAAGCAGGAAGGTCCCAACGGACGGCTTGGTATTCCAAGTCGTCTCGCTCGAAAAAGCGCTGTTTAATAAATAAACCTGCAAGGCCGGGGTGCCAACGGTCACCGCGTATGTTTTTATCGTCGCCGATTGGATCGTAATGTTGCTGGGAAGCGAAGCTAAAGAAAAGCGGAAATACGCCTCATAGTTTGTTCCCGGAGGAGTCAGCAGCCCGCCTTTCAGGGAAGCGACGCCTTCGTAGGATGCCGTCGGCAAAGAGGAGTCAACGTACGAATCCGATTCGGCCGTGATCTCGACGGCATAGCCGGAGACGGTCACGTTCGCTAAGCCAACGATTTCTCCGGAAGAGCAGCGAACAACGGCCGTCCCCTGACTTTTGGCTTCCAGGGTTGCCATTGTCCCCTTAGCGGTCAAGGTTCCTATTGAATCGCCGGACAAGCTCCAGGTCGGCGAAAAATCCAGCCCCTCGCCGGATGAGGTCGTCCCATAAGAGTTGAAGGTAATGATCGCGTTCACCCTGACGGTTGAACTATCCGGGGAGATTTCAATCGCGGCTAGTTCGCTGGTCGGGGGGAGCGAGGCGGAGATCGTAATGGTCGCGGAAACTGATTGCCCGCCGTATGAAGCGGTAATTGTTTCCGACCCGGTCGCGGTCGGCTTAAACAGCCCGGTATAACCGATCGCGGCGATCGTGCCAAGGTTGTTTGCCAGTGACCAGGAAGGGATTACCGCCGCGGTTGTCCCATCGGTAAAATTACCGATGACGGAAAAAGAAAGGCTGCCGCCAACTCGGACCGTTCCGCTGTTCGGCGAAATCGTCAGGCTGGTGACCGAGCCATTGTTAATGGTCGAATCGCCGCAACCGGAAAAGATTGCAGCCAATACTAATATCGCGGTAATGGCTAGCTGCTTAAACATCTTTCCTCCGCCATCATTGGTCTTTTTGCAATGGGAGATTCCATTACCGACAATAATAGCCGTCGACCGCTAATTATTCAAGCTTAGATCAAAATATCGGCTGGATCGTCCCACGAGCCATACATATGTCCATCAGGCTGGATGATGCCTGATCTGATCTCTCCGTCTTTCGGCGGGGTCAGGCATTCCGCCACCACTACGCTCACTCCATCGTAATTAAACTTATAACCCCAAGGGAGGGGAGCTTGTTCTTTCCCGCGAACACGCAAGATTTCTAACAGAAACCCCGTCTCAACATGGTGCTGATCGATCCATTCAATAACTTTCTGGGCGCCTTTCAGTTCCGGCTGTCTTGGTTTTCCCATCTCGCGAAAGGTGACTTGCTTGGCTCCCGCTTCTTTCGCCCATTTCATAAAAGCCAGAAAACTGTCCGGAGAATCAATGCCCCCCTTGGTCATGGTTACGGTCAGCCTAACTAATAGCCCTATCTCCTTAGCCTGAGAAACAATGGACCCCAAGTTCCAACTGGTCCGATTGTCAGCCAAAAGGCGGGAGTTTGCTTCATCCCAAGGACTAACGCAGCTGATCGCGACGGTGTTTAATCCTTTCTCCTTCCAGAAAGCCATATTTTCCCGGTTGAGTCTCAACCCATTGGTCTGGAGCTCCGGGACCAAGCCTCGTCCGTTGTTATATAGAAGTGAAATGACCAAGCCCATTTCTTCTTTTGTGACCAGCGTTGGCTCGCCTTTGCCGGTAATTATCCCGTAAGGGATCCCAGCCGCGACTAGCCTGAATTTATCGACCAGGAAAGCGATCCGTTCTGGTGAAACAGGCGTTTTTGTCGGGGCCTTCACCCGGTAAGTTGTTTTGCTGATGCAATACGGACAGCGCAGATTACATGATGGGTCCCCAACCATGATCGATAAGGTAGATATTTTTGTTGAGAGCATGAAATCCTCCTTTGATGGTCAATTGAGTATCGCCAGCCAGGAGGGATAATTTCAGCTCTTCCAGAACTTCTCGGCCGCGGCCACTGTTTGGATCCCCTTATTTTCCAGCAGGGCAATAAGCTTCAACCAGATCGCGCCGGTGATCTCGACATCGGCGGCCGCCCGGTGGAGGACCGGGGTCGGAATGCGAAAATGCTCCGCGACCTTTGAGAGCTTATAGGAATAAAGACCGGGGATCAGCTTCCTCGACAGTTTTAACGTGCATAAGAGTTGGTTCGCCAGGTGGGGGATAAAAAGCAATTGCGCGTGGTGGTTAATAAAGGGTACGTCGAATTCAACGTTATGGACGACCAACGGATCGTTATTAATAAATGTGTAGAAGCCGTCCAACGCGACCCGCTTTTCGACTCCCGCGTCATGCAGCTCTTGCGTAATTCCAGTCAGGTTCATAATGTTGTCGGGCAAGAGCTGGTGGGTATTGATCAAAACATTATATGTTTCGGTCGTTTGCCCCCCTTCGATCCTGGCCGCCGCTATTTCTATAATTTCGCTCTTTTGGTATTCCAAACCGGTCGTTTCAATGTCGATCACGCAGTAACGCTGGCCGAGCAACCCGGCCGGCTCTTCACTGGCGTGCCGAAGAAAAGGGTACTTTTCGGTCAACTTGCTGAATTCCGGCGATTGATAGTATTTTTCCATAACGTCTTATTATATAAGAATTGTTAGCGATTGACACCCGGCTCTTTTTCTTTTATCCTAAATCGAGATGCGTAAACTAATTGTCGCTTTATTCGTGGTTGCCCTGGTCTCGGCTCTTTACGCCGAAGTCGCCCTCCCCCCCCTGGTCAAACAACCGGAGAGCGTTTCCTTAAAAGAAAAAAAAGCCCGGCTTGAATATCTCCGTAAAGAGATCAAGCGCCTTTCCAGCCAAGTTAAACGAGTTCGCCGCAGCAAGCGGGGGCCGATCGTCGACAAAATGAATAACTACCAAAATGAGATCGACGACCTCCTGCGGGTCGCGCCGCCTCCGCCGTTAAAAACGGCCGCGAGTCCGCCCCGACCGGTTGAAGCTCCTCCGGCGCCGTCTCCCACGCCGAGGATCGAAACCCTGCAAAAGGCTCGGCGCGAAGTCTTTATGCCGCGCAATCCCCAGCTCGGCCTTTCGACCGGTTACCTGGCCGGCATCAACGCTCTTCGTCTCGAAACCAGGTTCTTTGAACCATATAATATCAACTCAACCAGCGGACGATTGGGGCTAGCCTATGCCTGGGGAAATGACAGTGACAATTTCGCCCGTAAAAATCTGGTCGTTTGCGTTGATGGGATCTATCGCTTTAACCAACCATATGAACCTGGTTTCCATTATTATGCCGGGGCGGGCGCCAATCTCACGGTTTTAACGACCGGACGAAACGCCGGTTCTTTTGGCGGAGAATTGTTTGCCGGAGCGGACCTCGATTTTTTTGGCGGACAAGGATTTGTTGAGGCGGGGCTAGGTTTGCTAAGGACCGGGGCTGGGCCAAGGCACAGCGGAGCGACCTTGCTGATCGGCTTCCGGAATTAACTCCCCAATAGTTCTGAAATATCGACCGCCTCAAAGTTGTCGCGGCTATTTTTCTGAACTTTAACTTCACGATACTGGCTTAAATCAATGGCTTCGTCTTCCTCGCTCCCTTTGTCTTCCCACTTGGTGCCGCTCGGCCAGGAGGAGCGATTTTCTTCTTCGACCGACCATTTTTCATAATAGTTTTCCGGGATCTCTTCCAAAAAGCGCGACTCCTTCAGGATCACTTCTCCCTCATAGCTGGAATAAACCAATGGGTAGGTCAGATACAGCTCGTCTTTCGCGCGGGTCACGGCAACATAGAACAAACGGCGCTCTTCTTCCATCTCTTCTTCTTTATTAAAGGAAAGATAGGATGGAAAGCGCCCGTCAGCCAGCCAGGCGACAAAAACGATCTTCCACTCCAGCCCTTTGGCTTGATGGATCGAGGAAAGGACGCAAGCCTCTTTTTCCTGCTCCCCTCCGTCTACGACCGTTTCCGCTTCGATCCCGGAAACTAAAGCCAGCGAGCTTAATAGGTCCTCCAGCGTTTTAAATTGAGTGGCATAACTGCCAAGCTGCTCCAGGTCTTCCAATCTTTCCCGGAAATTGGCGTACTGCGCTTTGATGTATTCGGCATAATTTGAGCCGGCAATGATCTTCACCATTTCCGCCGGCGAATCAAGCTTATCTTGCAGGTCGCGCAAGGTCTGCTGGAAAACACGGAAATCGCGTTGGGCGACCGCGGGAACCAGACCGACAACCTGCTCGGAAGTAATTTCCGCGACCGCGTCGATCGTTTGACTGATATGCTGGAAAATCTTTTCCGCGGTTCGCGGTCCGACTTTCGGCAGAAGCTTTAGGATCCTGGTCCAGGAGATCTCGTCCTTTGGATTATGGAAGATCTTTAAAAACGCCAGGACATCTTTGATGTGCGCTTCCTCAAAAAACCGGATCCCGGAACGGACCTCGAACGGGATTCCCCGCTTGGTCAGTTCCATCTGGATCTCCATCGACTGGTAATGAGAACGGTAGAGGATCGCCATTTCATTTAAGGCCGAGCCTTCATCGCGCAATTCCAGCATCCGCTGGGCGATGAACGAAGCTTGGGAAAAAACATTGACCAGCGGCACGACCGCCGGCTTTTGTCCGCTCGGCCGCTTCGATTTCAGGCGCTTGTCGAACCGTTCTTTTGCCATGCCGATCGAGGTGTTGGCGATCATTAATATTTCCGGGGTGGAACGATGGTTGACTTCCAACTTGTATAAAGTTGAATCCGGGTAAACCTTTGGAAAATTAATAATGTTCTTAAAATGCGCGCCGCGGAAACTGTAGATCGACTGGCTATCGTCGCCTACGACCATGATGTTGCGATGCTCCTTGGCCAAAATATCCATGATCTTGGCCTGGAGGTGGTTGGTGTCCTGGTATTCATCGACTAGGATATGCAGGAACTTGCTGGAATAACGGCGCGCGACCTCTTCATTTTCCGCCAGCAATTTCCACCAGTTAAAAAGCAGATCGTCAAAGTCCATCAAGTTGCTTTTCCGCTTGTGTTGGTTGTACATTTTATAGACCGCTTCGATCTCTTCCGCCTGCTGCTCGAATTGAGCGTAGTTATAAGCGATGACATCAACTATGCTCCGTCCGGTGTTGACCGCTAAGCCAAAAAGACTGGCTAAGCTGTCGCCTTTTGGGAAACGTTTTGCTTTCGTGTCGATATTGCAGTCCGCGACGCAATTGTCGATCAGGTCCTTGGAGTCGGCCCGGTCAAGGATCGTGAAGTTTTGCTCATATCCGATCAATTTAGCGTGCCGCCGCAACATCATGTTCCCAACGTGGTGGAATGTCCCGCCGCACAGGTTTTTAATATCCAACTTTAGGAGATTCTCTACCCGGGAAACCATCTCCCGCGCCGCTTTGTTGGTAAAGGTGACCAATAAGATCCGATCGAGGGGGATCCCGGACTCAACTAAATAGGCAACCCGGTAGGTGATGGTCCTGGTTTTACCGGAACCGGCCCCGGCGATCACCAGCATTGGCCCGCCCGGAGCGGTGACGATTGGGAGCTGCTCTTCGGTCAGCTCTTTCGCGTAGTCGATCTTAAAGTTGGGTTGGCCGGATTCATAGGTAGATTTTAATATATATTTTTGTGTCATTTAGGTTTTGTATTATAGCAGATGACCGTGACTTCGCCGAATTTTTTACGGCAGCGTTTGTTTGATCTCGCCATTCGCCCGATCATACCGAAAGGCCCAGGTTTTTGACCCTTTAAAATATGAGTAGGTCATTCTTGTGCCGCTCATCGCCGAGCCATACCATCCGCTGGTCGGCACGGTTGTTGAACCATTTATCGGCGGCGCCATGGTTAAGATCGCGAACCAAAGCTGAATTGAATAACGACCATTGTACTGGGCATAAGGCAGGGGAACATGTTTGTTTGTCGCGGTATACCATGGCCAGCCAGTAGCCGTCATATAGATGCCAATTTTATCAACTTCAATAGAGGCCGGCTTCCCTTGGACGACCCAATTCATATTTAACAAATTAATGCCGGTTTTATACGCGGCCATCGTTTCTTTGAATTGAGCTTCGGCCGCCTGATCAGATAAATTCACGAATCGCGGTAAGACGGTCGCAGCTAAAAGACCGAGAATAATAATTGCCATTATTATCTCGATCAACGTAAACCCTTTTTTTGCCGCTCTTATAGTTATTTGTTTCACGTGGAACTATTTGGCTATCCTATCTTTAAATTTATGTCTAAGGCGCGGGCGGAGTGGGTTAAGGCTCCGACCGAAATGTAATCAACTCCGGTCCTGGCGACCGCTCTAACGTTCTTAATCGTTATCCCGCCGGAGGCCTCGGACGCGATCCGGTTCCGCTTGCACATCTTCACTCCGGCCTTGAGCTCCTTCAAGGACATGTTGTCCAGCAGGATCCGGTCAGCCCCTGCTGCTATGGCTCGCCTAACTTCAGCCAGGGTTCCAGCTTCAACCTCGACCGGCTTCCGGCCCAAATAGATCTTGGCGGCATCAACCGCTTTTTCGATCGTTTTATTGATCTTAATGTGATTATCCTTGATCAGGATCGCGTCATAAAGCCCGAAGCGGTGATTTTCGCCGCCGCCAAGTTTAACGGCGTACTTTTCGATCGCCCGCCAGCCGGGGGTGGTCTTTCTGGTATCAAGCAAGATCGCGCCGGTTCCTTTAATATTTTTTACATACTCACCGGTCAGGGTCGCGATCCCGGATAAATGCTGGAGAAAATTTAATGCGGTCCTCTCACCGGTCAGGATCGCGCGCGCCGGGCCTTGCAGGGTCGCGATAATCGTTCCTTTCCCGACCGTCTGGCCATCCTTAACCTTTTGCGTCAACCTGACCCGGCGGTCAATTTGGCGGAAAACCTCCCGGGCGATTTCAAGGCCGGCAATGATCCCGCCTTCCTTGGCCATGATCACGGCGGTGACCCGCTTATCGGCAGGGATAACCGCTTTAGTGGTAATATCACCGTTCCCAATATCTTCGATTAAAGCGATCTTGATCAAGTGCTCTGTTGTTCGCTGCAACTTGCGCATAATTTACCTCAAGAGGATCCAGACCACATAATAATACATCAAGGGGGCGGTCAGGACAAACGAATCGATCCGGTCCAGTACCCCGCCATGACCAGGGACGATATTTGATGAGTCTTTGACGCCGGCATCCCGTTTGATCAATGATTCGATCAGGTCGGAAAATTGGCCGGTGATCCCGATCAAGACCCCAAGGATCAACGCGTGCCACAAGTCGATCTGCGCCGTCTGACTGAAGATCCCGGCCGCCAGCAGGCAAACAATGAACCCGGCGATCGCGCCTTCCCAGGTCTTTTTCGGCGAGATCGAGGGAGCCAAAGGGGTATGGCCAAAGGCTTTTCCGGCCAGGTAAGCGGCCGAGTCCATCGCCCAAACGGTAAAGACCAGGAAAAAGAGGTAGCCGCCATGATCGGTCAAGCTGCGGATAAAAATAAGATAGCTAAAAAACCAGCCGATATAGATCATGCCAAGAACCGTCACAGCGACATCAACGATCGTGTCCTTTTCCCGCTTGAGGAAGATCCCGGAGATCAGCGCGATCGCCACCGCAATTGTTAGGATAGCCGAATGAGCAGGCTCCCAGCTTCTTTTTAAGGAATAATATGAAAAAGTAATAAAAAAGATGGTCATTACGTTGCCGACGTAATAAGCGGGGAAAAATCCCTTTTTCATCATTAGATTATAAAATTCATTGATCGAGAAGATCGCCAGGACCAAGATCATCAGCAAAAACGGGAGGTTCCCGTAATAAATACAGCCTAAGACGATCGGCGTCCCGATCGCGATGGTCAGCGCCCTCAGCTTCATAGTTTTCCGAATCGCCTTTCCCTTTTTTGGTAAGCTTCAATCGCTTGTTTAAACTGCTTCTCCCTGAATTCCGGCCAGTAAGCATCCGTAACATAGAGCTCGGCATAAGCGATCTGCCAGAGTAGAAAATTGGAGATCCGCATCTCGGAAGCGGTCCTGATCAGCAGGTCGGGATCAGGCAGATCGCTGGTGTATAAATTGGCTTGCAAGTCGGCTTCATTGACCTCTTTCTTCCCTTCGGCGATCAGGCGGTTAACCGCGTCAACGATCTCGGCCCGGCCGCCGTAGTTGACCATGATGCTTAAGGTGCTTTTGCTCCCCGCGGCGGTTTTTTCCGTCGCCTGTCTCATTTTTTTCTGAAGTTCCGGGGAAAACTTTGCCAGACGGCCAAGGAACTTGACCCTGATCCCTTTTTTGACCAGCTCATCGAGCTCCCGGTCGATCGTCAGCAAAAGCAGTCCCATCAGAAAATCAACTTCCTCTTTCGGCCGACCCCAGTTTTCCGTGGAAAAAGCGTAGACGGTCAGATACTCGACCCCAAGTTCCCCCGCGGCGCGCAGCACGGCGCGAAGCGATTCCGCCCCTTCTTTGTGGCCGGCGATCCTCGGCAGGCCGCGCTTTTTCGCCCAACGGCCATTGCCGTCCATAATGATGGCGACGTGTCTTGGGATATTTTTTTCCATGTCAGTATTCAGGCTACCGGGTTTGGCCCAGCGCCCAGGACCAAGGGAGACGTCCCCTGCTCCTGGCGGCTGTTAAATGGAAAGGACTTCCTTTTCTTTGGCGGCGGCCAGGTGGTCGGCTTCGGCGCAATATTTGTCGGTCAGCTCTTGGACTTTTTTGTCCAGCAAGGTTTGCTGGTCTTCAGTGATGGCCTTGTCGGTCTTTTGCTTTTTTAGCTCTTCCATGGCATCGCGCCGTATATTACGGATAACGACCTTGGCGTCTTCCGTCTCTTTCTTGATCACTTTGGTGAGGTCTTTGCGGCGTTGCTCGGAAAGTTCCGGCAAAACCAGGCGGATCACTCCGCCTTCGGTTTTCGGCGTCAGGCCAAGATCGGAGGCCTGGATCGCCTTTTCGATCCCGACAACGGCACTTTTGTCATAAGCGGTGATCTGCAACAAACGAGCTTCCGGCGCGGCAACTGAGGCGACTTGTTTCAGCGGCACGCTGGACCCATAATAATCAACGTGGAGGTTGTCGAGCAGAGCGGGATTGGCCCGACCGGTCCGAATACCGGAAAAGTTCTTCTTTAAGACCTCGATCGCTTTTTGCATCCCCAGTTCGTGGTTTTTTACGACATCCATTTTATCCCCCTTATTCGGCTTCGATGATCGTCCCGACTTTTTTCCCCAGGACGGCTTGTCTAATGTTCCCCGGCTTGAGCAGATCAAGGACTAGGATCGGGATCTTATTGTCCATGCAAAGCGAAACAGCGGTTGAATCCAAAACGCCTAAGCGTTTTTGAATGACTTCCATATGGGTGATCCGGCTGAATTTTTTGGCGTCTTTATGTTTCAGTGGATCTTTATCGTAGACGCCGTCAACCTTCGTCGCCTTGATTATAACGTCGACATCAAGTTCGGCCGCCCTTAACGCGGCGGTCGTATCAGTTGAAAAATACGGGTTGCCTGTCCCGGCCGCCAGGACCACTACTCGGCCTTTTTCCATGTGGCGGATCGCCCGGCGTCGGATAAAAGGCTCGGCTACGGAACGCATATCGATCGCGGTCTGGACCCGGCAATTGACCCCCTGTTTTTCCAGGGCATCCTGGATCGCCAGCGAATTAATCACCGTGGCCAGCATCCCCATGTAGTCGCCGGTCGCCCGGTCGATACCATTGATCGCGCCCGCCACGCCGCGGAAAATATTGCCCCCACCAACGACCACCGCTACCCCGACCCCCGCCTCCCTGACCAGCTTGACCTCTTTGGCAACAGTGTGCAGAACTTTGAGGTCAATCCCGTATTTTTGTTCGCCGCCGAAAATTTCACCGGAGAGCTTGAGGAGGATCTTTTTGTAAGGTCTTGTCATGTCGTGAGGATTATACTATAATCCACCTGCTATGGCAATGTTCTTCCCATATTTTGAATTGTGCGCGTCTCTCTTTATCTTATTGCTTGCTTTTGAGATCTGGACCAGGCACTACGAGAACCGCTTGGCTCGTTTCTTTTCGTTTTTCGCGCTAGCCGCGTTTCTTTGCACGATCTTAACCTATTCCTATCGCATCGCGTTCACTTTGGAGATCGCGCAAGATATAAACCGGATCAGCGCCTTGCTTTGGGTTTTTATTTTCCCGATCTTTGCCCATTTCGTCTTGCTTTATACGAAAAAAGACGGCTTTCTCCAGTCGGTTTATAACTATCTTTGGCTCTATCTCCCCCCTTCGATCCTGGGACTGTTGTTCCTTTTCACTAATTTAATGTACCAGCGCTATGAGATCCAAAATATCGGGATCGTCAGCCAGCCGGCTCCGCTCTACTGGTTATTCGTTTTCGAGGCCACCATTTACTGCGCCTGGGGGATTGGTTTATTGCTCTGGTATTCACGCGTCACGCCACAAAAAACGGAAAGATCGCAAGCGATATTAATCGCGATCGGCTCGACAGTCCCTTTCCTGGTCGGCCTGATCACCGACTTCGTCTTGCCGTTGGTCCTAGGCTATCGGGTCGCGCCGCCCACCTTGGTCTTTGACTTGGCGGTAATGAACTTTTTTATTTTTATCGCCATGCGCTCCTATAGTCTGTTTGCCATTTCCCCGGCTCTCGCGGCCGACGTGATCATCGAAACGATGCCGGACGCGTTGGTGGTAACCGATCTGGACGGCTGCGTTATTTTTATGAATGAAGAAGCGAAAAAGCTGCTCCACTCTTCCGGTGAAAACGCCTGCCACATTATTTCGACTTTGTTTAAAAAGCCGGCGGATTATGAGCGGCTTTATGACGAGGTCGCCAATAAGAAGTTATTAATTGAACGGTTCGAGGCCGAGCTTAAAGATCCGATGGGAGAACGGCTTCCCGCCTTGATCAACGCCCGCCTCCTCCGCGCCAAAGGGTTTGGGGAAACCATCGGGATCGTTTTTGTCATCCGGGATATCCGCGGTTAACGCCTGATTGCTTGAAATTTTCCTCATCTCCGGCCGATTATTAAGTACCAATGAAAGCAACATTTTCTCCCTACCGAATGCAGTTATATAGTGGAGTGGCCCCTAAACATCTCTCTGCTTTTTTTCTAAATGATCATTTTTGGCCACGTTCCCAAAGAAAAATAGTTCAACGGCCTAGTTGCGATTGGAAACCGGTCGCGGAAAAGAATGAGGCCATCGCCATCGAATCGCGCGTCAGTCTCGGTGATGAAAAGAGCTTTCTTTTTGATTCCCCCGCCGTTTCCTTATATTCAAACCGGGGGGAGCTGCCAATGAATGGGACAATCGACCATCATAAGCGGAATTTTTCTACGACCCTCAATCGTTCTTTCTCCTTAGGCGGACTGGACGTTGAGGCCGCGCTGTCTTTGTCTAAGTCCGAATACACCACTCAGGAGTCGGAAACTAAGCTGGTCGTAAAAGGGGTCGGCCTTTCCGGGCCAAACGTTCAACCGGAAACGACTTGGGTTACCAGAACCCATAGTTCTTACGAATCCAGCTTATCATTATCGGTCGGCAAAGGCACTTTCTCGGAACCGCCTTCCTTGTCGGTCAAATTGTCTCGCTTCACCCACCATGACCAGCATCGTCTCAAGATCTTTGATCAGCCTTTCATGCTCGGCCAGGCCGGCCAAAGCGCCATGCTTTTTGATCATCCGCCAACGCCTGTCGTTATGGTCGATCATTTATGTTGCACGAGTACCGGACAACAAAAAGACCTTTTTTCCCTCTTTTTTAGAGACCGGCAGTCGATCGGTAGCCACCAAATAAATAAAACAGAAATATTTGATTTTGTCGTTGATGATATCCATTTTCAGCTCGACCTTAGCAAGGACTTTTCTCTTTATCGAGTTCTCACCCCTGGCTTAAGACACAAAATATTTTCCGGCTGGGCGAATCATGCGCACCGAATAACCATTGGCCAGACGTTAATCGGCTGTTTGCCTCACTTTGACGGCTTGGTCTCGTTTGATTTTAGCGGGATTTAACTATAAACTTTATTATGAATCAATATCAAGTTATCGTCATCGGCGCCGGACATGCCGGGATTGAGGCCGCCCTGGCTTCAGCCCGCCTAGGCTGCCGTACCCTTCTTTTAACGATGAACATCGACACGATCGGCTACATGGCCTGCAACCCGGCAATCGGCGGGCCGGCCAAGTCGCAATTAGTCCGCGAAGTTGACGCTTTGGGCGGCCAGATGGGTATTTCTGCCGACCTAACTTTCTTGCAGATGAAAACCCTCAATACGAACAAAGGTCCGGCGGTCCACGCCTTGCGCGCTCAATCTGACCGTCAGCAATACCACCAGGTTATGGAAAAAATTCTCGAAGAACAACCCAATCTGGAAATCAAGCAAGCGGAAGTTGCTGAAATCCTATTCGCCAACGATCAAATTGAAGGGGTCAGGACCGTCCTCGGACATGTTTACGAGGCGCCAAATGTGATCGTTACCACCGGAACATTCTTAAAAGGGGTTATTCACGTTGGGATGAACCATCAAGCGGCCGGCCGAATGGGGGAGGGGCCTTCAAACCAGCTTTCTGATTCATTGGCCAGGGCGGGCCTCAAGTTAGGCAGGCTTAAGACGGGGACCCCCGCCCGCCTCAACCGCCGTTCGATCGATTTTTCCAAGATGTCCGTCCAACCCGGGGATGTGCCGCCCCGGCAGTTTTCTTTTACTTGGGAATATCGGCAATATGGGCTGTCCGGCCTGCCGGAAAATGAGAATTTTTCTCTGCCGCAAATTCCTTGCCATTTGACCTGGACCGGTGAAAAGACCCACGAGATAATTCGCGCCAATTTAGACCGCTCCCCCCTTTTCCAAGGAAAGATCAAGGGGGTCGGGCCCCGCTATTGCCCATCGATCGAGGATAAAGTTGTCCGTTTTCCGGAAAAGGATCGCCAACAATGCTTTATCGAACCGACCGGCCGGTCTACCTTAGAAATGTACGCCCAGGGAATGTCGACTTCCCTGCCGGAGGATGTCCAGCTAGCAATGCTCCGGACCATGCCAGGGCTGGAGAACGTGGAGATAATCCGCCCGGGATACGCCGTGGAATATGACTATATTCTCCCCTCCCAACTTCAATCCACCTTGGAAACAAAAACGATCTCCGGGCTGTTTTGCGCCGGACAGATCAATGGGACCTCCGGCTACGAAGAAGCGGCCGCCCAAGGATTGGTCGCCGGGATCAATGCCGCCCTTAAGGCAAAGAACTCGGCTCCGTTCATTCTTGGCCGTGACGATAGCTATATCGGCACCCTGATCGATGATCTGATCACTAAGGAAATACTAGAGCCCTATCGTATGCTGACCTCCCGCTCCGAATACCGGCTCCTCCTTCGGCAAGATAACGCCGACCTCCGCCTCACCGAAAAAGGGTATCGGGCAGGGCTTATTCCTGAGCCCCGCTACCAGGCTTTTCTGAAAAAGAAAGCGGCGGTCGCGGCCAAGGAGGCAATTTCTTCGGAAACCAGGGAACAGATCGAGATTGCCCAAAAATATCAGGGCTACATCGTGCGGCAATTGGAACAAATCGCCCGCTTTAAAAAGCTTGAGGACAAGCGGTTGCCCCCGTCGTTTGATTACTTATTATTAAAGGGCCTTTCCACTGAAGCCCGGGCGAAACTGACCGCCGTTCGTCCAGCTTCAATCGGCCAGGCGTCGCGGATCGCCGGGGTGTCGCCAGCCGACATTGCCGTCCTCCTTATTTGGCTGCAAACCCGCAGTAGACAAAGCAAAGTCACCATGATAAAATCGGTCGCTGGACAAGAGGAGGTGACATCGTGAAAAAGCTATTATTAATCGCACTAGCGGCTGTTTTCTTCGCCGGCGTTTCGCACGCGGCTATGGATACGGTCGGCTATATTGACGTCCAAAAGGTCTTCAAGGAATACAAGGAGACCGATAAGGCCCAAAAGGACCTGTCAAAGGACGAAGAAAGCTTCAAAAAAGAATTCGAAGACAGCCAGAAAAAATTAGCTGATGCCGAGAAAAACGGCAAGAAACAAGAAGAGCTCGAGAAAATGAAGAAAGAGCTCGAAGAAAAACTGGCGCCCAAACGTGATTCGCTGATCAAAAAGAATCAGGAATTGACCGGGAGAATACAGGCCGCCATTCTGGAATCGGTCAAAAAAGTGGCCAAAAAAGTTGGGGTTGAAGTCGTTCTCGACAAACAGGTTCTGATCATCGGCGGAATGGACCTGACCGACATGGTCATCACCGAGCTGAATAAAGGAAAGTGAAACTCGCAAGACTAGCCGAACTTGTTTCCGGCACAGTCAACGGTAACGCTGACCAAGAGATCAGTAAAGTTTCGACTATCGAAGAGGCCGGGGTTGGGGATCTCGTTTTCGTTCTAGAAGACCAGAACCTCATCCCGGCCTTTTCATCATCCGCCTCCGCCGTCGTTACCGCCAAAGTTCCCGCCAACACCCAGGGGAAGACCTTTCTGCTGGTTAAAAATCCGCGCCTGGCCATGGCAAAGGCCCTCGGAGCGTTTTCCGCCCCTCGCCAGACAGGGATCATTTCTGATAAAGCGGTCGTCGCCAAAAGCGTCCGTCTGGGGAAAAATGTTTCGGTCGGCCCTTTCACTTCCATCGGCGAAGATTGCGAGATCGGGGAGAATACGATCATTCACTCCAATGTCACGATCTACGACCGGGTTAAGATCGGAGCCAATGTGATCATCCACGCCGGCGCCAGGATCGGAGTCGACGGCTTTGGCTTCGCCTGGGAAAACGACCAACACGTCAAGATCCCGCAAACAGGGACGGTAGTTATTGAGGATGACGTCGAGATCTACGCCAATGTCTGCGTCGCCCGCGGCACGATCGGCACTACGCGCCTCGGCCGGGGGACCAAGATCGACAACCTAACCCATATCGCGCACAATTGCCAGATCGGCGAGTCGTGCGCCATCACCGCCCTGGTTGGCTTTGCCGGCTCGGTCACCTTCGGCAAGCACGTGCAGGTCGGCGGCATGGCCGGGTTTAACGGGCACATCACCGTCGGCGACAACGTCATCGTTATGGCCAAGGCGGGAGTGACGAAAGATATCCCGGCCAACTCCGTCGTTTCCGGCTTCCCGGCCGAGGACCATAAAGAACAGTTAAAATTCCAGGCCACCTTGAAACGTTTGACCAAAAAAACCGATTAATGGATATCGCTTTTTTCGCGGATTCTTACAAGCCCTATATTTCCGGGGTGACCAACTCGGCCGAGATCCTGGCCAAGAACCTGCGGCGACTAGGGCATCGGGTTTATATTCTGGCCCCAGCCTATCCCGGACATATCGACACCGACCCGGACATTATCCGGTTTCCTTCGATCGCGGGAGGGTATCCAAAGTTCCGGCTGGCAGTCCCGATCGTCAGGAACATGCCCGCGGTCGACATCATCCACAGCCAATCCCCTTTTCAGGCTGGCCTGCTCGCCCGGCTCATCGCGCGTCGAAACAAGGTTCCCCTGGTTTACTCGTTCCATACATTTTTTACCCGCTACACTCATTACGCCCGCTTTGTCCCAAAGGCTTTGGCCAAAATGGGGATCGCCGCGTATATCAGCCAGTATGCCAATGGGGCTGATACCGTGATCGCTCCGTCCGATTTCGCCCACCGGTATTTAAAAAGGCTGGGCGTCAATAAAAGGATCGAAGTTGTCCCCTCCGGGATCGAAACAGATAAGCTCCCCGAGTCATTAACGGACGCCCGCCGTGAATTGCGACAACGCTACGGGATCCCCCAGGACGCGGTGGTGCTGGTCTATGCCGGACGGGTCTCCCGGGAAAAAAACCTGGCTTTTCTCTTTAAGGCTTTCGAACATCTTAAGCGTCATAACGTCTATCTGGCGATCGTCGGGAACGGCCCGCTTGATAAGGAGCTTCAGCGGCTGCACAAGCGGACGAAAAACGTCGTTTTTATTTCCGATATCTCCTACCCCGGAATCTTGTCTCATTACTGCCTGGGAGATGTTTTTCTCTTTTCGTCATTAACCGAAACCCAGGGGATGGTGATCGCGGAAGCCAAAGCCTCGGCCCTCCCGGTCGTCGCTTTATATGCCGGCGCCCTGACCGGGTCGGTCCGCAATGGCATCGACGGCTACCTGGTCCCCCGCAATCTGGCTAATTTTGTTGAACATGTCGACCGCCTGATCAATGATCCCGCCCTGCGGCTTAAAATGGGGCAGGCCGGCCGTGTCGACGCCCTGGAGAGGTTCGCCGCGCCGGCGGTTGCAAAAAGGATCGAGACTCTCTATAATTCTCTTGGCCGTGACGACGGCTAACAAGGAGAACCATGAAGCATAATTTAATGCGACTCTCTCTGCTCTTGCTGGTCCTTTGCTCGGCGAACGCGGCGTTCGCCTTCCCGAACGTCTTCCCAACCTCAACTTTTAACGGGCCTTCAGGTCTCGTCCGGATCCCGGCGGCCGATGTCGTTCCTTATAAGAACTACAACCTGGGGATGAGCTATGGATCGACTACCACCTCTCTCTCTTCCGGCACCGCCGACTCCGTTCTTTACTATTATATGAATATGGGTTCGTTCCACGGGTTGGAGCTGGGGATCGTCGGCGGGAACGACCGGGTGACCAATAAGCCGCGCGAAGGGGTTTTCGTTAACATGAAGCTCTCCCTGTCGGCGGACGAAGATTCGTACCCGCTTAAAGTCGCCCTTGGGGTGGAAAATCTTTTCTCTTATACCCAGACCGACGTCTATATGGTCGCGACCAAATACTTCAAACAAGGGCCGAAGATGACTTTTGGTTTTATGGCCGATTTCCCTAATTACAAATTCCGGCCTTACGGTGTCTTAGGAGGAGAATTCCCGACAGCCGACACTTTTATTCTAGTCAGCGATTTCATGCTCGGGGAAAATCTTTCTCAGCTTAACGCCGGGATGCGGATTTATTTTACCCCGATCTTTTGCTTGAACATCAACGGGCTTAACGTCCTCGACTCAACCACCGCGAAAGACCAGCGCTCAGTCCTGATCGGTTTTAGCTGGGCGAACCCGATCTAATGGGGTTGATCCGCAAAGCGGTTAGCCAGCTAAAAGATTATGTGCCGGGGAAAACCCCGAGCGATCCGAAGGCGATCAAGCTCGCTTCGAACGAAAATCCTTTCGGGCCTTCGCCGAAAGCGATTGACGCGTTAAAGAAGGCGGCCGATCGCTCCCAGGTTTATCCTGATCAACAAGCGCGATCCTTGCGGGAAGAGCTGGCAAAAGCTTTTGGCCTGACCGCCGATTCGATCGTTATCGGTAACGGCTCCGACGAGATCATGCTCATGATCACCACCGCCTTTCTTTCCGCCGACGAGGAAGCCGTTATCTGCCAAAATAGTTTCAGCCTCTATGAATTCGTCACCCGTCTCCTCGATGGCCGGCCAGTTTTTGTCCCACTGAAAAACAACCGGCAAGACCTTGCGGCGGTCGCGGCGGCAATTACCGCGAAAACAAAGTTGATCTTTTTAACCAACCCGCACAATCCGACCGGAACCTATCTCCCGGTAACTGAATTGGCCGCGTTCCTTTCAAAAGTGCCGAAGGAAATAATTGTTGTGATCGATGAAGCCTATGCCGAATTTGCGTCGTCCGCTGATTTCCCTAAATCCGTAGAACTACTCAAACTGTTCGCCAATGTTATTGTCCTTCGGACCTTCTCCAAGTATTACGGGCTGGCCGGCTTGCGGGTCGGCTATGCCTTGGCCCGGCCGGAGATAATCGCTCCGCTCTTAAAAACTAAACTTCCTTTTAACGTCAATCGTCCGGCTCAAGCGGCAGCCGAGGCCGCGTTGGGTGACAAGCGTTTTCTAGAAAAAACCCTGAAGAACAATGGAGAAGGGAAAAACCAACTTTATTCTGCCTTCGATTCGCTTGGCTTAGAATACATTAAGACCGAGGCTAATTTCATTTTTGTTAATATCAAAAAACCAGCAACCGCTTTTTGCCAAGAAATGATGTCGCGTGGGGTAAGCATTCGACCGCTAACTTCTTTTGGCTTTCCGGAAGCGATCCGGGTTTCGATCGGGACAAAGGATCAGAACAATCGTTTTATTGCCTTGTTAAAAGCGCTGCTTTAAGCCGCTTCCAGCTGCCGCAAAATGTGGTTAGTCCGACTGAGGTCGATCCGCTTGATCGTTGGCGGGGGATTGAACCCGCCGATAACTAGGTCGATCTTTTCTTTCGCCTGGTAGCCGTCATAATAGCCGGCTAGAAATCCTCTTAGCAGAGAAACGAAGCCGTCTCTGCCTAAAACTCCAGCCATTGATTTCTCCAAACGATGCGTCCCGCCAAAGAAGCGTTGAATATCGCAAAGCCGCGAATAATATCCAACGGAGATTTTTCCTGATTCAAAAGAACTTCGCTCTTTGGGCGTGAGTGCCGTTGGTTCGGCCGCCAGGCGTTGCCAGAAAAGCCGTTCCGCTTCTTCAAATGTTCGCATTCCTTCCGGATCGATCAAGTTCCCGTGGATCTCAACGTTGGCCGAATGCAAGGAAGAGTACCAGATCGGCTTTCTGACCACCTCTTTGCCGATCGCTCCTTCCCGCCAGGGATTATGCAGCGTGTAGCCGGCGTTATGAAGTTTGCGCAGTTGCCGCCCCAGCCGTTCGCCGCTTTCATGCAGGAATTGTTCAATTGTTTTCCCTTCCAGTTCCGCCAGTGTGCCGGTCACGCTGGGACGGGAATCAAGCCGTAGCCATGGATAATACCGAAACCCATCTTTGCCGGAGCGGTATAGCTGGGCGTACCCATCGAATGAGGGAGAGATCGCCCCTAGATCGACTACGCCTGTTTCTAATTCACCGATGACATTAAGTCCCTTCGCTTCGTTTCTGGCCGCCGTCAAAGAAAGCAGCCCCTCCGGATCGCCGGAATTTGGGTTCCTTTTCTCCGGGTTAAATTGAAGCGGGGTTTTCCCCTTGAACTCCGAGACTTTCCCGTTTTTTTCAACGATATACATTGCTCGCTTGCTGTGGCTTTGAATCGCAAAAACGGCGGAATATTGATGGAGTTCCGCGGCTGGAAGTTTATAGGCGGTTTTTTCGTCGGTAAAAAGAGTTTTTGTCGCGGGGTTATACATCCCTAATGAATAGCCGGCATTATCGCCGAGGATCGCTTGTTGATAGGTCAGCGCTTTTTCCAGCAGCGCCGCCCCCGCCTTAGGGAAAAGCGTTTTTAACGCCCGACGTCGGACCGATCTTTCAATATTGGCTCTAAGTGTTTCGATGGCCATCTCGTATATATATCGTCATTTTCTTAACAGAATTTCAGAAAAGGTATATAATAAGATCATGCTAAAAAGAACGGTTTTATTTAAAGAACACCTAGCCTTAGGGGCCAAAATGGTCCCGTTCGGCGGCTGGGAAATGCCGGTTTCCTATAAAGGGATCATTGAAGAACACCGGACGGTCCGGGAACAAGCCGGGCTTTTCGATATTGGGCATATGGGGCTTTTGCGGATCGAAGGCCCTGACGCCCTCCCCTTTATCCAATCGGTCGCGACCAATGACGCGTCCCGTCTCGCCGTCGGGCAAGGCCAGTATGCCGTCCTCTGCAATGATCGGGGTGGCGCGGTCGATGATATTCTGGTGTATCGTTTTGCCGACCATTACATGATCATCTGCAACGCTAGTAATACCGATAAGGTTATTGCCTGGTTGAATAGCCATCGGACCAATAATGTGACCATCAGCCAGATGAGCGATCAGGCGATGCTCTCGGTCCAAGGCCCGGCCGCTATCGGGTTAGTTGAAAAGATCCTCCAAACATCCTTGGCCGGTCTCAAGCGGAATCACACCATAGCCGTTGGCCGGATCCTTGTTTCCAGGACCGGCTATACCGGCGAAGATGGGGCCGAGCTCATCCTGCCGAAAACCCTCTGTGCCGACTACTGGCGCAAACTCCTGGAACTCGGGATCCAGCCTTGCGGGCTCGGGGCGCGCGACACTCTGCGGCTGGAAGCCGGCCTCCCGCTTTACGGCCATGAGTATGACGACTCAACTACTCCTATTGAAGCTGGCTATGCTTGGGCCGTTAAATTCGAGAAGGGCCCCTTTATTGGACGGGAGGCGTTGCTTTTGCCGCCGCAAAAGCAGCTTGTCGGCCTAGAACTATTAGGGCGTGCGATCCCCCGCCAAGGGAATGCCGTCGTCAACGAAAACAATCTCCCGCTTGGAGTCGTTACCAGCGGGACTTTTTCTCCAACCTTCAACCGTCCAATCGCCTTGGCTTATCTATCTAGCCTATCTGACAAGGCTTTCGTTGAAATTCGCGGCACAGCCCAGCCGGCAACAATTGTTGACAAAGCGTTTTATAAAAGAGTAAAATAAGTTCATGGAAAAAAAGCTCTACTATTACCTGATCTCGCTGACCGCCCTTTTCTTTCTTCTCTGGGGCGTCGTCGATCTGGCCAATACGGTCGTCAGCTCGTTCGGCCGGGCCCCGCTGCCAGCCGATCAGGCCGCTTCTGAAGGGGTCAATGAACAAAATCTCGACCTTTATTATCAAAAGAAAATGCTGGTTGACCGTTATTCCGACAGCCTGATCCGGATCGTCGTCAGCGGGTTGGCTTTTTATTTCGCCAAAAAAACTATTAAAGATATGGAGAACGCATGAACTACCCTGAAAGCCTGAAATACACCAAAGACCACGAATGGGCCAATTTAGAGGGCGGCTTGGTAACCGTTGGCATTACCGATTACGCGCAGGATTCATTGGGAGACGTGGTCTACGTTGAGCTCCCGGCTGTCGGGAAAGAATTAGCCGCCGGCAAAGAATTTGGCGTCGTCGAATCGGTCAAATCAGTTTCCAGCCTTTATTCTCCGATCAACGGTACCGTTGTTGAGGCCAACAGTGCTTTGGAAGGGAATTCGGCCCTGGTTAATAAAGCCCCGTATACTGACGGTTGGATGATCAAGATTAAACCGGCAAACCCGGCTGAATTGAACACCCTTCTGTCCGCCTCCGACTACCAAAAAACCTTATCGTGAGCGATCTTTTTGCCGACATCCCAGCCTCCGTCAGGCTCAGCGCTCCGTTAGCGCTCCCCGCCCCATTAAGCGAGCCTGAACTCTTAGCTGAATTAACCGAACAGGCCCAAGACCAGTCTCCCTCTTTTCTAGGCGGCGGGGTTTACAATCATTTTATTCCCAGCGCCGTCAAGCACTTGGTCGCGAGGCCGGAATTTTATACCGCGTATACGCCATATCAAGCGGAGGCCAGTCAGGGGACGCTTCAGGCGATCTATGAATATCAATCGATGGTTTGCGCCCTGACCGGGATGGATGTGGCCAACGCCTCAATGTACGATGGCGCGACCGCCTTGGCCGAAGCCGCTTTTATGGCGGTCCGCCTGACCGGCCGCAAAGAAGTGGTCGTTTCCACCTCTGTCAGTCCCTATTACCGGGAGGTCCTGCGAACTTATTGTCAGGCGGCCGACCTTCCGCTCCGGGAAATTGAGCACGATCAAAGCGGGCTAACCGTCCACGCGCTGGGCTTAAACGAGGCCAGCGCGTGTTTCATCCTGCAACAGCCGAACTTCTTTGGCAACCTCGAAAGCGTCGCCGGGCTCGCCGACAAGATCCATGCCGCCGGCGGGCTTTTTATTGTCTCCGTCGATCCGATCTCGCTTGGGCTGTTAATCCCGCCGGGAGAATACGGCGCCGACATCGTCGTCGCCGAGGGACAGTCGCTTGGAAACGCCCAAAACTTCGGCGGCCCCGGCTTAGGGATCTTCGCGGTCAAGAAATCCTTTGTCCGCCAGATGCCGGGGAGAGTCGTTGGCGAAACCGTTGACCTTGATGGCAAGCGCGGCTTTGTGCTCACTCTCTCAACCAGAGAACAGCACATCCGTCGTGAACGGGCGACTTCCAACATTTGCAGTAACGAGGCGCTTTGCGCCCTGGCCGCGACAGTTTACCTTTCGTTACTCGGCAAGACCGGATTAAAAAAGGTCGCGGAGCTCTCGCTCCAAAACAGCAATTACTTGAAGCGCTCTTTATCTCCAGATAAACTGGCCTTCCCGACAACCCGCTCCTTTAAAGAGTTTGTCGTTAAAACTGAAAAGCCGATCGGCCTCGATCTGGCCCCACTTTATCCAAAGCTTATTGGCTATCGGCTGATCTGCGTAACGGAACTAGCCAGCCACCGCCAATTAGACGAGTTGCTGGCCGAACTTTCCTAATCCGCCCCGGAAATGGTATAATCGTCCAGATTTTATTAGAGGTGATTTTATGAATAAAAACTTGTTGCTTAACCTGTTAATTGCCGCTGTAGTCATTGCCGCGATCATCGTCGCCATCTTTGCCCTGGGAAATATTGGTAAAAAAGAGCCCGAGATCCAGCTGGCAACCCCTGAAACAAAGGTCTCCTCTGTCGAAGGAGAAAAAGTCGGCAAGCTCCCAAAAGTTCTGACCTTGTATCAAAAAGGGGAAGGGGAATCGGACTTGGCCGCGTTTGTTTCCGGTGAGTTGGCCAAAGAAGCGAGAAACGTCGCTTCTTTCCGGGCGATCAACGTTACCGAAGACCCTCAAGCCGCGGTATATTATGGGGTAACGGAACATCCGACAATCGTCATTTTGCGGCCCAATGGTTCGGTCTTCTTGAAGTATGAGGGCTATCTCGATAAATCCAAATTAAAGAGTTTCGCCGTTAAAGCCGCCCAATAATTTAAGCCCTCCCTTTTTAAGGGGAGGGCTTTTTCTATTTACGCTTCTTCTTGATCGGGAGCTTTTCCCGTTCTTCCTTGATCTTCTGGCGGATCTCTTCTTTGCGCTTCTCTTCGTCTTCAACCGCCTTTTCGATCACTTCGCCGGCTTCTTCGTCACTAATGACCCGGGCCAGGTCAACTACATAATCGCCTTCATCGACCCGTTGGATCCGGACTCCCTTAGCATAGCGCCCTTGGGTCGAAATGCCGGAAGCTTTTTGGCGGCTCATTGTCCCTTTCGCGGTCACAAATAAAAGCTCGTCATTCGGTTGAAGGATCTTCATCTGGGAAACCTCGTCGCCATCACGCAGTTTTATCGCGATGTGCCCTTTCCCGCCCCTATTTTGAGCGGAAAATTCGTCGAGCTTCATCCGTTTCCCATAACCGGCTTTTGAGATCGCCAGCAGGTCTCCGCCATCGGTAATGATGTCCATTGAAACAACATAATCCTTCCCGTTTAGCCGGATGCCGCGCACGCCTGAAGCCGCCCGGCCCATTGGCCGCAGGTCTTTCTGGCTAAACCTGATCATAATGCCGGTCGCCGTTCCCAGGATAATTTCTTGTTTAACGTCCCCTTTCTTCACCCAACCGAGCTCGTCGTCCGGCCGCAGCTTGATGGCGATGATGCCGCTTCTTCTGACATTGGCAAAATCGGTCAGGCTGACCTTTTTGATCATTCCTTTTTTCGTCGACATGATCAAGAACGAAGCTTCTTCTTCAAATGATTCGACTTGAACGGTCGCGGTCACTTGCTCGCCTGAGCCGACCTGAAGAAGATTGGCGATCGCCTGCCCTTTACCGGCGCGGCTCGCCTCGGGGAGATCATAAACCTTCAGCTTAAAGACCCGTCCTTTGTTCGTAAAGAACAGGACAAAGGCGTGGGTTGAAGCGGTAAAGACGTTTTCGATCTCGTCCTCTTCCCGGGTGTTCATCCCCGAAACTCCTCGCCCGCCGCGTAATTGCGCCTTAAAGGCGGTAACCGGGACCCGTTTCACGTAGCCGTCCCTGGTCATCAGGACCACGACTTCCATTTCCGGGATCAATTGTTCGATATCAACGTCTTCAACCGCGCTGACGATCTCGGTCCGGCGTTTGTCGCCGTATTTTTCCTTGACCTGCAGCAGCTCCTTTTTAACCAGGCCGAGGAGCTTTTTACGGCTGGCCAGGATCTCTTTCAATTCGCCGATCAATTTTTTGAGCGCCTTTAGCTCTTCTTCGATCTTCAGTCTTTCCAGTTGGGTCAGGCGCTGCAGTTTCAGGTCAAGGATCGCCTGCGCCTGGATCTTCGACAGCTTGAACTTTTCCATTAGGGCATTGCGGGCGTCTTCCGGATTCTTGGCCTTTTTAATTATCGCGATTACCGCGTCGATATTGGAAACGGCGATCATCAATCCTTCTAAAATATGGGCTTGTTCTTCGGCCCGCCGCAGCTCGTATTTAGTCCGTTTTGTCACCACTTCTTCCCGATGGGTCAGGTAGTGCTGCATCATTTCTTTAAGGTTCAGGGTCTTCGGCTCGCCATGGACCAGGGCGACCAGGTTGATGCCAAAGGTCGTTTGCATATTGGTATGCTTAAATAGTTGGTTCAAGACAACGTCGCGGGAGGCGTCCCGTTTCAATTCAATATAAATGCGCATCCCGTCCCGGTCCGATTCGTCGCGCAGATCAGAAATACCGGATATCCGTTTTTCCTTAACGTGATCGGCGATCTGTTCGATCAGTTCCGCTTTGTTGACCTGATAAGGGATCTCGGTCACGATGATCGCTTCTTTGCCGGCCTTCACCCGTTCGATGTCGAACTTCGCGCGAAGGGTCAGGTGCCCTCTGCCGGTTGAAAAGCCGTCTTTGATCCCCTGTTTGCCGCAGATCTGCCCGCCGGTCGGAAAATCCGGACCCTTTACGATCTTCATCAACTCTTCGATCGGCGTTTCCGGTTCTTCGATCAAGACCGACATGCCGTCAACGACTTCAGACAGGTTGTGCGGCGGAATATTCGTCGCCATGCCAACCGCGATACCGGACGAGCCGTTGATCAAAAGATTCGGGATCCTCGATGGCAAAACCAATGGCTCCTGGAGCGATTCGTCAAAGTTCGGGCCAAAGTCGACCGTCTCTTTGTCGATATCGGCCAGCATTTCGACCGCGATGTGGCTGAGCCTGGCTTCGGTATAACGCATCGCCGCCGCTGAATCGCCGTCAACGCTGCCGAAGTTCCCCTGGCCATCAACCAATGGGTAGCGAAGCGAGAATTCCTGGGCCATGCGGACCATCGATTCGTAAACCGCGCTGTCGCCGTGCGGATGATATTTACCTAAAACTTCACCGACCACCCTGGCCGATTTCTTATGGGGTTTTCCCGGCTGCAGGCCCAGTTCGTCCATGGCAAACAAGATCCGTCGATGGACCGGCTTTAGGCCGTCCCTGACGTCCGGTAACGCGCGGCCAACGATGACCGACATCGCGTAATCTATGTAGGAACTCTTCATTTCATGTTCGATCGTCGTCTGCAAGATCTTCGGGGTAAATAACTTTTCTTGTTCTTCTTTTTTTGCCATTATATGTCCAACCTCTTCACTAGCTTAGCGTTCTTTTCGATAAATTCCCGGCGTGGTTCGACCTCGCTCCCCATCAACACTTTAAATATTTCATCGGCGACTTCGGCCTCTTCCATCGTTACCTGTAACATCGTCCTGGTTTCCGGGTTCAAGGTCGTGTCCCAGAGCTGTTCCGGGTTCATTTCCCCCAAGCCTTTATAACGTTGGAGCGTTATTCCGTCTTTGCCCAGCTCTTTCATTTTTATTTCCAGCTCTTTGTCGGAAAACAGCCAGAACTGGCTCTTCCCTTTTTTAAGAAGATACAACGGCGGCTGGGCGATATATAAACAGCCGTATTCGATGATCTCTTTAGCGTAACGGAAGAAAAAGGTCATGATCAAAGTACGGATATGCGCCCCGTCAACGTCGGCGTCGCAAAGGAGGATGATTTTATGATAACGGAGCCGCTTCTTGAGCTCTTCCGTGGTTATCTCATTTTCGCTTTCTGAATTGCCGTCCCCTTTTAACGCGGTAACGGCGGACGGCCCAATCGCGGTGATCAGGGTCCTGATCTCATTATTGGCCAGGATTTTGTCGAGCCGGGCTTTCTCGACGTTCAGGATCTTCCCTTTAAGCGGCAGGATCGCTTGGAAACGGCGGTCCCTGCCCTGTTTGGCGCTGCCGCCCGCGCTGTCTCCCTCAACGATGAAGATCTCGCATTTGGCCGGGTCGGAATCCGAACAGTCCGCCAACTTGCCGGGTAAGGTCGCCGTATCCAGCGCTGATTTCTTTCTTTCCAGTTCCTGGGCTTTTCTCGCCGCCGCCCTGACTCTCATGGCAACCAATGATTTTTCGATCATCGCTTTGGCGACGGCCGGATTTTTATCCAGGTATAAACTTAACCCATCGTTTACGATCGAATCGACTATCCCTTTGACTTCGCCGTTACCAAGCTTCATCTTGGTCTGCCCTTCGAACTGCGGGTTAGAAAGCCGCAGACTTATAACCGCGGTCAAGCCTTCGCGGACGTCTTCCCCGGAGAGCATTTCATTTTCTTTTAAGATCTCGTTCTTCTTGGCGTAACTGTTGATCGCTTTGGTTAGGGCCGATTTAAAGCCAACGACGTGGGTCCCGCCCTCTCTAGTCCGGATACAGTTAACATATGAAGCGATATTTTCGTCGTAATATTCCTTGCAGTGCTGCATCGATATTTCAACGAACATTTTTTCTTTTTCGGCTGAAAAATACAGCGGCGGCGCGTAAACAACGTCTTTTTTATTGTTCATGAAGGCGACAAACTCAACTATCCCCCCATCGTACTTAAAGGTTTCGTTGATTTCGTCCCGTTCGTCGATCAGTTGGATCTCTACCCCTTTGGTCAGGAAGGCGATTTCCTGCACGCGGTGTTTGATGATGTCGTATTCATAAACAGTTTCGTCAAAAATATCTTTGTCCGGCTTAAAGGTAACGATCGTCCCGGTCCTCTCCTTGTCTTTATCGGCCACGATCTTTTCTTTGCCCGGGACGCCGATCTTAAAACCTTGGGTATAAACTTTTCCGTCGCGATGGATCTCGACTTCCATCCACTCCGACAAAGCATTAACGACCGAGACGCCGACCCCGTGCAACCCGCCTGAAACCTTATAGGAGGTGTCGCTGAATTTTCCGCCGGCATGCAGGGTCGTCAGCGCGACTTCAGCCGCCGGTCTTTTGGTGTCGGGATGGATATCAAACGGGATCCCGCGGCCATTGTCTTCAACGGTTACCGAGTTGTCCTTACGGATCGTAACGATCACCTTGTCGCAATAGCCCCCCATCGCTTCGTCGATACTGTTATCGACTATTTCGTAAACAAGATGGTGCAAGCCGGATTTGCCGGTCGAGCCGATATACATCCCGGGACGCATCCTGACGGCGTCGATCCCGCCCAGGATCTTAATATTTGACGCGTCGTAATTAGAGCCCGCTTTTTCCTTTGCCATCGATTCCTCCTGCTTTAAACCTTATGTCGTAAATTGCTTCTTCTCCCGCCTGCTCGTTAAACTTAGCAATGATCTGTGTTTTTAAAAATGAGAGCTCATAGGCCCAGGTCGCGGTCGAGGTTGAAACATTTAGTACCCGATTACGGATACTGATCGGTTCAGTGTGTTTCCTCGCCCTTTCATCTATAACCTTTTCCCAAATGGTCAGGAGATTGCAATTCCTGATCACCCAGGCGAAATCGCCATTTTGAATGATCTTGCCGACCTGCTCCGGCATTACGCCGCCTCTTGGGTCCTGATCGGCATTACAATATACAGATAATCAGTCTGGTCGGCCGGCTTAATGACCCCCGGACTTAATCCTTCGGAAAATTCCACGATCACGTTGTCGGCTGTTAATGCTTCCAAAACATCTGATATCAATCTAACATTAAATGAAACCCTGACTTTTTCCGTTCCATCTATCTCAGCCGCCAAACCTTCATCAAAACTCCCGACATCGGGCGTGTGGGCCGAAAGATGGAGCTTTCCGTTCTTAACTTCGAACATCGTCACATTGGCCGAACCGGATGCGATGACCGCCGCTCTTTCCGCCGCGCTTAATAGTTCTTTACGGCTAACTTTGACCAAGGTCGTGCTTTTTTTCGGCACAACCTGTTTATAATCCGGAAATTTCCCCTGAATAACCCTGGAAACCAAATAAACTTCGCCGCAATTAAAGCTCACTTGGTCGTTAGAAACCGTTATTTTAACATTGTCACAGTTCTTGCCGTCAAGAATTTTCAATAATTCGCTCATCGCCCGCGCAGGAACGATTATACTGATCCCCTCAGCCGCGCCAGCGACTTTTTCGCCCCTTTTCGCCAAACGATAGCCATCGGTAGCAACCAGCCTCATATTGGATGTATCGCCGCTTATACCGCTTTTCCCGAATTCGATCAGGATCCCGGTCAAAACATACTTATCTTCGCTGTTGGAAACGGAAAAGATCGTGTGTTTGATCATTGAAGCAAAGCTTCTGGCATCAACCGTTATAGTTTTTCCTTCTTTGATCTTCGGCAACGCTGGAAATTCATCGGCCGGCAACGAATGAAGGTTAAAGTGAGAGTTTTCGTAGCTGATTTTGACTGTTTTATTCTCCGCGACTTTGAAATTAACACTTGTATCAGGTAATTTTGAAACGATCCCGCTCAAAGTCTTAGCGGGCAAAAGGAAGGAACCCTCTTTGGCAACATTTGCTTTAACATTAAGCTCAATTCCCATTTCCAAATTGTTGGCCGAAAGTTTTAAGCCGCTTTTTGATAATTCGAACAGGATGTTCCCGATAATTGGGAGCGTGCTCCTGGTCGCAACGATCTTTTCAACGGTCGAAACCCCGCTTTGCAGATCTTTCTTTTCGCAGGTAAATTCCATATCTTTCCTCCTCTAATCCAACTTGTCCAAGGGCCTTAGTATTATAGTATATTTAAGAATAGTAGTAAAAGAGTTTGTAGAAATGTTGATAAACTATTTCATTCCCGCAACCGGGCGAAAATTTATTCAACGATTTCAACAACCCTAATAAACTACTGTGAACAACTTAGTCGCGCAAAAGTTCTGCACAGGCTTTTACACAGGCTTAGGTGTGTATTTCTTGATATTGTTTCGGACGTGTTTAACCGCGTCGCCGACTTCCGCGTTTCCTTTCAACTCAACCTTAACTTTTTCGATCGAATGAAGAACCGTGGTGTGATCGCGGCCGCCGAATTCGGCCCCGATCTTAGGCAAGGATGCGTTGGTCATTTCCCGGGCGACGAACATTGCCACCTGCCTGGCCATGGCGATCTTTTTCGTTCGGTCTTTAGCGTCGATATGTTCCGATTTGATGCCGAAGTAATCGGCTGTGATCTTTTTGATGAGATCGATAGAAATGTTCTGGTCTTCCTTTTGGGCGTTCAGGATGTCCTTAAGGACCTGATCAACCAAAGAAATGGAAATATCAACATTATTTAATGAAGCAAAGGCAACGATCCTGATCAAAGCACCTTCAAGCTTTCTGATGTTGGAAATGATCTTGCTGGCGATCAGGGAAAGAATATCATCGGAAATGTTAATGCCGCTTAACTCGGCCTTTTTCTTTAAGATCGCGACGCGGGTTTCAAAGTCTGGCGCCTGGACATCGGCGGTCAGGCCCCATTCAAACCTTGAGCGCAACCTTTCTTCAAGCGTTGGGATTTCCTTCGGCGGGCGGTCCGAACTGACCACGATCTGTTTATTGGCCTCGTAAAGCGCGTTAAAAGTATGAAAAAATTCTTCCTGGGTCCGCTCTTTACCGGCTATAAACTGGACATCATCGACCAACAAAACGTCGATCGAGCGATATTTGTTGCGGAATTGAACGGTCTTATCGTCACGGATCGAATTGATCAATTCGTTGGTGAACATTTCAGATGTGATGTATAAAACTTTGGCCTTTGGGTTGCGCGATTCGACGCGGTGGCCGATCGCTTGCATTAAATGGGTCTTCCCCAGCCCCACCCCGCCATAAAGGAAAAATGGATTATAAGCCGTAGCCGGGCTCTCCGCCACGGCCAAAGCGCCGGCGTGAGCAAAGCGATTTCCCTGGCCAATGACGAAAGTTTCAAATGAATAACGCGGATTTAAATATGGGTTTGGCGGACGGGTCGGTTTCTTGGAGATCATTTCCATCGCGGCTTGTGTTTCGATCAGTGGCGTCGTAAACAGCTCCTCGCTGCCGACGATAAAATTAACCCCCTTGATCTCGGGCTTAATGGCGCGGGCCTCCTGCTCCAGCAAAGTCACGCAATGCTTGGAAAGCCAGTTCTTAATAACATCGCCGGGGACCGCGATCTCTAAGATTCCCTGGTTAACCCCGACCGGCTTCGCGGAAGTAACCAAAGTCTCATAAATCGGCTTGTTAAGACTTTTTTCCAATGAAGCAAGGATCTCGTTCCAGATAAGATTAATATCTAATGTCATAAAGGCGTAGAAAGCGAGTATAGCAAGGGATTGGGAAATATTCAAGGGTTATCGACGAAAAAAGGTTGACAGAAAGACCGAAGATTGAGTATAATTAGTGAAAGAGGAGTTGCCATGACAAAAAGAGAATATCAGCCCCACGTAAAAAGCAAAAAAACAACCCATGGGTTTCGTTCAAAAATGAAAACCAAAGGGGGAAGACGGGTTTTGGCCAGCCGACGGAAAAAAGGAAGAAAGCGGCTTGCTCCCTAAAAACCAAAGACTTTCCAACAGCCAGGATATAAAAAAGGTTCTGGATAAAAATGATTTGCGCTTTAACACTCCCCTACTCACCTTTGTCGCAAAAGAGAACTTCCTGGACAAACAAAGAGCGACCGTGGTCTGCTCAAAAAAAGTTGGCAATGCGGTTAAAAGAAATAGAATACGACGAAAAATCGTCATGGCATATCAAAATATTCATAATAATATAGCCAAAAAAGTTGATATTGTTATTATTGCCAGACATAATGAAGCTGAAGTAAAGGATTACGAGGATCAGATTCAAAAAGGGGCCGATAAGATTGGGTTATGCAACGAGTGACCTTGTTCCTGCTCAATTTGTATATAAAATCAAAAGGGCTCTGGCTTAGAAATTGTTGCCGGTTTTATCCAAGCTGTTCGGCCTATACCTATGAGGCGGTTCAGAAATATGGGGCCATTAAAGGCCTTGGCTTAGGAATTAAGCGCGTTTTAAGGTGTAATCAGTTTTCAGCTGGGGGATACGATCCTGTTCCATAAATGTTTCACGTGAAACATTCGCTTCTGATTAATGGCCAATGAGCCAAAAGGAGAGTTAAATGGATTATTTAGTTAATATTATGCTTGAGATCGTGAAGTTTTTCTATGCGATTGGAGGGCACAACTACGGTTTGGCTATTATTTGGCTCACAATAGCGGTAAATATTGCGCTGTATCCCTTAACCGCGTCATCTTTACAGCAAATGGCCGCGCTTCAGAGGGTTCAGCCGATACTGCAAAAGCTTCAGGAAAAGCATAAAGATAACCCACAGCAGCTACAAAAAGAGATGATGGACCTGTATAAGGTTGAAAAGGTTAACCCCCTGGGCGGTTGCTTGCCCATGTTGCTGAAAATACCGGTGTTTTTGGCGTTATTTTTCGCTTTGCAAAGCAAGGAATTTATGGCTCTGATCGGAACAAACACAAGTTTTCTTTGGATGGGTAATATCGCTAAGCCAGATCCGACAATGATAATGATTGTTCTAATCGCTATTTCTACTTATTTAATGCAAAAATCAATGCCAAGCGGCGGCAATAACCAACAAGCGCAGATAATGACTTGGGTTATGCCGATCTTTATTGCCTTTGTCAGTGTTTCCTTTTCAGCTGGCTTGCAGATCTATTGGGTTGTTTCAAACCTGATCGGGTGGGCGCAACAGGTTTATATTTTAAGAAGCATGAAGGCGAAAGCCTAAAACAGGAGGGGAGCTATGAGATCAGTAAAAATGAAGGGAAAGAACGTCGAAGAAGCTACAAAGGCGGCTTTAGCGGTCCTTGGGGTAGAAAGAGATAAGGTTGAGATCAGGGTAATTAATGAAGGACGCGCGGGAATGATGGGCTTGATCGGTGGCGAGGAGGCAGAGGTTGAGGCGATTCAAAAAGAGGGCGGGGCGGAAGAAGCGCGGGAAATATTACAAACGATCTTGGATAAAATGGGCTTCATGGCAATAGCCGAAATAGCCTCAGAAAAAGGGGAGAATATTGTTATTGCCATTAAGGGCGAAGACATGGGGCGGATCATCGGCAAATCGGGATCGATGCTCAAGTCTCTGGAGACATTGTTGAACGCGATGGTTTGGAAATTTATGGGAACAAGATTTCATATTTCGATCGATGCCGGTGGATATAAGGATAAAAGAGAGCAGGCGCTGCAGCGGCTAGCTGCTGATGTCGCGGATGAAGTTGCCAAAACCGGCGAGAATAAAGCGATGCCGAAGCTGGAAGCCAGCGATCGCCGAATTATCCATTTATTTTTACAAGAAGATGGCCGGGTCGAAACCTTTAGCGAAGGCGAAGGGAAGGACCGGAAGTTGATCGTAGCCCCCAAAAAGGCCTAATGTCTGAAGAAACAATAGTAGCTGCCGCCACGAGAGGGGCAGCTACTATTTCTTTAATAAGAATGAGCGGACCCAAAAGTCTGGAAATCCTCACAAAAATCTTTCCTAAAAACCAAGCCTTAGAAACGCATCATATTTACCACGGGTGGGTAATCGATCCGAAAACAAAGACGAAGCTTGATGAGGTGATGGCCTGGTATCTAAAGGCTCCGAGATCCTTTACCGGCGAAGAAATGGTTGAGATCAGCTGTCACGGCAGCCATGAAGTAAGTCGACAGATCATTGAGCTGATCATAAGACTGGGAGGACGCGGCGCAAGCAAAGGAGAGTTTTCCAAAAGAGCCTTTCTTAATGGAAAGATCGATTTAACCCAAGCCGAAGCGATCGTTGATCTAATAACGGCGAAGACCGAAAAAAGTGTGGCTTCAGCTCGAAGGCAGGTTGAAGGGAAGTTGAAAGAGGCCATCAAGGAAAAGAGGCAAATACTCCTAGATCAACTATCAAGACTAGAAGCAGAAATTGATTTCCCTGAAGATGTCCCAGGTAGCCAAAAAATAAACATTTTTGAAGAATTAGGCCAAGGGCTTCAAAGGGATATAAACACGGCAAACTATGGAAAGATCATCAGAGATGGCGTAAAAATCGCCATAATTGGCCGCCCAAATGTTGGCAAATCAAGCTTATTAAATAGATTGTTAAAAGAAGACCGGGCGATCGTTACCGATCTTCCTGGAACAACCAGGGACACAATTGAAGAGACGGTTAATGTCCAGGGGTTCCCAATGATAATAATTGATACTGCCGGCATAAGAGAGACCAAAGAAAAAATGGAGGAGTTGGGAATTGCCAGGTCAAAAAAGGCGGCGGAAGAAGCAGAGGTAGTATTAGTTATAAAGGACGCAACAGACCCATTAAACAAGGAAGACTCGACGATCATAAATGCGATCGATCAAAACAAAGCGATTGTTGCCTACAATAAGATAGATCTGACAAAATATAAGCCCAAAGATGGGGGGATAGCCATATCCGCAACAGAGGGGCTAGGGATGGAATGCCTTGAGGCTGCGATCATAAATAAATTGGCTGCTAATAATGGGCTATATGAAGAAGACTATGGTGGAATCAACGAAAGGCATAAGGAATGCCTGGTAAGGGCCTATAAAGCGGTCCAAATGGGGCTTAAGGCGATGAAGGCAGGGGCTGGGCCAGAAGAACTGGCAGTTGATATAAAAGAGGCCTTGATTGCAATGGGGGAGGTTACAGGCGAAGAAGTGACCGACGAAGTCCTTAATAACATATTTGACAAGTTTTGTATTGGTAAGTAAGATAAGTACCTCGGCGGATGAGCAATGTTCCACGTGAAACAAAGAGAAATGTAGCCTGTGGATAAGGAGTGTGGATAAGTAATGGGACAAATTATTAACGGGAAAGAAATTGCCACAATCATCAAAGGGGAGATCGCGGCCGCAACTTCAAAGTTTAAAGCGGAAAAGAACGTGACGCCTAAGCTGGCGGTCGTATTAGTTGGGGACGACCCGGCATCGAAAACATATGTTAGGAACAAGGAGTTGGGGTGCGCGGCAGTCGGAATGCTTTCAGAAACGGTCTTGATGCCCGCGTCAACGACGGGAAAAGAGCTTATCGAGCAAGTTAAACGGCTTAACGGCGATCGTTCGGTCCATGGGATATTAGTCCAGTTACCCTTGCCTAAGGGGCTTGATGAGATTCGTATTCTTAATGAGATCTTACCGGAAAAAGATGTTGACGGCCTTCATCCGGTCAATATGGGTAAACTAATAAAAGGGGAAGAAGGGGGCTTTGTTGCCTGCACCCCTCAGGGGATTATTGAACTGATATTATCCACAGGGACTGATATTAAAGGAAAAGAAGCGGTCGTTGTTGGCCGCAGTAATATTGTTGGAAAACCGACCGCGATCTTGTTATTACAGCGGCACGCGACCGTAACAATTGCTCATTCCAGGACCCGCGATTTGGGGGAAGTCACCAGGCGTGCCGACATTTTAGTTGCGGCGATCGGCCAACCAAAGCTAATTACCGGAAACATGATTAAGCCCGGCGCGGTGATAATCGATGTTGGCACTAGTAAGGTCGATGGGAAATTAACCGGTGACGTGGATTATGCGGCTGCCATCGAGAAGGCGGCCTATATTACCCCTGTTCCCGGCGGGGTGGGGCCGATGACTATTGCTCTGCTGCTTAAGAATACCTTGAAGGCGGCCGAACTATTGACCGCGAAATAGCCTAAGCAAGTCGTTGAAGGTTATTAAAGCCATTAAGCCGAGTAAAACCATAAACCCGATCGAATTGACCCGGTTTTCAAAGCTTTCGTTGACTTGTTTCCCCGTCACCATCTCCCAAAGGTAGAAAATAATTCTGCCGCCATCAAGCGCGGGCAGGGGGAGCAGGTTCAACACCCCGACGTTAACACTGATAAAGGCCGTAAAGTAGACCAACGAAGCCAAGCCTGTTTGCGCGTACTTCCCGGTGATCTGGGCAATCCCGACTGGACCGGCTAAATCTGACAAAGAAACACCGCCCGTAATAAGCTGCCAAACGACCAAGATAACGGAAAGGACCATTAAGACGGTCTGCTGCCCGGCTAGATAAATAGCGACCAGAGGATTTACTCTTTCATACAATGGCTTAGGAGAAAAACCCAGCAAAGAAATTTTAAGCCGTGGATTATGTTTTGGCGTCGCCGATAATTCCAGCTTTTTGTCGTCGCGAAGAATGGACAGGCGTAATGGTTTTTCCGGGCTGCGATGAATCAGGTCGATCGCTTCTTCCATTTTACCGAATTGTTTATTATTGATCGCCAGTAGTTTATCGCCGACTTTTAAACCGGCTTTTTCAGCGGCCGAGTTTTTATTGATAACGCCGATCTCATTTGAGGCCCCCTTTGGATAGCCCATAAAAAGAGTGAAAATGATCAGGATCAGGAAGGCAACGAAGATGTTCATCCCAGGACCGGCAAAAACCGCCTTAAACTTCTGGATCGGCGGTTTGGATTGAATCCTTTCTTCTAAGGGAACCGCGCGGTCTTCCTCTGTGTCATTTTCCCCGGCTAAACGGACAAAAGCGAGAATCGGGATTAGATTGATGGAGTAGATGGTGCTGTTTCTGGTGACGGAAAAGAGCTTTGGCCCAAAGCCGATCCCAAATTCTATGACCCTGATCCCAACCCGCTTGGCCCAGACCAGATGACCGAGCTCATGAGCCACCGCGATGATAGTGAAGACGACAACAAAGGAGAGAATGCTAATTAACATGCTTTTTTTACCTCTTCCGCTAATTGAATAGCTTTAACTGCGGCACCTGAATCATTATCGGCAACTGATTTTCCCTTAATCATAGCCAAAAAACTGGAAAGCTCGGCGGTTAATTGGTCAACCGGCGTAATCGGCGTAGTTGATGGAACAGGTGATGAAAAGTCCCTTAAATAGATTGCTTTATTCAATAGGTCGGATTCAATAACCAGCTTTTCAGTAGTTACGGAGATCTTCCGGACTCGGTCTTCGGCAACCCTATTTCCTTCGACTCGGGCAATGACCCCATGTTTAAAAACGATAGTGGCCGCGACCTGGTCGTAGAAGCGGCTTTTTACTTTTTTTCCTTCAGCGCGGACCTCTTCGATTGGAAAGGGGACCAGGACATTTAACAAATCAAGGTCGTGGATCATCATATCGAAGACGACATCGGTATCGGTGATCCTGGTCGGGAAGGGGCTGAAGCGTTTAATGTCGATCCCCAGGACCTTTTCTCCCTTGATGAGCCGGCGCAATTTAACGAAAGCGGGGTTAAATCTTTCGATAAAACCGACGAGAAGAATAAGATTTTTACTTTTTGCCAGATCGGCCAGCGCTTGTGCTTCCGTAGAAACGCCGGTGAACGGCTTTTCCAGTAAAACGTGCTTTCCAAGAGACAAGCAATCTCTGGCAATAGTTAGGTGCGTCTTAGTTGGGGTGACGATGCTGAGCGCGTCGACCTCGGCTGCTAATTGTTGGTAATCAGCAAAGGGGGTAATTCCAGTTTTAGCCGCAACCTCGCTAGCCAGAGCGAAATCTTTATCCGCAATTCCGACAAGATTGAGCCCGCTAAGCCCAGCGGCGATCCGAATATGGTTTTGGCCCATGGAACCGGCGCCAATAACCCCAAATTTCAAGCCTTTGCCTTTAATCATTTATTTAAAAAAGGATTCGACGGCGGAAGAGACCTGATCCAGCTCATTTTCGGTCAATTCAGGGAAAATCGGGAGGGAAAGGACCTCATTTTGAGCTTTTTCGCTTTCCGGCAGGTCGCCGGCTTTATAACCAAGAAAAGAAAAGACCGGCTGGAGATGGAGGGAGAGCGGATAATAAACCATCGCGCCAATCCCTAACTTTTTAAGGTATTCCAAGAGAGCGTCCCGCTTAGAAGTGCGGACGGTGAATTGATTAAAGACATGTTTGGCTTTGGGATCCTGATACGGGAGCTGGAGGCCGGAAATATTTTTAAGACGGGAATAATAATGTTCCGCGTTTTTCCGGCGTGAATCGGCAAGCCGGCCGACCTCTTTCAGTTTAACGCGCAAGATCGCGGCCTGGAGTTCGTCTAAGCGGCTGTTGTAGCCGATCAGATCGTAATAATATGTTTTGCGGCTTCCATGTCCGCGCAGAACCTTGATCTCATCGGCGACGTTTTGGTTGTTGGTGACGACCATCCCGCCATCACCGAAGCAACCAAGGTTTTTTGTTGGGAAAAAAGAGAGGCATCCAGCATCTCCGATCGAATTAACTGGTTGATCCGCGTATTCAGCGCCGATCGCCTGGCAGCTATCTTCAATTACTTTGAGTTTGTACTGCTTGGCCAGCGCCATAATCGTCACCATGTCGGCGGATTGGCCGTAAAGATGGACCGGCAGGATAGCTTTGGTCTTTTTCGTGATCTTTTTCTCGATCAACTTAGCTGAAAGATTGAATGTATTTGGCTCAATATCAACAAATACCGGGGTAGCCCCAATATAACTGATCGCCTCAATGGTCGCGACGAAGGTAAAAGGGGAGGTGATGATTTCGTCCCCCGCTTTTACGCCGCAGGCACGCAAAGCCAGGTGGAGAGCGTCTGTTCCGGACGCGACGCCGACTGCGTGGCCAGCTTTTGAAAAAGCCGCGACCTCTTTTTCCAGCTGGGAAACGTTTTCGCCAAGGATAAAGCGCCCGGAGTTGACCACCGTCGCTATTGCCGATTCAATTTCAGCCTGTTGCGTCTTGTTTTGTCTGGTTATATCAAAGAATGGGACTGACATGGAGTGATTATAACATAAAAAGATAAAAATCAGAAAAAATATCTCGGAAATATCCCGGTATTTATAAAAAAGAGGAAAGGAATCGTCACTTAATAAATAAAAAGCAAAACGCGATAAATAAAATAAAATATACTATAAAAACGGGATAAAAATCAAAGGGAATGGCGTCCTAGAGGTAATGGGTGACGAAAAGAAGCTGAAAAATACCGGAAAAAGAAGAAGACAACAACGGTTAATGGCTCAAAACCTCGGAAATTGATTTTGCCGCTTGACTGATGACCCCGGATTGCCCAAGAATATCTTTCAAACGAGAAAACTCGCGCGACATCGCTTCGCGATCCGCTTTGCTGGCAAGTAAAGTAAGGGCCGACTTTGAAATCAAAAAAGGGTTCGCTTGATCCATGATCAGTTCAGGAATAACTTTTTTATCAAGGACAATATTTGTCATGCAAAAATATTTAATTTTCTTTTCGATCTTTAAAATATATTTGCCGAGG
>Ga0265297_10002344_pt1 | contig 39066 bp, 34 predicted proteins | sample Munlanlwell13791_FD_192502 | JGI IMG/M metagenome (GOLD analysis project Ga0265297, IMG submission 192502) | Leachate microbial communities from a municipal landfill in Southern Ontario, Canada - Leachate well 137-91 | ecosystem: Engineered > Solid waste > Landfill > Unclassified | place...
AGCAGCAGCCGGTGTTAGTCCAGTGATATGGTAATAGAGAAGATACATGCCGGACTCACAAACCTTCCGCCCGCGTGGATAAGCAGGGCCGTGTCGCGCGGCGGCACGATGGCGAACGCCCAGGAGATAAGAAAGATCCTGGGGGAACCCCTGCCCGAGGTGGTCGATCCATCCACCCTTTCGCCCGAGATCGCCGGCTTTTTCGGGGCAAGGGGGCTCTTGGAGAGGCTGCGCAAGAAGCTCTCGATCTTCTCCCGCAAGAAGGGCGGAAAGATCATCCCGGCCAAAAACACGATCGCCTCGGTCGACGAGGATGACAACCTGTACGTGGGCGTGGATTTTCTGGCGCAGCACGGCGACGACGAGGAGCTCATCGCCGGGATCGTGGCGCACGAATGGGGCCACATGATGAGCGACCTGCCCAAGGGCGTCGACTGGTCGCACTTAACCTGGGACCAGCTCCATGCGATCCGGCGCGACGAGGAGGGGGACGCGGACGCGTTTGCAGGCCGCGCCATGTTCCTCATGGGCTACTCGGTGGAGCCGATGGTCGAGTTCCTCTCCAGCATGGACCGCCGCAAGAAGGACAAGAACCTCCCCTGCCACAAGTACCACAACTTCGCAACCAGGGCGGCTATCATCCGCGAATCGTTCGAGGCTGAGGAGCGGGCCATGAAGACCGCAAAGAGGATATTCGCTTCAAAGGACGGAACCGGACCAAAGGTAGGCAGGATAATCGGGGCTGGATAGATCTACCTGGTTCCCTCTTCCATCCACTTCAGATACTCATCCATGCCGTCCGTGATGGAAACCACGAGGAACTCGGGGACCTCGTAGCTGTGGTGCTTTGAGATCGCCTTCTTGATATCGGCTATCCTGCCCTCCACGGTCTTGATGAAGAGCAGGTACTCCTGGTCCGAATGGACCTTGCCCTCCCACTCATACACGGATTCGATCTTAGGGATTATCTGCACGCACGCCGCGAGCCGTTCCTTGACGAGGACTTCGGCGAGAGAACGCGCCTCGCCCTGTTTGTTGGTCGTGGTCATCGCTATGCAGGGTTCGGACTTCACGGGTTCTCCTTCGTGCAGAAGGCGACCCCTGCGGAGCGCTCTATATAGCGGGCGAGCATGAAGAGGTAGTCCGAGAGGCGGTTGAGATATATGACCCCCTGCTCGTTTCCGTACGCGCCGTGCTGCGCAAGCTGCGCCACCTGTCTCTCGAGCCTGCGCGCCACCGAGCGGGCTATGTCCATCGCGGCCGAGGCCTCGCAGGCGCCGGGGATTATGAACGAGCGCGGGAGTTTTATCTCCTTCTCAAGGGCCTCTATCCTCTTCTCGATGTGTTCCACATGGTGCGCAGCCGTTGGCTCCACAAACTTGAGCGCCGACGGGTCCGTGCAGGCCAGCTCGGAGGCCAGCCTAACCAGGTCCAGCTGCAGCTCCTGCATCTCACGCGCCACCTCGTTGCACTTCCCGCCATACTTGTCGGTAAGCGCCCTGGCGAGCCCGATGTGGGAATTGAGCTCGTCGAGCACTCCAAAGGCCTCGATCCGGGGGTCCGCCTTCGCGATCTCCTCGCCGGAGAGAAGCCTGGTCTTGCCCCTGTCGCCCGTCCTGGTGACTATGCCCATGTGTTTATATTTAGAAAATAGCGGGGATATTGTAAATGATGATGATTGACACGGCTCACTAACAAAAATATCATTTCATCACCATGTTCGTCTTCCGCACCATCATATGGGGCACCGTCTTCATGGCCCTCTCGCTGATAGCAGGGCCCTGGGTGGCGATGCGCTTCGACGGGAGCTTCCCTGTCATCGACCTGGGGGCGCTGCGCTACGCCGGGATATTGTTCATAATCGTGGGAGCGCCTCTCACCCTCTACTGCGGCGCCGTGCTCCTCATCCCCGGGGCCTCCAAGCCCGCGCCCTACGACGCCGGCGGGGTATTCACCGTGGCAGGCCCTTACAAGTACGTGCGAAATCCGTTCATGCTGGCTGTTCTCGTCACGATGTGGGGAGAGGCGCTCATCATGTCGCGCATCGCTATGTTCGCCTACACCCTGATCATCAGCTGGGTGATCCACTTCTGGGTGCTCTTCTACGAGGAGCCCTCCCTCGAAGAGAGCCTCGGCCAAGAGTACAGAAAATACCGCAGGACGGTTCCCCGCTGGTTACCGAAGTTCAAGAAATACAAGGGGTGAATCAGAACGACTGATCGAGAGGCGAAGGCATCATCTCGTGCGATCCGCCGGAGCCGAGTTCCTTCCGCAGATCATCTATCCGGGCTGTCCAGTCTTCATCATGCGAGAGCAGCGCCTCGGCCTTGTCCAGTATGCCCAGCGCAACGTCCGTCTCGCCCTGTCTTGCCCGCGCAAGGGCCAGGTAATAGTAGGCGGCCCCGTTGGTCGTGTCCACGTTGACCGCGTCGCTGAAGGCGCCGGCAGCGCGCTCGTAGTCCCCCTGCTCCAGGATCGCCCTGCCCTTTGTGAGGAGTCTGTCGGAGGCCTGCCGCTCCGGCCCTACCACGGCCTCAGGCGCAGTCATCGGCTCCTTCATCTCCTTCGGCGGGGGTCGGTGCGCACCGGAAGGCAGCTTCTTGTGGGTGGGTTTTTTGGGACATCCCGAGAGGAGGAGCGCCAGGACGAGGAGCGCGATCAGCGTCAGAACTCCGTGGGGGCGGTTTCTCTTGCCGATGAATCCAGCTTTATCTCGTCGCATGACTTGTCAGGCTCCGTGCCCTTTATGAAGACCTCGAATTCGCCGCCAGGACACGATGAATCGGAAAGTCCCCCGGTGATCGGATCGACTTTTACCAGAATGACCCCGGGCGGGCCAGTAAAATCGCCGTCGCCGTTGGGGCGGACCGCCTTCATGAAGCGCGACCAGATGGGCAGCGCGCCCGAAGCGCCGCTCAAGTTGACCGCGGTGTTGTCGTCGTATCCCACCCATGAAAGCGCGAGCAACTTCGGCGTGAAGCCCACGAACCACGCGTCCCGGTAGTTGGACGTGGTGCCGGTCTTGCCGGCTGCAACCGCCGTGAAACCGTGGCTCCGCGCACCGGCCCCCGTCCCCCTGTCGATCACCCCTTTGAGCATGCTCGTGGCGAGGAAAACCGGGGCGGCGTCGAACTCGCGCTTCATGGTCATGGATTTCTTCTCCAGGACCTGACCCTCCTTGGTCATCAAGTTGATGATGGAGATCGGCTCCGCCCTTATCCCCGCGTTCGGGAAGATCGTGTAGGCGCTCGCCATCTCCATGGGCGTGACCTCGAAGGACCCAAGCGCCATGGACGGCACCGCCGAAAGCTCGCTCTTTATCCCCGCGTCCCTCGCGGTCTTGATGACGTTCTCCAGCCCGGCGTCTATCGCGAGCTTGGCCGTGGCTATGTTGTAGCTGTGCTCGAGCGCGTTCCTTAAGGTTACGGGCCCGTGCTCTTTCTTGTCGTAGTTCGCGGGGCTCCACTTTTTGCCCCCCGACTCAACGGAGAACGAAGCGTCGTCGATGAGGGAGGCGGGCGTGAACATGACCTTGCTGCGCGCAGGGTCCAGGGCCGTGAGATAGACGAACGGCTTGAACGTGGAACCCGGCTGGCGCATGGCCTGGGTGCAGCGGTCGAACTGTGAATCCGAATACTCGCGGCCGCCGACCAGCGCGCGCAGGAACCCGGTGGAGGGCTGGACCGCGACGAGGCACGCCTCGAGTTTCCCCTCATGACCCTTGGGCAGTTTGTAGGCAAAGTCCTTCTCAAGAGCGGCGATCCCCTGCTCCACCGCCCCCTCGGCGGCCAGCTGCATGAACATGTCCAGCGTGGTGAAGATCTTGAGCCCCTCGGTCTTGAGGATCTCGGACGGATAGAGGTCGGCGAGTTGCCTCTTCACGAAGTCTATGAAGTACGGCGCCACGACGGCGCGAGTCCTGACCTTGGGCGTCACTATCTTCTCGCCCTTCGCGCCCTCGTACTCCTGCTTATCGATGAAACCCTTCTCGAACATGCGCGCCAGCACGAAGTCGCGGCGCTCCTTCGCTTTCTCCGGGTTGGATATGGGGTTGTACTGACTCGGCGACTTGATCATGCCGGCTAGCAGCGCGCACTCTGCGATCGAAAGCTGGCCCGCGGCCTTGCCGAAGTAGAGGCGACTGGCCTCCTCCACGCCCGAGACGGACGTGGAACCGCGCTGGCCGAGGTATATCTCGTTCATGTACGCCTCTAATATCTCGGCCTTCGAATGTTTGCGCTCTATCCTCGACGCCATCAGCATCTCGTTTATCTTCCTTGTGAAAGACTTCTTGGGATACAGGAAGAAGTTCTTCACGAGCTGCTGTGTGAGAGTGGAGCCGCCCTGCACTATGCGCATGGCCTTGAGGTTGGCCATCGCCGCACGCATTATGCCCACAGGATCGATGCCGCCGTGCTCAAAGAAGCGCTCGTCCTCGATCAGGATTATCGCCTGCACCAGCTTCTCCGGCACCTCCTTGAGCGAGACAGGCGTGCGATCCTCCATCTTCTCGTTGAATATGGAGGAGACCTGCTCCGGCTCCAGCTTCACCACCTCCATCGCCTCACCCGTGTCCAGCCTCTTCACGCCCTTCACGAGTCCGGCCTCAAGATCGAGCTGCACAGGAAAACCCTCGAAGCGCTCGCCGGGATACTCGAAGTCGTGCAGGTAGATGATAAGACGGGCGTCGCTCAGCGAATATTCGCCCGGACCTTTGGCATCCGCGCCTGTATTACGGTAGCCGAGGCGGTCAAGTTTTGCGACTATCTTGCGGTCGTTGATGTTGAAACCGGGATAGAGGTACTCGGCGTCGGAATAGACGCGCGACGGCAGATCCCATTTGCGCGGCCTGTCGAACTTGGCCTCGATCTGCGAATCCAGCTTGTGGAAGTGGTAGAGCATGGCGATCCCAACCACGATCGCTATCAGGACGAGGAATTTGAGGATCTTTATCCCCTTCTTGGCCTTGCTAACCAGGCCCAGCCCGTGTTTGCCGATCTCTCGCCTGCGCTTCTCCATGTCCCTCTGGCGCTCGGTCTGTCTCTTGTTGCGGCGGTAGTAAGGTGACACCTGCACTCCTGTTCAATCCTATTGGCGGAGAGGGGGAGATTCGAACTCCCGGACCTCGTAAAAGGTCAGTGGTTTTCAAGACCACCCGTTTCGGCCGCTCACGCACCTCTCCAAATTCCGCCCTACTTCCATCTCGACGGCGGCTTCTGGACATCCAGATCGCTGTCAGGGGCTCCCACTTGCTCGAAATCATCGACCTGTTTGACGGGCGCAGGTGAAACGGCCGGCGGCGGAGCTGTTTTTTTCGACTGAGGGACATGGCCGCTCTGAGGCGTCTTCACGTCCTCGAGCCTCACAGCCCCCTGAGGCACAGGCTCGGGCACGTAGCCGGGCAGATCGCTCTTGGGCGCGCCGTAACTCGCCGGCGGAGTGGGCATGGCCTGCGGGGCAGGGGGAGGGGCCGGGGCCGCTATCTTCGGTGCGGGCGCTGGGGCCGGGGCTGGGGCCGGAGCAGGCGCAGGAACCGGCGCCGGATACGTGGGCGCTGGGGCCGGCGCCCTGGAAGAACCGGGGTACACCGGCATCTTGTCGGACACGCCCGGTATGTAGTGCCTGAGGACCACGGGTTTGTCGCCTGACGATTCATAGATCGAGCCCCGTTCCTGAGCCTGGGCAGTTGCCTTCGCAGGCGCTGGAACAGGTACAGCAACCTTCGCAGGCGCCGGAGCAGGTGCAGGAACCGGGGCCGGCGCAACATACGCGGGAGCCTGGACCGGGGCCGGTTTCAACGCGCCGCCCTTTCTTGCGTCGAACTGCTCCAGCGTCACGGCGCCGGCCGGCGCCGCCTCGTCGCACGCTCCGGGCAGATCGCACTTTACAGAGCCGTATCCGGAATGGCCCTGACCGGAATAAGACTTGGGGGTCGAATAAGACTTGGGAGCCGAATAGGGTTTGGCTGCAGGCTTTGGCTCTGCCGGTTTTGCGGGCGTCGTCGGCTTCTCCGGTATTATCGTGCGCGGCGGCGGCTCCGTGGTCTCAGTTACGGTCTCGCTTCCCTGGCCCGTGACCTGAGTCTGCGCCCACAAAGGCGCACAGACAAACATTGCGGCTGCGACAAAAGACACGACGATGAACTTGCGCATATCGGCCCCCTTGACTTTGTGCGAGAGTGTAGCATTTTCGTCGCAAATGACAACCGCCTAGCTGCACCCGCAAGATCGGGGGCGGCACAGCGCGGACCCGACCAGGACCGAGATGGAAGAGAGCGAACAAACAATCGGAAGAAAATCCCTCCTCGCAAGGATCAAGGCGTATCCGGGCAAAATTTTTTGGGCGCTCTCGATGCCGGGTGCAACCCGTAAGCTGCTGGCCTTGGCCCTGCTGGTCGGCCTCATCACCGGGCTCGTCTCCTGTGTGTTCCAGTGGTTGATCGACGCGATCACCAGGATATCCTTCGGCGCTCAAGGCAGCATATTCTCTGGTCCATGGCGCTGGGCAGTCCTTTTCATACCGGCGCTGGGAGGCCTCTTGGTCGGCCCTATGGTCACGCGTTTTGCGCGCGAAGCGAAAGGCCACGGCGTGCCCGAGGTGATGCTGGCCGTGGCGCGAAAGGGAGGAAAGATCAGACCCGTGGTCGGCGTCGTGAAGGCACTGGCCAGCGCGATCTGCATAGGCAGCGGCGGTTCGGCCGGAAAAGAGGGGCCGATCGTGCAGATCGGCTCCGCATTCGGCTCGTCGGTCGGGCAACTCTTCCGCATGCCCGGTGGAATGACCAAGATGCTCGTCGCCTGCGGCGCGGCAGGCGGCATCTCCGCCACATTCGCCACCCCGATCGCCGGCGTGCTCTTCGCCATGGAGGTGATACTCCAGGAGTTCACCGCCAGCGCCTTCTCTATGGTAGTCATCTCCTCGGTCACCGCATCAACGGTTTCAAGGTTGATCCTCGGCGAGGGGTTCTTCTTCCACGTGCCTGAGTACGACCTGGTCAGCCACTGGGAGCTCTTCCTGTTCGCAGCCCTGGGCGCGATCGCAGCGCTCTACGCCCGTGCATTCGTGAAGATCCTCTACAAAACCGAGGACGTGTTCGACGGGATCCGCATGCCGGAGTGGCTCAAACCCGCGCTCGGCGGCCTCTTCGTGGGAGCGATGGGGCTCGCCCTGCCGCAGGTGCTCGGCACGGGCCACGCAGCGACGGAGGCGGCGATGCTAGGCCAGATGAGCGCCCTCGCCCTCATCGTCCTGTCCGCAGCGAAGATATTCGCCACATCGTTCACACTCGGCTCGGGCGGCTCGGGCGGCGTATTCTCGCCCTCGTTATTCATCGGCGCCATGCTCGGCGGCTCCATGGGACGGGCCTTCTCGGGGCTGTTGCCGGGCGTGGTCGGTTCGCCCGGGGCATACGCGCTCGTCGGCATGGGGGCCCTCTTCGCCGGGGCCACGCGCGCGCCCATCACCGCTATCATCATCGTCTTCGAGATGACCAACGACTATGAGATCATCCTGCCCGTCATGACCGCGGTCGTCATCGCCACACTCGTCTCGCGTCTGCTGAGCGAAGAGACCATCTACACCCTCAAGCTCCTGAGGCGCGGCATCAGGCTGGGTGCGCCCAGGGAGGACGCGCTCGCGATGATGGCCGTGCGCGACGTCATGCGCGAAAAATTCGACAGCATAGACGAAGACACCAAACTCATAGACCTCATCGACAGGCTCCAGCATGGAACCCAGCACGGATTCCCGGTCCTCGACGGCCAGGGCAGGCTAGCGGGGCTCATCACCTTCGCGCAGGTCAGGGCGGCGCTCTCCGTGATAGGCGAGCTCGGCGAAATGGTGGTCGCAGGGGAGCTGATGCTAGCCCCGCCACCGGTGGCCTTTCCGGACGAGAGCATCGCGCAGATAGCCGAAAGACTGGAGATAAACGATGTGGACAGACTGCCGGTCGTGGACCCCGACGATCCGGAGCGGGTCGTAGGCCTCATCACGCACAACGACATACTCCGCGCTTACCGCAGCCGCATCGGCAAGGCCCGAGCCGAAGCCCTCGACGGCATGGGGATATGATTGCCATCTCCTTCCCGTGTGATATAAATCCGTCACCCTAAAAGGAGGATCCCATGAAGAAAATCGCAATCGCAACAGTGATCGCAGCATTCTTGCTCGCCGCCTCTGCAGCCATCGCCAAGGACGTGCCGGTCGGCAAGGGCGCCTCGGTCCACACCATCGTGGCCACCCAGCCGACGGACGTGGAGGTGGTGAAGCCCTACGACAGGGCGATCAGCATCAAAAAACTGGGCAAGAAGGACACAGCATACTGGCACGCATCCGGCGGCTCCTATCTCATAGCCGGCGATCATGCCTACCTCTGGTGCGCGATCTACGAGTCGAACAAGGACAAGGCCAAGTACCATTGGGTCGCCATCAACACCGAGGCGTTCCACGAAGCGATGAAGCTCAACAACACATTTGAGGGCGGAGTCGCCTTCTATCTTGTGACGAACGACGGCAAAATGACTCACCTCACCGCGTACCCGTACAGCACGCTGGACGCCATGACCCGCGGCGAGAAGATCATCAACGTGAACGAATAGCAGGGAACTCCGGGCAGGATCAAAACCCTATGAACGCTGCGACCATACTGGCGGCCAGCATCGTGCTGTTCGCGATCGCCTACCGCTTCTACAGCCCCTGGATCGAGCGGAGGCTCGGCGTGGAAGCGGGCAGGCGCACGCCCGCGCACACCATGCGCGACGACGTGGACTACTGCCCGGCGAGGATGCCGGTGCTCTTCGGCCACCACTTCGCATCCATCGCCGGCGCGGCTCCGATCGTAGGCCCCATAGTGGCCGCGGCGTACGGATGGCTGCCCGTGATCCTCTGGATCGTGATCGGCGGGATATTCATGGGCTCTGTCCACGATTTCGCCTCGCTCGTCGCCTCGATACGCCACAGCGGAAGATCCATAGGCGAGGTGATCGCGGATCACGTGGGCAGGACAGGCGGCAAGATATTCCTCGTCTTTCTCTTCGCAGCGCTGGTGCTGCTCATCGCCGTGTTCCTCGTCATCGTCGCAAAGACCTTCGCCGAGGTGCCCTCCGCCGCCACCGCATCCATGCTCTTCATAGCGCTCGCCGTGCTCTTCGGCATCGCGGTCTACAGACTCAGGTTTCCGATCTGGCTCTCCACGATCGTGGGCGTAGCACTGCTCGCCTCCTGCATGCTCGCCGGATGGGCGTGGCCCATAAGACTCTCCGAAACCACGTGGGCGCTGCTGCTCCTGGCTTACTGCTTCATATCCTCGGTCACTCCCGTATGGATCCTCCTGCAACCGCGCGACTATCTCAACTCGTTCCTCCTGTACGCGCTTGCGGCGGGTGTGGTGGCGGGGATATTCGTGGCTCAGCCCGAGCTCAAACTGCCCGCCTTCGCGTCATGGTCCGATCCCGGGATAGGCCCCCTCTTCCCGATGCTCTTCGTCACCGTGGCCTGCGGCGCGATATCCGGCTTCCATTCCATCGTGGCCTCCGGCACCACGGCAAAACAGCTCGACCGCGAAAAGGACGCCCGGCCCATAGGCTACGGCGCGATGCTGGTGGAGTGCTTGGTCGCAGTCGCGGCGCTGATCGCAGCGGCGAGGCTCGCAACATCCGACTACGCATCCACGCTCGCGTCCCAGGGCCCCGTGGCGCTCTTCTCCGCAGGGACCGGCGAGATGCTCTCGAAACTGGGGATAAAGGCCTCGTCTGGCGCTCAATTCGCAGCACTGGCGGTGTCGGCATTCGTCATGACCACGCTCGACACGGCGACACGGCTCTGCAGGTTCGCGTTCCAGGAGTTCTTCGCGCCGAGAAGGGGCAAAAAACCGGGCATCCTCTCCAAAAATCGTTATATCGCCACAGCGGCGACGATCGCCTGCGCCGCAACGCTGGCGCTCTCGGGGAGCTGGAAGGCCATATGGCCGATCTTCGGCGCCTCCAACCAACTGCTGGCTGCGCTGGCGCTGCTCGCGGTCTCGATCTGGCTCAAGAGCAAAGGGAAGAAGACACGATTTCTCGAGATACCCATGGTCGCGATGTTCGTGATAACCCTATCCGCATTAGGCTCGATCGTGTGGACGAATTACGCGAAAGCCAATTACACGATTTCCGCCATCGGCGCCGCGCTCTTTGCCCTGGCTGCGCTGCTCGTGATCGAATCCGTCAAGTCCATCCGGCGCACCATGGAATCCCGGTAATAATCCAGTCCGTCATTTTCATGACGTTTCTTGGTAAGTTTTTACCCACGCACACCCTTTCCATTGTTTATGGTCGTCATATATCTCAATAAAACCAACTAGTTACATCAATCGGGGACATCCCTCCTTTGGCACGTTTTATGCTGATTTTAGGGGGGTGGATTGCGTGTCCCTGTAAAAAAGGGGGGTTGCCATGTTTTCTAAATATACGAAGAGCATTTGGATGATCGGCGTGATCCTGGCTGCGATGATCTCGCTGGCCGGCTGCCACGGCGGCGAGGCCTCCAGCGACACAGGAGGGAGCGAGGAACCCACGCTGCCCACCACCACGTTCAGCGCAGCAGCCGGCGCCCGCGACGGGACGGTCATCGAGTTCTCCGAGGCCATGGACACCGCCTCTGTCGAGGCAAATCTCCACATCGTCCAGGGCGATTACTCCTCCGCAGACGCCGACATCTCCAAGGCGGTGAGCGACGGCGACGAGATCGATGACGTATCGTTCATCTGGAGCGGCAACACCAAACTCAGGCTACGCTGGCCTGCGAGGTACGGCGCCGACTACACGATCTTCGTGGACACGAGCGCCATGACCGAGACCGGGGTGAACCTGGCGGAGAGGGTCGTGGGCCTCGCACAGGTCGAAGACAACCCCTACGACTTCATCGGCTCCGACAATATGGCGGACCTGGATCTCCCGGATTACTTCATCCTGGATAACGAAGCCAAACAGCTCCCCACCTTCCTGGTGATGACGTACCCCGAGATCACAAGCCTGATTGCCAGCAGTGTGACGGTAGATATGAGCAAGGCCATCACACTGTCTGACTATTGGTATTACTCCAACGCCGAGACCCAGTATTCAAGCGTGAAAATGGGCAGGCTGGACGGCGAGTCAACGGTCATCGCGGCGCGGCTCAACCAGGGCCAGGTGCAACTATTCAGACAAGAGCCGGTGGATGATGAGACCAAGATGGGTTCCCCCTCCATGATATTGGGGAGCGACTTGAAGGAAGTGCACGGATGGGCGCCGCTCGGCGACCTCAATGCAGACGGATATCCCGAATTGATATTCGCAGGGGTGAAGATCGACGGGACTTTGGGCCTCTACCTGGTCCCGGGCGCATCCGGATTCTTTGAGACGCATGGAGAAACGCCGGCGACCGACCAGTCGCTGTACCAAGTCGCCTATGAAACCTCGACGATCGGGAAGTTCTCTTACTGCGGCAAATTATCGTCCCTTGCCTCCGACGTCATCGCCGGCGGCGACTTTGACGGCGACGGATACGACGACTTCGCCCTCTGTTACGTTCAGAGCAACGAATCAAAGGCGGATGTCTCCGGCGAGCAGCAGAGCGTGCACATCTACCACGGCGCCGAATCCTTCTCGCCCGATCTCTTCGGCAGCTACTCCATAGTGAACATCGAAGCCAATTCATCGCTCACCCTGGACAGCGTCATAGCCGCGGACATAAACGGCGATATGGTGGACGACATCATAGTCCCGTACTTCAACAAGGCCAGCGTGTCCAAAGCCATAACGTCCTACGACAGCGGGATGCTCGTCTTCTTCGGAGAAAAGGACGTGCGCGCGAGTCTGGTCGTGCCCACCGACGCGGACGTGGACATAAAACTGGGCACCGCGACCGATATCGCAGGCAGGAACGTGGGCGACATCAATGCCGACGGATTTGAGGACATGGCTGTTGTGATCACAGACGTCGACCTTGTGTCAGGCAACCCGACAAGCAGGATGCTCGGCATAAAAGGCCAGGCCGCATGGAACGCCGTGATCAACACGGAGGATATCGTCGCTACCGCCGACTGCACAGGAATGATGGAAGGCGGCATGTGCACCGATATCAACGCCCTGGGCGACGTGGACAATGACGGATACGACGACATGGGCATGTGGATCAATATAGCAGAAGTCTCATACATGTATTATTTGCTCGGCGGCGCCAAGGACGCAGGCAGCGGCGAGATAACCGCGGGAGACGCCAGCGGCTTCAAGATGATGGGGGGACTCATATACAGATGAGCATCTGCGTATGGATATAGGCAACGCTTGAACATGAGCTGTTTGGATGGAAAACCCAGGAGGCGGTTATGAAGATAACAAAATTCAAGGCCTTGATCGCAGCGATCTTCACCCTTACGCTTTCCGCCCACGGTTGCGGCGGAGGGGCGATGGACTGGATCGACGCCAGCTCAGGCGACGACACGATCACGCCCAGCGGCACGTACGCCGAGTTCGTGGACAAGGGGTTGGTCGTGCATTTTGAGACGCCGATCTCTGTGGATGCATCCGTCTCCAAGGCCATTTCCGCATCCAACTTCTCGGTCACAGAGGACCTGACCGGTGCGGCCGTGACCATCAACAGGGTCGTGCCCGCCTCCGACGGCCTGAGCGTCGCGCTCTACGGCGCCTTCAAGTACATGACCAGCCACAACGTAGCCGCCACCGGCCTTGTGGATGCGAACGGCGCGGCGATCGCCGACCTCAGCCTCTCGGCAGAAACCTCATTCAACCCGCGTTCGCTCAGCGGCGGCAGATATGGTGATCTCTTCGTGGCGCTCGGCAGCTTCGCAGCCATGTTCAACGGCCTGGATCTAGTGCCTGACTCCGAGGACTCGAACGAGATCGCTTTCCTGCCGCTCCTATACGGATCATGGATGTACACAGACCCGTTCAGCGAGGAGGGCTGTAGCTTGGGCTCATCAAGCCTCAACATCCCGGCCTACATGCAGATAGGGGACGGCCACAGTTTCCTGGTGGGGAGGGTGGGCACTGCGTTGACCTGCGGCGACATATTCGCGGAGGGCTCGGCAGGTATTTCCGTGGACAAGGGAATGGTAGAGGTGTCTCGAACGACCTTCCTCTTCTTCGAGGACAGGGACGCGGGGCCTGTGGCGGAATTCATGCCTGCGGGTGACTCGATCGTCATGGCCTTCCCGGTCATGTCTCCGCCATTTGACTTCAACGGCGACGGGATAGCCGACTTCGGCTTTGTGGAGACGAGCACGGAAGATCTGGAGGTCGACAAGGCAGCACCGGGGCTCTCTTTTGCCGGCTATGAGTACCTGAGGATATTCTTCGGCAGGGCTGCCGGCGGATTTGCCGGCAGGATCGAGATCTCCGAGGCGGACGTGACGATCCCGGTGGATGGATTCGCAGAGAGCAAGAGCGTGTATGACGCCTGGGTTTTGGGGCTCGAGATGGGCGCAAACCCGCCCTACTATCCTGCCTTTGCGCACGGCGACCTCGAAGGAGACGGGTTCGACGACATAGCGCTCGCCGTCTATGACACCACCCTGGGCAGGATGGTGATCAAGGTATGGAAGGGCGCCGCGGAAGCGGGTGTGCGACTGGAGCCGGACTCCATAGTCTCTGCGCCGGGCAACCAGACGTATCCCGAGATGGTGCCGAACGTCCTCATCGCGGACGTGAACGGCGACAGCATGGAGGATATGATCGTGGGCAGCACCTTTGAGATCGCGCCCTATGCAGGAATTGAGGGGGGGGTGTGGAATCTTTCCAATGATTGGGGAAAGATAGGGGATTTGGGGGGGCTGCCGGTAGTGGATCCCGGCATGGTGCAGATCATCCTCGGCCGCAACCCTTGGCCGGCCAGACTTTCCACGGCAACCGCGAACGCGAGGATAATCGAGGAAAACGCCAGGGATGAACTGGGAAGGGTCACGCCCCTCGGCATGATAGCGAGCGACTACAACAACGACGGGTACGCGGACATGCTCCTCGCCGCTCCGCGAGCGGTCTACGATTCGAGCGCGATGGTATACAGGGGCAAGGTCTACCTGTTCTTTGGAGGGGCCGACATAGGCGTTGACGCGGCCTGGGAGGAGATGTCTGCGGGCGATGCGGACGTGGTCTTCCTCTCCGATATCACGCAGGATATCATGAGCGGGATCGTGCTGTACGACCCCGGAGACATGCTCAACGACGGGAACCCGGACGCCTTCATCGCCGCAGGTCGCGCCTCGGGCGCAGCCCTGTATTTCCACAACCTGGCCGACGACTCCGCGGGCGTCTACGGGCCTGCTGACGCGAAGGCCATAGTCAACCTGAGCCTCGGCAGATAAAGATGCGGCCGCAATAAAAAAGGCCCTGCTGATCGCAGGGCCTTTTCATTGCTCTTTTATTGGGGACGTTCCACCCCTCTCCATCCTCACGGAATGATTCTACAATATCGAGCAAGTTGAAAAAGCTGCTGTGGATAACTGCAGTGGTGCAGTGTTTTTGTGCACCCCGCAAAATCTTTCCCTCAATTTCAAAGCGTTTTTCCATGGCATAATGATTGCAAATCAGTATCAGCATGCCGCGCGGCCCGCGAATCCTTCCAGAGGAATGCCACCTACACATCATATGCAGGGGGAACGACGGTTGCCGCGTGTTCCGCAATCAGGACGACTTCATGCAGATCAAGCGCACGCTGCTCCGGTTCCTGCCGGCAATCGATCTCACCATCCGCCATCATGCGCTTATGCATACTCATTTCCATCTTCTGGCATGGGCAGGGCGCACAACCCTGCTGGCTGGCGCGATGAAAGCCGCCCTGCTCTCCTATGAGCATTACTATCGCAGAAAATACGGGCACCGCGGGCATCTGTGGCACAGCCGCTACCGGAGCATCATCATCAAGACCGATGGGCAGTACCTGCAGTGCGCCCGATATGTGGAACTGAACCCGGTGTATGCCGGAATTTGCCGACTCCCTGAAGGCTATCGCTGGACGAGCTATCGATATTACGCCGATGGGCTGCCCGACCCGCTCGTCTCGCCCGACGCCGACCTTCTGAAGACAGAGGGATGGACCGCAGGCGAGGCAAACGCTTCATACAGGAAGTTCGTGCTGGCTGGGATCGATCTCGATTATCAGCAAGAGAAGAAAAGATTTGAGCGAGAGGTATTCGAAAAATATGGGCCGAAAGTTGTCCACAGTAAAAATTTCAAAGTGCCCTCTAAATAACAACTATTACGGTAGGTTGGTTGGGGGTGGAACGTCCCCCATCTTTCTTTGCTTCTCATTCCTTTATCTTCCTCAACGTTATCACGAGCCCCCGCTTTGATTCGCGCTTCGCCACGACGTCGTAGCGGTCCGCAGCGAGGCTCGCCACGTCCGCGATCATGACGTCGTCCTCGGCGGCCATCGAGCCCTCGAACTCCAGGTGCATCTGGCTCACCATCGTGGGGATGAACAGCGTGACATACGGCAGGGCCCTCAGGTTCTTCTCTATCACCTCCACGTCCTGGGCGCTCCTGGTGCCCAGTATGATGACGGTGAATTTCGAATCATCGCAGGGGGCGGCCATGGAATACAGCCCGACGGCGATCGCAAGGGTGACGGCGGCAAGGAGCTTCATAGGTAGTTTTCAAGCGGCGTGAGCGACTCGATGCGCTCGATCTCGATGGTAGCCCTGTCGTCGTTGTCCGCGATGACGATCTGTCCGCCGTCGAGGTCCACGTGCTCGAGCACTCCGGAATAGACGATGCCGAACGCGATGATCTCGACCTTCTTGCCCTTGGAGTCGATGAGCCCGCGCAGAAGCGCATCCTCCTCGATGGAGAAGTCGAGGTCGAATTTTTCGCCCTTTTTCTGCTTCTTCTTTGGCATGGGTTGAGCTGTATAACTAAAGCACACGGCGGTCAAGATGCCTCAGCCGAGCAGCGCGCCCAGCTCCACGGCGAGGGGCATGTTGCAGAGCTCCTCCGCCGCCTTCCTGGGTGCCAGTCCTTCAAAGAGGATGCGGTACATCGCGTCGCATATCGGGACGTTGATCCCGTGTCGCGCCGCCAGCCTGTGGACCGCCTCTGTCGTGGGCAGACCCTCTATCGCCATGCGCATCCCCTTCTTTATCTCGTCCGCCCGCTTCCCGCGTCCCACCTCGAAACCGAGCGTGTAGTTGCGCGAGAGATGCGCGGTGCATGTGAGCACGAGGTCGCCGATGCCCGAGAGCCCTGAGAAGGTTATCGGCGATGCGCCCAGCGCCTTGCCGATCTTTATCATCTCGTAGAGGCCGCGCGTGATGATGGCTGCGCGCGTGTTGTGGCCGAGGCCCAGGCCGTCGGAGAGGCCGGCCGCGATCGCGATGACGTTTTTCACGGCGCCGCCCACCTCCACGCCGATCACGTCGTCGCCGGTGAAGGTGAGGAAGGTGTCGGTGCGAAAGAGCTCCTGCACCCGCGCAGCGACGCCGGCGTCGCTGCCTGCCACGACCACGGAGGTCGGAAGCCCCATCGCCACCTCGCGCGCGAAGCTGGGGCCTGAGAGGACCACGCGATTATTTGCAGGATGATTCAATAGGCACTCGGCCAGCACCTGACTCATGAGCTTGAGGCTCTCCACCTCGATGCCCTTCGTGCAGCTGACCACGACCGCATCCGCAGGCAGCGCCTCGCTCAACTCCAGCCAGACCTTCCGGACAAAATGCGAGGGGACTGCGGAGACCACGATCTTCGAACCTTCGACCGCGTCCTGAAGACGGTCGGTGGCGCAGAGCCCCTTCGGGAGTCCTATCTCCGGGAGGAAGTAGGGGTTCTTGAATTCGCGGTTGATGCCCTGCGCGACCTCGGGCTCGTGCGCCCAGATCAGGACATCTCCCCCCTTTTCAGCCAGGAGCTTGGCCAGCGCCGTGCCCCAGGAACCCGCGCCTATGACCGCTATCCTCTCCGCCATGCGCTTGTAATTATCCGGTTTTTAGCCCTTTGCAACCGCTAATTACCGCCGACAAAAGACACGCAACTTTTTTTCGAGAGTGCCGATACAAGGGGTGACAACGATCGCAACCCCGGATATGTTCAGCCCAGATGAGGTCTGAAATGGAAGAGAGAAGACGCCACCAGAGAGTCGAAGTCGCCTTCCCGGTGCTGCTGAGACACGCCGGCAGAATCATCCCGGCCACGGCCCTCAACATAAGCTGCGGCGGCATGTTCATCAAGGCCGACCAGCACGACATCGTCGCCGACAAACCGGTGGAGGTCATCTTCGACCTCTCCCAGGAAGAGCGCGACGTCTCCATGCGCGGCAAGATCACCCGGCTTGAAGAGGCAGGCGACGAGACCGGACTGGGCATGCAGTTCACCAATCTATTCTCCCTCTCGCACAAGGCAATCGAACGATTTCTCAAAGACCGTTTTAATTGATTTCTCTTTAATTACAAATAATTAGGCATCCCCCTCCCCCTATTCCCAGCGCCGAAAAAAAACGTAAAAAGATAGCAACATCCGATCGTTGCCTCCGATAACCCCTTTGTCAGCGCTTTTGCGAAAAGAGGAGGAGAAAAGTTGCCGAACCCGGTGGACAGAGAGAATTCCACAGTGATCAGCCTTCACAGGACTATCTCCGATCACGAACAGAGGCTGCGCCGAATCGTCACCCTCGTGCGAGGAGACGACGACTCCTATGAAAACGCGATAAACGGATTCATCCACGATTTCACTTCCGGAGGATCCGTGGGCAGGCCCTCGCTCTTCCCGCGACTCGTCGCAGGGAACATGGCGCAGGGATTCACCACCGATGCGCTCAGCGCGTCGTTCGACGACATACTGAGAGAAAATAGGGATCTCTTCTGGTTGCAGGATCTGGCGGACGGCGGCTTCGTGGCCCACACGCCGCAAGGCCGGATGATCATCGGAGCCGACAAGTCGAGCTTCGACAAAGAAGAGATAAACTCGGCGATGTTCGCGATCTTCGCAGTCTCCTCCGGCATGCGCATAAAGGGCCCTGTCCTCGGGCAGCTCGATCACAGCGCCGTGATCGACGGCGGCATATACCCGTTCGACGACGACGCCATGACCAGCGACGGCTCCTTCAGGGTGGAGCGCCTCAACAACTACGAGGTGATGATAGAGGGCTACAGGGACAAGCGATGGAGGGTGTCGCTGCTCGACCAGTTCATCAAGGAGCTGGGCCGCATAAGCGAAGCCGAAGAGTATATGCAGACATGGGAGGGCCTCTCGCACGACCTGTACTTCCTTGCGGAAAAACTCTGGATCAAGCTGCAACGCGTATCCGAAAGGCCGGAGGAGATCGCCGGGAGCGACGGCTACTCCCCCTCCATCGTCGAATCCATCTCGCAGACCGCCAGGCCTCTCAAGAGGCTCTTCAGCGCATTCCCCGCATTCAAGGAGAACCAATCCCTCAGAGGTTCCTGGGAACGCACTTTCGTCACGGGCCTCATCGAGCATATGGCGGACCGTTTTCCGTGGCTCGATCTTGTGGGCGATCGGTCTAAAGAGGGCAACGTCGTCAGGCTCGGAAAAATACTAGGCGGCTCAGACGCAGCAAGCGAATGCCGAGACATCTATTGCCCGCTCTCCCTCATGAAGGCCTTCGGCGCGGATCGCGAAGCGCGCCGATGGCTCAACATAGAGGTGAATGCGCCTGAGGAGTTGCGGATAATCTCCAGCAGAAACAGGCCGCTGCAGAGGCTGATCTCGGCTCTCATATTCTCGCTGGGCGCGTCGCACAGATACGACAGCTCGTCGCCAACCACGGCCGCACTGCCTTCGGAGCCGACGCACGTTTCGGTGGAATGGATCGAAAACGAGAAGGGTCTCCTGGTCAGGGACCTGACGAAGAGCCGCAGCGCATTCGCAGCCCTGGACCCGAACAGCAAGGGCAGAGAAGATCTGGACAGACTCGCCTCGGGAATCGGCGGGACAATCGACTATCGCTGGAAGTCGCTGGCAATCACAATCCCGGAGGCGCCGCCTCCCATCGGAGGCGCCGCCGTCCTGGGAAGAATAGCGCTGAGGCCTCCCCTGCTCAGATAGCGGACGTACGAGTCACACGGGAATTTCATCCGCAACACGCCCTTTGAATGCGAGCAGATCCTCACGCGATGCGAAGTTGAGCATCAGGTGGGCAAGCTCGCCCACCAGCCTCCGCCATGCGGCGGGCCGGCAGCAATAGATCGCATCCAGGACCGCGTGAAACAGGAAGTCGTCGCCGCGCCAGGGTTTCACCGCGAGCGAGACCTCCTCCAGCTCGTTCGCGTCCAGGAGATCGCGGATATCTTCGAAGAAGCGGCGCTCAAGCACGGCATGCACCCCTGCCGCAGCCTTGAGGGAGGCGTCTATTCTGAGGAGCAGATGGTTCGCGAACTCGAAGTATCTCTCCTCTCCCTTGGTCGCGGGTTCGTCCTGTTCAGGCGATTTGAGCCCTGCAACCTCTTTCGCGGCGACGGATATCGGCTCCCCCACTACGAGCCTGATCTGAACGTTGGAGAGGATATCGCAACGCCCCCTCGGGCAGGCGATGCCCGTCCCTCGGATGGCGATCGGCACGATCTTCACGTCGTCGGGCCTGCCCGCGGCTGCGATCTCCATCGCGGATTCGGCGGCGATGAACGCGGCGCCCTTCTTGAGGTGCGCGCCGTCCTTCTTTATCCGCGAGCGCGAGCCGACGGTGTAATACGCGGAATCGATCCGCTCGCCCGAACGCCCGACGCAGGAAACGGCACGCGTGCCCTGCGGGAACACGCCCAGTTCATATTTTTCCTCCACCATCTTCTCCGTGGCGGCCCAGACGACTCCCCTAGCCCTCGCCGGCGTGGCCTCCCCCTTTCTATCCACGAAGATCATGCCGAGCGCCTCCGCCGCGCGGCCGAGGCCAAGCATCCTGTAATAGAACAGGTTGTCGCGGAAGTGGTCCCTGGCCATGAGGAATGACGGCGCCGAGTTCCTATCGGATCCGCCTTCCGCGGCCTGCGGCCTGGCCGCTAACGCCAGCGACGCCAGCGCAAAGTCCAGGAAGCTCGCATGCGTGTAGAGGAACATCTGCGGAGAGCCCTTCGCAGGGAGGAGCTCTTTCCCATCGACCCTGACCTCCGCCCTCATGAGCTGCGCCACCCTCGACGCCCAGATGAGGGAGAGCGAACCGGCGAGCTTTCGGAGCCACCGGTGGTCCTTGATGTCGCTCCCGTGGACGAGCAGCCTCGCGATCCAGGCGGTGCTCCATGCGCCGCAGAGCAGTGTGGGCCAGCGGAGCTTGGCGGACCGTCCGTTGCGGAAATCGAGATGCGCGTGATCCACCGTCCTGGCGGGTTCCGCCGGCAACCTGTGTCTGACCGCGCCGGAGATACAGACGAAATGGTCGAAGAACTCCTGCGGATGCACGGAGGGATTTCTGCGGGCAAACTCCGCAATCGCGATGTGCCCCTCCCTGCGGAAGTGGCGCTGCGCCCAGCCCGCCCCCATGAACGCGATCGCGGCGGCCGCCACATAGGCGTGTTCCGGACTCTCAAGCTCCAGGGCCCAGAAGGCGTGCCAGAGAAAACCGATCGCCAGGTACGCGGTGACGATGGTGTCCCTCGGCAGAAAGACCGCGTGCTCCCACAGCCCGAAGAGGCGGTTGACGGGCATGAACGCCCTGCTTCCGCTCTCGAACGCGAGCCCGGCCACGCGAAACAGGGGGACCGCGTAGAGGGCCGCGAGCGCGGGCACGAACCACCACCGCAGGCGGAATATTCCATCGGCCAGCGAATACCACTCCATCTCTAGTCGCTCCGCTTCTTCACGCCGGTCGAGACCGCACGAGGCCTCGCAAGCGAGGTGAGTTCGTAGCTGAAATTGATTTCGACGGGTCTCTTGCCTATGTTGAATCTCTCCTGCCCGAGCCTCTTGGATATGCGCGCAGATACCGACTCCGCGGAGCCCGGCTGCGTCTCATAGACCGTGGTTATGAGGCCCTTCTCCGGGTTGGCGGTGACGCCGTCTATGGGGTACCTGACCAGCGACTTGACGTAGTTCTCGACCTGTTCGACCAGGTGGCGCCCCTTGAGGATCCCGAAGCGTTTGCGGATCACGGGGTAGTTCGTGATCGAGATGTCGTAGCGGAATGCGCGCTGGCCTGCGAGCGCGCGGTGCGCCACCTCCTTCGTGGAGGGAAAGACCATGTGGAAACCGACGCGGTTGCTTGCCGGGACGTCGGCCCAGAGCCTGCCGTGCTGGTGCATGACGCTCTCCCTGAGCCCACCCAGAGAGACTCCGCTCTCATGATCGTTGCCGCCGTCAAACAGAGAGGCCATATAAGACTTCTGGTCCGCCTCGCGGAGGAAGCGATCCAGGGCGTCGAACGAGAATTCGACCCCGTCGCCGCTCTGCAACGCGAACTTTTTCACTCCAACGGAGAGAGAACCCTTGCGCGGAGAGCGCATGACCAGGTGTTTGAGCAGCGCGTCGATCGCCTTCTGCGCCTCCCTCTCGTCGACCCAGACCCTGGACAGCGCCTCGGACATCTGCACCGAGTAGGAGACCTGCCTGGAGAGGAAAAACTGGTCGCAGCCGGTCAGGACCCTGCGTATGAGGAGCATGGGATCCACGCTCGCGAAAGGCTCAACGGCCTTCTTCGGCGCGGGTTTGGCGGACTTTCGGGCGCCGTCCATCACAGGCCGGGTTTTTTTGGCTTTGGGGCCGGATTTTTTTCTCTTCTGCGCCATCGAAACGTCTTTCTATTATAACGCCGCGATAAAAACAAGCCATCTGGATCAGGGGAAACGGCCGTTGACACTGCCTGGCGTTTAATCTAGACCACCCGCACCATAAAGTTTCCCTGATGCATCTCTCTTTGGTCGGGGTGTAGCTCAGCCTGGTTTAGAGCGCACGGTTCGGGACCGTGAGGTCGGAGGTTCGAATCCTCTCACCCCGACCAAGGGGAGATGCCTTTGTTTTTCGTGGACAGTGCTTTTTTCGCATGTTAGTTGCGCCCTATCACCATGAAGAAGATCGAAGCCATCATAAAGCCTTTCAAACTCGACGAGATCCGCGAGGCGGTTCAGGAGCTGGGCGTCCAGGGCATGACCGTCACCGAGGTGAAGGGTTTCGGCAGGCAGAAGGGGCACACCGAAGTATATCGCGGCGCCGAATACGTGGTTGACTTCCTACCGAAGATAAAGATAGAGATCGTCGTCCCAGAGGAAAAGGCGGCCGAGGTCGCCTCCGTCATCCAGAAGCGGACCCACACGGGCCGCATCGGAGACGGCAAGATCTTTATAAGCAGCATAGACGACGTCGTAAGGATTCGCACCGGCGAGACCGGCGAATCAGCCCTGTAGTCCTTTTTTTTTTCTCCAAGTACAGACGGCAGTCATAACCTATCTCAGGGAGGAGATATGCCTATTTCAAAGACGTTGAAGATGATCGAGGACAACAGGGCGAAGATGGTGGATTTCAAGTTCGTAGATTTCCCCGGGGTCTGGCAGCACTTCGCAGTGCCGGTCTCGGAGCTGGACGCAGGCGCGTTCGACAGCGGATTCGGATTCGACGGCTCCTCGATGCGCGGCTGGCAGCCGATACACGCCTCCGACATGCTCATCCTCCCGGACCCGAATACGGCGGTGCTGGATCCCTTCATGCGCGAAGCCACCCTCTCGCTCATCTGCAACATCGTGGACCCGATCACCAAAGAGCCGTACAGCCGCGACCCGAGGCACATCGCCCAGAAGGCGGAGAAGTACCTCGTCTCCACGGGGCTGGCCGACACGGCGTTCTTCGGACCCGAGGCCGAGTTCTTCATATTCGACCACATCGCCTTTGATCAGACCTCGAACCACGCCTTCTACCGCATAGACTCCGACGAGGGGTGCTGGAACAGCGGCTGCGAGACCAGCCAAAACCTGGGCTATAAGCCGCGCTACAAAGAGGGTTATTTCCCGGTGTCGCCGACCGACAGCCAGCACGACCTGCGCACCGAGATGGTGCTCGAGATGGAGAAGGTCGGCATCAAGGTCGAGTGCCAGCATCACGAGGTCGCGACCGCGGGCCAGGCCGAGATCGACATGCGCTTCTCCCCGCTCGTGGAGATGGGCGACAAACTGCTCTGGTTCAAGTACGTGGTGAAGAACGTGGCGCGTCGCCACAACAAGACTGTGACCTTCATGCCCAAGCCCCTGTTCGAAGACAACGGCAGCGGCATGCACATCCACGTCTCGCTCTGGAAGAACAAGAAACCCCTCTTCGCAGGGGACCGCTACGGCGGGATGTCCGAGATGGCCCTCCATTTCATGGGCGGAATAATCAAGCACGCCAAGGCGCTGTCGGCCATCTGCAATCCGACCACGAACTCCTACAGGAGGCTCGTGCCCGGTTTCGAGGCGCCGATCAACATTGCGTATTCCAGCAGAAACCGCTCCGCCGCGCTGCGCATCCCGATGTACTCGTCGAACCCGAATGCCAAGCGCATTGAGTTCCGCACGCCCGACCCCTCCTGCAACGGGTACCTTGCGTTCGCCGCGATCCTCATGGCCGGCCTCGACGGCGTGCAGAATCGCCTCGACCCGGGCGCGCCGCTGGACAAGAACATATACAAGCTCTCGCCCGAGGAGCTCAAAGACGTGCAGCACGCGCCGGCCTCCCTCGAAGAGGCGTTGGACGCTCTGGAGCGCGACCACGAGTTCCTGCTCAAGGGCGACGTCTTCACACAGGACGCCATAGACACCTGGATCGAGTACAAGCGCGAGAACGAAGTCAACGTGATGAGGCTCAGACCCGTGCCGATGGAGTTCAGCCTGTATTATGACATCTAGAGCGGACCGAGACCGCGGATAGAATCAGGCCCCTTTCCTTTTCAGGATCGGGGCCTTTTTTCGGGGATTGGTGAAGGGCGTTCACCAATCAAGTTGTCGTTTCAGCTCCTTCGCCTCCTGATAGAGAGGGTCGCCAGGGCAATGGCCATCGTAAGGACCAACGCCGGCGCCGATGCGCCCGTCGCAGCCGTAGTGGCCAGTGCGCACCCGGCCTTGCCGCCGGAATTTTCAGAGGGCATGCTGAGCGAACCCTGCGCGGCAAAATCGCCGGAGGCGACACCGTTTACCGCCGCCTCCATGGCCTTGAGCAGGTCGAGCTTGCCCGCGCCCCACCTGTCGTTGGGCACGCTGCCGGTGAACGAGTCTGCGTACGCGCTCTTGGTGAGAAAACCCTCCACATCGCCCTGCGTAAAATTCTTGTTGTTCTGGAACATGAGGGCTATCGCGCCGCTGACGAACGGGGCCGACATGGAGGTCCCTGCCTGCATGTAATGCACTCCGTCGTCGGACAGCACCTGTCCCGAGACCGCGGTCCCGGATGAAAGCGAGGAGGCGATCATGCCGCCGGGCGCCGATATCTCCGGCTTCTGGCCGGTGTAGGCCGGATCGGCGGTGGGCCCTGCGCTCGAAAAGTTGAGTATCGCACCCAGCTCCTGCCCGTTGAACTGCCAGTTGTAGCCTTCCGCGCTCCAGCTCGTGCGCGTGGCATATGCCGCCACTGCGATCACGTCCGGAGAGGTGGCGGGCATCGCTATGCTCTTCACCCGATCCCCGGTCACATATTTGTACTCCCCGCCTATGTCGCCCTCGATCGACGTGAATTGGATCGTGCGCGCCGGCTTGTCCGGGAACACCCATGCGTCGAAGCCTCCCGTGCCGCCGACCATCAAGTCGAAGCTGTATGACATGGGGTTATCAACGCTGGAACCGAGCATGATCCTTATGCCGACGTGCTGCTTGCCGTTGAGAGTGGATTTGGACTCAATGGCGTTGATGAGATAGCTTATCTTCCCGTTGTCGAAAGAACCGAAGACCTTGTCGCCCTTCTCCACCATGTCACTCTTCTGAACGGGGCTGCCGGCAGGCGCCCCTTTGTGCATGGCCAGGCCCACCGAAAGATCGGAGCCCAAAGCGCCCCAGAGATCGATGTAATAGACCCTGTCTCCGGTCTTCTTCATGATGACGAAATTGGTCGCCTTGATCTCCCCCTGGGGATCGAAGCCGGCGTGGATGCCGGTGTAATCGCGGTCCCCCGAGTACTCGTTGCCGGCCGCCGCCACGAGCGCGCGACCCGCCTGCCCCTGCACTAGGCCGGCCAGGCATTGCTCGAAGAGCGACGTGCCGTCGTGCGCCCCGAGGTGCGTACCCAGGCTCAAGTTCACGACAGCGGGCACGCCGTACTGCGCCGCCTTGGCAAAGACGTAATAGGCCGCCTCGCAGATCTTGGTCGAGAAGAGCGTGTCGGCGTATCCGGATTCGAGGCTGAGCCTGGCGTCGTACTTCACGACGACCAGGTGCGCGCCGGGCGCGACGCCGCGGTATTTCTCGTCGCCGCCGGCCGCGATACCGGAGACGTGCGTCCCGTGGCCGTCCACATCCATGAGCGGGCATTGGCCGGACGATATCGAATCGAGGAGGCATTCGCTGCCGTATCCATCGTCGATCTCAACAGGCGCGGTCCCGCCGGTGCGGCTCTGGTCCCATATGGCGAGCACTCGGCTGCGACCCTCGGCATCGAGGAAATCCGGGTGCGCGTAATCCACCCCCGTGTCCACGATGCCGATGATCACTCCGTCGCCGGTGTATGAGGCGGGGAGACCCGTGGCCTGGACCACCTCGGAAAGACCTATCTCAGCGCCCGCGAGATCGTTCGAGAGGCCGATCGGTTTCGAGGCCTCGATGAACAGCACCTCTTCGGCATCCGCGACCATGCCGAGCCGGGACGCGGGTATGAGCGCGGTCATCACCTGCCCCGAGACCACGCGCACGCTCCCGCCCGCGAGGGAGACGACCCCCCTCGCCGCATCGACGTCGGAGACCTTTATGAAGACCTCGACCTGCGGATCGTCCTGCGCATCATCTGATGAAGGGACGCTGGGAAACGGGGCGCTGATAGAGAGGGCCTTTGCGCGACCGTCGTCAAAACCGAGCTCCAGGTAAGGATCGATCTTGGGATTCGCAAGCAGGGCCTGGGCAGCGAAGAATACACCGACGAATGCAATCGCTGATAAAATTCGCCCCTTCACCAACACCCCGATTCTCTCCCCCACTCAACCTTCTTATCGGCAGCATTTTGCAAATGTTGCCCGATATTTGCCGCCCCGGAGAACAAAGAGCAACCCCCGGAAAAACAAAAGCTTTCCAGGGGTCGGCTTCTTGCAAATTTGAGGTCAGGAGGGGCTTTTCACATGGTGCGGCGGCTTTACGATGAAAGCGAGCACCGAGGCGAAGATGCATATCAGGGCCGCTATCATGAATGCCCCGTTATACGAGCCGAACATATCCCAGAGGCTCCCGGCCAGTATCGGCATCACGATGCCCCCCACGCCGTACGAGGTGAACATGGCCCCGTAGTTGGCGCCCAGGTTCTTCGTGCCGAACGACTCGGCCGTGGCCAGGGGGAAGAGCGAGAAGTTGCCGCCGAAGTTGAAGCCTATCCAGCAGGCGGCGACGATGAGCCCCCACTCGCCTGCGCCTATCTTCAGTATCCCCGCCAGCATGAGCGCCTGCAGGACGCACATGATCGCGATCGCCCTCCTCACGCCGACCTTCTGCGAGACCGTGCCCCAGACGATCCTCCCCAGGCCGTTGAAGAGCGCCATGATGCCGAGCGCGGAGGCGGCGACTGAGGATGAGAGGCCGCAGGCCAGCTCGCCGAAGTTCTTGAGGCAGCCGATCACCATGAGGCCCGAGCCTGCGGAGAAGACGAACGTGAGCCAGAGCATCCAGAACTGATGGGTGCGCACGCACTCGCCCTGCTTGAAGTCCTCCGCCTTGGGCGCGTTCGCTTCGGATTCCTTGGGCTGCCAGCCGGCAGGCCTCCAGCCCGCAGGGGGATTGGAAAGGAGCAGGGCGCCTGCCACGACTGATATAATGAATATGATCCCGAACGCCGTGAAGGTCCCGTTCACCCCGTAGCTCTCTATGAAACCGCCCCAGGTGCCTGCGAGCTTGACGAAGATGAAGGCGCCGGCGCCGAAGCCGGCGACCGCAAGGCCCGTGACAAAGCCCTTCAGATCAGGGAACCACTTCACGCAGGCGGCTATGGGGCAGACATAACCGAGCCCGATCCCTGCGCCGCCGACGATGCCGATGAAGAAGAGGATGGGCCAGAAACCGGTGCCCCCCAACAGCCCGGCGAGTATGTAGCCCGCGCCCAGCAGCACGGCGCCGGCCAGCGCCACCTTGCGCGGCCCCACCTTGTCCTGCCAGCGACCCGCCAGGATCATCACAATGGCAAAGGTGGCAAGCCCTGCGGAGAATATCGCCTGCGCCTGCGTCGCGGTGAACGCGTAGGGACCCGCCGGATCCTGGAGCGCCTTCGTGAACGCTCCCCACGCATAGATAGCGCCCAGACAGAACTGCACGAGCAGAGCTCCCAGGACAACAAGCCAGCGTCTCTTTTCCATTCGTTCGCTCCTTTGAGATCAGGGTTCGGAATCGGGCCGCAACTGATATAATCCGGGTGCTTTGGTGTCAACCCCCAGGAATCCCTGATTTTCCGTTGCAACGCCCATTTGAGTGTTCTAACCTTCCGCGATCGTTTGGCAAATCAACATTCCCGATCAAAACAGGGGGAGGAAAATCATGAAGAGATTTTTGGCAGTCGCAACAGCAGCCGTCATGGCGTGCGCAGCACTCACGTCATGCTCCAAGTCCTGCCCGCAGTCGCAGGACGACAAGACTACGGCCGCAACGATCAACGGCGAAGTGATCACGATGGGCGATCTCAACAAGGCCTCCAAGGACCGTCTGGCGAAGGTCGAGACGCAGATCTACCAGATCAAGAAGTCCGTGCTCGACAGCCTCGTCGAGGACAGGATCATAGCCGCCGAGGCGAAGAAAAAGGGTTTGAGCCCCGAGGAGTACATAAACCAGGAGATCGAATCCAAGTCCACGCCGCCCACCGACGAAGAGGTGAAGGCGCTCTACGACGCGCGCAAGGGCACGATGAACCAGCCGTTCGACGAGGTGAAGGACCAGATCAGAAACTACCTCGCCATGAACCGCAAGGCCCGCGCCAGGGCGGAGCTGCTAACCAAACTGCGCTCCGACGCCAACGTGAAGATCGACATCAACCCGCCGAGGGCCACGATCGACATCTCCGGCGCCCCTGAGATGGGAAGCGGCAAGATCACGCTCGTGGAGTTCTCGGACTACCAGTGCCCGTTCTGCCAGAGGGTGAGGCAGACGATCTGGAAGCTGATGGAGGAGTATGACGGCAAGATAAAATACGTGTTCATGGATTTCCCGCTCTCGTTCCACAAGGACGCGAAGAAGGCGCACGAGGCAACTCACTGCGCCGGCGACCAGGGCAAGTACTTCGAATACAACAAGAAGATATTCGAGAACCAGAGCAAGATCGGCGTGGCCGACTTGAAAAACCTGGCGAAGGAGCTGGGGCTGGACACGGCGAAGTTCGACGAGTGCCTGGACAGCGGAAAGAACGCGGCCATGGTCGAGAAATCCATAGCGGCCGGCATACAGGCGGGCGTGAACGGGACGCCGGCGTTCTTCATCAACGGCATCATGATATCCGGAGCGCAGCCCTACGCCTCCTTCAAGGAACTGATCGACTCGGAACTGAGCCGATAAACGCTGGGGCTTTTTTTCACCATGCTCGATACAAAGTTCATACGCGAAAACCTGGACGCCGTGAAGGCCAACTGTCTGGCGCGCAACGTGCGCGTTGACCTCGGCCGCTTCACCTCCCTCGACGAGGACAGAAGGCGGGCGATCACCGAGCTCGAGGAGACGCGCCGCAGCCTCAACGACCTCTCCTCCAAGATGAAGGGGAAGATGGAGCAAGCGGAGCGCGAGAAACTGATCGCGGAGGGTAAGTCGCTCAAGGCGAAGATACAGAACTCCGAGGCCCGGGTCGCGCAGCTCGAGGCGGAGTTCGACGCGCTCCTTCGGTCCATACCCAACATGACCCACCCGGACGCGCCGGTCGCGGCGACCGAGGAGGGAAACCGCGAGATCCGCAAATGGGGCAAGCCGCGCGAGTTCGGCTTCAAGCCGCTCGACCACCTCGAACTGGGGACGAGGCTCGATCTCATCGACTTCGACACCGCGGCCAAGGTCGCCGGCCAGAAATTTTACTACCTCAAGAACGAAGCGGTGCTGCTGGAGCAGGCGCTCATCAACTATGCCCTGCAAGCGCTGATCAAGGAGGGGTTCACCCCCGTCATCACGCCGGACCTCGCACGCGAACAGATACTCGCCGGGATCGGGTTCAACCCGCGCGGCGAGGAGACGCAGATCTATTCGGTGGCGAACACCGACCTCTGCCTCATCGCCACAGCCGAGATCACGCTGGGCGGGATGCTCTCGGACGCGATACTGGAGGAGGCGAAGCTCCCCCTCAAATTCGCCGGCGTGTCGCACTGTTTCCGCACCGAGGCAGGAGCGGCCGGCCGCGAGTCAAAGGGCCTCTACCGCGTGCACCAGTTCACCAAGGTGGAGATGTTCGCGTTCACCTCACCCGAGGAGTCTGAAAAGATCCACGACAAGTTCCTCTCGCTGGAGGAGGAGCTCTTCCAGGGGCTCGGCATCCCCTATCGCGTGCTGGACATATGCACCGGCGATCTCGGCGGGCCGGCCTACCGCAAGTACGACCTCGAGGCGTGGATGCCGGGCCGCGGAGAGCACGGCGACTACGGCGAGGTGACCTCCACCTCCAACTGCACCGACTACCAGGCGCGAAGGCTGGGCATCCGCTTCCGCAGGGAAGGCGAGAAGAAACCCCTCCACGTCCACATGGTCAACGGCACCGCCATCGCCATGAGCCGCGCGCTGATCGCCATACTGGAAAACTACCAGGAGAAGGACGGCAGCGTCACCGTGCCGGAGGCCTTGGTTCCTTATATGGGCGGGATCAAGACCATCAAAAGGTAGCCGATGAAATTCACCGTAAAAATAGTCGAGGCGACGTCGCCCTATGATCTCGAGGAACGCATCAACGACGCGATCAACGCGCCGGACGTGCGCGGGTTCGCGGTTCAAGACGTGAAGACCGAAGTGACGCAGATGCCCGGCGCAAAGGTCTCGCGCGGCGGGATGTTCTATCTCGCATCGATATTGTTCAGGAAGGATTGATACCTCGGCGGTCTCTCTATCACCCCAAGGTCCACCATGTTCCTAAGAAACATCTCCCGCCCCCATGGGCGGAGCAGAGTGCGAAACTCTTGACTCGCCATAGAGAGGCGTTCTCTTACGGCCTCGATATGGAGCGGCTTTCCGTTGGAGATCGCCTTCATCTCCCCGCACACCATCCGTAACCTCTCATCTATCTCCGGCGCCCTCTGCACCAGGCCTATGCGCTCGCTCATCGGTTCCCTGTGCTCCCTGGCCACCGCCCTCCTGAACCTATAGAAGTCGAACGCGGTCTCGGCCGCTTCTTTGATCGGCCTATGAAGCGGGATCGCATTCCTCACATACTGGGCCGAGTTCTGGACCGTCGTCCTCTTGAGGCTCAGGGCCGAGACCACCATCGCATCAGGCGCACTCATCACCTCGCGCATACGTTTATAGAAGACATATACGGCGTCCCATACGTCGGCGTACGAACCGTACTGGTCAAGGATGCCGCCTTTCTCATAGTTGATGAAGAAATGGTCTTCGACGTTCGATATGTAGAAAACCTTCGGAGCGTCCCTGCCCTCCTCCATCGACCGCTCGACGACATCCAGACCCTCCTTGGCTATCTCGGCTGCGACACCCGTTATCCTGCCCTCCAGGAAGAGATCCCTCTCCCTCCTGAACTGATCCTCGCTGGATATCGTCCCACCCCTGCCCTCTGAATCCGTGACTACGAAGACGGAGTGCGGACCGTACATCTTCTGCAGATCTTTCCCATTGGGCATGAAACTCTTTCTAAACTCGTGCATCCAGTGTGCCGTGATCTCCACTATGGGCATGGAATCGGCAAAGGGAACGCGCGATACGACGGCCTCCATGAGGCTCGACGAAACAGCGTTGAAAAACTTATCGTCGTAGGGAACGTCCTTCGTGAGTCTCACCAGCTCCGCAGGATTAGCTCCGCCGGCATTCGAGAGCCTCAACTCCTCCGACATGGGCCTGCCTGAGATGAGAGATAAAAACTCCAGACGGTTTCGCGACGTGGCGAGCAATGCCCCGTAAAGCGGAATGAATCCGAACGGCACGCGCCTGTTGCAGTCTATCGCCCAGGAATGGGAAGCACCCTGCCACGCGGCGTTGGTGAAACTAAAGATCGGACCAACGCCGACGTATGCACCGCCAACACCCTCTATGCTCCCTATCGCCGAAGGGAAATCGTGTTCGTTGATGAGGTAGTTGAACATGCCGTAACCGAAGAAGCTGCTCGGATAGACATGCGGGTTCGAGCGCTCGAAGTACCCGTCGAGGACCGGCGACACGGGAGAGAGGTCCAGCTTCCACGCATCCCCGACCTTGATGGGATATGCTCCGCACGATCTCAGCCGGCCGACAGGCGAGAGCACACCGCCTGCCAACGCCGGAGCCTGCATCGCCGTCTGCATGTTCGACACCGCGCCGCTCATCCTTCATCCCTCGCTATCATGCCAGCGTCCTCTATCACCCTCAGCACTACACCACCACCCCCAGCTCCTCCAGGTTTGAGAGGAACATCTCGTTCCACCAAGCCTGCCGGCTCAACCCAAGCCGCCCGAACTCCTCGCGCAGCCTCCGACCGATCGAGGATCTGTCCATAGGTATACCCTCGAACATCGAGCGCGCCACCGCCATGCCGGCATCGAAACGAGGTCCGCTCATGATCGACTTCTCCAGCCGATCGATTCGCTCGGCGAGCGGGAGCCGCTTCAGCAAGGCCACGTCCACGCGCATCCTGTAGAAGTCCTTCGCTGCACTCGTGGCGGAATCCACGTCCAGTTCGAGAGGGATGCTGCGCCGCACGTATCGCGCGACGACGTCCACGGAGGTGACCTTTCTCTTCTTGGCGGAGATTATCAGCGCGTCCTTTGCATCGGCCAGTCCAGCCAGCCCCCTGTAGAGATCATAATAATTCTGCACCCTGGCCGGCATGTCCCGTTCGGCAACGCGCTTCTCGTCGAAGAGGTAGTTGAACAGGAGCACGTCCTCGACGTTGGAGATGTAGATCGCGCCGAGCGCAAGCCCCCTGGCGCGCATGTCGGAGGCTATCGCATCGAGGCCTCCGATGATCATGTCTTGAGCGACCCCCGTTATCCTCCCCTGCAGGAAGAGTTCCCTCTCCTGTCTGAAGGCAAGCTCGCTCGAGAGCACGCCGCCGCGGCCCTGCGCGTCCCTGTTCGTGAGTACGGAAGCAGGGCAGTCTTCCTCTATCTCCCACCTCTTTCTCTGGGAGAAGGTCCTCTCGAGCTTGGATCTCCATTCCCTCAGCACGACCTTAACCTTGGAGGTCCTCAGCATATTGCTGTTCCCTGCGACGACGCCGGCGAGGGTTGAGACTACGGCGCCGGCAAAACCCGGGTCAAAGGGCCTGGATATGGCGCGCTCGCAGACTCTCTCCGGCGAATCTTCGCTGCAATCGGCATGGCGGTCGACGGGCCTCCCGGTCATGAGCGAGACCATCTCGGCACGGCTTCTTGCCATGCAGAGCAAGCTCCCGTAGACCGGGACAAACCCCATCGGTATCATGAACTTCTTGTCGATTACATAGGCATGCGCGGCGTTCTGCCAGGCTGCATATGAAATCGGGACATTCCTGCCCACCCCGATGGAGGCGCCCCCTGCGCCATGGATCGAATCGATCGCAGACGGATAATCCGTCTCATTCGAGAAAAAAAAGTTGAGGCCGGAATTGAAGTCGGCCTCGCCGGAGATGAAGGGCCTCGACCTCCTGTAATACCCGTTCATAACCTTGTAGAGTGAAGATCTATCGACCCCCCATCGCCTGGACTCCCGCACAGGGTAAGCGCCGCACGCACGCAACTTCTCCACATGCGGAGCCGCATCGCGGATCAGCGGAATGGCCAAGGCAGGCGCTGACGTGCCAAGCCCGGCCCCGACGATAGGGGACGCCTTCATCCCCCGCCCCTCGCTATCATGCCCGCGTCCTCAAGCACCCTGAGCACCGCGCCGCGCTCCCAGTCCGTGAGCGTGTTCCTGAAATGATGCGACTTGCCGAGAAACGCGGACTCGGCCTCCGCCCTTGGAAGCGGCGCGCCTCTCCACCCCTCTCTCATGACCGCGAATATCTGCCTGAACGCGGGCCCTAAACCGCCATACTCCTCCAGGAGTCTGGGCTTGTTCTTCAGCGAATCCCTGCGCACCCTCGTCTCCTCCCTGCGCAGTGAGTAGAGCAGATCCGCAGAGCGAGCGGCTTCGTCGTGACCGGCATCCGGCGGTATAGAGTTGGCGACGTACCTTCGAAGGCCATCAACTGAAGTGGGATAACAGCCCTTCGCCGAAATCAAAAGCGCGTCGGCTGAAGCGGGGAGACCAAGGATGTTGCGATAGAAAGCGGCCACGGAACGGGCGGTGACCTCCGGATCGAACTTGCCGCCGCCGTGCTGCGCCTGCTCGTAATCCTCGAACAGCCAGTCCTCCACGTTCGAGACATTCAGCACGCCCAATGCGATGCCCCTCTTCGCCATGTCGGCCGCAACCGCCGCAATCCCGCTCCCCTCCATCGGCGAGGCCACCCCCGTGATCCTGCCGTCGATGAAGATATCGCGCTCGCGCCTAAGCTGCGCCTCGCTGGAGAGCGCGCCGCCCCGCCCCTTGGCATCCTTCGCCTTGAGAATCGAGAGAGGATGGATGCTGCTGTGCGGCGAGGGGGATCCGGATTCTATCGCCTCCCTGAGGGACCTGAGGTAGACCAGGGCGTGGTCGGCGATTTCACTCTTACCATAGAGTGCATTGTAGCCGTCCATCGCTATCCTCACGACATTGCCGACAGAGGTCTCAAATGAGATGTCGCGCTGAAAGCGCTTGAGAAACTCCACCAGGACGTCCGTGGGCCCGTCGATCAACTCGGCCCATTGCTCGTTCTTTGGGATCGGCTTGCCGCACAAGACGGAGAGGAACTCGAAGCGGTCGGCGGACATTGCGAGCAGAGTCCCGTAGAGCGGGATGGCGACCGTCGGGACCAGCGTGTTGATATCCATACTGTAGGCATGCGCCGCCCACTGCCACGCGGGATAGGCATAGGAGAGCATCGGGCCCGCGCCCAAATAAGCGCCCCCCTTCCCCTCGATCGCATCGATCGCCGAATGATAGTCGGGCTCGTTCGTGAGGAAATATCCCTCCTCCAGATCCGAACGGGCGCCCTCGTAGCGGTGATGTAACGACCTCTCGTAATAGCCCTTCACCAGATCCCCCAACATGCCCACTTCGAACATCCAGCCGTCTCCCATCCGTTGCGGCAAGGCCCCATGAACGCGCAGCTGTTCGCGGTAGTCGGTGACATCCTTCGCAGGTGAAGGCAGGGAAGACGCAGGCCATCGCGGCACGAGGGCGCTGGAAGAGATGCCTGCACTGATGGGAGATTTTATCATCAATACACCCCTGTCTTGTACAAGGCTGTATCGCCGTTAAGCCGGGAAAGTTGCTAGTTTTTTGATTGGAGCAATACCGGGTAAAAATGATTAAAAAATAGGCAGTCGGCCCCGCCCCTCTCAGCCTCCGTTGATCGCCTTGCGGAGCTCTTCAAGGGTCGTCGCCATATCCCGCACGTGCCTCGGCGCCACGAACGCCGTGTCGTCGCCCGCAACTATGCCCAGGATCTGTTTCAGCGCCGCATGGTCCAGAAAATCGCAGACAAACGGGGCGGAGCCCGGGGCGGTCCTGATCACTATCATAGATTCGTTGGAATCGATCGAGAGCACCAGATCCCTGACGGAACCGGAGAACGTCACCCCCCGCGCATCGCCCAATTTATAGGCCACACCGCCGCCCGCCATGGACTTGACCGCGCCGACCCTTCTCAAGGCGCGCGAGATCGTGGACTGATTGACATCGAACCCCTGGGCAGCGAGCGCCTTGCATATCTCCTCCTGGTTTCCCTCAAACCCCTCTGCCAGGAGTTTTCGCAGCGCTTCGATCATCTCCGGTCGCCTGTGCGGACACATAGGAACCTCCGATATACGCATAAATATGCATACCTAACCCTTTAAATCAATTTTTTCTTGATCGATAAAAGTAAATATGCATATTGCCGCATATCCATTCAACTCTTTGCATAAATATTCGGAGGCAGCTATGCCCAGGAAAAAAATCATGCTCGCTTATTCAGGCGGATTGGACACGTCGGCCATAATCCCGTGGCTCATTGAAAAATACGATGCAGAGGTCATCGCGTATTGCTCGGACCTAGGCAATGCGCCGGACGAGGGTTGGCTCGCGCGCAGGGCGAAGGAGCTCGGCGCCGCGGAGTTCATCTTCGAGGACCTCAAGGAGGAGCTCACCCGCGATTATATCTTCCCGGCCGTGAGGGCCGGTGCCGCCTATCAGGATGAATACCTGCTTGGCACCGCGCTGGGCCGTCCGCTGATAGCGGAGAGGGTAGCACTGATCGCAAAGCAAAGGGGTGCGGAGGCCATCGCGCACGGCGCAACCGGCAAGGGAAACGACCAGATCAGATTCGAGAGGGCATGGGCCTACCTCGCGCCCGACGTGGAGGTGATCGCGCCGTGGAAGATCTGGGACTTCAAGGGCAGGAGCGACCTCGTCGAGTATCTCAACGCAAAGGGATTCGACGCACATGACAAGGAGACGAGATACAGCGTGGACGTGAACCTCCTCCACCGCTCCTGTGAAGGCGGGATACTCGAGGAGCTGGAAAAGGAGTTCGATCCTGCGGAGATATACGCATGGACCAAACCGCACACCCACTGTGCGGCCGACGGCGCCGATGTCTCCGTGGAGTTCAAGGAGGGATATCCGATATCCCTGAACGGCATTGCGCTCACGCCCGCGAAGCTGCTGGGTGAGCTCAACCGGATCGGCGGAGAACAGGGTATCGGGGTCGCCGATCTCGTGGAGGAGCGCACAAACGGCATCAAGAGCCGAGGCGTGTACGAGACCCCTGGCGGCACGATACTGCACAAGTGCTGCAGGATCTTGAAGCACATGTGCTGGGACAGGCCCACCCTGACGATAGCATCGCGCCTGGGCAGCGATTACGCCGACCTCGTCTACGACGGCCTGTGGCACTCGGACGCGAGGAAGGCGATAGACGCCTTCTTCACGCAGGCATCGGGCGTTCTCTCAGGGACGATAGGCCTCAAGCTCACAAACGGCCATATGTTCATAACCGGAAGGAGCTCTCCTTTTTCCCTTTACGGAAAGGAGCTGGTGAGCTTTGAACACGATGAGTTCGGACTCAACAAGGCCTCGCACGGCTTCTGCCGCACACTCTCCTACAGGCAGTGGCAGGCGGGCAAGAGGAGAAGGCCCTCATAACCGTAATGAATATCCTCAGCACAGATAGAAACAAAGCTGCAGGCCCTGAACTTGACGAATTCACCGGCGGGATAGAGGTGGACAAGGTCCTCGCCCCGCAGGAGATCGCCGTCCAGAAGGCATGGGCCAGGGCCATGGGCGATGCAGGGTATCTCACCCCGGAGGAGTGTCGCCTCGCCCTGTGCCTCCTGGAGGAGGCCTTGGCCGGCATCGAGGACGGCTCCTTCGAATGGCGCGCCGAAGACGAGGACATCCACATGAACCTGGAGAGGTTCATGACCGCAAAGGCCGGCGACCTGGGCAAGAAGGTGCACATGGGTCGGTCGAGAAACGACCTGATCGCCACCACGCTGAGGCTTCATGCCGCGTGTCGGTCATCGGAAATTTCGAAATCCGTCTCCATGCTCGCGCATGCGCTCTGCGACCTTGGCGACGCCTCAGCCGACGCGATAGTCCCGGGTAACACGCACATGCAGCACGGCCAGCCCGTGGCCTTCGGACACATAGCCGCTGCGCACGCCTCGGCATTCGTGAGAGACCTGAGGAGACTTCGCCTCTCGAAGGAGAGCTGCCTCGAGTACATGCCCCTGGGATCCGCCGCGCTGGCCGGGACGACGCTCCGCGTGGACCTCAAGAAATGCGCAAAAGAGCTGGGCTTCGATTCGCCGCCCACGAACAGCTACGACGCGGTGGGCGACAGGGATTTCATGATCGAGCTGATGGACGCGCTCGCACAGACTGCGATACACGCAGCGAGGCTGTGCGAGGACATCATCTACTGGTCCTCCACCGCGGTGGGGCTCGTCGCCCTGCCCAGGCAGTACTCGACCGGGAGCTCCATCATGCCCAACAAGAGGAATCCCGACGTGGCCGAGCTGGCCCGCGCGAGATGTGCAAGGGTGATCTCCCTGGCGAACGAGGCGCACACGATCCTCAAGTCGGTTCCGACGAGCTACGCCGGCGACATGCACGAGCTCAAGAAAACCTTCGTTTTTGCGTGCGACGAGACGCAGGCCGTGCTCAAGGCGTTCACCCCCTTCGTCAAAGGGCTTTCGCTGAACAGGGAGCGCGCGGCCGAGCTCCTGTGCCGAGGGCATATTCTGGCGACGGAGGTCGCGGACGCGCTCGCCTCCCGCGGCATGCCGTTCAGGGAGGCCTATCGAAAGACCGCGGCCCTGGTGGAGCTCGCCGAAGATCAAGGGGTCCAGATACACGAGCTCGACAGGGAGGACTTCATGAAGGCTCTCCCGGATATCGACACGGGGTTCCTGGATTCTATATCGTTCGAGAACGCGGTGGAGCGCAGGTCCCAGCCCGGGGGGACAAATATCTCAAATGTGAAGGAGTCGATCAGAAGGACGAGACAAGCGCTCTCAAGCCATTGATGCAGGCCTGATCACCGTCAGTTTATATCCTCGCTCAGTGAGGCGTCCACTATCGCAGGGCTTATCATATAAGACATCCTGTTGATGACGTTGTCGATTATCGCCTCGCCCTGGCCGGAGGCATCGATCGCATCCCAGACCCTGTCGGTGGATTCGCTCGAGAGATCGATGGATCTGATCACGTCCACCACGTTTTGGAGATTGGCCGCCTCCACCAGGCGGTTGACGAAGGAGTTCTCCGCAGGGGTGAGATGCATGCGGAACGAGCGATGGCTCGCCACGTCCCACGTCTTGTCGTTCATGAGCCTCTTTATTATCGCGGCCAACTCCGCCTCGGACCATCGCGGCACTATCCCGTCCGCGCGCACGCCAGACTCGCTCGCCTCCGACGCACGGAAGACGATCGCCAGGGCGCGCGAGGCCATCCCCCTCCTCCCGGCAAGGCGAAGCTCGCTGACAATCCTGGCCGTGTAGTCCGCCTTCGCGCTCAAGCCGGCCACCATGGCGGCCGTGGCCATGCTCCATTGAAGCCCTGCCTCGTCCGCGAACGACACCGAATGATCCGGGTTCGAACCCGCAACGCCTTTCGCCATGGACTCTATGTTTCTGCTGAATGCGGCGGCCAGCCTCGCCTTTGGCGAGGACTGCTCAAACCGGGCAGCGAGGCTCGCCGTCGTCTCGAAGAGCCGCGCCGATACGAACTCGGCGTTGAAATACCCCTCCCACTCCGAAAGCCTGCGGAGATCCATGCCGAGTATGCGGGTCGCCTGAGACTCTATCTCCGCGATCGGGCGCGCGCCGTGCTCGTCGAACGGCATGGCGAACCTGACCGCCGAAGAGAGCGCCTCATGAAGATATAAATCCCATTGCTCGGGCGTGTGCGGGGCGCTCGACCCGTTGGAGAGCCTGGCCCTGACGAAGGCGTTGAACTGTGCGAGCATCTCGCCCTTTTCCAGCGACGCGGGGCCTTGCCTGAGCTGGGCGAGGATGAGACCCGTGAGCCTCTCCACCACCTCCGGATCGTCGATGACGAGGGGATCCTTGCCGAACGAAGACTCTCCGCCGGGTTGCCCCAGGCCCATGACCGCCATGCCGTCGCGGGCGATCTTCCCGACACTCAACCTCTCCGCGTCCGTGCCGGGCTGCGCTGCAAAGGCCCGTTCCTCTGCCCGATCTTCCGCGCGCTCCCAGCCGGCGAACACGGGCCTTGCTTCGTGGCTCACGAAATGGGCCTTGATCGCCCCATCCTATGTCTCGCCCGCCACGACC